>OQVQ01000730.1_pt1 | contig 14489 bp, 13 predicted proteins | sample 1691491 | NCBI WGS metagenome assembly OQVQ01 (sample SAMN03418252, study PRJEB22391) | human gut metagenome | biome: human-gut; feature: organic feature; material: feces | host: Homo sapiens | place: Tanzania | collected 2013-01
AGGATCAGAAACGCTTCTACTCTTGCCGCTCGTTCAATTCGCTCGAGGACTTTGCAAAGCAGCTTGCCGTCCACAACCGCCGCTCTAACAACTCGCCCATGAGACCCCTCCGCTGGATGTCTCCCGCTGAGTTCACTGTCCAATATGTTTGACAAACCTACATCCAGCGATTGTTGTCGTAAGTATGATTAAACGACAATCTCTCTGCTGATGAAACCTTCAAATTCTTTGCGTTTTGCTAACCTGCGTATATCAACATATAGGGCCAACGGGCAATTATGCTGTTTCAGCAAAGTGTCGATTTTGTTTATTCCAATGTTGCTATATTCAGCCGCTTCTTCAGCCGCTAAAAAATCGCAGGATTGCCAGACAACATTTATTGCCAGACAACATTTAGAATAAAATGCTCATCCGTTTTCAAGCAGATGAGCATCATTACACTTTCTCAGTAATACAGTGACGGACTCGCATGCGTAAAGAGTTCTATTCCCTCCTCGGTCACGACAAATGTGTCCTCAATATTGTATGTGTGCCGACGGGAGCTGTAGAACGGAGTCTCAAAGCACATGACCATGCCCGGCTCAAAGGTTCTCGTCTCCTCTGGAGAAATGAACGGAGCCTCCTCGCCGGATATATCACAGCTGATGGAGTGGCCAAAGTGTCCACGGACATACTCTGACATACCTATTGCCTGCTCGACGCCGTAAAAAACATCACACATCCGCACACCGGGTCCAATGTGGGAAATGCCCCACTCGTACCCTCTGTAAAGCGTTGTATACATCTCTTCTCTCTCTGCGGTAGTATAGTTCCCTACAGCAAAAGATCGTCCTAAATCGGACTTGTAGCCGTTTGTGTACGGTCCTCCGTCAAGCCGCACAATATCGCCGCGGCGAAGCGGAGTATCCTGCGGTATCCATGCAGGTGCGATGACAGGACCACAGGTATGGGACTGGCTGACTGCCGTCATTTCCGGGCAAAGCTCAAGACAGATGCGATGGAATGCGGTATAGACATCCGCACAGGTCATGCCGGGTACTGTCTCATGCGCAGTTTTGTTCATCGCAAGCTCCGCCTTCTGCGCGTTATAGCGAAGAATATCGATCTCCCACGGTGTCTTTGTGACACGGGCTTCTGTCAGTACCTTTGTGCAGTCATGTAGATGTTCATTTCCAAAGGCTTCGATAAGGAAGCAGTATGCATCATATGTAATCCATTTGCTGAGAACGCCGACTTCCGGCGGCTTCTCGCCGTGAGGAATAAAATGGCTTGCAATGCGGTAGGTCTTGTTTAAATCGGGTTGCACTTCTTTTTTCATTCCTGCAAAGGCATAATCCTCAATGTAGATCCAGACCGGGTAGGATTCTATATGTACCGAAGGATCGCAGACCGTCTGCGCCGCCATCTTTTCAAACTCACTACACACAAGGGTCACATTGCCGTCTTTAGTTACGACACTGACTGCATTTCCGGTCTTTCCGGAGCGGTAAAGGCTTCGTGCGCAAAAACCCGTGCTATAAAAAACGCCATCGGCAGAGGTAAGGATCAGCGCATCCAATCCTTTCTTTTTCATCTGCTCCGTTAGCTTTGCAATAATCAACGAATGTTCTCTGCCCTTGATCATAGCTCTCTCCTCTTTATGATTATGTTTGCTTTTTTGCAATTACCTTTTTTCAACAAGTCGAAGCATCTCATCAAGCTCCGGGATGTCACCGCTGTTGACGGCATAGTGGGCATATTCGATTTTACGATTGTGATCAACGATGAACAGGGCAGGAAGCTGCTGCACCTCGCCCTCATCGGTTCGCTGGCTATAGTTTCTTTCCTTGCGGCAGCCATTTTTATGTTAAAGATTGCTTTGTCCTCCTCGGCTTTCGGCATTCTGTTTTCTCTTGTTGCGGCTGCACGAACGTCCAATGCCTTATAGAACGCATGGTCGGTATCACAAATCACACTAAACGGAGCACGAGTCTCCCCTTTCAGTCCGTTGATGGATTCCCTGCTGCTTTGAAGCACAACCATGACCTGAGTATCCCGTTCAGAAAAGCGGCCATATTGTTCAGCCAGCTCATCAATATCGTACCGGCAAAAAACGGCAACCAATAAAGCGCATGACCCAGAACACGGTATGCTTCTTCGCAGTCCTGACCATCTCGGATACAGTGCATCTCTCTGGAGTAGGCTTCAACTGTCAGTTCCGGGAAGCGATCTCCCTTTGAGACAACAGGCATGATACTCATCCTTTCAAATCAAGAAAATCTCTTTTTGTACTGCTCGAATATCCGGTCAAGCCCCTGTTTAAGCGTGGCAGTCGGGCAGCCGACGTTCAGGCGGACAAAATTTTTTCCTTCCTCGCCGAAGCCATCGCCGCGGCTGACAGCCACTTGGCAGTCCTGAATGATGAAATGAGCAAGCTCATCGCCACTGATGCCGAGTTCCGTGCAGTCGAGCCACATCAGATAGGTTGCCTCAGGCTCAACCAGCTTGATCTTTGGCATATTTTCTTTCAGGTAGCTCCGAAGGTAGTCAACGTTTTTTTCAAGATAGGACAACTCCTGCTCGAGATAATCATCACACTCGGTATAGGCAGCCACAAGAGCGGGGATAGCAAAAATAGTCTGCTGAATGCTGCGGTTCATCTTAAAGCGAGTGTTCAGCATTGCGCGGAGCTCAGGATTGGGAACAACGATCGCCGAACTGCGGAGGCCTGCGCAGTTGAATGTTTTGGAGGGTGCGTAGCAGGTGATAACATTCTGGCGCATTTCCTCGGTACCGAGTATACCCATGGGCGTATGCTTATGTCCGTAAAGCATGAGGTCACTGTGAATTTCATCGCAGATGACCGTGACGTGGTTCTCATAGCAGATTCGGGAGATTTCGGTCAATTCTTCCGGTGTCCACACACGTCCCACGGGGTTGTGAGGATTGCAGACGATCATGAGCTTTGCTTTCGGATCTGAAGCACGACAGCGCAAATCGTCAAAATCGATGGTGTATCGTCCGTCCCTGTATATCAGACTGTTGTCGCTCAACTCGCGGTGGTTGTCGGCAATAGCAAAGCCGAAAGGATGATACACAGGTCTGGAGATGATGATTTTGTCACTCTCTTCAGTAAGTGCCTGAATCATGGTATTGAAAACAGGAACAATGCCGGTAGCAAATACGATCCATTCAGTCTCAAGTTTCCATCCATGATGACGGTGAATAAAGTCTGCAGTTGACTGTGCGAAATCCGGGGAAACAAACGGGTATCCGTAAACAGGGGGCATAGCCCGTTTGACGACGGCATCAACCACAGGCTGAGGGCAGCGGAAGTCTGTATCGGCCACCCACATGGGCAGGGCATCAGGGTTTCCGACTCTTGCACCGACATTGTCCCACTTGGAAGAGCCGGTATTGCGGCGTTCAATGATCTCATCAAAATTGTATTGCATTTTTTATTGCTCCCGGTTTGTATATTTTTTTGGGGGAAAGCCGATTCTATTGTTTTTGCGGATTTTTGTCGGCTTCTTCAGATTAATGAATTTCTTCTGCAATAATTATACAAAAAAAAGTTATCCATAACAAATATATAAATTTCACATTATCCATAGTTGTTTTGCGCAAGAATCCCGGAAGTGCTTGAAAAGCTGCTTCCTTTATATTATACTTTTTAGGGATAGTTTTTCGGCAAATGCGGGTTTCTTCGAGGAGGAAAAGAGGAGGGGCAGCGAACCATGACCGATAGAGAACGGCAATATATCAGCACCATAGCTCAACTCGGCAGCATTACGTCAGCCGCAAAGGAGCTGTATATCGCTCAGCCTTCCCTGACACAGGCTCTGCGGCGGATTGAGGGGAAATGCGGCGTTTCGCTGTTTCAGCGCGGAAAGAAGGGGCTGCAGCTCACCGAAGCTGGGAAGAATTATCTGACTACCACTGAGAAAATTGAAAAGCTTTACCGACAAATGGAAGAAGAAATCCGTTCCGCCGAATCGTACAACGACAGTTTAAAGCTCGGTATCACCTCCTTTCAGGGCAGTCTGCTGCTTCCGGAGGTTCTGTATGCATTTTCGAAAAAATATCCGTCCGTCGACGTCCATCTTGTTGAAACCAACTCCTCTCAGCTAGAGCTGATGGCTTATAAGGGGCGTTTGGATCTGATTTTGATTCATCGTCCGTTCAGGGAATATGATCTGAATTATATTTCTATGGGAACGGAACCATTCCTACTGGCAGTTGCACCTGACAACCGTGATTATCTGGAGATCTCTGCAAGGGGTGAGAAAGTTCCTCTTGCTACGGCAGACATCCTGAACCGTCAGCATTTTATCCGTCTGACGGGAAATCAGCGTATTCGGCAGATTGGTGATAACATTTGCGTGATGGCAGGCGTTCTGCCAAAGGAGGTTTTTTCCACAGCAAGTCCTCTAACGGCCGCCGGCATGGTCGCACAGGGGTTGGGCGTTTCTTTTCTTCCGGCCGGTATTGCTGCTTTCTGCTCCAAGCAGTATAAACTTGAGTTTTTCCAACTGCCGGAGGAATGGAACGGCAGGTGGGAGCTTGTTGCTGCATATGACAAGCACACGCCTCCTTCGGAGACCTGTTGGGAGATGATTCGGATTTTTCAGGAGCACATCGTGGAGTCGGAGATGTTTGAATGAATACTGCATTGCTTCGCACCCTCGTGGAATACGCCGCCTGCGGCTCAGCTCAGCACGCTGCCGAGCGGCTCGGAGTCAGCCGATCCTCAGTAACACGCAGCATCAAGCGGCTGGAGGAGGAACTGAACACGCAGCTGTTTGTCAGCAGTGTCAACGGCGTGATTCCCACGCATACCGGAAACATCTGCCTACGCTATGCTGGAGAGATTCTCCGGCATGAGGAGGATCTGCAGTTTGATTTCACCGGAGAAAATATTTACTCCGGTACCGTGGACATCGGCATGGGTGTAACACGGGCGAGACAGATTCTTCCTGCCATGCTGCCGGAGTTTAACCGGCGGTATCCGAATATTTCCGTTCAGCTCCATGAGCTCAGCACCTCAGAGCTTACTTATGCCCTGTTGAACCGGCAGATGGATCTGGCGATCATGTCGCGGCCTGCCGGCATCAACGGTATTGTTTTTGAGCCAATGCTGTGGGAACGTCTTGTGTTGGTGGCACCGCAGGACGATACATTTGTCGAAGAGCATTGCAAGATTGTCAACGGTGAAAAATGCATCTCTATTGCGGATTTTCGGGACAAGCCGTTCATTCTCGGATATCCGGATCAGAAGAGCCGCGCAGAATGTGAGCCATTGTTCCGAAAAGCACAGTACGAGCCGCAAATCGTTTTTCAGACCCGGGACAGCTATACGGCCTCCATCCTCGCTAATAACGGTTTGGCCTATGCCATTGTTCCGGAAAACTGCGCAATCGGAGGTAATTATGAAATACCTCACTATCACATGGAGCCTGGGTCTGATTTCGGTTGGGAGGTAGGCATTGCAGCGCGAGACGGAGGCGGGTTGTCCCGTGCCGCCGAGCAGTTCAAGAAGCTGATGCTGGAGATTGTCGCCGGGCAAAAATAGTGCCGCCAGTCGGAGAAGATTTACAAAAAAGTCGGAGACATAAGTGGTATTGCTCAAAGGGACAAAAAGTGAACAGAGGGCAGTGCCGGTACGGAACAAGGGCAAAGACGCCACAGATCGAAAAGGTCTGTGGCGTCTTTGTACTACTTTGCCCGACGTGAACAATAACTTGATGGTGAAAGTGTACTACGGACTCTGTACCAAACATGAGACGAGGTGCGACGAAGAGCGGGATGTCAGTTGAGACATCCCGCGATGATCATTCATAAATAAGATACACATTACCGTGTGCTCTGGTGATTGCGACATATAGTTTATTGCGCGTTGATGGCTTTAGCTGACTCAGTTTTCCTTTCTTATGCAACCCAGCAGTAGTTTTGTTTAGCATCACACAAACATTTTCATGGTTATCCTCCCCCTTGGTATCGCCCCAATTTCTATGGCCAAGACCATATTTATAACATTCCCTGTAATGCAACTTAACAATATCTGGATTGCAAACAATTTTAGCTGCTTCGGTGGAATCCGAGATAAAAAATACATCTGTGTTGTCTGTTTCGTCCCTGTTGGAAGAAATACTGATTCCGAGATTTGTAGAAACAAAATCGCATATTCTTTTGCCGCACCGCCAACTGTTCAGAAGCGTTGTTGTATCGGAAATAAAACCTTTGCTTGTAAAGTGTGCTTCATAGGTGTTACGGTCGTCGAATAGTGACTGATTAACGTTGCCGTCGCGACTTGTATCAAAAGTGTGCTGATAGAAGTCTCCAACAAACAACATATTTACATTAGTACCCATAATTGCTTCCAGAAAATTAAAGTCTCGGCCAGCAATATCTTGGATTTCGTCAATTACAAATTCATCGAAGTATTTTTCAATGCGACCTTTGATCTCGCCGACAACATTTGCCTTTTCTAAAAACAGCGAGAGACGGTTACTGTAGAAATACCCGTTCGGGGACAAATAATAGTGCCTGTCTCTCTGCGTTGCATATTGGTTAGGGTTTTGCTCATAGATAATGCCGCGTGCTTTTACCAGATCGGCCAAGAACGGCTTATAGCAAAAACGGAAAAGGAACTGAAAATATGTCATGAGGGTGACGTTATTCGGCCAATTCCCTCCATATTTCTCAACTATCTTTCTCGATAAATTCTCGTAATTGCTGATTGTGTAGGTTACAATCAGAGATCGTTTGTCAACTGACAGAGAATTGACGATGTGTGTGGTCTTTCCCGAGCCAGCAACTGCAAAAATTACTCTTTTATCCACTCAATCGCCCTCTTTATATAGTCCGGGACTTTTATCGGCTGATTCTGAGAAAGAAGCGTAAAAGCAGCCTCCGTTTTGTTGCTCAGCATATATTTCTGTGCGTCGGTCTCGAATAGAGCATCACATAGTGCAGCATTATCTCCATATAAAATAATTTCGAAGGTGCGTTTCGTGTTATCACTATCATAGAAAACGCCAATGTTTGTGTCACCAGCATAATCAGCGTATTTTTCGACACAATGCTTTTGATAATCTTCGTCATTATCAGTTATTACGCCAACTTTGCAGCCGGTTAATTTCGCTATCTCAAGATAACGCTTGAAGCTCAGCCCGCGGACATCAATAATATTGACACCGTCATCTTCTGGAGCGCGTCCGGTAACAGATTTATAAAACTTTTCGAGAAGCATAAATTCAGAAGGCCCTTCAACGAGTAAGGCTTTCCCCGCTAACGCAAATTCCACAATGCTGGCTGGAGGTGTCTTCATAAAATACTTAGCGGTCTCTTCGCTCAGATTTTTCAGCATAGTTGGTTGACATCCAGTGTTATCGTACATTATCAGGAGATTCTGTATTTCCAGCCGTGTGCTAATCAAACTATTATGTGTCGTGATAAAAAGTTGTCCGCTTTTCGTTTTTGCAACACTTCGCACAAGCTTGCGCAGATTTACAGGGCTTAAATGATTCTCCGGCTCTTCAATCAAAATAACGTCAACTTTTTCGCCTGCTTTTTCCAAAGCGAAATCAGTCTTTACGAATACTTGTCTGCCTGTACCTTTGCTATCAATCCCGATTTCAGCTTCGTAAATCATTAGGTCGCTTTCAAGATCCATGTAGCTTCCGCTCTTCAGCCCAAAAGCATAGTTTTTATCTGCTGGGAGACGGCTGTTCAAATCATTGAGACTATTTGCCCGGAAACTGCTACGAAGGAGACGATATGCGCTTTTATGTTTTGCTCGCTCCTTTATATCGGCTTCGGTATATTGCATATACATCCGGCGAACATAATCATTAGTGGCGTATTCGGAACTCATATTGGTACTGTCAATCATCGTTACACGAAGCTTCTTTTTGTACCCTGTGTAACCTTCGTCGGCAAAAGTAGAGAAACGAATTGAATAGTAATCGTATGGAAAGTAGTCCGGATGATCGTTGAGAATTGCGGTGATCTCTGTACGGTAATCTACGTTGGGAACACAAACAAGGCGAATGCCGTCGCATTCAACGCCGTCCATATTGTTTTTGCCGTTCATCGTGTGGTCGAACTGCCCAGAAAGATAAAGCTCGATTCTAAGCTCCGGAAGATTATCAAATGTTCTCGCACCGGATTTAAACGCCTGCACTGCGTCGATATTCAGCAACCTATCGAGTCCAATTGCCTCAATTCGGCGGTTGCTGCCGCTTGCAACGAGGTCAATAGCTTCTAATACACTACTTTTACCGACTTCGTTATCGCCAATGAGAATGTTTACTCGCTCGTTAGGGTCGATTGTGTAATCTTGAAAACGTTTGAAATTGTGGAGTCTGATTTTTCTAATCGTTGTCGCCATAGTCTCCCTCAATGATGCTGTAGTTCTTAGAAATTGAACTCAATTCCGGTGACTACAGAGCTAAAATCATTCTGCGGCAATGCTTCGAAATAATCTGTATGTAGTCCCGTATCAAGAACGAACATAAATGCGCTAAAGTCATAAATTACAGGTTCGCCCCGGTTTGCAACAAGATTCTTACGAATACTTTCAGTCTTTGCGATAAGGCAAGTGTATTGATACTGTTTATCAATTTTTTGTGTGTTCCCATTTGGATGGGCTTTCTGGAGGTGTTGACCGCCAGTCAACGCAATCAGATTTTCAATATAATCGGCGATTTCCTCAAACTCATTCTGCGGGAAAATGTGATGCATATGCGTTGCTTTCTCACCCACGGAGAATCGATCCAGAATCTCCGAGCTTCCGTCGCGGTAAGTGTCATTGAATTTCCGGAGGTATTTCATCGCGCGAGTGACACGATAGCGATACATATCCTCAGTTTTAGGCTGGGGATTAAAATCGCCGCGGGCAACATTCTTATCTTTTCCAGCAGCATCGTCACGCCAATTAGTCTGATTATACATGATTTTATCGTAGGTAATCATGTTTTTTGACAGACGGCCTTTTTCTACCCCGCATTTGTGGAATTTACAGGCCAACGGATTCAAAACCTTGATAAAGATCCGGTTGGCTTCAACGGCAGTATTAATCGGCGTATACCGAATACAAAAATCAGAAAATCGTGTTTTTAAGTCAAGCAGAGCCTCTTGAGTTTGAAGTTCAAAAAATGTTTCAAATTCATACCAAAGGCCACTATCCTTTAGAGTCTTCTCAATATAAAGGCAAAGAAACTCAAATGAATTACGCTCTCGCATAGCTATGTATTCCAGGATCTCAGCATTTCCAACGCTGAACTGGATCGTGTTATTTACAACTCCATCTTCACGGAGAACTCCGGCTGCAGCCAGCATTTTCATTGGCTGTCTGAAAAATTTATTATACTCATCGAGTGTCGTTCGGATGGTCGGATCAGGTTTCCCAAAGAGGTGCTGAACGTTTTCTATTGCATATTCCGAGTGCCAGATGTCAGGAGACTGAAACGGCTGTTTCCCGTCATTCTGAACATAATCCATAATACAGTCTGCAACAAAGCAAACAGCATCAAGGGCGCACTTCTGATCAATCCAGCGGCCATTACCGCTTTTTCGAATATCATAATCATGCTCGCTCAAGAATCTCTCAAGTATTTGATTAGTCATTTTTCAACACTCCGTAAAAGAATACGCTTGTCTTATCTACATTTATCGATTGCGTTGAAAGGTTTCTCGCAATCCCATAGAATCGCCGATACTCTACTGAGGAGAAGTAAGCCCGCTGTCTGTCCGTCAACCGTAAAGGCTTTTTGGGGATCAATACAGCAACTGAACCATCTGGGATTACATTCTCCAAATTCTCTATCACGCGAGGATTGTAAGTCATGTTTGGCGTCAGATAAACATCTTTGTTTCCGACATATTGATATGCGGATAACTTAGTTGCAGCATCTTTGTCAATATAGGCATCGTATCCCACAATATGCGTGACGCCTTGCCCGTTATCGTCGAGATTTTTTGCCTTGATTACCCATAACTTCTTCTCGCCACAATCAGAAGTTGTATTGGATTTCGTAATCTGACGATCCCGGAAAACTGTGAAAACATCAAAAGTGAGTTTTTCTGCAACGGTATCAAATTCCCTGTCACGATAGATTATAAAGTAAGGGAATCGTTTGTCAGTCAGATAGCTTTGAGGCTGAATGAGTTTGCGGTTGTATTTCATACTGTAAACCGTCGTCTCTTTCGGCTTCAGTTTTGGGTATACAATTAGACACATGGTTTCAATCGAAACTCCGGTAAAACCATATCTACCGAAATCGATAATGGTGCCGATTCGGATACTTCTAAGGAATTCCCGAGTCTGCTCAAACTCGTCTGTGCTGAGAATGGTCTTGTTTAGAACGAGAGCGACACAATCTGCCATGCGGCAGCACTTCTCTAAAAACATTTCAGAAAGATTATTGGTCACTGTGTTGTAATTTAGGCTCAATCGGAAGTTAAGGTCAGGAGTCCTTTTTTTTAGCTTCGAGAAAGGGGGATTTCCCACAGCAAGATCATATCGGTAGCCTGATTCATAAGTCAAAAAATCTTGACAGATGCGGTTGATGGTGAAGTTTTGAGGAATATTAAGTTTCTCAAGAATAATATTAAGCGTCTCTATACTATCTGGATCAATATCGACGACATCCAAGATAACATAAGGAACATCCTCGTATCGCTTGAATAAAAATGGGATAAAGCTGCCAGCCCCGACGGAAGGCTCGATGATGCGGATTTCTTCCTTGCTGAAACTCGGCAGACTGCTCATAATTTCATTAACGATGAACTTATTTGTATAATAGGCGGCATCCTTCTCCCGACGTGCATTACAGAGTTCGATTATGCGTATGAGTGAAGCAACGTCAAGTTTTTCAGGATTGCCCTTCAGAAAAGCGCACAACTTGTTACGATCGTCGAGTTCGTTGTCGGCGATCAAACGATTAATCTCTATCGACTCGCAGCGGTTTTCCTCTAATTTCGTGCGAATTGTGTCGGCGATTTGGTGCATGATTTCGGTAGGCACTGCTTCCCCTAAGCACTGCCGTATATTTATTTCGTGATCTTTGTATATTCTCCGTTTTTCTTTATCGGAAAGCGTGTTAAGCTCGTCAAGCCTATAATCTACCCATCGAAAATCATCCGGAATTGTCATCATAGCCATTAGTTCCCGAATGCTAAACACACGATCCTCTGCGGGATGGATAGTATTTTGAGCCGCCAAAAGATCGTTACGAGTATGAACACATTGAACAAAGCGATCCCACGGTTGCCGAGTATATTTGTCGCGGTTCTTCCTGATATTCTCGACAATTTTACCATCAACAACTTTGTGTGGGCGCTTCGCTGGATCAGCATTGTCGAAAGCCGATTGACTTTCTTTCAGATCGTGAATCCACTCTCTCATTTTAGGATCATACGTTCGAAACGCATGATAAAAATCTGAAGGGCAGATTTCTCCCCAATCCAACCTCGGGAAGTCCTCAATAACATCTCTTAGTGTTTTTTCCTGACGATATTCCGGGTAGATATCATAAGGAGTAATGTTGTTTCGATATGTTTTATCGACGCCAATCATTAATGTCCTGGTGCGCGAGGAATTAGAGCCGTAATTCATGAAGTTTAGAATACGACCAGAAATAATATAATCACTTCCCAACTCTTCTCGCACATATTCTCCTATCTGGACGGTACGCCCATCCGGAGCAATGCAAAGCGTTTTCTGGAAAGCCATTACGTTTTCGAACACAAAGAATCGAGGATGGATTTTCTTTGCAATTTCAACAGACTCTATAACGAGGCTATTGCGATTAATTTCTCGATCATTCTTTTTGTGATTGATGACACTGATGCCTTGGCAGGGTGGAGTCGCGATCAAAACGTCGACGCGGTCGTTTCCTTTCTTCTCCCAGCGCCTAATCTCAGAATAGATTTTTTCTTTAACCTCACTGCTTGTAATGTCTCCAACAATATAGCCGGATTCATACTCGCATTTTTGATTAACCCTCTGCACCTGCATCCGTCGTCCAATTAGCTCGTTTGTAGCGATGCAATGATATCCCGCCATCTGAAATCCGTGGCAACCAACACCTGCAGAGCTAAACAATGAGATATAAGTCAGTTCTTTATTCTTTAGCAAGATTTCACCTCCTCGTCAAAGGTGATTTCCATGATATCATCAACGGTGCAGCCAAGCGTGTGACAAATTTTTCCCAGAACGTCGGTGGAGACATCTTTCCCGCGTGTGAGCTGACCTAAGGCGTAATGCGTGATCCCGGATTGACGTTCTAGATCACTCTTTTTCATATCTTTATCGATCAACAGTTTCCACAGCTTCTTATAACTGACAGCCATGTGGGCACCTCCCTGCAAGTGCTTCCCAAAATACATAATGTATTATACCACACGTTGCCTATAAATTCAATCGGTCCGGATGAAATTCATCAAACTCTTTCTAAAAACTGTTCGGTTTTCTCTGGACTTCCGGCCTCCTATGTGGTATGTGTTTGTGCTGCAAAGGAGGCGGGAAGTATGAAAATCCTGGAAGAATTGTGGTACGGCAACATCAACCCCAACGAGCGAGACATAAAACCCGGCAGCCGGCAACACAAGCTGGGCGCACTCATTGTCCGAAACGAAGAAGATCTCCTGCCGATGCTCTCGGAACAGGCTAAGGATGGGAACGATATCCCCTCCATTGATGATTAAGGGGGTGTTTACATGAGAAACCGATTCTTGGTCGTTGGATCTATGTGCGTGCTCCTGCTGTCGGTGCTGGGTTGCAGCACTGACAAGTCCAGTACTATCAGTACAACCACCGAAGACCGGCAAACAATTATTGAGAAAGCTGTGTCAGAAACGCCAGCTTTAGAAAAAGATAATAATACCGATTCTGCTTCGCCCGTGATAGAGGTCGCAAAATCGACAGAAAAAGAGATACCTGTTGAATCTGCAGCTTCCGAAACACTACAGGTATACGATTTGGAAGAAGGCAGACCAATGGAGCCAGAGAGTCACGTCATAGGAGATTCCCCCAAAGAGCCCGAACCTATCATGCCGCCGGAAGACGTTGAGCCTCGGCAAAAAGAAACCGTACAATCTGAAGTCGTTCAGCAGGAACCAGAGGAGTCAGCGTCTGAGGAGCCAACCGAGCCAACGGAGCCTCGTGCTCCTATCGAGCCGTCTACAGAACCACAATCCAAGAGCGCTTACGATTACCCATTTGATATCAATGTAATCCGTTCCGACTGTATTGCCATCGGAGAGAGCATAGGCTATACGCTGAACACCTCTCTGACGCCGCAGAATGCCACATGGTGGAACCCGGTCACAGCGTCAGAAAGCAATCAAGGTGATACGCTGCGGACATTCCTCGAGCAGTATATCCGATTTCATACGGTCAGCAATTTCAGCGCATACGGGCTGGACGAAATCACGGAGTTCAATATCTGCTGCGAAGCAAACGGCGATGGATATACAATCTACTTCGTATTCGCATAAATCATCCTTAAAGGGTTAGGGCTTTCCGCCTTAACCTTTTTCGTTTCAATGGCCTTGACAGATTTTTGGATCTCCGGTACAATAGCCGAACATTGCAAAGATGCGACAACTGAATACCGTAGATAAATCCGTTTGGTGAACACACCGAAATCGTCTTTGAATCAAAGCCGATCCACATAACTTTCGAGCAAGAGAGTTTATTCTTGCTTCGAGAGTTGTGTGGGTCGGCTTTTTGCGTTTGCTATGTAAGCATTCCGTAAATTATGCTCATCGAAGGTGTGCAACTTCCGGTTTTCATTCCTATACAAGTAGAGAACATCCGCTAAAGGCCAAGAAAAGAGTGGAATACATAGCAGAACACTTTTCAGCCCCTCCTTAAATACGGAAACTCTTTCCGGTGCAAATAAGAGCGCCGATGAAAGTCGGCATGAAAATAATTCGTGAATATTTTGACCAAAGATTGTATTTTGGGTCATTCTCGTGCTCTACCAATTGGAGGAATACTTTATTCTCGGTTATCAAACCGGAGAAAAGTGTGGAATACAGGGTGAAAGGACTTGTCATTTGCTCCCTTGAAATGGAAAATCCGTTTCTATACATAGGTAAGAGAATAAAAAAGTTTGAGCGAGGGGTATAAAAATGCCCGTTCCCGTGCTCTACCAAGTGAGGGGATCTTTTTTCCGAAACAACAACTGAATATCCTGCCGACGGGATACCTCACGAAACGACCTTGCCATGACAGCGGATCGAAAGATCCGTGCCCAGGAGAAAGGCACAGTAATGCGCCCGCAGAAAAGCGGACGGCGAGCGAGGCGTAAACGGAGAGCAAACATGGTCGAAAGTATAAGAGCATAGGAACGACGTCGGGCATACGGGAAAGCACAAAATTCTTTCAGACGGCGCCGCGCCGCTTGAACTTTCTCTCCTGCGGGGGAGGCTCCGTCTGAAATCGCAAAACGAATACTGCTCCCATCTTCGGGAGCCACGGAAAGGAGGCGGTGGCTATA
>OQVQ01000731.1_pt1 | contig 14485 bp, 9 predicted proteins | sample 1691491 | NCBI WGS metagenome assembly OQVQ01 (sample SAMN03418252, study PRJEB22391) | human gut metagenome | biome: human-gut; feature: organic feature; material: feces | host: Homo sapiens | place: Tanzania | collected 2013-01
AAGTAGCCCCTTGGGGATATTTGTGAGGAAGTATGGTTATGGGGGAAAAGGAGTATGCAAGCATAAGACAACCGACTGTTGCTTGCGACAGTCGGTTGGTCAAAAGAGAAGCATACGACGCATCTCCCGGAAGGGATACCATATAACCATTAAAGGTTGTTTAGGGCGGTTTTGCTCTTAATCGAAACAAGTTTTCCACATTGAAAACCGCTTTGTTTCAGCGAATTTATTTTTTGTTTTTCCTTTTCAAAATATCGAAATGTATAAATGCATAAGCGCAAAAACCCAGTATTCATCGGGCTTTCAGCGATTTTATGCATAAAAATTTTATATGAAATGTATAAATATTCACCAAAATGTATAAAAAATTCGACATAATCGGAATGTATGCGACAGTGCGATATGCAAGAATTACGGCGTGGTCTATATTGAGGAAGTTGCGATTGTAAACTTTTTGATAAACGGCGCGCTGTTAAGTTTGTCGGCGGCGATACTGAAACTTGACAAAAGCAGGTTCGGGATAATATTGTCGGCGATAATCGGCGCGGTATTTTCTGTGTTTCTCCCGTTTGTCGATAACGCCGTATGGGTTTATAAAATCGCAACCCTCATTGCCACGACGATATTTGCGGCGAAATTCAAAAGCGCAAGGAAGTACGTTTTGTTTTTGCTGACCTTTGCGGCGGCGTCGTTTCTTGCGGGCGGCGCGGCGTATTCTTTCCTGGGATTCGGCGTTACGCACGGGCGCATGCTTACGTATCCTGCGCGCAAAGGCGTAAAATGGGCTGTAATCGGCGGTTTTGCCTTTTTATGGGTATTCACCTGGGAAATGGGGCGTTTTGCCGTCAGAAGGCGAATTTCGGGCTTGCAGGCGTGTTTTTGCGATATCGTTGTGGACGGCAAAAGCGAAAAGCTGAAATGTTTCAACGATACGGGCAACCGCCTTATCGACGGAGTTACAGGGAAAGGCGTCGTGATTTTGTCGCGCGACGCGGGGAAACGGTACCTTCAAAAAACCGAAAGATACATAGACGTCAAAACCGTTACGGCGGTGAAGCGTTGTCCCGTGTTCGTTGCGGACGCGCTCGTATTTCACACGGGCGATGGCAGGCGCGCGTACGAGCAAGTTCCCGTCGCGATTGCCGACACCGACCTTGACGGTTGCAAACTCATTTACAACGCCGACGCGTTAAAGGGGGTAATATGAAGAAATTCAAACAACTTATTGCTTGGCTTTTAAGGTTTTTCGATTTATCGTACGAGGACGACAGAATCGATTATCTTTGCGGGGGCGAGGCTCTTCCTGCGCCGCTTACGCCCGAAGAAGAGCAGGCTGTCGTCAAACGACTGAACGACGGCGACGTCAACGCGAAAAACGAACTCATCGAAAGAAATCTGCGGCTTGTCGTGTATATTGCGAAACGCTTTGAAAACACGGGAATCGATATGGAAGACCTTATATCCGTCGGCACTATCGGGCTTATCAAGGCGGTGAACAGTTTCGACTTCACGAAACAAATTAAACTCGCGACATACGCAAGCCGATGCATAGAAAACGAAATATTGATGCATCTTAGGAAGACGGTGCGGCAAAAAGCCGAAATATCCTTTGACGAGCCGCTCAACGTCGACTGGGAAGGCAACGTGTTGTTGCTGTCCGACGTTCTGGGCACCGACAGCGACGTGATTTACAAGGACGTCGAAAGCGGGGCGGAAAGGGAAATCCTTGCGGAAAGTTTCGCACGACTCGGCGAGCGGGAAAAGAAAATTCTGAAAATGCGCTTCGGACTTTTCGGGGAAGAAGAAAAAACGCAGAAAGAAATCGCGGCGGAAATGGGCATATCGCAGTCGTACATATCCCGCCTTGAAAAGAAAATCGTCGGAAAACTCAAAAAGGAAATCGGGAAACTCGTATAAAATCTCAAAACCTTCTTACATATCGCAAGGAGGTTTTTTTATGAAAAGAATCGAAATAATCGGCGTGGATACTTCGTCGCTGCCGAAAATATCGGGCGAAGAAAGCAGGCAGTATCTTCTGGAAATCAAAAACGGAAACGAAGAAAAGAAAAACGAATTTATAAACGCAAATATCAGGCTTGTACTTTCGATTGTACAAAGGTTTTCCAACGGACGGGGCGAGGCGGACGATTTGTTTCAGGTCGGGTGCGTCGGGCTCTTGAAGGCGTTGAACAACTTCGACGTAACGCAAAACGTAAGGTTTTCGACGTACGCCGTGCCGATGATTATCGGGGAAATCCGCAGGTTTCAGCGCGAAAGCACGGGGATAAAAGTCAGCCGAAGTCAGCGCGACGTCGCGTACCGCGTGTTCAGCGCGCGCGAGCGTATGGGTAATACGGGCGCGGATATAAGCGCGTGTATGAGTGAAATCGCAAAAGAAATCGACGTTCCCGCGTCGGAAATCGCGTGCGCGCTCGACGCCGTGTCCGAACCCGTGAGTTACTATGAATCGGTTTATAACGACGACGGCGACGCAATGATGCTTATGGATCAGCTTGCCGATAAGAAAAACACCGACGAGAAATGGACGGAAAACATCGACTTGTCCGAAGCCGTGCAAAAAGTGTCCGAAAGGGAAAGGGAAATTTTGTACCTTCGGTATTTTGCGGGAAAAACGCAGGTTGAAATCTCAAAAGCCGTCAACGTGTCGCAGGCGCAGGTATCCCGCCTTGAAAAAAGCGCGATCGAAACGATAAGGAAATATTTGCAGTAATTTATCGTTCCCCGTCGGCATAAAATCTTCCTATGGGGAAAGAATACACTTTTTGCGAAATACGGGAAAAGGACGTCATTAACGTCGTCGACGGAAGAAGTTTGGGCAGGGCGGTGGACATCGCTTTCACTTGCCGCGGACAGGTTTTCGGCATAATCGTTCCCGGCAACACGAAGTTTCTGAAAGGACTTACTTCAAACGACTCGTTATTCATACCGTGGCGCAACGTGATCAAAATCGGGACGGACGCCGTGCTTGTGGAACTCAGCGCGAACGGCGCGAGAATTATGGAAGAAGAAAATTCCGACGATCCCCCGCCGCGCGGATAAGCGGATAATACGACAAATACAGCGTTGTTGTTAAAAAAACTTGACCTTGACCACAATATGTTGTATCATATTTAAGTCAAAATGCAAGTTTTGGCAATAATTTGTGTCTGAGGTGCATTATGAAATGTATGTACTGCGGTTGTCTTGACAGCAAAGTGGTCGACAGCAGGCTCAACGAAGACGGCACGTCGATAAGACGTCGCAGGGAATGCGTGAATTGCGGAAAGCGTTTCACCACGTACGAAACCGTCGAATATACTCCCGTCATGGTCGTCAAAAAAAGCGGAAACCGTCAGGCTTTCGACGTCAATAAAATCCGTGCAGGCGTTATGAAAGCGTGCGAAAAACGTCCCGTTTCCATGTATGACGTCGACAAGGTGATAAACAACGTTCAGAAACAGGTTTACAATAGTCTGGAACAGGAAATCACCAGCGCGGAAATCGGCGATATGGTTATGGAAGAGTTGAAGTCGCTGGACGAGGTCGCGTACGTCAGGTTCGCAAGCGTGCATCGCCAGTTCAAGGATATCAACACTCTCCTGAACGAAATCGAAAGTCTTGTTCAGCTGAAAGAAACTTTGACTTCCGACGCTAAAAAAACCAAAGACAAAAAATAATGAAGGAATTTGTTTATAACGGAAAGCCGCAAAGGCTCTCGAAAATAACGGCGGAGTATTATCCGCTGTTTTCGTATAACGCGATCTTAAAACTTATCAAAGATAAGGAAATCCGCGTCGACGGGGCGAAGGTCGGGGAAGACGTCGTCGTAAACGGCGGTTCGGTCATCAGATGCTACGCCAAAGATATGCGGCTGAAAGAGATTTACCGCGACGAAAATATCCTTATCGTTTATAAGCCGAAAGGGCTAAAAAGCGAGGGCGATATTTCCGCGGAAAGTATTCTCGCGGAATATGAAAAAGGCGCGATTCTTTGTCATCGGCTCGATACGAACACCGACGGACTTCTTATATTCGCGCTGAACGTCAGTGCGGCGGAAGAAATCGCAAAAGGATTCAAAAACGAAAAAATCGAAAAGGTTTACGAGGCGCGCGTTTACGGAAAAGTGCCGTCGGACGCGGTGTATCGCGACTACCTTCTCAAAAATGCAAAGGAAGGGAAAGTCAGGATTTTTCAGGAAAAACACGTGGGCGCGGTGCCTGTCGAAGCAAGCGTAAAAGTTATCGGATACGACAAAAACTCAACCCTTGTCGAGGTTGTCATTCACAACGGGAAAACCCATCAGATCCGCGCGCAACTTGCCGCGCACGGACACTTTATTCTTGGCGACGGCAAGTACGGTCGCGACGATATAAATAACAAGTTTGGCGTTAAAAAACAGCAACTTACGGCAAAAAAACTTGTTTTTTCTTTTGATAAAGGCAGTTTTTTGTATTATCTCAATTCCAAAAAAATCGCAATTTAAGTAAAGTCGAAATCGTTTTTTTCAATGGCGCTCTTGATTTTTTGGAGCGCCTTTTTTTCAATTCTCGAAATATAACTTCGGGAAATTCCGAATTTTTCCGCAACTTCGCGCTGCGTCAGCGACGGCGTGTCGTTCAAGCCGTACCGCATTACGATTATTTCGTATTCGCGCTTGTCAAGCGAGGTTTTGACGATTTCCGAAACTTTCTCGATAAGCATGCGGTTTTCGACGTCGGTAATGACGCCTTCTTCGTCGGTCGAAAGCATATCGATTATCGTCAGTTCGTTGCCGTCGCGGTCGGTGCCGACGGGATCGTTTAACGATACGTTGTTTTTATGCTTTTTGTTGACGCGCAGAGTCATCAGTATTTCGTTTTCGATGCACTTCGCCGCGTAGGTCGCAAGGGCGGTGCCTTTTCCCGATTTATACGTCCTTATCGCTTTGATAAGTCCGATACTGCCGATTGAAATAAGTTCGTCGGTGTCCGGATAATTGCAGTATTTTTTCGCAATGTGCGCGACAAGCCGCAAATTATGACGTATAAGAAGTTCCGTCGCCTCCTTATCGCCGTTTTCCGCACGAAGGACGTACTCGGCTTCCTTTTCGCGGGAGAGCGGTTTCGGAAAAGAGTTCTTGTTTTCGACGTAGGACGAAAAAATCAAAAGGTTTCTGAGCATTAAAAACAAACTGTCAAGCAAAATCACGCCTCCAAAGTAAAAACAGTATATGTCGAAAAAAGGGGGAAAGTGCAAGTCCGCCCGCTACGGCAAAAAGTTTGCCGTAGCGGACGTACGGTTAAATTTGCTTTGCAAATGATATTTTGGCTTTTGCCAAAGTTATATTTTGACTTCGTCAAAGTTATATTTCGGCTTACAGCCGAAGTTAAGGTAAATCCGCAACTTGCCAAAAGGGCAAATATCACTGCTACGCAATATCACTGCGAAAGCAATATCACTGTCGAAGACAATATCACTGCATAAGCAAATTTCCCGAAAGGGAAACAAACCCCTTGACATCGCCGGGTTTTTCGGGTATACTCGCTTTGCGAGTTAGCCGGACGGTCGCATCGCAAGATGAGGAAAGTCCGAGCATCACAAGGCAGGGTGCAGGTGAAATACCTGTGAAGGCGACTTCAAGGAAAGTGCAACAGAGATATACCGCACGATTTATCGTGTAAGGATGGAAAGGCGAGGTAAGAGCTCACCGGCGATACGGCGACGTTTCGCGCTATGTAAACCCCACCCGATGCAAGAGAAAAGGGACAATGGATCGCCTGTCCGTCCCCTCAATCGCTTGAACGCACAGGCAACTGCGCGTCTAGATAGATGACCGTTCAAGACAGAACTCGGCTTACAGACTAATCTCGCATCATAAGGATTGTCGGCGCATGAACCGACAATCTTTTTTTTACGTTTTTATTTTTGAAAATCGGCAACAATCGGGATATGTTGATATTTTTGTTTGCCGCGCTGCTACTTATCGGCATTTTCGGCGCATTGAAAAATTTAAGGAAAAAATATTACAAAGACGTCGCGCTAAACGTTAGAAGTCCCGACTTTGAAAGGAAAATCAGGGAACTTGCAAAAGTGCTTTCGACGCCCGAACCTGCGGGGAAAGGATTTGACGTCGCGCCCGTGAAATCGCAAATCAAAAAAGGCTACAAAGTCATTTCCAAAAAGGTCAGGGGAAAACGGGAACTGTATTCCTTTGAAAAATGGCTTTACGAAAACAACGCGATTTTTGTCGAAACTTTTATGAAAAACGACTTCGATTTTTCACGCCTTCCGCATAACGGAGAGCCCCGCGCGCTGATTTTTGCACGCGCGTGCGTTGCGCTCACGTATGGAAACGTGACGAAAGAATGCTTTGAAAAAGCCTTTGACGCGTTCAACGAAATAACGCCTTTCACGTTTTCGGAATGCGAAAAAATGTCCGAAACGCTCACGGTCGCGTTGCTTGAAAAAATCGCCGCGGTCGAAGAAAAATCGGCGTATCTTCAAAAGATGGAAAGGCTCTCTTCGGCATCGGAAAGGATTGTGAAAAAGTACGTAAAGAACAACGTTTTTCTGCATTTTGTCAAAAAAAACAACGAAAAACGCTATGTTAAAATCAAAAAATTGCTTTCCGCAAGCGCGAAAACGCGCGATGATCTGGAAGTCGTGTTCGACGCGTTCGTCGCGGAAAACGATATGCTGACCGAAAACCTTATGAAGAGTTTAATCGCAGTAGAAAGTACGGTTTGCAATCTTTACGAAAGGCTGCCCGTATATGCCGTCGCAAGCCGCGACAAGGTGTTTTCATATTCCGACGAAACCACGAAAAAAGCTTGCCTTGAAAAAATCGGGAAACTTTCGGACGGCATAAACCTCACCGAAAGCGAATACGCCGAAAGGGTGATGAAGTATTCTGGAAACGGGCTTATCGGCGGAGTGTTTTCCGAAGACTTCGGACTATATGAGAGCGTGAAGCAGGATAAAAACGTGTCGATGACCAAAAAGAAAATCGACAAAACGACGTATTATATCCTTGCGTTTTCGGTTATGCTTTTCGGACTTTCGGCGGGCGTTTATTTTGCGGTCGGCAATTTAGTTTTCGGAATACCCGCGGCGATACTTTCGGTTTTTGCGCTCTGTAAAGTCGCGTATCGTATGACGAACGGGCTGTTTTCGTTGTTTTTGAAAGATACGCCCGTGTTTGCAAGGAATTTTGAAAAAATCCCGAAAGAGTACGCTGTCGACGTTGTCGTGCCGGTGTTCATCGCAAGCGAAAAGGACGTGTCATTCGCCGTTTCGCACCTGAACCGTCTGTATTTCGCAAACCGCGACGAAAACGCGACGTTCACGCTTTTAATCGACCTTAAAAGAAGCAAGACCGAAACCGACGAAAGCGACGCCGCCGTACTGTCCGCGCTGAACGAAAAACTGCCGCCGTATCTTCGCGCGGCTGTCCGAAAACGGGTGAAACGCGGCGATTGTTTTATGGGGCGCGAAAGAAAAAGGGGAGCGGTTGAGGACTACGCAAACTTTTTATATAGCGGTTGTGACAAGGATTTTTCGCGACTTTTCAATTTCGACGGTTTTGAAAAACCGAAATATTTCATAACGCTTGACGCGGACAGCGTGTTGCAGCCCAAAGGCGTGTTGCGCGCCGTGAACGTGTTCTCGCACGAAGAAAACGAAAAGTATGACCTTCTTGCTTTTGACGGGAAAACGAACGCTTTTTCGCTGAAAACGGCGTACGCAAGACTGTTTCACGGCGGCGACGGGTACGAAATTTATCCCGCGTATTCCAACTTGTTTTATAACCTTACCGGCAAAAGTATTTTCACGGGGAAAGGCATTTTCAACCTTGAAAGATACGTTGAAAAACTGTCGGGCGTATTGCCCGAAAACCGCATTTTATCGCACGATATTATCGAGGGCGCAATCCTTAACACCGGGGCTTCGGGCGTTCCCGTGTACGAAGACGCGCCGCTTTGTTTTTCTTCGGACGAAAACCGAAGACTCAGATGGAAACGCGGCGACGTGCAACTTTTGCCGTTTGTAAATTTTACAAATCCGAAAGAAAATAACAAAAAAATCGACAAATTTTACAAGTTTTTAATTGTTTTCAACGGGATTTCGGTATTATCCGCGCCGTGTTTTCTCGCGCTGTTTATATTGTCTTTTCTGTCGGCAAGCCCGACTTTTTTCGCCTTAATAATCGCGGTGTTTTTCATAAACACGATATTCGTCGGGGCGACGGGGTTTTTCGACGTGTTCGTAAATCTTTCTGTTTCGGCGTACGTCAAAAGGCTTACGAAAGAGTTTATAAAAGACCTTTTCGGGCTTGTCATGCTACCGTATTTCGCGGTTGTCGATTTATACGTGTTTACCGTTTCCGTCGTAAGGTCTCTTACGAAAAAGAACCTGCTTTTATGGAAGCCGTTTTTCGCGGGGCGCGTCAGGGAAAAGAAAAAAAGGAAAATCAAGGGAGCGGATTATCTTTTGTCCCACGCAAAACTTATGTACAAATATTTTACGTCCGTGAAAAATCCGCTTGTGCCCGACAACTTCACCGTGCTGCCGAAAGGGGATTATCAGAACTATACCTCGCCGACGAATATCGGGTTTTCGATACTTTCCGACGTGTCGGCAAGCATTCTTGAAATCACCGACTACGAAACGGCAAAAAACAGGGTGAAAAACACGCTGGACGCGGCGTTGTCGCTGGAAAAATTCAAGGGGCATTTGTTCAACTGGTACGACGTGAACACGAAAAGCCCGCTTGAACCTTGTTTCGTGTCAAGCGTCGACAGTGCGAATTTCATAACCGCGCTTATAGTCGCGCGCGAGTATTTTTCGGGCGATATAAAAAGGGCTGTCGACGAATATCTGAAAACCGTCGATTTTTCGGCGTTGTACGACAAATCGCAAAATCTTTTTTATATCGGCTACGACAAGCGGAAAAATTCTTTTTCGGGGCATTACGACAACGTGGTTTCGGAGTCAAGGCTTCTTTCATATCTCGGCGTGTGTTTCGGTATGCCGCCCGCGTCATGGGAAAAACTTTCAAGGAAGTTTGCGCGAAATATCGGAAATTACCTGCTGTCGTATTCCGGCACGACTTTTGAATACAAAATGCCCGACTTGTTTCTGGACGTGCCAAAGGGCGGTCTTTTTGACAAAACAAGTAAAATCGCGGCAAAAATCATAAAAAACACGAAAAAATGCGGAATTTTCGGCATTTCGGAAAGCGGATACTTTGACCTTGACGCGGCAAATAATTTCAGATATTACGCATTCGGCGTGAAAGAAATTTCCGTGCGCGGCGAAGAAACCTCGTTCGTTTTCTCGCCTTATTCGACGTATCTTCTCATGGAAAATCTCAAAGGCAAGGCAATTAAAAACCTGAAAAGATTTGAAAAGTTTGAAATGCTTGGCGACTTCGGGCTGTACGAAGCGTTGGACGCGCGCGGCGCAATACGAATCGTCCCCGAGTTTATGGCGCATCATCTCGGCATGAGTATGGTCGCGGTCGCAAATTATCTGAAAGACGGCGCGGTCAGGAAACTTTTTTCAAACGCCGACGTCGTGAAAAGCGCGGAAATACTGCTTTCCGAAAAACAAAACGAAAGCAAGGTAAAAAACGTCAGGCGCGCGAAATTTTCAAAAGGCGACGACTTTTCCGATTTTTCGCGAAAGATAACGCCCGGTGCATTTCCGTTTTCCGCGATACTTTCGGGAAGCGACTACGCCGTGACGATTTCCGACGGGGGCGAAGGGTACTCGACGTGGCGCGGCGTACTTGTAAACAGGTTTTCAAAAAATATCGACGACGTGTCGGGCGGATTCTTTTTCGTGACCGACGAAAACGGGAATACGATAACGCCGACGTTTGCGCCGTTTTACGAAAACAAGGAATACAAAACGACGTTTGAAACCGGCAAAGTCCGCTTTGAAAACGCAAGCGATAACGTGAGCGCGGATGTCTACGCGCCGTACGTGTTTTCGGGCGAAGTCAGGCGGCTGTATATTAAAAACGACGGGGAAGAAACGAAAAAGTATCACGTCGTATTTTACGAAGACCTTGCGCTGAATTTTGCAAATAATTTTGATTCGCACCCCGTTTTTTCAAATTTATTTGTCGAAACCGCAAAAATCGACAACGATTTTGTCGCAACGCGAAAAGGCGGGAAAGGGAAAAACGATATGTGTTTTGTAATGCGGGCGACGGGCGCGGACTTTTCGTACGCGGGGAATCGTTATGAATTTTTGGGGCGCGGAAACACTGTGAAAAACCCGTCGGGACTTCTGAAAAAGAAATACGACTTGCCGTTCGGCGCGGTGCTCGATCCCGCCGCAATCGCTTTTGCCGACGTTGAAGTACCGCCGTTTTCGACAAAGGAAATCGACGTGTTCATCGTGCTGAAAGACGACGTAAAAAGCGCGCTTGACGAAATGAGAAAAACCGAAACGCCGTCATTTTTCACCCTTATCGAAAACTCGAAACGCAAAAACGATTTGGGCAAACGGTTTTCGGAAACGTTGTCGGGACTTATTCCGCGGCTTTTGTACGAGCCGTTTTCAAACGAGAAAATTTTGAAAATTTGCAGGCATAATGAACTGTTTATGAAGTATTCCGAAAACTTTTCAAAAAAGCCGCTGCTGTTTGTTTACGACAACAACAAAAACGACCTTGTCGGAGCGGTGAAAATCGTGAACGCCTTAAAAAACGCGGAAATCGGCGTTACGCTTGTCGTGGCGTATCGTGACGGAGATGGTTATTACGAAAAAACCAAAAAGGAAATTACCGAAACAACGAGCGGACTTTTTGGCGTAAGTGTGTTTTTGGACGATACGACGGACTTTTCCGTGCTGTCGGACATTTGTTTTTCCGACTTTTCAAAGGAATTTTTTGAAAACGCGGTCGTTGTTAATCCGAAAATCACACAAATGTTCCCGCGGCGCGAAAACGAAATACTGTTAAAAACGGGCGAAGGCGGCTTTTCAAACGACTCGTACGAGGTCTGTCCCGTAAAAGGCAGGACGCTTTTGCCGTACTCGAACATTGTGGCGGGAAAGGACGGCGGATTTATCTCGTCGGACGGCGGGGGTGGATACACCTATTACGGAAACAGCAGGGAAAGCAAACTCACCGTGTGGCGCAACGATTTCACGTCGGACGTGCCGTCGGAGCGCGCGTTGTTGTTTTCGGACGGCGATATTTTTGACCTGAAACGCGGCGCGGCGGTATCTTTCAAAAAGGGCGAAAGCAGATACTTTGGTGAAAACGAAAAGTTTTCGTCGGGTGTTTTTGAATATATCGTGGACGAAGGCGGCGCAAAAATCGTCGAAATCGAAATATCGGCAAAAGAAAAAATACGCGGGAAAGTCGGGTTGTATCTTGCGACTTGTCTCGGCGCGGCGCGGGAGAACGACTTTTTGTTTTTCAAGACGGAAGACGGCATACGCGAGGTCGTCAACGTGAAAAACGGAATAAGCGCGTATCTTAAAACCTTTTCGGGGCTTTACGAGGACGAGTTTTTGGGGTTTTCAAGGGGCTGCGAGATTCCGTCCACGGCGATGAACAACCGCTCGTTTTCGGGATTTTACGAAGTAAACCTTAATGCGGGGGAATGCGAAAAGTATTATTTCGTATTCGGCGGCGATTATAAAAGCGTTGTCGATGCGACGAAAGAAAATATCGAAGAAAAGAAGAACGTAAGCCTTGCGTATTTTGAAAACATAAGTCCTTTTTCCGTGAAAACAAGCGACGACTCGTTCGACGCATTGTTCAAAACCCTTCCGTATCAGATTTTGTCGTCAAGGGTGAACGGAAAGACAGCGTTTTATCAGGCGGGCGGCGCGACGGGATTCCGCGATATGGCGCAGGATACGTTGTCGCTTGCGTATTTCGACAAACGGCGTGCGCGCGAAGAACTTATGAAACTTTGCAATCACGTTTATTTCGAGGGCGACGTAATGCATTGGTGGCACGGTGAAAAACACGGCGTCAGGACAAGAATATCCGACGACGGACTGTTTCTTGCGTACGCCGTCGCAAATTACGTCAAAATTTCGGGCGACCGACAAATACTTGACGAAACGGCGGCGTATCTCGACTCGCCTTGTCTTGCGGCGACGGAAGAATCGAGGTTTGAAATCCCGAAATATCACGAAAAGCGCGAAAGCGTCCTGATGCACCTTGAAAGAATAATCGAGAGGGTTTACGACGTCGGCGAAAACGGATTATTGAAAATCCGCGGCGGCGACTGGAACGACGCGTTGAATGCAGTCGGCACGGACAGTGCGGGCGAGAGCGTATGGCTTTCGGAATTTTATATCGCAGTCTTAAAGGAGATGAGCGCGTTTTACGACTCGCGTGAAAAAACGCTGTTTTCGGAAAGGATAAATACTCTTGAAAAAGCCGTGCTTGCGGCGTACGAAAATGGCAGGTTCAAGCGGCTTGTAACGGCAAGCGGGGAATGGCTCGGCGACGGTAAAAGCGACGTCTTAAAAATCGACGCGATATCCGAAGCGTGGGCGGCGCTTTCGGGAATAAGTGACAAAAACAAAGTCGATACTGCGCTTACAACTGCAAAAAAATGCCTTTTTGACAAGAAAAACGGATTGTTTTTGTTGCTTGCGCCGCCGTTTGACGACAAAAAATATTACGGTTATATCAGTCTGTATCCGAAAGGCGTCCGCGAAAACGGCGGGCAGTACACGCACGGCGCGATATGGTTTATCCTTGCGCTTATAAGGTGCGGTCGCGAGGACGAGGCGTACGAAATTTTCAAAGCGATTAACCCCGTCGAAAAGTGCAAAGACGAAACGATGGTCAAAAAATATATGGCGGAGCCGTACGTTCTTGCAGCCGACGTAAGTTCCTGCGAAAACCTCGGGCGGGCAGGCTGGACGTGGTATACGGGCAGCGCGTCATGGTGTTTCAAAACCATGCTGGAAGGATTTCTCGGCGTGAGCGTGAAAGACGGAAATATCGTAATTGATCCCGCGCCGCCGCAAGCCCTTTCAACCTACGACGTGATTTACGACGACAAAAAGTCGAAATATATTTTTCATTTTGCGCCGTCGGATAAGTATTCGGTCGTCGAAAACGGCGTGGATCTGGGCGCGGTCAACGCATTCCCGATTAAGCCCGACGAAAACAGAGAGTTTTTCGTGAAGTACGAAGAAAGTCGAAAAATCCTTGCAATAAAAAATACGATATGATAAAATCATAAATATGGATTTATTCGAATACGCAAACCAACAAAACGACGGGTTGAAACCCCTTGCCGAACGTATGCGCCCCCAAACTCTCAATGAGTTTATCGGACAGGAACATATCGTCGGAGAAGGCAGCCTTTTAAGAAGGGCGATTGCCGCGGACAGACTGGGAAGTTGCATCTTCTACGGTCCTCCCGGCACGGGAAAAACCACGCTCGCAAACATAATCGCAAAAAATACGAACAGCCATTTTGAGATTCTGAACGCTGTGTCGAGCGGCGTTGCCGACGCAAAACGCGTCATCGAAGAAGCCAAAAACCGTCTGATGATGTACGGGAAAAAGACTTATCTTCTGCTGGACGAATGTCATCGCTGGAACAAGGCGCAGTCGGACAGCGTGCTTTCCGCAATCGAGCAGGGCTATATCGTGTTTATCGGAAGCACGACGGAAAACCCGTACGTTTCGATGACGAAAGCTATCGTGTCAAGGTGCCGACTTTTCGAGTTTCATTCGCTGACGGACAAGGACGTTCTGAAAGCGTTAAACCGCGCGATAAACGACAAACGCGGGCTTCTCGATATGAACGTCGTTGCGGAGGAAGGCGCGCTTGAACATCTTGCGTGGGCTTCGGGCGGCGACGTAAGAACGGCGTTGAACGCGCTGGAACTTGCGGCGGTCACGACGTCCGCGTCTGCCGACGGGGCAATTCATATCACGAAAGAAATCGCGGCGCAAAGCATACAAAAACGCGTTTTGTCGATAAGCGACGACAATTATTACGATATGTTGTCGGCGTTTTGCAAGTCGTTGCGCGGCAGCGACAGCAACGCGGGGCTTTACTGGGCGATGCGACTTATCGACGCCGGGTGCGATCCGCTGCTGATTTTCAGACGTATCATCGCTCATTCCGCAGAAGACGTCGGCATGGCAAATCCGAACGCGCTGGTGGTCGCGACGAGCGCGCTTATCGCTTATGAAAAAATCGGTATGCCGGAAGGTACTTTGCCGCTTACGGAAGCGATAATTTGCGTGTGCGAAAGCGAAAAGTCGAACAGCGTCGTGATTGCCCGCGACGAGGCGGAGCGTGCCGTACAAACGGTAAAGAAAGAAGCAGTTCCGATGTATCTTCGCGACGTCAATTACAAACAGGAGAAAATATCGGGATACAAATATCCGCACGATTACGGCGGCTATGTGGAGCAGCAATACCTGCCGGACGACCTGAAAGACGCGAAGTTTTACTTGCCGTCCGATTACGGCTATGAAAAGGTCGTGAAAGAAAGACAGGAA
>OQVQ01000734.1_pt1 | contig 14472 bp, 6 predicted proteins | sample 1691491 | NCBI WGS metagenome assembly OQVQ01 (sample SAMN03418252, study PRJEB22391) | human gut metagenome | biome: human-gut; feature: organic feature; material: feces | host: Homo sapiens | place: Tanzania | collected 2013-01
GAGAGCTGTCTGGAAGACAGTACCGAGAATCGCCTCCCAACCGCGTCAGCGCGATTTTTCACTCTTCACTTTTCACTCTTCACTTTTCACTTATAGAAGAAAAGGTAACTTACATTCTTCATTCTTCATTCTTCATTTTAAATGGGGGGAAGCCTCTAATTGCCAACATCACATAGCAATAATTAAGGGGAAAAAAACAAAAAAACAAAACTTTATGGTTTTTTTTGTTAAAACAATGCCACAATAACAATCTTTTTATTATCTTTGCACAAAAATATCATTACAGACCGACAATTCTGTCATAATATCCGTACACAATTTTGTCATTATGAGAAATCCTAAGCCAAAGAATTTTGCGCGCGTATTAAAAAAAGCAGAAAAAAGTAAATTCTACCTTAATCCTGACCTCCACATGGAGGAATTCGCACGCCAAATCGGAACAAACCGTACGTACCTGAGCACATACCTGAATGAAGAAATGGGGACATGCTTCGCTGACTATGTCAACGAGTTACGATTAGAAAAAGCCATCGAACTGCTTGATAAAGGAAAACATTCCCATATCAAAGTAGCAAAAATGGTAGGGTACAACAGTGAATACACCTTCCGTCGCCTATTCAAGGAAAAGCACGGAATGACACCGCGCGAGTATGCACTGAAGAAAAAGGAGGAAAGAGAACAAAACCAGTAATCAAGAGATGGATCACCATCACTTACAAATTGATACTTTTTCCACATCCAAAATTACAATTTTCTGACAAAACGCCAAAACAGAGACCGCAGGACAATAACTATGCTTTCACCACATAATAGCATAGCTTTTACCACCTAAAAGCATAGTTATTGCCCAGCAATCACAATGCTTTCAGATTGTAAGTAATGATACTTTCATCTCGCAAGTATAAAAAATAGTTTTTTGACAACATAAGCAAACAATCTTGCTTACATAAACAAAGCATTTTGCTTACATAAACAAAGCATCTTGCTTACATAAACAAACCGTTTTGCTTACATAAACAACACATCTTGTAAACATAAGCAAAGCATTTTGCTAATAAGAGCAACACATCATACAAATACAAGCAATGCAAACTGCAAGCATGGACAATGCAAACTGCAAGCAAAAGCAATGCAAGGACAAATAAATCAGTTGGCAAAACCAGCAGATTTAGACTACATAAAAAAGACAACACTCACACCCGGCTACATCAATCACTTACTATATATATGAATAATATACACAAACAGCTACTGATGAGTAAGCAAAAGGCATACCGATGAGTAAGCAAACAGCTACTGATGAGTAAGCAAACAGCTACTGATGAGTAAGCAAAAGGCATACCGACGAGTAAGCAAACGAAAAGATGATGATGAGGAGGAGGAGGCACGATAAGAAAAAAAATGAAGTGAATGATTTCCAATATTTATATATAAAATCCATGTAAAAAACAAAAATATGAAACTATCAATTTACGTCTTAGCAGCTGCAATGCTGATGGCTCCTACATTCTGTCAGAATGTGGATGCGAAGAAGAAAAAGAAAGTAAACTTGAAGGCTATCACCGCCAACAAGGCTGACGCTGACTCTGCCAACTATTCGAAAATAGTAAAGGACGGCGTTGTCAACGAAGGACTCTTCAAGGTCATCTACAAGGCAAAGGAAGGTAAACTCTACTTCGAATTGCCGGAAGATGCCTTCAAGCATTATTATATCCTCTCCAACCGCATGGCGTCCACCAGTGATACTCAGGATTTCGTTGCTGGACAGATGATAAACACACCTATGCTCATACAGTTTTCCAAGGATGAGCGCAATGTATATATCGACCTCGTGCAGATCAGAAACACAGTCGATCCTAACGATGCCATTGCATCGGCTTTCAAGAAGAATTTCCTCAATCCAAGACTTAAAGGCTTTAAAATCGCTGCAAAGAATGGCAACAGCGTCGTGATTGACGTGACTGCTTTCTTCGGCACCAACGAGGCTGCCATCTCACCTATCAAGCAAGACTCTCCTGTAGCCAAGCTCCTGGGTGGCGGAAACTCCCTCAAGGGCACATTCACTGCTGACGCTTCTGGCATAGATAAGGTGAAGGCATTCCCTAAGAACATTGAAATAGAGAGCACACTCTCATTCATGACCACTGGCATTATCAAGAAGCCATACACCGTAAAGGTACACCGCTCGCTCTTCGTCCTGCCTGACGAACCTATGGTGGCACGTTATCAGGACAACCGCGTGGGTTATTTCTACGATGACAAGACCATTTTCTCATCCAATAAAGATAAGGTGGAGAGCAAATCCATCATCAGCCGCTGGCGTCTGGAGCCTAAACCGGAGGATATGCAGAAGTATTTCGCCGGCGAACTCGTTGAGCCTCAGAAGCCTATCGTATTTTATGTAGATACTGCTTTCCCTGAGAAATGGCGCAAGACCATCAAGGCTGGTATCGAAGACTGGAACATTGCCTTCGCAGAGGCGGGCTTCAAGAATGCTATCATAGCAAAGGATTACCCTACGGACGACCCAGACTTCGACCCGGACGATATGCGCTACAGCTGCTTCAAGTATGCCGCTACAGAAACTCCTAACGCTATGGGCCCTCGCCACGTCGATCCTCGCTCTGGCGAAATCCTCACTGGCGACGTCATCTGGTATCACAACATCGTGTCATTGCTCCACAACTGGCGTTTCATACAGACTGGCACTGTAGATAAGAGAGTGAGAAAGCCTGTATTCGATGACGACGTAATGTGCGAGTCAATGAGATATGCCGCCGCTCACGAGATTGGTCACACCCTCGGACTCATGCACAATATGGGAGCCAGCTACGCAATTCCTGTGGATTCTCTCCGCAGTCCTGCCTTCACGCAGCGCTACGGCACCACTCCAAGTATCATGGACTATGCACGTAATAACTACGTAGCACAGCCTGGCGACCTTGAGCGTGGCGTCAAGCTCACTCCTCCTCTCATCGGTGTATATGATATCCATGCCATCAACTGGGGCTACCGCATCATCCCTGGAGCTAAGACTCCTGACGACGAGAAGCCTGTTCTCGACAAGTGGATTGCTGAGAAGGCTAACGATAAGATGTACTGCTTCGGAGCTCAGCAGGTCTTAGGCACCGTCGATCCTACCGACCTTACTGAGGACCTTGGCGATGATCACATCAAGGCAAGCAACTATGGTATCTCCAACATGAAGATATTGATGCAGAACCTTGAGCAGTGGGCTATGGTAAAGGGCGATAGATACGACGACATCGAGACTCTCTACCGCGAGGTTATCAAGCAGTATTCACGATATCTCAATCATGTAGCATCATATATCGGAGGCATAGAGTACTTTGAAGTACGTCAGGGCGACGGACAGAAGACTGGTAAGGTATATACTCCACGCGCCAAGCAGAAGGAGACCGTGGCATGGTTGCTCAATCAGATGCGCACTTTCAGCTCATGGCTCAATCCTACTGACATGATTGGCAAGTTTGAGATGAACCTCGATTTCAATGACAAGCTCTACAAGCGCACCATCAATTCCATCTACAGTCCTGCCGCTCTCTATCGCATCAAGGAAAGCGGAATGGTGGATGCAAAGACCAACTACACCGTGGAGACTTACCTCAACGACGTAGCACAGATGCTCTTCAAGGCACCTGTTGCCGGCAAACTCAGCGAGAGCGAGCAGAGACTGCAGGCAGAAGCCATTGCTCTCATGATGGCAAATACTGGTCTTGCTCCTGAAAAGGCAAAGAAGAGCGCAAGCAGTTTCGCTGACTATAACGAGTCATACGAAGACCTCTCCACCATCGATGCTGAGGACCTCGCCCTCATGCCTCGCTGCTCATGCGACAGCCATTCCCTCTCTTCATTCACACGTATCAATCTCGGAGGCAGCGTTCTTGGTGAGGCAGAGGCTGGAGCATTGATGGTAGGTCAGTTGAAGCGCATTCTTGCCAAGTACCGCACATACAGAAATGCGGCGAAAGGCACCACTCTCGATTATTACAACTATCAGATAATGCTCATCGAAAAGCATTTCAAGGTCTAAAATCCGTAATCTAAGTTTGTTGGTCTGTATTATATTTAATTACAGACCAACAACTTACACTCAGAAAAGACAATATGACACAAAGCAAAAAACATAAACATCTGCTCACTTTCAAGAGAAGTATGACAGTGATAGCCATGCTTCTCCTGTGCCAGTGGGCTGCCGCACAGGACATACTGAGCGGCAAGGTCATCGACAATAGCGGAGAACCCGTCATAGGAGCACAGGTGGCATGGAAGGATAGCAAGACTGCCACCGTCACCAATGTCGATGGAGCTTTCAATATTCCTTATAGAAAAGGCACACTGCTCATCTCTTATATAGGATATAAGACGCAGCAGCAACAGATAAAAGACAATAAAAGCCTCATCATCACCCTCAAAGAGGATGCGCAGAATCTTGACGAACTCGTAGTGGTAGGTTACGGATTGCAGAAGAAATCTTCCATCACAGGCTCCGTAGAGACCGTGAAAGCTGAGGATCTCACCATGATGCCTACATCCAATCTCAGTCAGGCTCTGTCCGGACAAGTGGCTGGATTGCAGGTGCTTGAGACCACTGGCGACCCAAGTACCGCAAAGGAGGCTGACATCCACGTGCGTGGTATCAACTCTGCTCCGCTCCTCGTCATCGACGGTGTGCCACGTTTCGGCACCAATACTTCCGACGGTGAGACTCGTCTCTCCGACCTTAGTCCTGACGACATCGAGAGCATCACAGTGCTCAAGGACGCTGCTGCCGCTGCCGTATATGGTTCGCGTGCGGCTAACGGCGTAATCCTCGTGCAGACAAAGCGCGCTGGAAAGGGCGGAAAACTCAAGGTCAACTATCGTGGTCAGTACAATATCCAGGAGGCTGCCAAGCTCCCTGAGTTTCTCAATGCCTATGATTTCGCAGTATTGAGAAACAAAGCCATCGCCAACAGCCCTTCTTCTACTCTCGTTCCTTATACCCCCGAGCAGTTGGAACAGATACGCAATCACTCCAATCCTAACGTCTATGGCAACTCCGACCTGCTCGATTACCTCGACAAGACGGGTTATACCACCACTCATGCCATCTCTGCAAGCGGTGGAAACCAGGACGTGAGATACTATCTCTCACTCGGTTACGCTGACTCCAAGGGACTCTACAGCGGCGTGGGACGCAGTCGCCTCAACTATTCCATGAAGATTGATGCCACATTGGCTAAGAATCTCGTGCTCTCCGTCGATTACACAGGCTCCAACAGCAATGCCAAGAACAGCAGTTACACCACCATCGACGCTGCTTACAGCTACTCTCCGCTCCAGGTTCTCGAATTTGAAGACGGCAGCCTCGCCAGCATCGATGGCTCCAATCCGCTCATCAACATACGTGGACTCGGAGGCTACCGCAAGGATGACACCAAGATGTCAACACTTACAGCTAACCTCAACTGGGACATCACATGGGTAAAGGGTCTCAATGCTTACTTCCGTGGCACATTCGATAATAACCACCGCATTGAGAAAAACTTCAGCAAGCCTGTGACTCTCTACACTTACGACGCTGAAGATGGCATATACAGCATCGATAAAAACACCGTTTATCCTACTGCAAAGGTCACTCTCGAACAGACTGACCGCGCTTATAGCAGCCAGCTCTATGAGGCAGGACTCAACTATAACCGCGAATTTGGAAAGCATGACGTAGGAGCTACTCTCGTGGTCAACTATCACAGACTGAACAATCAGTATATGACTGGTAAGAACCTTGATAAGACTTCTGTGCCTGAGACTATGGGCGTGGCAAAATCTTCCAAGCTCAATGGCGACGAATCCATCAATGAGCGTGCCTCTATGATTGGACGTCTCAAGTATGGATACGACAGCAAGTACTTCGCTGAGTTCAGCTTCCGTATCGACGGTTCCACCAATTTCTCGCCTGATAATCGCTGGGGCTTCTTCCCTTCTATCTCTACCTCTTGGGTATTGTCAAATGAGAAATTCTTCAAAAACTGGAATCAGAACGTAGTATCCAATGCCAAGGTGCGACTCTCCACTGGTTGGCTCGGTAATGACGGACTCGTATCAGCATATTCTTACCTCAAAAACTACACCGAATCGCCTAACTATGGCTACAGCTTCGGCAGTTCTTCGAACACCACAGGCAACTATAGCCCTGGCTTCACGCTGCTTGCATACCCTAATACCGACCTTACTTGGGGAAAAACCCACGACTATAACATCGGTGCCGACTTCGGATTCTTCAATGGTAAGATAGGTATCTCATTCGATTACTTCATCAGATACGAGACTAATAAGATCACTTCTGCCCCTGACTACCTCTTCCCACCTTCTACAGGCGTGGATGGAGCATACCCTTCCATGAACTTCAGCAAACTGAAAGCTTGGGGATGGGACCTCACTCTCAGTCATAAGAATACCATTGGCAAACTGAAATACAACGTCTCTGTCAACATAGCAAAGAGCGATGACGAATACACCGACTTCGGAGACGAGACTGCTCAGCTGCCAAATCTTCGCCGTAAGGGCACAAGCAGCATGGTATGGCAGATGTATCAGGCTGACGGATTGTTCCAGTCACAGGAGGAAATAGACAATTGGCCTCTCGATCAGGACGGACAGGGCAACAAGACTCTCGCTCCTGGAGATATAAAATACGTGGACCAGAATGATGACCATATACTCGATTCCAACGACTATATCCTCGTCAAGAACTCTTCTTACCCTGACATGGACCTCAGCTTCCGTATGGGAGTGCAGTATAAGGGCTTCTTTATCAATGCTCTCTTCCAGGGAGAAGTGGGATACAAGCAGAATATCAGCGACTCATATACTCTCGAAAACGGCACTATGCCTAAGTTCCAGAAGTATCACATGACCGACTCATGGAGCACTGATAATCCTAATGCCAAGTATCCTCGCGTCAAGCTTGCTACGTCTAACGACAACAACCGTAAGAAATCCACATTCTGGATCGAAGATTGTAACTTCGTCAGACTCAAGATGCTCAACATGGGATATGCCTTCCCTGCCAAGACTGTCAAGAAGATGCACCTCTCATCTCTCAGCATCGCCCTGCAGGCAAGCAACCTCTTCACCATCAGCAGCCTCAAGAGCATGGACCCAGAGTCACTGCGTGGCTACCCGGTACAGCGTTCTTACGGAGCTTCGCTCAACATCGGATTCTAATGATTTGACAGCCGTGGGTTTGTGGTCTGGTTGTTTTGTTCTGCCAACGAATGGTGGACAGTCAGGAAAATATCAATAGAAAAAAACAAAGAAAAATATATTTGTCTATTTTTATTTATTGATATTTTATATTAACCAGGCACCCATCCCCATGGAAATAAACACTAACAAAGATACTTATGAAGATATATCACATCATGACATCGGCACTCATCGCAGCCGCGGCAACAACAATGACCAGCTGCGACGACATCTTCCGCGATGCGCCGATCAACAAGATATCAGAGAATTCCGTATGGAGCAACCCCCAACTGCTCGACCAATACGAGAACTCATGGTATCGCAATATGAGCAATGGCTTCAGCACATACGTGCCAAGCATATCTCTCATCAAGAGTAAGTCAAGATACTATATGCCATGGTTTGGAGATCAGATTTCCGTAGGCAAGAGTTCTTACTACAACTCTGGATACGGAGACCTCCTGAAAGGCAACAGTCAGGAGATTACTAATTGGGCAGCAAACGTATGGAGCAGCCACATGACTCAGATACAGTCCATCAATACCCTCCTGGAAAACCTCGGAAACATATCCAATGGCACACAGAAAGACCGCATCATCGGCGAAGCACACTTCATGCGTGCGTACTATTACTATATGCTTTGGAGAATGTTTGGCGGAGTAATGATAATCGACCATACCTATAACCCTCTCGAAAACGCTGAGAAATTCCCACGCGCAAGCTATCAGGAGATGGTGGATTTCATCACAAAAGAGGCTGACGAAGCTATGAAGTACCTACCTGAGACATACGCTTCCACAGAGACTGGAAGAGCAACATACGGTGCCGCTCTCATGCTAAAGGCAAAGACATACTTCTGGGCTGCATCTGAAGTGTTCCAGAATAAAGATGTGGAGACTCCATATCTTGGATTCTCTGGCGACCAGTCGAAAGATATGCTGCAGAAAGCTAAGAAAGCATACGAAGAACTCTTCGCTCTCAATCGCTATTCTCTCATCCCTATCACCGCATCTACACAGGACGGAATACGCGATGAATACCGAAAAATATTCCTCACAAAGAACTCTCAGGAGTCCATCTTCGAGGTGCAGCACTCTGATGACGGCGACTTCGCTAACAAGTTCGGACACAAGCTCGACCGCGATGCGTGCTCGCCATTCTTCACCGGCACCACTGCCGCCTACACTCCTACACAGAATCACGTGGATGAATACGGTATGCAGGAAGGCAAGACCTACGACCCGAAGCATCCGTATGACAACCGCGACTACCGATTCTATGCCAATGTGCTCTATGATGGCTGCACTTTCCGCAACCATGTGATGGACATCCATTACACCAATCGCGTGGCTGGTGAAGACCTTACCCCGTATGGCACCTCCACTTCAGCTGCCGTAACGATGACCGGTTACTATCTCGGAAAGTTCGTGGACGAGTCACAGACCATCGACAACAACGACACATACGCCAGCAAGCAGAACTATATCATCTGGCGATATGCCGAGGCTCTGCTCGACTATGCCGAGGTATGCTTCCGTCTGGGCGACACCGGCAAGGCGATGGAATACGTCAACGAGATACGAAAGCGCGTTCACATGCCTGAATTATCCACCATTTCATGGGATAATATCTTCAATGAGCGACGCGTGGAAATGGCATTCGAGGAGACCACCTACTGGGACCTCTTCCGCTGGGGCATAGCTAAGGAGAGAATGAACGGCGAGACTAACCCGCTGAAAGGCATGAGAGTAGATGTCACTATGGTCAATAATCAGGTGGCTGCCACTAAATACACCATCAGCAATGTCAACCGTTTCCCTAAGCGCATCCGCGTATTTGAAGACAAACAGTACTATCTCCCTATCCCTTGGAGCGAGATAAAGTACCACGGAGTCAAGCAGAATCCGGAATGGACTGAGCAGTAATGTGTTTTATTTTTTTAGGGAATAGGGAAAAGGGAATAGGAGATTAGCATTGTCTCTTATGGTTTCTTCCACAGGTTATCTCAAGCGAACAATGGTAATCTCCTATTACCTTTTCCCTATACCCTATTACCTTTTCCCTATTCCCCATTACCTTGAAGACCAAACCGCGTCAGCGCGATTTTTCACTCTTCACTTTTCCCTCTTCACTTTTCACTAAATAAGGCCACTGTGTCAGCCGCGTCACCGGCTGATTATAATACAACAACAATAACGAACAAAAAACAGAAACACTATGAAGAAGCTTTACTTTATGATGGCACTAATCCTCTGTGCCATGAGCGCAACAGCGCAGAATTATAACCTGTTCAGTGCCTCCGACATCGACAAGGACGGATGGCTATGGTTTGACACACAGGCTAAGGTAGATAAATACGTAGGCATTTGCGACGAGGACAACTACAAGGCTGACCCTAACGGCAAGAAGATACAGATGGTATATGCCGATCAGGTGCCTAACTATCCTCCGACAACCGTGGATCCTGACGCAATCGGATACGGCAAAGGTGGCGAAGTGGGCACCGAAGGTTACAAGAAGGGTGCCATCATCCTGGCTCCTGCATCTGCACTTTTGCAACCCAATGGCGGTGGTATCCTCATCATGATGCCTTCCTGCTCCGAACTGTCCATCAACGTATCATGTGAAAGCAAGGTTGGTATGCAGCTATGCAGCACTACAGATATCAACACTGTATTCACTAATTATGAGGTAAGAGGGGCATGGTCGGCTATGTTTGGTGCATTTGCTCAGGCTGGCAACACTACAGTAAAAGGTCTCGAAACCAAGACCAACGGTAACGACAATATCACCATCAAGTCTGACAAACCTGTGTATGTATATTTCAGGAACATCACCACGAAAGAAGTATATATCCACGGAATCCGTGTAATCACCACCACAAAGAATGAAGAAGGCGGTGAAGCCACACCGGAAACTCCTGGAAATGACTACACTGTAAAATTCACTGCTGAGACAAGCGACACCGAAAGAGAAGTGAACGTAGCACTCAGTGCTCCTGGTAAGGTAAGCATCGACTGGGGTGACGGAGTGAAGAAAGAGAATGAAATCACTGCCGCTTACGACGGATACACCACAACCACAATCACCGGCAAGGTGACAGGTGAAGTGAAGATCTATGCCGACAACCTCATATATCTCGACTGCCCATCTAAGGTTAACGGCGCTGGAATCACATCCATCGACCTCTCAAAGGCTACAGCACTCGAACAGCTCTTCCTCTCAGGCAACAAGTTGACCACTCTCGACGTGACAAAGAACACCGCACTGAAGAGACTTGAGCCGCAGAACAACAAGATTTCTTCTCTCGACCTCACCAAGAACACCGAGCTTGAGCGCCTTGATGTGACTAACAATCTCCTCACTTCCCTCGACATCAGCAAGAACACCAAGCTCAATTACCTCAAGATTTCCGACAACAAGTTTGAGGGTCTTCTCGACCTTTCCGGCAATCCTTCCCTCAAGAGCGTGTATGCCCTCAACATGGGTATCACTGAAGTAAACCTCGGTGAGAACAAGGCAAACAAGCCTTACTTCAGCTTCAACAACAACAAACTGACCAGCTTCGACGCTTCCAAGCTCGATAATCTCAGCGGAGGTTCACTCTTCCTCATCGGCAATCAGATCAAGTCATTCACCATGCCTGCTGGCGGAAGCATCAAGACCCTCAACATCACCAAGAACTGCATGACACTGGAGACACTCCCTATCTTCACTTCTAAGAGCTACAACTATGCTCCTCAGGCTGACCTCGCTGTCAAGGAGTCATACAATGTCAAGGATGTCATCGACCTCTCTGCACAGACCAGCGCTGCGCTCAACACCAAGTATGCCCTCGTTAAGGCAGACAAGACAGCACTCACAGAAGGTACTGACTACACCGTGGCTGACGGAAAGATTACTGTTCTCACACAGCAGACCGCAGTTTACGTCACCATGACTTCCGACGCACTCAGCAAGTTCTCTGGAAGCAACATCTTCAAGACCACCACTTTCAGCGTTGCTGACCCTACAGGTATCAGCGACATCAATGCTGACAACGAAGTAAAGATACGCTACAACATCGCTGGCCAGCGCGTTAACGGTGCATACAAGGGCATCGCTATCGGCACTAATGGCAAGAAGTATGTGGTGAAGTAATTCCTCTATTCTGAAAAATAGGGAATAGATAATTAGTTTTTTTAGGGAATAGGGAATAGGAGATTAGCATTGTCTCTTATGGTTTCTTCCACAGGTTATATCAAGCGAACAAAGGTAATCTCCTATTACCTATTTCATATTCCCTATTATCTATTAACTATTCCCTAAAAATAATTATGAATTATGAATTATGAATTATGAATTACAACAAGATTCTCCTCCTCCTGACTCTTCTCCTCCCGATTACCGCAAAGGCATTCAATGACAACAAGGGAGAGAAAAGCAATATCGTCTGTTTCGTACGCTTTGCCGACGAAGACGCAGACATCTTCGACAAGCCTTTGAGCAATTATCAGACTCTCTTCGGCGGCGAAAAGGAAACCGATAACTCCGTGTATAACTATTTCTACAACGCTTCATACAAGCAGTTGAAATGGAAAAGCCTGTTCCTTCCCGCTACCGAAACCGAGCTGAAGAGCTACCGCACCAGCTACGAAAGGGCTTATTATCAGAAATATGATGCCTCTATCCGCCCTACCGGCTACAAGGACGACGTGGCAGGAGAAGCCAGAATGCAGGCTCTCGTAAGGGAAATAGCTGGCTTCCTCAGCAAGGATATGGCTGACCAAGGCGCATCCATCGACACTGACGGAGACGGATTCGTAGATAATCTCTGCATCATCTTCAGCGGAAACTCCGAACTAAGTGCCAAGCGAGGAATACTCTGGCCTCAGCGAAAAGACCTCGCTCTGCCTGAAGAAAAAGCCATATACATTGCAGGAAAGAAACTCGCAAGCTACATCATGGTGTTCGACGGAGCAAATGGATTCAACTCTCAGTTTGACGGCATAACGCTCAATACCGGAGTGCTCTGCCATGAGATGAGCCATTCTCTCGGCACATACGACCTATATCACGTCTCTGGAGCACTCAATCCAGTAGGCGTCTGGGACCTTATGTCCGACAATCAAATCACACCACAAGGCATGACTGCCTACACCAAGATGCGCTACTGCAAATGGATTGACCAGATACCGGAAATCAAAGAGGCTGGGACTTACACCCTCAACCCTCTAAGCGGCACGACAACCGACAATATAGCATACAAGATAAAGCCGATAGGCAGCGACGAATACTTCGTAGTGGAATACAGAAAGAAGGAAGGATGCGACGCTAACCTACCTGCTTCCGGACTCATCATCTACCGTATCTGCCCGCAATACACCGGCGGCAACGTCAACTACAACGGCACAACGCGCCTCGACGAGCAGTATATCTTCCGTCCGGGAGGCACAGTGACGGCTGACGGAGACATATCAAAGGCAGCATTCAGCATCGACAACGGTCGCCCTTCATTCGGAGGAGACGCTGACATACGCCCATTCTACAGCGACGGAAAAGAAGCACCATTCGCCATCACCGACATCTCTTCATGTGGCGAGACCATATCATTCACACTGCAGCCTATCACAGTAAGCCTCAAAGTAGATAATAATAATGTGACTATGCCTGGCTTCGCAGACTGCTCTGCCACGGTGAAAGTATATACCACAGAGGAATATTCCATCATCGCACCGACCGTGACAGCGGAATGGCTCACGGTGGAGACAGTGAAAGAGGCTGACGGAGACTGCATCAAGTTTACCACAAAGACCGACAACGACACGCCGAAGGACCGCAAAGGCTACTTCACCGTGCAGACAAAATCGGGCGAAGAGGTGCAGATATGCGTCATACAGAAGTCAAAGTCAGTCACCGCACCGTCGGCTCTGCAGGCAAATCTCACAGGCAATGCCGTGCATCTCACGTGGAGCAAAGCTACAGCAGGCGAGCGATTGATATATGATGACTTTGAAAACCCTGACAATCCTAACGGCTGGGAGATAAAGACATCCGGCGACCGTGGATGGAGATGGGAGAAATGCAACCCTGACAAGGGCTTCTACCGCTCTTACGAAGGCAACTATGCCGCTACCGTCTATGCCGCATGGGAGGACATCCACCAGGACGAATACTTCACATCCAAGGCTTTCGCCAACGGTAATACAATGACATTCTATTCCCGCACCAACGGCGCAGGACGCACCCCTGCCAATCCTCCTTACTACAACGTGGAGGTATCGTCAGACAATGGCGCGACATGGACACCGGTATTCAATGCCCGCACCGATCAGGACAAGGCGACAGCAGGAAAATATACACGCATCACCATCGACCTCACACCATACAAGGCAGAGCAGATGAAGGTGAGATTCCATTGCTATGACACCGACAACACCGGTCTGGCATACTACTGGCAGATAGATAATCTCGAGATAATGGGCGAGGGCGACCTCTCCATCACCGGATATGACATCTACCGCAACGGCGAGAAGATAGCCCACACTGCCACAAACGACTACATCGATGCAACGCCATCAGCAGGCGACAACATATATACCGTATGCGCTGTGGGCAACTTTGGCGAGAGTTCACCATCGAATGCCGTGACCATCAACGTCTCATCCACCGGCATCCACGACGTCAACGCTGCCCCTTCAGTCACCGCCATCTATGACATCACGGGCAGAAAGCTCCGCTCACGCGCCGAGATGCAGTCAGGAAAGATTTATATCGTCATCTATTCTGACGGCAATGCCATCAAAATCGCTAAGTAATTGTAGGACAGCCGTATAGCAATCACTAAGTAATAGCATAGCTTTTACCAAGCAATAGCATAGCTTTTACCAAGCAATAGCATAGCTTTTACAATGCAATAGCATAGCTTTTACAATGTAATAGAATAGCTTTTGCAATGCAATAACAAATAATTTGCAATGCAATAACAAAAATCCCCCCTCCAGTCTTCCAATGGAATAGACAAGAGGGGGAATTTTTTGTATTATCCCTAATCGAACATTATAACGTAATCCTTATTTCCTTTGAACGCGGCGAAGGAGCCGAAGGCGAAGTCGAAGGATCTAAAGGCGAAGGAATTTATCTATAAGGTACTGTCTTCCAGACAGCTCTTTTCTTCTTAATTGTAGTCCCGAGACTTCGTCCCGGGTTACTCTCGCTGCGCTCGGTATTGGCTTCCAGCCA
>OQVQ01000736.1_pt1 | contig 14453 bp, 16 predicted proteins | sample 1691491 | NCBI WGS metagenome assembly OQVQ01 (sample SAMN03418252, study PRJEB22391) | human gut metagenome | biome: human-gut; feature: organic feature; material: feces | host: Homo sapiens | place: Tanzania | collected 2013-01
TGAAGTAATTTAGTAAAACAACAAGAAAAGTGTAAAGTAAAACCAGTTAAAGTCACAAAAATACACCCCTTGCAAGTATCACGTATTACTTTGCCAAGTATCACGTATTACTTTGCCAAGTATCACGTAATACTTTGCCAAGTATCACGTAATACTTTGCCAAGTATCACGTATGTGATTTTTCTGCATTTTAATACCATTGGACGGCGTTGCTATATCCGCTTCGCTTGTCGTATTTCAGAGCATCGGTGAGGGTAGCGGCATTGCATCGGAAGCTGAAGTTGTAGCTTGTGTATGGTGCAAGCACAACAGAGCAACTCATGTTGAAGCAATGGAGGTCGCGCTGCAATGAGGCTGTGGTCATAGACATTTTCTTGTATTCGAAGTCGTAGCCAGAAGAGAAACTAATGTTCCAGCCCTCGCTCAATCGCAGGTTGCCACTCACGTTCAGGGTTTGAGTAAACTTATACGGATAGCGCATAGTCTTGGTGTTGAACTTGCCGCTTGTGTTTTCGCGCATGGTGATACCATAGCCGAAAGTCATAGACCAAGGCATAGAGAAAGCCATGTAGCCATCGCCGTCGGTTTCGGCAAGTGCACCCTTCTTCTTGTTTTTTGCGCCACGCTGAGCCTGTATCATATCGTCGTCGACATTGCTTTCGATGTCGGTATCCATACCTTCTTCGTCGTCTTTGTTTCTTTTGCCATCTTTCTCATCGTCCTTGTCGCCATGACCGAACCATTTGCGTAGCTGGTCTGGGCTAAGGGTGAAGGAGATGTTTTGCGACATACCCTGGAAACGACCGAAGCGTCCGCGGCTATACTCGGTATGTGTGCCTACGTATGGTTTGCCATTTTCGTCGAGGTCGTAGGCGTAGGTGGCAAATACGGCATTCATGTTGAATGTATATTTCTTCCACCACTTTAAGCGGAGACGTACGGAAAGGTCGCTCAACGGACGAACCTTGGCTGCCATGTTGTACGACATAGAAGCGCCAAGCTCGTCGATGATGCTTAGCTTGCGGTAGCCTGTGGAATCCTTGTCGCTACGCACTTTCATCTCGATATTGTTGGAGATGTCCCACGATATGCTACCTGTTTTGCCCTTGCCAGGAACACCATAGAGGGAGTTCTGATAAGGAGAATATTCTACTAACGACACATTGCCATTGGCGTCGGTCTTCAGATATGAATCGTAGTAGCCATAGTGGCTTGTGCTGAAATCAGGAGCATAGCTGAAGCTAACCTGTGGTGTGAACACGTGGCGCACGGCAACAATCTTGTCGCCAAAGAGCTTGCGGTTAGGAACATAGAAACCATAAAGCTTGGTGCTTGCCGAGAGGCTGAGGTTCCAGTTGTAGACGTTGTGGAAACCATAGGTGGTGTCGCAAAGTTCCCGTTGGTTGGCTTCGTCCCATGAGCGTGTAACCTTATTGGTGTACATGCGGTCGGTGAAATTGAACGAAGGACTAACGTTGATTACGTCAAACAACATGAAGTTGCCGCTGATAGGTATGTTGTGTTGCATACCGTTGCGCCAATCCTTTATGATGTTGCTATTCATGAGCTGGTCTTCCTTGGTGCTGATAGAGTTAGACAAGTGACCAGTATAGCTCATAGAAATTTTCTCGTACCAACGCTCTTTGCCCACAGCATGTTTGCGGCGGAAAGGATAGAAACGCGAGAGCGAGATGTTGAGGTCGGGCAGAGTCATGGCGATAGAAGAGTCGCGCATGTTTTGCGAGAGGTTGGCAGTAGAGCTCAACGACAGTCCGATACTTGAGAATGTGGTGCTCCAGCTAACAGAAGAAGTACGTGTGCTCTGCGTCATGGTCTGCGGATTGTAGAGCGAATTGAGGTTGTTGCGCTCATAGCTTGTAGATGCAAAGTTTACGCTTGCCGAGAGGGTACTGAAAGGATTGGCTTTAGTATCCTGGCGGTGGCTCCATTGCAGCTTAAAACTTTTCTGCTCTTGGAAATCAGGCATACCCTTGTCGCCAGTCTTTGTGTCTTGGTATGAGAAATAGAAGCTGCCTGAGAATTTGTATCGTTTGCGATAGTTGCTGGCTGCAGAAAGTCCCCATGAGCCCTTGGTGTATATTTCGCCCAAGAGTTTTAGGTCGCATTTGTCGCTCAACGCAAAATAATATCCACCGTCACGAAGATAGAATCCACGACTGTTTTCATCGCCATAGGTAGGCATGATGAAACCCGAAGAATAGCTCTTTGAGAATGGGAAGAAACCATAAGGAATGGCTAATGGCAATGGTACATCTGCCACCACGAGGTAGGCAGGACCAAACACTACATCCTTGCCAGGGCGCACTTTGGCTCTCGACAAAGCAATATAGAAGTCAGGATGCTCAGCATCGCAAGTGGTATAGCGACCATGCTGCAGATATATTTCGCCATTAGCATTTCGCTTACTCAGTTGTGAGGTCAAGAAACCGTCCTCTTGCTGCGTCTTCACATTCTGTATCAAGCCCTTCTTGGTCTTGAAGTTGAAAGCCATGGTGTCGGTATTATAGGTGTCGTTGCCCATAGTGAACACAGGCTTTCCTTTGAGTCCGTCTTCTTCGGTAGAGTCTGGAGAACCTGTAGCGTGAACCAAGCTGCTGTCGAGGCTCATATAAATCTTGTCGCTCTCAAGGTTCATGTTCTCGTAATCAACCTTCGACGAGCCAAAAAGGAATGCGGTATTTGATGACGCATCGTAGATTATAGAGTCGTTGGCAGAATATTCTACAGGTGCATCAATACCATTTTTGCGTTGACGGTTTAGAGAGTCGAGATGTATGGAGTCGTCTATCTGTTTGTTGTGATGGTAGACGGCAAGTTGCAGGGAGTCCATGCCTATGGTGTCGGGCATGGATTTATTGTCGGCGATGGCCATGGAGTCGCTGACGGCTGCAGAATCCTTCATAGCTACGGAGTCCTTAGCCAAGCGTTGCTTCTGAGCTCGTTGGCCAAAGGGCATACCATTGCTTGCAAGCATGAAGATGCTTGCCATGAGGATTATGGCTATCGTGGTATGTTTTCTCATAAATGTTATTCAAACTTTGCTGCCCAGTTTTTGAATCTCTCTACACCTTCAGAGCCAAATTTCTCAAGGCTATGAATGGCTTGCTCGAGAGTTTTCTCACGGTCGAGGTGTGTCTTGCTGAAGAATTTGTCAGCATAACATATTATCTGTTCCTCTATAGTCTCAGGAAGGAAATCCTGATGTGGCAGGGGCAACTGCCTTTCTTCTATCTGTTGTTTGGTGATGCCAGCGCCAGTATGTCGTTCGCACACACGAGCATGGCGATCGTAGCCTTCTGCTCTTAGCAAGTTGGCGCCTATGCGACCATGACAGAGGTATGGTTCGGTGCCAAAACAATGTATGCCAGGAGCATCACATTTGAATATGCCGATGTCGTGGAGCATAGCTGCTTCCTCTACGAATTGGCGGTCGGCATTGAGTTCGGGATGTAACGAAACAATCTGTAGCGCTTTTTGCGCTACAGATTGGCTATGAGTGATGAGGATGGTGCGTAGGGCATCATCCTCAGGATAATACTTATCAATAATTGCTTGATAATCCATTTATTTAATGTTTAGTTTGTAATGTTTAGTGTTTAATTTGGCTAACGCCACCATACCTACAAAGTAAACAATAAACACTAAACATTAAACATTATTCAGCGTCGCGCTCAATATAAGCGATAACGTCGCCCTTGTTGATCTTTGAGCCTTGTTTAGCATTGATTTCAACAAGTTTGCCACCGAGAGCAGCCTTAACCTCTACAAACTCGCCCCAAGGAGCCTGGATGAAGCAGAAACTGTCGCCCTCTTTGTATTCCTTGCCGATGAAAGGCTCAACAGCAGGAGCACATTCGCCTTCGCCCTGGAATTCCCAGTAGATTTGTCCCTTGACAGAAGCCACAATAGCGTCGGCCTTAGCATGCTTGAATGCAGAAATCTGCTCTGGTGTGAGCGAGCTACCAAGCTTAGCATCCTTAGCCTTCTGAAGGTCAGCAAGGAAGTTTTTCTTAGCCTGACCGCTCTTATAGTTGCGATACTGCTCTGGGTGCATAGCGAGTTCGAAGAGTTCTTCGTCGTCCTGACCATACTCCCAACCATTCTCGTCCATCTCCTTCTTGAAGTCGTCGAGAGCGTTAGAGAGCAATGTGTGAGCATCAACGTCGGTGAATTCGCGACCCTGCTTCTTAGCAAGCTCTACGAGCTCAGGATCGATAGTTCCAGGAATCTTACCACTCTTACCGAGAATCATACCCCACATAGAGTCGTCCATCATCACGAAGCGACCCTTGCCCTGCTCCATAGTGAGAAGGTTCATCAAAGCGATGTTCTTAACATATTGGCTGAATGGAGTTACCAATGGAGGGTAGCCAACGCGTGGCCATACATACTCTACCTCGTCGAAGAGCTTGATCAAGAGGTCGTCCATAGACAACTCTTCCTCGCCCTTCTTCTTGCGGATGTTGTTGATAGTCTGACGCATACCGCCAAGGTCTGCCATCATTGAACCCATCATGCCGCCAGGGAGACCGCAACCGAGAAGCAATGAAGACATGATCTTGTTGCCTGGGTTGATGAAGTAGCCAAGCCACTCGTCGATAAACTCCTGAGTCATGGCACGAGCCTTCATATAAGCGCTCATGTTGATTTCAGGCACCTCGAAGCCCTCGTTCTTCAGCATGCTGATAACAGAGATTACGTCTGGGTGAACCTTACCCCATGCCAAAGGCTCGATGGCAGTATCGATGATGTCGGCACCATTGTTGCAAACCTCAAGGATAGAAGCCATAGAAAGACCAGGACCTGAGTGACCGTGATACTGGATGATGATCTGTGGATACTTGTCCTTGATCATCTTTGTGAGCTTGCCGAGGAATGCAGGCTGACCGATACCAGCCATATCTTTCAAGCAGATTTCCTCTGCACCAGCAGCGATGAGCTGGTCGGCAATGTTCATATAATATTCGAGGGTGTGTACAGGAGAGTTGGTGATACAGAGCGCACACTGAGGAGTCATGCCACCTTCTTTAGCCCACTTGATAGAAGGAATGATGTTGCGCACATCGTTCAAACCATCGAAAATACGGGTGATGTTTGTTCCCTGCTTAGCCTTTACCTTATACATGAGGGCACGAACATCGTCAGGCACAGGGTACATACGAAGAGCGTTCAAACCACGATCGAGCATGTGGGTCTTGATGCCTACCTCATTGAATGGCTTACAGAAAGCGCGAACAGCATCGTTAGGATTCTCACCTGCCAAGAGGTTCACCTGCTCAAAGGCGCCACCATTTGTCTCTACACGGCTAAAGCATCCCATCTCAATGATAACTGGAGCAATCTTAGCCAACTGGTCTTTGCGTGGCTGGAACTTACCAGAGCTCTGCCACATGTCTCGGTAAACGAGACTGAATTGTATCTTCTTTTTCATAATGTATTCAGTGAAGTTTTCAAAACCGACCGCAAAATTAGCCAAAAAAATCCAATTAATATTCCTTTGTCTCCCTTTTTTACACTTTATTCATATTATTAGCATAGTTTCGACCATATATGTTGCTCATATCATTGAATTTGTGCAGAAGAGAAAGGTACTTCTTTTTATATTCTGAACTTGCGAAAGTTCAATAAAAAAGAAAACTTCGTATTTCTTTTGTTTTTCCACTCGTTTGGATTATCTTTGCAATATCTTTGCATAAGAAAGGCTAAAACAAAATGAAGATAAAGACATTTATACTTGTATGCGTTGCTGCGGTGGCTTTGGCTGCTTGTGGTGATAAGAATGAATTGAGGGTTGAGAAAGGACACCTCAACGATGAATTGAAACTGAAGGGCGACAAAACTGTTTACGGTTTGGCGTGTGAAGGTTGCACAGACTCTGTAGTGGTGTTGCTGCCTAATAATGGTAGCGACCCTAAATACTATAATATAATAGACGCTACTCGCAACAAGAAGGTGCTTGGCACATTGAAGGTGGGCGATTGGATTGGACTGGTGGTAAATCCACAGGATTCTACTGTTGCCGACCTCGTTATCGACCTTGATGAGTTGAAGGGAACATGGTGTTATATTGTAATGCCTAAGATGCGCGACTATGAGAAGATGTCGAAGAAGATGCAAGAGCGTATGGAGCGTAATATGCCAGACTCTGTGAAGGCTACTTATATGATTCCTCGTGAATATGGCTTTGTATTGAAGCGTCAATGGTCGGCAAGTAGTGTGGGATACGTGCGTAGCAAGAGCTCGTTGGAGGCTGAAAGTCCGGTGGTTTATCCTGATTTGGCATTCTTTACAGAGTGGCATATTTGGAATGGCAAGCTCGTGATGACGAGTGGTGTGCCAGACATCTCTAATATAGAGAAGAGTTCAAAGATAAAGATTAAGGATGTGAAACTGGATACTTGCGACATCATTTATCTTCGCGACGACTCGTTGGTGCTTGGCTCTGAGGGTAAGACTCGAAGCTATTATCGTCAGTCGTCGTCGAATGCCATAAACAAAAGGGCTCAGCAAATAGCTGAACGCTTGGCTAAAAAGGCGCTGCAAGAAGCAACGGAAAACTAAGAAAGACTCTTAAAGGTAAAAGGGTTAAAAGGTAAAAAAGTAAAAGGGTAAAAAAGTAAAAGGGTAAAAAGGTAAAAAAGTAGATGGACAGCTTGGTCTTTTACTTCTTTACTTTTTTACCTTTTTACCTTTCTAAGGCTTTTTACCTTTTTACTTTTTTACCTTTCAACTATTCGTGGCGTGCGAAACGGTCCATGGCAAGCTGCTCATATTTTGTGCCGGGCTTACCATAGTTGGCGTATGGCCATATGCTGATGCCACCACGAGGAGTGAAGATACCTGTAACCTCAATATACTTAGGATCCATGAGGCGGATAAGGTCTTTCATGATGATGTTTACGCAGTCTTCATGGAAGTCGCCATGGTTGCGGAAGCTAAACAAATAGAGTTTCAAGCTCTTGCTCTCTACCATCTTCACGTCAGGGATGTAAGAGATGCGAATCTCTGCAAAGTCTGGCTGACCTGTGATAGGGCAGAGGGATGTGAACTCTGGGCAGTTGAAGCGTACCCAATAGTCGTTGCCTGGATGTTTGTTGACGAAAGTCTCCAATACTTCAGGAGCATAGTCCATCTTATATTCGGTCTTAGCGCCGAGAGCCTTCAGACCGTCTTCTTTTCTTGTATCGCTCATCTTTTTTTAAATGTTTTATTATGGGTGTTGGATTATTAAATAAAATAATGTGTGCCTTCTTAGAATTTAAACCAGCCGTAGCTGATGCCTTCGTCGTAGACATCTTCGCCCTCGTATTTCTTCAAAGCCTTTACCACACGTATGGTTATAGGCAAAGCAATAATCTCGTAGACTGTTTTGAGAATCACTTGCCACACCATAAGCAATATGAGTTCCTTGGCTGGAACCACGCTGCTTAGAGCTAAAGGGAAGAATATCAACGAGTCGATGCTTTCGCCTGCTACTGTGCTGAGTATGGCACGAAGCGAGAAGTTTTTGCCATTTGAAGCAATCTTCATCTTGCTCATCACATAAGCATTGATGAACGAGCCACAGATAAAGGCTATGAAAGATGCTGCTGCAATACGTGGCGCAAGTCCGAAGATGGCATGAAAGCCCTCTTCATTGTCCCAATAAGGAGCACCTGGAATAGCATCGCACAAGGCTCCTACCATAACGAAGAAGAAGTTCATGGCAAAGCCAAGCCAAATGAGCATACGAGCCTTGGAATATCCCCATACTTCGCATACGCAGTCGTTGATGATATAAGAAACAGGGAAAACTATTAATCCGCCTGTTAGGCTAACAGATAAAACTTGTATCTGTTTGGTTTCAAGGATGTTTGCCGTAATAAGGCAAACGCAGAAGAGTATGCTGAATATCATAAACAGCACACTCACGGTGTTTTGTCTTTTTTGCATTATTCTTGTTTTTATAGAGGTTTACCAAGCACTCTTTGTAAGTGAAGAGTGAAGAGGGAAGAGTGAAGAATTAAATAGCCAAACAGACCATTTGATACTTCACTCTTCACTCTTCCCTCTTCGTTTATTTATTCTTCTGTTCTGTCGTCAACGTTGTCGCCAGGAGTAGGACAGAGAACTTCCTCGAAGTTGGTGATGCCATTCTTTACGAGGATGTTGTACCACTGGAAGAGCTTCTTGATGTCGCTATCGTGAACGCGATCCTGGTCAAAGTTAGGCAATACTTCAGCGAAGTATGCACGCAACTCCTTAGAGCTGCACTTCTTATAGTTAAGAGAAACCTCCTTTGACTGCTCCTTCTCGCCGAGGTTCTTCAATACCTGCCACAATGGAATGTCTTCAGCGTCGGTATACATAGCGATGTCTGCAAGACTTGTTACTCTGTCTGTAGAGAATGCAGGAACGCGACGCTTTGACTCGTCGATAGATTCTACGATAAGATTCATTTTACCACGCGAAACCAGACGATAGAGTCCTGGTTTGCCTGAGATAGAAAGTATTGTTTCCATTTCTTTTCTTTTGTTATATTATATATATAATAATGTGTAATTGTCTTTATTTGTTTTTGTTGCTAAGGGTAGATACAGCTTCGAGCAGACTCTTTATAGCTGCAGAAAGATCTGATGTACCATCGTTGACGATGATGAAGTCTGCCTTCTTTTCCATTACCTCTTGTGGCATTTGGTGCTTTATCCATTGCAAAGCTTGCTCATGGCTTATGCCATCGCGTTGAGCAATTCGCTCAATACGAACATCTTCAGGAGCTATGACACAGACTATGTAGTCGAAGTTTATTCGTTCGTTAAACTTGGCATCAAACAATATAGCACTCTCTAACCATTGGTAGTTGGAAGCTATGAAGTCGGCTGCCACAGCAGGATGAACTACATCGTTTACAGCTTGCTTGTTGGCTTCAGAAGCCAATAGAAACTTGGCAAGTATAGGCTTTTGCAATATACCGTCAATGAAAACCTCTTCGCCAACAACTGCATTAAGGTTAGCTTGCAATGCTGTGTCTGTAGCCATAATGCGTTTTGCAGCTGCATCACAATCATAGACCTTTATTCCTCTGTCGGCAAGCAACTTGCAAACATAGCTTTTGCCACTGCCTATGCCACCTGTTATGGCTATTCGTGGAAGGTTGTTCATTGCTGTTCTATGAGATAGTCAACTTGGCTGATTTCTAATCGTGCTGCGTGTACGCTGCGAGGTTTGGTGTGGAGCGTGAGCTGACATTTTTCAGTATGCTCCTTGCCGAAGTCGTTGTAGTCGGCAGTAACGATGAAGCTTTCAGGGTGTGCCTTTATGTCTCTCACCATGCTTGCTCCTGCTGTAAACAGTATTCTTATGCGTTGAGGGAATGTGCGAAGAATGGTTCCTTCAGGCATATTGATAGCCTTGATAGGCACCTCCACACTCTCTTCGGTAAGCACATCGGGATAAATCTTGATGTTTATCTTCTCTGGCACAACCTTCACACCATTTATCTTTGCGAGATATACTGTCTTGGTAACGGTATCTTGGATATTGATGATGCTCAGAGGTTCGGTAGGAATAAACTTCAAACTATCGAGTTTCTGATGTTGGGCGTATACTGTTGCCTTCTTTGGTGAGATGTCGATTCGAGCAATATAATAACTTTGTCCTGGCTTAATTTCGCCCGCAAGGGTTATTGGAATGAGCTTGCGCTCACCATAGTTGTATGTGAAATTGGTCGATTCTGATTTTACTGACACCAAGGTGGTAGAGGCAAACAACTGTTGACTGATAGCCTTCTGTATGTCTGCCATAGGTATTTTTCCTTTGTACGACGACTTGGCGTAGGTTTTGAAGTTGAAGGTCAGCGGACGCAATCTATGGCTTGAAGAATAGGAAAGCAATACAAAGCCTTTGTCGCGAACTACAAACCTTATAGTATCTGCAGGCTCTGTGGTCAGCACCACGTTGTTGGGCTGTCCGCTTAAGCGCAAAGCAACTTCATATTCTTTCTCGTAAGTCTCGTTGAGCGTCATCATCAACCAGAAGATTCCGCTAAGACAGAGAAAGAATAAAAAAATCAGAAACTCCTTGTTCACTACGCTGAACACGAAGTCTCTGACTGATATCAGAATATGCCTATTTCTCATTTCTTAGGCCTTGGTGCCGGTAGCGTCCTGGGCTGAAGCAAAAACAGAAGTCTTTTCAACTGTTATTACTGTGCCAGAAGCAATTTCAACATCGATTGTTCCTGCTGCGAGGTCTACGCTGCGAACTGTGCCATGGATGCCACCGCCAACGAGAACCTTAGAACCTTTTTCGAGTGAGTTTTGGAACTCACGTATCTTTTTCTGCTGCTTCTGCTGAGGGCGAATCATCAAGAAATACATTATGGCGAAGATTGCCACCATCATGATGAGCATGCCCGACATGCTGCCGCCTTGCTGTGCTGCCTGAGCAGCCAATAGAATTGTTGTCATATTGTTATGCTTTTAGTGTTTACTAATTGATACGTATAATTACTAATAGATGCTTATATTATTAATATGGTTTATTCCGCACCCTTAGCAGGATTAACCTTCTTGAGTAGCTGTCCGCTCTCTACAAGGTTGCGAGCTATGGTGTCGAGCATACCATTGATGTAGCCACCGCTACGTGGAGTGCTATAGAGCTTTGCCAATTCTACATACTCATTGATGGTTACGCTAACTGGAATAGCAGGGAAGTTGAGCATCTCTGCAATAGCAATCTGCATGATAACCACATCCATATAAGCCAAACGCGAAAAATCCCAGTTGCGTGTAGACTCGCTCATCAAACGCTGATATTGGTCAGCGTTGAGAATTGTGCTACGGAATAGCTTCTGTGCAAATTCCTTGTCCTCCATATCCTTAAACTCAGGAAGAAGCTCCTGCTTGTCTTTCTTTTCTGGATCGAAGCGCTTAATGGTTTTCAATACGAATGTATCAACGATTTCCTTGTCGTCGTTCCAATAAAGGCTCTTCTCTTCGAGAATAGAGTCGAGGTCTTCGTTTTCCTGAATGAGCTGGCGATAAAGCTTGCGCCATACCTCGCGGTCGGCTTCATAGTCAGAAGTAGGGGTAGCGATATACTCTTTGTAAGTCTCGCTCTGCTCAATCTGCTGACACATCTTGCGAATAAACTCTATGTTGTCTTCCCAGTTTAGCTTCTTATCCTCAAGAAACACGCATAGCATGCTGTTCTCCTCGAGTTGCAAGGCGAACTTGTTGTCTACGAATTTTGTAGAAGGCATCTGTGTACCCTCGCGAGCAGCTCTTTGTGCAGCAATATCCACACGACGTCTCTCTTCGCGGTTTATTGCCACGATGAGGTCAAGCAAGTAGTTATAAAGGTCGTATGCCTTTGATAGGCTGAAAAGCAATTCCTTTTCAGCATTATCCATGTTCTTGTTTCCGTTTTGATAGTATGCGTAGGTTAACTGGAGAACCTTAGTTCTTATTAATTCCCTATTGATCATTATACCCTAATTTGAATTGTTATTGAGCGCTTATACATATTTTATATATACGTACACGCTACTTTAGGTTGCAAAATTAGTCAAAAAAACTATTTCATGCAAGAAATAGCAACAGAAAAACAAAAGAATTACTGATTTTTATGCATATAAAAGTAATTTTTCGCTGAATAACTTTCGTATATTGAGAAATATTAGTACCTTTGCACCCACTTTTTAAGACGCTTAAACGCATCTTTGTGTGATGGCGAATTAATAATGCGATTTAATTTATAGTAACACAAAAAACAAAATGAAAGAATTTACATTGACAGGTCAGAAGCGTACAGACCTTGGCAAGAAAGCTTCTAAGGCTCTCCGTAAGGAGGGTTTGGTTCCATGTAACCTCTATGGTGAGAAGAAGGACGAGAACGGCAATCCAGTTGCATTCTCTTTCGCTATTCCTATGGCAGAACTCCGTAAGGTAATCTACACTCCTCACATCTACATCATCCGTCTTAACATCGAAGGCGAAGAGCATACAGCAGTTATGCGTGAGCAGCAGTTCCACCCAGTATCAGACGCTCTTCTTCACGTAGACTTCTACGAAGTACATGCTGAGAAACCCATCGTTATGGGTGTACCCGTTCAGGCTCAAGGCTTGGCAGCTGGTGTACGTGCCGGTGGTCGCTTGATGATGATGGTACGTAAGCTCAATGTACGTGCTTTGTACGATCAGATTCCTGAGAAACTCTTCGTTGACGTAACTGCACTTCAACTTGGTAAGACTATCAAGGCTGGTGACTTGCACTACGAAGGTCTTGAAATGGTAACTCCTAAGGAAGTTATCGTATGCGCTGTTAAGATGACTCGTGCCGCTGCTGCCGCTGCTGCCGCTGCTGCTGAGTAATTTTAGCCGTTCTTCATTATTAGAAAATATTCGTTTACATTAGGGGTTAAGCGTTTAAGAGTAAAGTGGCCATAGGCTACAATTAATCTCTAACGCTTAACCCTTAATTTATAGCATCGTTAATAGATGAACTTTTTGATAGTAGGTTTAGGTAATATAGGCGATGAATATGCCAATACACGACATAATATAGGTTTTCGCGTAGTTGATGCCTTAGCCAAGGCTGGTGGCGTAACTTTCGATGACAAACGCTATGGCTTCGTTACCACCTTAAAGGTAAAAAATCAGACGCTCACGTTGTTGAAACCTTCCACCTATATGAACCTCTCAGGCAATGCTGTTCGTTATTGGATGAATGAACTTAAAATACCTGTAGAGCGAGTGCTCGTTGTGGTAGATGACCTTTCGTTACCTTTTGGCCACATGCGTTTAAAACCTAGTGGTAGTGATGGCGGACATAATGGGTTGAAACACATCGCCTCTGTATTGGGCACACAGAAGTATGCTCGTTTGCGCTTTGGCATAGGCAATGACTTTCCACGAGGAGGACAAGTAGACTATGTGTTGGGCGAGTTTGGTGACGAAGACCTAAAGACAATGGACGAGCGTTTGCAAGTAGCTGGTGAAGCTGTGAAAACATTCTGTCTGGCAGGCATCAATATTGCCATGAATCAGTTTAATAATAAGTAAAACGTAGTGAAGCAATGGAAGCCCGTTTAGATAAATGGTTGTGGGCTGCACGTATATACAAAACGCGTACTTTAGCGGCCGATGCTTGTAAGAACGGACGTGTAACTATTAATGGTGCACAGGCGAAACCTGCACGAACTGTAAAAGAAGGCGACAAAGTCGGCGTTAAAAAGTCTCCTATTACCTATACCTTTCGTGTAAAACAAGCCATAGAAAAGCGTGTAGGAGCAAAGTTGCTGCCCGATGTGCTTGAAAATATCACCTCGCCCGACCAATATGAATTGCTTGAAATGAGCAAAATTAGTGGTTTCGTCAATCGTGCGCGTGGCACTGGACGTCCTACTAAAAAGGACCGTCGTGCTTTAGATGAGTTTGCAGAGGACACGCCTATGTTCTTAGACGATGACTTTGACTTTGATGACGAAGATTAATTACTTCATTTTTTTACAACTTCAGTTATGCAAGAAACGAAGTGGGCACCTACGGTAGTTCTCGTAGATGCTGATTATTTAGATACGTTAGCGCTCGACCTTATAGAGAATTTTGGGCGAATGTTGAATCGTCGCATACCGTCGGCCGATCTTTGTCATTGGGTGGACTGTGTGCTGCTTGACGGGGGCTTGCGTCCTGGTAAGAATGAGGTGCAAGTACATTTTTTACATTCCAAAGAAAAGGCTACACTACAATACTTTCAGCCATCGCGCTTTGCTGACGATATTAATGGTTTATCATATGACGACAATTTAGGACATATCAGTCTCTTTGCTTTTCCCGTAGAGGAGGTGGTCAATGCTGATGAGTTCTTTTTGCAGTCGCTCACGATGTTGGCTGATGTCAAAGAAGTAGAAAGACTTATGGTAGTGGGCGATATGCGTGCTTATGGTCAGGCTGTAAAGGATATTTGTAGTCAAACGGACGGCAAGCAAATCACTCTATTCACCATGGAACCTCAGACGGGACAAGGCTTCTCACAAGAGATATTAGGCTATTCGCTCATGTCGGCATTAGGTATCAGCAGTGATGAACTGAAGTAGAAAAGAGAGCAATCATTCTACTTTTCGCATAAAATGCCTAACTTTGTAGGCAAACAACCAAATGGTATGGATTATTCAGCGGTTTTGCGCGTCAAGCAGCGTTATGGAATAGTGGGGAATTGCGAAGCACTGAACCGTGCTATCGAGATAGCCCTTAAAATAGCGCCTGTTGACCTCTCAGTATTGGTCGTAGGTGAGAATGGTGTGGGTAAGGAATCTTTCCCACGCATTATTCATGACCATAGTTTACGCAAGAATAAGAAATATTTTGCCGTCAATTGTGGAGCTATTCCTGAAGGAACAATCGATTCTGAACTCTTCGGACACGAGAAGGGAGCTTTTACGGGTGCTGTTG
>OQVQ01000739.1_pt1 | contig 14424 bp, 11 predicted proteins | sample 1691491 | NCBI WGS metagenome assembly OQVQ01 (sample SAMN03418252, study PRJEB22391) | human gut metagenome | biome: human-gut; feature: organic feature; material: feces | host: Homo sapiens | place: Tanzania | collected 2013-01
TGGATATCAGACTCGTGGAAATAGCCGTCCAGAACCACCTGATGGTCAGGGGTATAATCAGGATCGGTATCAATATCTGCCTCATAGCTGGTCAGAGTCTCTCCACCTACAGTAAATGTAGAGGTATCAAATGTATGTACTTTACCTGCGATCAGATCAGCCTTGGCTGCATCGATTGCTTCCTGTGTACCTTCTGCTGCTGTGGAACCCAGATCTGTCAATACTACAGATTCTGTTTCCAGAGAACCACACCAGTCTGTATCAATAGGAGTACCATTTGCTACACAGTTGATTGCATATTCAAAGTATGGCTCCCAGTTGATTCTGGATGATACGATAAATGTATTAGGACATGCACTTTCTGTACTTCCGTTATAGGATACATTTGGAACACCTGCTGTTTCACAGGCTGTAGGAGCACCCATGGAATCTGCATGCTGGCTGATCAGTACACAACCATCCTGAATCAGTTTATTAGCGCCTTCTTTTTCTGCTGTCTCATCATACCAGGAACCTGTAAAGGTAACTTCCATAGTAACGGAAGGGCATACAGAACGCGCACCCAGGAAGAAAGATGTATAACCGGAAATAACTTCTGCGTAAGTATAAGCACCAACATAACCCATCTTAGCCTGGTCTTCTGTAATATCACCATTTGCAATCATTTCATTGATCTTCATACCTGCTGCGATACCAGCCAGATAACGTCCATCATAGATAGATGCGAATGCATTGTGATAATTGTCCAGATTCTCTGTATGAGCCTTAGTACCTGTTGCATGGCTGAACTGGATATCAGGATATTCCTTAGCTGCCTCAATTACATAATCCTCATGACCAAAGCTGTCTGCAAAGATAAAATCACATCCCGCATCAGCAAGTTCACAAGCTGCTTCATAACATTCCTGGCCTTCAGGAATATTTGTCTTAGTCACGCACTCCACACCAAGCTTCTCACATGCCTCTTTTGCAGCATTCATAAAGTTCAAATCATAAGTAGAGTTCTCATCGTGCAGGAAAATAAAACCTGCCTTTAAACCAGCGGTTGCTGCTGTTGTATCAGCTGCTTCCTGGGTTGCAGCAGTATCTTCTGCTGCAGCTGTTTGCGTATTCTCTGCTGCTGTTGTGTCAGCAGTGGAATCAGCGGCTGCGCCACATCCTGCCAGTGCAGAGACTGCCAGAGTCATAGCTGCAAGTAAACTTACGACTTTCTTTTTCATAATCTTTCCTCCTGTTTTTTATCAGACAACAATGAGCGAAAAAGGGGTAGTATGACTACTACCATACGACCCCTTTGTTTGCTCTCAACAATAGTCAGTATACGCATCCCAAACTGCCCTTGTCAAGAGAAGATAAAAAAATTTCTCCATCTGAGAGCATATTTCCGCTGTTATCATAGGTATAGTTCTTAACCGTATCTGCACCATCTGTTATCTGTAACAGGCGGTTACATTCATCATAAAGATACTGCTCATGAACTGCTCCCCGGATACGCTCTGTCCTGTTGCCTGCCATTCTCCATGACCCCAGATAACTGTCCACTGTGTCACTCTGCCTGTCAGGTCACGCTGGCTGGTTCTTCTGCCATCTGCATCATAGGTATATGACAGCAGTGTCCTGCCGCTGGCTCTCTTCTCCTTCAGGCTGCCGTTTGCATAATAGGCATACTCATAGCGCATACCTCCGCCAATGGCGCTGGTCAGCAGTCCCTGTGGGGAGTATTCCCAGCTCTCAGTCAGTCCTGCCTCCCGGTTCTCATGGCAGGTAGGCGCTCCGTACATGTTATAACGGTACAGTTCTCTCAATTAATATCATGGATTCTTAATTGCTTCGCAACAGTCATGAAGGTAAATTAATAGACGTGCAGGTGTTGTAGGTTGTTTGGAATTCCAGAGTATAACCCTAATAATATTTTTTTAATTCATCAATTGGTCATACAAAAATTGACACGCATCATTTTCAGAGTCAAAAATTTCATTTGTTGTCTTAATACTGAAGTGGTAAACTAATTTTGGACACAGAGGGGTCAATTTCTAGACATAAATGAGTTATAATTCAAACAAGGAATTCTCATATTTAGTCTTAATTGATTTCGTGTTTAACAGGAGGTTTACCATGAAATACACTCTAAAACAACGGTTGGATATTGGGCGCCGTATTTATGAAAGCGAACTAACAAGATTTCAAGCAGCTGAAGAGTATGGTATCAATGATAATACGGCTCGCAATTATATGTGGCTATATCGAGATACCAACCATCTTCCACCTAAAAATGCCGGAAGGAAAAGAAAAACGGATGCTTCCAAAACTCCACAACCAATCGAAGCAAAACAACCTGATTTTGAATCATATGAATCCATGACAAAGGAAGAATTAATTCAAGCTCTTATCCAGGCACGTATCACAGAGGCACGATTAAAAAAAGGTTACGAAGTGAAGGGGGATGGTTCGGTAATTCATTACAGCAGCAAGAATATCAAGTGATTCTGGAACTCTCAGGAGAGTTTCCTGTCAATCTTCTTTGTGATGCCATGGGCATCAATAGAAGCAGCTTCTATTATTGGAAGAAGATGCTCAGCAATCCAGCTCCAAGAACAAGGGCATTGATTGAAAATATCCAGTTATTCCAGGAATACCATTTAAAATATCCATCCCATGGATATAGATGGTTAAATGCTAAAATCCGTCTGGATAAAGGAATAGAGATGTCTGATCCTTATGCACATAAATGTTGCAAGGCTGCTGGTATCAAGAGTAAAGCTAAACATTATAAATACAAGAAACCTGGTGCTCCGTTTAAGATTTTTCCAAATCTTCTTATGTCAGAGATTCAGATTGATGGTCCACTTCAATGTATTGTAAGCGATATGACTGCATTTTGGGTAAAAGGTATCTATTATGAACTTACCTTATATATGGATCTTTGGAATAATGAAATCCTAAGTCATTCTCTATCATCAAAACGTGGTGATCGAATGACTTATATAAGCGGCCTGGAAAATCTCCTTGAAATAAAGAAGCAACATCCAGAATACCAAATGATTCTTCATTCAGATCAAGGATCCGTCTATGCTTCAAAGGCATACAATGATCTTCTTCCTATGTATGTGGTAAGATCCATGTCCAGAGCTGGAACACCTACTGATAATAGTGCGATGGAATCCATCAACGGATGGATCAAAGCAGAATTATTTATGGATTTTCATGTCACAGGTGAACGACCAGTTTACGAAGAAGTGAATGAATATATTAAATTTTTCAATGAGGAGCGCCCTGCTTATGCGCTCAGTTATCTTACACCGAAACAATACCGTGAGAGGTATGCAGCATAATCTGTTCATAGATTCGAATCCGGAGGCAGATACCAGACACCACGTCAGCGGCTTGCCCTTGACATTCAGCCGGAAAGAAACGCTACAATAAATGTCCGGCAAATGACTAATTTAATCTGTTCATGAGTTCATACCGTCGGCGAAAGCCGACCAGCGTTTCCTGGAGCGATGTCAAGGGTGGCGTACGGCTTGTACAACCTTAGGCTGTAACTGAATAATTTTTATAATTTTGTGTCCAAAATATGTTGACTAGTGCAGATGTATAAATCTACATTAAGGTTAATTTAAAAACGAATTTGTTTGAAGTTTCACCAAATCAATGGAGGTGTTTGATTATGAGAAAAAGAATAATTGCAGTAATTGTAATTTTAGCTGTATTAGTAGCTCTATTCTTTATTGGCACAGGTTTTCAAAAAAGAATGGATGTCGTATTAGTTGATTACTCTGTATCAGAGGATGGAACGGAGATCACGCTTGATGTAGGAATTCCAACATCTACAGGATATATCAGAGGATTTAAAGACAATGGCGGTGGAGTAAAACCACATTATCTTACATTTTTTTCGACATTTGGTGGAATAAACAGTCCGATTGGAGCAGAGCATAGCTTCCAATTAGAGCTTACTTCGGATGATACAGAAATTTATTTTAACAGACCGGAGGGAGGTTACGAGTTGATTTTAGTGAAAGATGAAGAAACAGGTCAATGGCTCAGACCAAGTGGAATAGGTGAAGAAAATAACACTATTTTTGAAGCAACCATTCTTGAAATTCGTGATAATTATTTTTTAGTAGAACCAGTAGAGGGTAGTCAAGAATTAAACAATGCAGATCTGATTACAGTACCAATGAAAAACATAGGTACTGCTCCACAACCAAATGTTGGTGACATTATTGAAATAGCATATAACGGAGAAATTGCAGAAAGTTATCCAGCACAGATAACAGAGGTTTACGGTATCAAAGTTGTCAAAGAAGCAGAACAATGGGATTTAATTCCTATGGTCATGGTAAATGGCGAGTTATATATTGACACAGGTCATGAAAGTACAGTAGAAGCCCGTTGTGGTGTTATGGATGGAGAGATTACGTCAGAAGTAGACGGAAGTGAAAAGCCAACAAAAGACAATCAATCTAACTTTGGTACAGGCTATGGATATCAATATGGTTCACAAGAAGGCATAATCGAGATTAATATGAATGAAAAATGGTGGGTTTTTGCAACAGAAAAAGTCCTGGCCAGTAGTGAACTTATGATAGACCCAGTTGCAGTAGTAAGTATTCATAATGTTTTCACAGGAGAAAATGCGAACATCACTGAAAATGAGGATATCAGAACTATATCTAATATATTATGTGGTGATGCATGGAATACAGAAGGTACAACTGATTGTTTAAGCAACATTGAAATTACAATCAACGAAGAAACATACAAATATCATTCCGATTGTGGTACATTCAACGATAATGTAAATCAGAACTATTTATCACTGGATGACGAAAGGAAAACTGTGGTAAATGCCATTTTTGCAGAGTATATATCACTCACAGCCACAGAAGTTCCAGCAGAATAAATTTTACAAAGGCTACCCAGTCAAAAAGATTGGATAGCTTTTATTATGTTTTAAACCTAAACTCAATTTCAATCCAGTCAGCAAAACTAATCTTTATTATATCCAAGCAAATCAATAGCTCAAATTGCATTAACTTCTTAAAATGTATAAATAACAGGATAGTTTGGGCTAAGTAATATCAGAAACACTTTTCCGAAAAGGGAGAAATTTAATAGCATAGAAACAGACAATTAAGAAACAAAATCTTAGTTGTCTTTTTTGTTTGTAAAATACATTTACAGCGACAGGGGCAGAAAGGAGACAGGAGTACATTGCAGAAATCAAAACGAATACGGGCAGTAATGATAAAGGTTTATAAGTGAATATCGTAATTATGCAAAGGCAGTCAATATGGCTGCCTTTTGTCATGTAAAAAATGAGCAGATGGAGGAAATATAATGGCAGACGCTAAAACAGAAAAACAGAAAGTACAGGAAATAACAGAGAAGCTGGAGCAGGGTATCAAGGAGCTTTTTGAAAGCGAGAAGTACAAGACCTATCTGAATACCATGTCAAAATTCCACAATTACAGCTTTAACAATACCATGTTGATTGCAATGCAAAAGCCTGACGCTACGTTAGTGGCCGGATTCAAGGCTTGGCAGAAGAATTTTGACAGGCACGTTAAGAAAGGGGAAAAGGGTATCCGTATCCTTGCTCCGGCACCGTACAAGATTAAGGAAGAACAGGAGAAACTTGATCCGGTAACAGGAGAGATCATGCTTGACAAGAACGGAATACCCATTACGGAGGAAGTGGAGATTAAGATACCCGCCTTTCGTGTGCTTCCGGTTTTTGATGTGTCACAGACGGACGGAAAGGAACTGCCGGATATAGGGATAAATGAGCTTTCGGGAAGTGTGGAGGACTATGAGGACTTCATGCAGGCACTTACGGAGGTTTCCCCGGTTCCCATTACCTATGAAGATATAGACGGGGATGCGAAGGGATATTTCCATACCACAGACCACCGGATTGCCATACAGGAGGGCATGAGCCAGAGTCAGACCGTAAAGACCGCTATCCATGAGGTGGCACACGCAAAGCTTCATGACCGTGAACGGAATCAGGATATAGTTGCGGTCTTAGACAAAGACCGCAACACAAAGGAAGTGGAAGCTGAGAGTGTTGCCTATACGGTGTGCCAGCACTTCGGCATTGATACCTCGGACTATTCCTTTGGGTATATCGCCGGATGGAGCAGTGACCGGGATATGAAAGAACTGAAATCTTCCCTTGATACCATACGAAAGACCGCTTCGGAGCTGATTACAGGCATTGAGGACAGGCTGGCAGAGTTACAGAAGGACAGGGCAGTGGAGCAGGAGCAGAATAAGGAGAGTATACTTCTGATACAGAATGATGATCTGACAAAATACAGTCTTGTGAGTGTTGTGGGCATGGACAGACAGGAACTTATGGACGTTCTTTCAGCCATGAGTGAGGACGATAAGCTGAGTATTCAAGCATATCTAGAGAGTAAAGGGGCATGGACTACCGAGATTGCCAACGAAAATACAAAAGAATTTGGAGAATACCACCTTGATGTCCGCTACAATACCGACACAGAGGAGCTTGTGGATATGAAAGAACGAAAGGCAATCTATGATAAGTCTATGGAGCCGATTGCCGCCGGAGATGTAGTGGTAAAATTCTCCGGTTCGATGGGAAGCGAATGGGAGATTTCCAAAATCACAAATATGTCCCCGGACGAAGTTAGAAAGCTGCTTTATGATATGGCTCTGCTTAATGAGAGTGAGTGGGACGGAGATTATAATGCGTATCTGAAAGAACATGGGGCAGAAATGACTTTGATTAGTTCCAGTGCCGGACTGAATGGACACGCACCGCAGTTTTTTGATTTTGCATATGATGCAGATACAGGCGTGAGTGCATCAACGGAATTGTCTGCCATACAGCAGGCAGAGAACCTTATCAACCGCATGGAGCATGGGGCAACGGTCTTTACGGATGATGAGAGAAATCTGATTGTAAATTACAATTACAAGCTCGATGACATGGAAAAGACAAGAGAATTGGCGGAGAAACTTGCATACATGATAGAAAATCAGCCTGTCAATGAAGCGCTTACTGTCATAGATGCACAGGCGGAGATTGATGCCCTTCCGGATGGCATGATAGGTCTTTCCGAGATGCACGAGTATGGTTATTCCTGGAATGAAATGCTGCCTTTGACAAAGGATAAGGCAACAGAGCTTTTTGGGGAAGATGTGGCTGTGTATCAGCTCCATGAGGACGGTTCCGAAACGCTCATTGAAGATTCGGAAGAATTAAAGGAGCATGAGGGCATTTTCGGTGTGGAAAAGGACGATTGGAGCGCCTATCTGGAACACAAGAGTATGAAACAGGAGTTAGAGGAAAGCCCTGCAAACAGGGAAGCACAGCTTTTGTTTGGCAGTGAGGACAGATTTGGCATTTATCAGCTCAAAGATACAGAGGAAGCAAGAGACATTCACTTTATGGGAATGGACTATCTTGAAAGCAAGGGCATTGCGGTCACAAAGGAGAATTATGATCTGCTTTATACCGCACCGTTAGAGGAGGGCACAAGCCTTGAAGATATTTACACCCGCTTTAATATAGATCGCCCGGCAGATTTTCGGGGACATGCCCTTTCTGTCAGTGATGTGGTGGTGCTTCATCAGAACGGAGAGAACACAAGCCATTATGTGGATTCCTTTGGTTACAGGGAGGTGCCGGAGTTTACAAAGGAGCTTATGGCAGAGCATACAAAAGAGCAGGCTACGGTCATTGATGAAACAACGGAGATTCTTTTGGAGATAGCACAGGAACACGCAAACGATGAACCGGACAGGGAAAATGAAGTGTTTCTCGTCAATTACAACGAATGGCGTGAGGTCGGTACGCTTGACTTGGAACAGAATTACTTTGCCATTGACGATCCGTATGCGGACGGGGATTTCAGACTTTTGCATTTGCAGAACCAGATCAAGGACATCACGCCTGCAGGAGTGCATTACGATACCTATGAGGAAGCTGCGACTGCCTTATATGAAGCAGAGCGGGAAATGGCGAATATGCCCTTCAACAAGGAAAATAACATCGGTTCCTACATGCTAAACGGAAGGGCACAGCTTGAGCGTATCATGGAGGCAAGACAGCTTCAGAAGCATATGGACATTGAAAATGACAAGGTATCCTATTATGTCATTGCCGATTTAAGCACATGGACAGAGAACAGCCCGGAAAGGAGCAAGCTGGAGCGTTTTGACAGCCTTTCGGATGCAATGGAAGCATTTCAGGCTTATCGTGGCAAAGATGCACAGTGCAGCGATGACAAGGCAAGGACAACCTTTGGTGTCAGTGTGCATGGCATTGAATTTGATGTGATCCATATAAGGAATAACGAAAATGTCCTGTCCCTTGATTTTACCCATAGCAGTGAAGCAAAGGAAAGTAAGCACTTCATAGACGATTTGCAGACGCTGAGTGACAGTATCGGTATCGACAAGGTAAGAGTACACCGGGATATGACACCGGAGGAAGTGAAAGACTTTGTGAAGCAGCGTTTTGAACATCAGTTGAAACAGGGCGGTCTTAATGATATTTCCCTTTATATGAGCCGGTTCGATACGCTCTATGAACAGGGCAAGATGGAAAAATTAATGCCTACTGCCAACCAGAAGCACATCGAGGAAAATGTACCGATTACGGAGTGGGACAATCCGTATTTTGAGGTAAAGGAGCCGGATCAGATGGCATTTTCCATAAAAGATAAATATGTCAGCATACAGACCTGTACGAGGGGCTATGATTATTCCGTTTTTGATGCGGATTACAGGCTGATTGACGGTGGCGTGTATGACAATCCTGATATTTCCATTTATGCGGCATTAAAGGATGTGTTGGAGGACTTTGGACTGTCAGAACAGGATAAGCGTATTCTGGTGGACTATGAGGAACTTATGGAGAAAACAGAAGCGGTGGAGCGTGAACAGTTAAATGAGCGTATCCAGGCAGAAGCACCGGAAGCAGACCGTGTTGTTGCTGATTTCAAGGCAAAGACAGAGGAATTATTCAACGGGATCAACGGACAGACACAGGACGATATAGAGCAGACGGTATGGGCATATCTGCAATCCAAGATTGACGAGTATGAGATAGATGTTGAGCTTGTGGATGTGGTAGTGTCCGGAAGCAGATGCAGAGGACTGGAGAAAGCAGGCTCCGATCTGGATGTGGTTGTGGAGTATAAGGGCAGGGAGCATGAGGATGATCTATTCAATGCCTTTAACGAGGACGGTCTTATGATCGGCGGCATAAAGGTTGACATCAATCCTATCACAGAGGGCAAGACCGGAACACTTGCAACTTATCTTCCGGGAGTGGAAAGCTATCTTGCAGAGAAACAGGCAATGCAGAAAGCGTCTGCGGTGGAAGCCATACCGGAGAAAACCGTTACCTTAACGGTTGCAGAGTGTGGCGAATTTCACAGTCTGGGAGAGTTCCATGAGAATATCGCAAGCGTGGAGGAAGCAATCGCTGTGTGGAAAAGCATACCGCCGGAGCGCATGAATGGGATTCCGAGCATCGGCATCAACATACATACCGAGGGAACCGAGCGTTATGAGGACGTGGAAATGGATATTCTCTCCGACAAGGTCATTGATCTGGAGGTCTTGGATTATGTACCGGATATAACAGACGATCCGAAAGCAATCGAGGTCATAGCGGAGCTGATTGATAAGTTACCGAACATTGAGGTGCGTGGTTCACTGGAGAAGTGGCAGGCGGCTATCCTTGCTTCTCAGATAGACCAGTTTTCCTACGATTATGATACCTATCAGTATCAGGATACGGTTGAGGACAGGGAAGCACAGGTTGCCAACATCACTGAGGACATCAGAAACGGAAATACCGAGTATCTGAATGACTTTCTCAATGCGGTCATTTCTGAAGGCGTCAGAGAGGGCATAACGGACATTTTCGGAGAGGGTGTGGAGATTGATGACAGCGAAGCGGTTCAGACTGCGAGAAGGGCAAAGGAGCTGCTTGACAAGCTGGCAGAATACAAGCCGCTTGCAAAGATTGAGGAGCTTGAAGAACAGAATTACAACATGATTGATAATGTCCTGAATAACGGAGCGGAGAAAAAGGAACAGACCAAAGGCAGAATTTCCATAAAAGAGAAGTTAGCAGAGAAAAAGGCAGTCATAGAGCAGAGGGATAAGGCGGAACGTACTTCACCGGAAAAGGAAACCGAGAAAAAATCACAGAGGGAGATGTAAGAAGATGAGTAAATTCACAGTAGAAGAAATCAATTTCATGTGTGTGTTTGAGACACAGGACAGGACGGATATGATTGGGCAGATCAGACAGGTAATGCCGCACATAAAGGACAGCGATATGGAGGAGCTTGGAAAGCTGGTGTTAGGTAAGCTCCAGAACATGACAGATGAGGAATTTGCAGAAATTTCTCTGGAAGCGGCAGAAGATATGTAGGAAAGATAGGCAGTTGGCTGTATTGCTGGCTGCCTGCTTTTTTATTTTCTCAAAAAATATGGCATATAAAATTGATTGAGAAAAATGGTTTTGTAGGGTATAATTCTAATGCATATATTCCGATGTTAAAAATGGAACACAGTGTGTTCCGTTTTTTGAAATGTATTATTTGGGAGGTAGCAATGAAAAAGAATAACGAAATTATCACAAATGATATAGATAAATTCCCAGAATTTGAAAATATAAGAAATGCAATATTAGAAGCACGAGAGAAAGTAGCTACAACGGTTAACTTTGCTATGGTATCCGCTTATTGGACGATAGGAAAACAGTTACATGAAGCAATGAGTGGTGATGGTTCTATTTATGGAAAACAACTGATAAAGTATGTTTCGGTAAGGTTAAGTGAAGAATTTGGGCAAGGATTTGATGAAAGAAATTTGCGTAATATGCGACAGTTTTATGAGGTCTATCCAAAATGGAACACAGTGTGTTCCGAATTGAGTTGGTCGCATTACAGATTGCTTATGCGTATAAAGGAACAAGAAAAAAGAGAGTATTATCAAAATGAATGTGTAGAATGTGGATGGAGTGTACGACAGTTAGAACGTCAGATAAATTCATTTTATTATGAGAGAATATTAGCCACTAGCGAAGGTAAAAAAGCAGAAGTAAGGGGAGAAATCCAATCACTGGAGCCTAATACAGAACCAAAGCATTTATTAAAAGATCCGTATATTTTAGAGTTTTTGGGTTTAGAGGAAAATAAGACATACCTGGAGCATGAACTGGAGCAGGGATTGATTGATAATTTGCAGAATTTTTTACTTGAATTGGGAAAAGGCTTTTGTTTTGTAGCAAGACAAAAAAGAATTACTATAGATGGGGATCATTACTACATCGACTTGGTGTTCTATAATTACATTCTAAAGTGTTTTGTTTTGATTGATTTGAAAACTCATAAGCTCACATATCAGGACATCGGTCAAATTGATTTTTATGTAAAATACTTTGAGGAAAACATTAAAACGGAAGGAGATAATCCTACGATTGGAATTGTTCTTTGCTCGGAGAAAAATGAAACAATGGTTAAGTATTCCGTATTAAATGAGAATGATCATTTATATGCTTCAAAATATAAGTTATATATGCCAACAGAAGAAGAATTGAAGAAAGAGATAGAGCGTGAACGATTTAATATTGAACAAAGACTTGATGATTCAGATGAATAATATCAAGGCAGATGTCCTATGTTGGATATCTGCCTTGTATTATTATAAAGTCTGATTTTTACTTTTTTCCTGCTGTTCCTGAGCCGGATCGGGCTGTGTCCGTCCGAGATACTGATTGAGATTTTCCTGTTTCCGTTTCAGCTCACGCACTTCCTTTTCACAATCCTTATAGGTGGAAGTCAGCTCGCTTTTCTGCTTCATCAGCTCCTGATACTCTGCTTTCAGCTTATCGACATTCAAGCCCTTTAAGTTTATGCCCACCTGTTCAAGCATACGTCTGGCACCGCCATAAAGAATGATTTGGCTTTCGTATCTGCGGAAATATGCGTCAGGATTCTTGGCTTTTTTATAGCCGATATGGTAGGAGCGGTTGGCTTTGTACTGCTGTGTATATTTGATGATTTCTGCAAGGTCTTTGATGCGGTGTTCCAGTTCCACCACGCTCTGCTTTGCAGACTTTCCGGCTTCGGTTTTCACCGCAATTTTGTGTTCCAGTTCTGCAAGGGAGCCGACTTCATTATAGCTCTGTGCGGCGATTTTTAAATTCTCAATGGCAGCCCACCTTTGCAGTCCCGGACTGCTTCTAAATTTCTCGTCCGAGGTGTCAATGAGCCTGCGGGCAGAGTAGTCCCTTTTGGGGATTACTGCCTTTCGCTCCCGTTTCCTTTCGATGCGTTCCTTGATACGTTCTTTTGTGTATTCCTTACCCAAAGACCTTGTACTGCCACGCACAAAACGCTCTTTATCCAGAGGGCGGAATGAGATGTATTTGGCAGCTCCTTCTTCAAAAGTTTCCCCTTTGATTTCATACCCTTTGGCTCTCATCAGAAGCAGAAATTCTTCGTAAGTGGAAGCCGACTTGATGCAGAAATTGATGTCCTTTCTGATCTGCGTTTTCCATGCAGAACCGTTCTGGTTAGACTGCCATTCTTTGTATTTTTTGCCACGCTGCGCACCCGGAATGATGACGGAAAGATTGTGTTCCTTGCACAGTTCATCACTCAGTTTACGGATGTGGTAATAGGACTGTTTGCAGTCGTGATATTTGTTGTGTTCGATGTTGTCAGCAGCGCAAAAAATGATGTGATTATGAACGTGGCCTTTGTCAATATGGGTGGTTGCAATATACGAATATTTCCCCTCTAAAAGTTTATCTGCAAGTTCTTTTCCAATGCGATGTGCTTCTTCAAAACCAACTTCTCCCGGAGCAAAAGCCTGTATCAGATGATAGGCTTTGTTGGGACTGTTTTCCCGGCAGTGGTCGAGAGTATATTTGAAGTCATAAGCTGCGGTTTCCGGAGAACAGGCATAAGAGGAAACGAACATTTTTTCATCGGTCTTTTCGGGGTTGCAGATGTAGTCTATCGCTTTATCAACGGTTGCTTTGATAGCATGGATTTTTGTGTACGCCATACTTTATTCATCAACTCCTTTACTTCGTCTATGTCCTCCTGATAAATGTTTCCGGTACTGTTTACCCTCTTTGCGATCTGATTTAAACTGGAGCTGATACGGCCCAGCTCCGTATTATAATTTCGCAGGTAACTGTAATCAACATCATACACATATCCATATAAGATCAGCTTGCGCAGGAAAGCAGACATACTCTTCATGCCGGATGCTTTGAATTTGGTGTTGAGGATGTACTGCTCATCATCGCTGAGATAAAATTGCACCGGATTGGTGCGGTTTCGCTTTGCCATTTCTGCCACTTCCTTTCTCACTTTTGGGTACAAAAAAACTGCTGTAAAATGTTCGATGTTTTACAACAGTTTGTTTCAAAGTGTATTCGATTTTTGGATAAAATTCTCCAAGAAAAATTGTAGCAAAATTGCAGAAAAAGGTCAATGATTTTACTTTGAAAAGTGGCTCAAAAAATATAAGAGGGTTAGGGATACTTCCCTATGGAAATTTACGGGTTGTGCCTGTGGCATAAAAGTAAATTTCAGCCCATGTGTCATGACATGGGCAGTGCTTGCTATTCTACTCTTTGCAGAATTGTTAGTGACACAACTATTCTGCAATACTCTTGCGTGCAATACTCTTGTGTGGAGGAGTTAGTTGAATTACTCGCCTGAAATGGGTATAATATTAGATGTGAAAGTGTTGCGCTCAATGAAGTATTTATATTTCGTATTACAGATATTAAAATTTCAAACAGGAAGTGAGATATGACAAAGAAAAGAAAAGGCATATATGTTGGCTTACTGTGTATAAGCATTTTCATCTTATATATGGTATTATATGTGGGGGAAAGAAATGTTCTGGCGGATGGGATGATGCAAATTAATAGCAGGCTGCTAAGTTTTGGACAATATTTTTATATGGTATTAGGATTATTGGCATTAGTATTTTCGCTACACCTGTATACCAGTATGACATCTTATCAGGTCGGAAGAACTTTTACGATTTATATTTCATGTGTTGCAGTGATGATATGTCTGATAGCAATCAGTAATTTCAGATATACAGCAATAAACTTTACAATTGGTATCCTGTCAGTAGTGGGTAATTATATTCTTTTTTATCTGACAGGTCACCTTATACTAACAAATAGAAAAAGTATATACAGATGGATTAACATAGTTTATATAACAGGAACACTTATAATAACTGTTTTTTATAGTGTATGCTTTGTAATAAATTCTGTTGATTTTAATGACATATTGGGTTAATATATGTGTTGTCTTTGACAGGTATTCGCCTTTCTTGGATACACGTGTTAATGTTTTTAATAAATACAATATCTTCGTATATGCTTGC
>OQVQ01000740.1_pt1 | contig 14408 bp, 9 predicted proteins | sample 1691491 | NCBI WGS metagenome assembly OQVQ01 (sample SAMN03418252, study PRJEB22391) | human gut metagenome | biome: human-gut; feature: organic feature; material: feces | host: Homo sapiens | place: Tanzania | collected 2013-01
ATGAAAAAGGCTGCAAACGTTATTCCAAGTGCTTCGGGAGAAATAAGCCCGCTGTCAAATTCCTCATAGTCCATTGACTGTTCAAGAGCTTTGAGTATCTTGTAAATGATGGTGAAATTATTCAAAATACCACTTCCTTTCGGGTATAAACTAACCGCCTTGATTTTTCAAAGCGGTCAATCTTTATTTTCTTTTTTCTCAGGTTCAAAACCTATCCCGTTGTTACAGTTGATACAAGGGTCACGGGTAATGAAGGCGATTTTCATTTCAGGAATGCCATCAGGGAAAGCCTTGCATTTTATAGATAAGTCTCTTGGTCGCCCACTGATATAATTTTCACAACGCATGCATTTAAGTTTTCCAATCATATTTTTACCCCTCCTTTTATCAAGTAATCAATTGCTTTTTGAATGTTGGTATCATATTTTGATGTAGTTCTGTAAATTGCAACCGAATCAGCATAATACTCATCAATGTCGGCGTCATTATCCGAATCTAATTTTCTTTTTCTCCAAATCTTCACAGCTTCATCGCTTTTTATCAATTCATCGGGTATTCTTGCATGCGCCGCTTCATGCTCCGCAATGTATTGGATCGTGCGGCATTGCTTTGGCATTACACCCTTATTCGCCCAATCCTTTAGCGTATCGGCTAAAGCTTCTTTGCTGTTAAAATATCGGCTTGAAACATACATGATGTTCTCATAGGGCTTATAACTTGCAATGCAGCATTCATCGCCGTCAATTATATCAGAAGCCATAATTTTTGAAATGCTGAATCCTGTTTCATTTTTAATTTTAACCAGTCTTTCAGCAAACGGTTGAAGAACCTCTGCATTTCTGATATTCGAGAAATCAAAGTCGCTTTCGGGAAGATCAAATTCGGAAGAAAGAAACTTTCGTACGGAATCAACGCTTGAAGCATCGTCAGACACAACATATTTTGAAAAATCAGGCGCAGCCTGTTTATACGCTTCACTGACCTTACCCATTTTCATTATATCATTCCCGCCGCCGCTTGTCAATCCCGTATCCCGATAAATCTTCCCATTCCCGCCATTATCAGAACCCCAAACACCGATCTCAACAGCATGACCGCCCGAACCGCCGAGAAAAACAGGCTTAGCCGAACTCTGATCCGCAGCACCCTTGCCCGAACTCCTCTCAACCCTAAGCCTGTCCTCTCTAGTCCTCAGCCCATGCTCATCGGAGTAAGCATTATACGCCTTCTTGGACTGCCTCAGATCAGCCCTCGCCGCCTTCAAAGCCTCGGTATCTCCCGTTTCCTCAAGCATCATGCATTCCCGCTTCTTCTTGCGGATATCACGCTCCATGGCTCTCTGCGTCTGGAATTCCTTGTACCTCTTCGCATTCTCGGCTTCATCATATGGGAAATACGTCTGAAAATTCACTCCGTCAACAAACGGATATTTCTGATGCCGACAGTTTATCCCGAACAGCCCGTCAGGCTGACCGTAAGACGTGCTTGATAACGGCTCATACCGTATCTCCCGACCGTTTCCGTCATGCGCAATGCCGCTCTGATTGCTCCTGCTGAATATCTTGCCCTGATAAGGCGCACATTTCGGACGTGCTCCCATATGTGATGATACCTCGATCAGATCAACGCCGTATTTGTCACATACAGCGTCCTGAGCCGCATTCGCCGTGTTTGATACAGTCGTCCGAATATCCATGTTTATGTAAGCTTCGGGTGACCATTCCCGCCCAGCCTTATCCACAAAAGCGGGGATACCCTTATCCGCAAACTCCCTGATGCAGCTGCTCACAGCCTTCTGCCGAGCCTCCGCACCCGTCACGACCGATGCCGTGTGCTTGCCGAGAATGTTCAGATAATCCTGCCTGTTCGCCTCGTCATAGATCTTGTTGACAAGCTCCTTGTATCTGCTGCCCGTCTTGTACATCATGACCGTGTTCACAAGGTTAAGATCAGTCACCGCCTGCTTTCGGTATGTGCTTATGATCTTTGCGGACATCGCCGACATCGGTATCTCCGATGCATCGGAAACAAACCCGTCAAGCGCACATTGCTGAAACGCAGGTTCAAGCGTGTCGATAACACCAAGAGCCGCCGCAGCTATCGCCCTCGTCAGTTCCTCGTCCTGACTTCCGAGATATTTCGTGATTATCCTCACAGTCTCAGCAGTCAGAGCACCCTCCTGCGCAAGCTTCAGCAGCCGCCATTCGGATGCCCCTCGAATATATCCGACCACTTTTCAAGCTCCTTGTAAAAAGCAGTCAGCTCGGGAATTTTTATATTGGAAAACGCCTCTCCCGCAAGTTTGTATATCATCGTTTTCACTCCCTATCCCGAAAAATGGGTATAAAAAAACCGCCTGATCTCTCAGACGGTAACAAGCGGACGGATTTGCACCGCCCATTCACATAATTGTGTGTGTTCCTCTCAACACTTCTACTTGTTATTATGATAATACCCCTTGTGAGTGTGCGGCAAGGTCTTTTTGCCATCAATAATGTGAGCATTTCCGTTTATATCAATTTGCTTAAAACGCTTATTCTGCTTGTCATGGTATGTTATGGACTTTATAACGTTCTGTTCGTTTACAGTAACATATCTCCCATTGCCGCTATCTTATAATAGCTTCTTGATGTTATGAAATATGCAGCCGTATAAAACAGTGCAAAAATGCCGAAGCTGATAAGCGTAACGACCGCAAACAGCGATGAATCGTTCATTCCGAATACCCTCAGCATTCTGGAGATTATCGGGAATGCAAATATCATATGCACGCCCGCTGCCGCAAGAGGCAGGAAAAATACAGTCAGCACCTGCGAATTTATGCTCTGCCTGATCTCCTTTCGGCTCATTCCGACCTTTCTCAGGATATCGAACCTGCTCCTGTCCTCATAGCCCTCGGAAACCTGCTTATAATACATGATAAGCACAGCCGCAACAACGAATACAGAGCCGAGAAGTATGCCGAGGAAGAATAGTCCGCCGTATGTCGAATAGAAATCGAGCCTGTTTATCTCACGGCTCTCAAAGTTCAGACCGCCGTAATTTTCCTCGTCTGCATGTGCCTTTGTAAATGCAGTAAGATCGGCCAGCATCTTTTCGGATAGCGTCTTTTTAACGCTGTCCGAGCAGTCCAGGTCATAGCCGCAGTATGTTTTTATGTTTATGTTCATATATGATTCTGTCTGCTGATAATATATGTCACGTATATCTCTGATGGTATCTATGCTGTCAGTGAAAACATACATTGTCGGAAGGACTGATGCAGACGCACCGCCTACCTCTGTAAATTCACCTGCTTTTCCTATTATCTGAAATTCTCTTATATCCTTGAAGATCAATGATGTGATGTCTGTATCAAAAGATTCCGAATAGATAATCATCTGATTTTTCTTCAGGAAAACATCGCTGCCTGTTATGCTGTTGTAATCCTCTATCGGCACAAAATAAATGTCATATATATTGTCTCCGCTGCCAGACATAGGATCGGAAAGCGTTATTGTATTCTGATCCGCAAGCGCAGAAAATTCCGCATAGCGGTATGTGAATTCATTTTGCAGACTGACATTTTCCGAAGCGGCGGCATTCCTTACAATATCCTTTGCTTCACTTATTATATCCTTTTCGGTCGAATTGACTGTGACTGTCACATCTCTCGGAAACAGGTGATCTACGATGTTTTCCTCACCCGCATAAAGGCAGATAGTCGTTGACATAGTGACAAGCACCATAGTCGAAAGTATGCATATCGATGCCAGACCTGCTCCGTTTCTTTTCATTCGGTAGATCATCTGCGAAACGGAAACGAAATGATTTGTCTTGTAATAATAATTTTTGTTGGATCTGAGAGCCTTGCAGAACACGACAGATCCTGCGATAAACAGCAGATATGTTGCGATGATGACCATGATAACGGCGAAGAAAAATATCAGCACTGCCGAAAGGGGATCTTGTATCACGACCGCAAGATAGTACGAAAATCCAAGCAGGACCGCACCTATCACTGCCAGAAGCCGGTTTGATCTGGGCGGCTTTTCTCCCGTATTTTCGCTGTGAAGAAGTTCAAGCGGATCGGAAAGTCTGAGCCTGTGCAGTGAATTTATCAGTATCAGGATAAATATGATCCCGAACCATGCCATTGCGTGCCAAACGGAAACGAGATCAACATGAAAAGAAAAATCCGTTTCCGCAAGCATTATCCTTTTCAGAAAAAGCTCGGCAAGCTTGGAGAAAAGAATTCCGCAGCCGCAGCCTATAGCAATTCCCGCCGCATAGATCATCAGCGTTTCCCAGATCATTATCTTTGAAATGTTTCGCTTTCCCATGCCGAGAATATTGTAAAGTCCGAATTCCTTGGTGCGGCGCTTTATCAGAAATGAGTTCGTATAATAAAGAAATATCGCCGAGAAAGCTATCATAACTCCGCAGCCCATGTTCAGGAGATATGCCATAGTTGAGCCACCTTCAAGGCTTTTCATCTGCTCGCTCCTGCTCAGAAAAGAAACGATGTAATACATCATTATCATTCCCGAACAGGTCAGGATATAGGGAGTATAGGTCTGACGGTTCTTTTTTATGCCCGTCAGCGCAAGTCGGGGATAAAGCATCATAATGCTTCACCTCCCGAGGATATCATGGTGAGCGTGTCGGATATTTTTTTGTAAAGCTGTTCGCTGCTGTCATTTCCCCTGTAAAGCTGATGGAAAACAACTCCGTCCTTGATGAAAAGAACACGGTTTGCGTGGCTCGCCGCCTTGACGGAATGTGTGACCATGATGATAGTCTGACCGTCTGAATTTATCTTCTCAAAAAGTGACAGCAGCTCATCGGATGACTTTGAATCAAGCGCACCGGTAGGCTCATCTGCAAGCAGCATCTTCGGGTTTGTGATTATTGCCCTCGCCGCCGCTGTTCGCTGCTTCTGTCCGCCGGAAAGCTCATAGGGATATTTTTCAAGCAGTGATGTTATGCCTAGTTTTTCTGCGATGCTTTCAAGCCTGCCTGTCATGTCGCCGTATTTCATTCCCGTCAGAACAAGCGGGAGAAGAATATTGTCCTTGACCGAAAATGTGTCCAGCAGATTGAAATCCTGAAAAACAAACCCCAGATTATCACGGCGGAATTCAGCCATGCGTGATTCCTTTATCTTTGAAAGATCGCTGCCGTCAAGTATGACGCTGCCGCCCGTAGGCTTTGTGAGTGCCGCAAGAATGTTCAGCAGCGTTGTTTTTCCCGAGCCGCTCTCGCCCATCACTGCGATATATTCGCCTTTTTCGGCAGAGAATGTAACATTTTTAAGTGCTTCGACCTTGTTTCCTCCGAAGCGTGTTGTATATACCTTCTTTAATCCGTTTACCTCAAGTACAGGCATTTTGTATCATTCCTTTCTATGATACAATTATATCGCACGGAAAAAATATCCGCCATAGAAACAGCTTACAAAAGTGCCGTTTCATCTTACAAAATTGTAATATCACTCTATCCCGATGACCTTTTTTTCAAGGCATATTTTTATGACTGTGCCGCTTTCACCGGAATATGCGGATATCGAATGTCCAAGCTTATCGCATATTTTCCTGCAAAGATAAAGCCCTATGCCGCTTGCTTTTTTGTCGAGCCTGCCTGCCATTCCCGTGTAGCCCTTGTCGAATATCCTCGGCAGATCCTCGGCAGCAATGCCAATTCCCGTATCTGAGATGCAGAGCGTAAGCGGATCTTCAAGAGTAATGGAAATACTGCCTGATCTTGTGTATTTCAGCGCATTTGAAATCACCTGCTCTATCACGAAAAGCAGCCATTTTTCATCGGTCAGCACCTTAACCTCAAGCGGTTCATAGCAAAGCTTCAGCTTTTTTCTTATAAACTGAGATGAAAATTTTTTCACTGCCCGGCGAACTATCCCGTCAAGGTCATATTCGCGGAAAATGAAATCGGTATAGCTGCTGTCAAGCCTGAGATAGCACATTACCATGTCCGCATATTGGTCGATCCGCTGAATCTCCTCGGATATTTCCCTGTTCTGCGGAATATCCTCAGTCTGGAGTATCAGCCGAATTGCAGCGATAGGTGTTTTTATCTGATGCGCCCACATTGTGTAATAGTCGATCATATCCGAATATTTCGCTGACATTTCCGCTTCAAGCCTATGCTTCTCGTCAAAAACTATCCTGATAAGCTCGGTATATGCCCTGTCCGCCTCATTGCACGGGATCGGAAGCTCATCGCATGAATACAGTATCGAACTGACAAGCGAACGCAGAGTTTTAACCTTTTTCGCATACACCGAATAATCCGCCGCAATAAATACCGCACCGAAAAATATGCATATCACCGACGCATAAAGCACCGCCCTTACAGGCAGACCGTGCAGCGAAAATACCGTCAGAAAGATCAGTGCAAAAAGCGTCCACACGGCCGCTGTTTTCAGCTTTGACCTGAGATAATCCAAAAATAATTTCATAAGCGTTTCCTATTCAATAATGTAGCCCATTCCGATCTTGGTTGAAATAAACCCCGCAAGGCCGTGCTGTTCAAGCTTTTTTCGCAGCCGTGCGATGTTCACAGTCAGCGTATTTTCGTCAATAAAGCTGTCCGTTTCCCAGAGCCTGTTCATCAGGCTGTCACGGCTTACGACCTTGCCTTTGTTTTCAAGCAGCGTTTCAAGTATTCTGTATTCGTTTTTTGTCAGCTCGATCTTTTCGCCGTTATATGAAAGGCTTGCGTCGGATGTATTCAGCATTGCGCCGTTGTGCGTGATTATGCCCGTCTGACCGCTGAAATCATATGTGCGCCGCAGGACTGCCTGAATTTTTGCGGACAGCACCGAGAGATCAAACGGCTTGGCGATAAAATCATCGCCGCCCATATTCATCGCCATGATTATGTTCATATTATCAGCTGCGGAAGATATAAAGATTATCGGTACTTTCGATATTTTGCGTATCTCCGCACAGTTGTAAAATCCGTTGAAAAACGGCAGCGTTATATCCATAAGAACAAGATGCGGCAGAAATTCGGAAAATTCACACGGAACATTCCTGAAATCTCCGCAGCACTTCACTTCGTAATCCCACGCTTCAAGCGATTTTCTGACTGCATTTGCTATTGCTTCGTCATCTTCAACTATGAAAATTTTATACATATGATGCCCCTTTGCCGTAGAATAATTTCATTATAACACAGCCCGTAAAAAAATTCAACAGATATAAAAACGGCTCACAGCAATAAGCCATGAGCCGCAGTATTTACGGGGTTATCGTTATTGAAACGCACTTTGTTTCCGAGAGCCTTTCGCTGAGCGGTTCGGGCTGGCAGGTGCCCGCAGAGAGCGTGAACTCCTTGCCCTCAATGCGCCTTGTTCCGTCCTCGGCAACAGCTTCAAATGCCCGTCTTTCTATTCTGACAGACACGATCGTGCTTTCACCCGCATCGAGAGAAACACGCTTGAATCCGCATAAGCTGTGATTCGGAACTGCATCGGGAGATGTATCCTTTATGTAAAATTCCACAACATCTTCTGTTTCACGATCACCGATATTTGTTACCGTAACACTTGCCGTGCCGTTTGAATATTCAAGATCCGAACATTCAAATTTTGAATATGTCAGACCATATCCAAACGGATAAAGGATATTTCCCTGTGCATAGCGGTAGGTTCTGTTTTTCATGCTGTAATCACAGAAATCAGGCAGTTCATCAGCATTTTCATAGAATGTGACGGGCAGCTTTCCCGATGGGGAAACATCACCGAAAATTATATCTGCAAGCGCCATTCCGCCGAACTGACCGGGATACCATGCATGGATAAGTGCATTGCAGTCAGCTTCAACATTTATAGCACTTCCTGCCACCGTCACAATGATAAGCGGCTTATTCTTGGCAATTATGCTCTTTACAAGCCGTCTCTGTGCAGCAGGAAGTCTCAGATCAGCCTTATCGCCCGAAGAAAATTCATTGCCTGTGTCGCCCTCCTCGCCCTCGATCGTTGCATCAAGTCCGACACATAGGATGACAACGTCAGCCTGTTCGGCAGCAGTCTCAGCTTCGGCTATCCTGTCATCGGGAAGAGTAAGCCCGGATGATCTGTCCTTGTAAAGCTGACTTCCCTGCGCATAGATAACTCTGCCGTCAAAAGCGTCCTGAATACCCTCGAGGAAGGTTATATATCGGTCGGCTGTTCCGTTGTAATTGCCTTCAAGAGCTGCCCTGCTGTCAGCATTAGGTCCTATAACAGCGATGGTTTCAATATTATCTCTATTGAGCGGAAGAATACCGTCATTTTTCAGCAGCACCATAGATTTCTCGGCACATTCAAGCGACAGCGCCTTATTTTCATTGGACGCAACAACGCTGTAAGGTATAGCATCATACTCGGTCGCATCGTCCAGCATTCCAAGGCGAATTCTCGTTTTCATAAGCTGAACGCAGGCTTTTCTAATGTCATCCTCGGAAATAAGTCCCTCCTGAAGTGCAATAAGAATGTGAAGGTAAGTGTTTCCGCAGTTAAGGTCACAGCCTGTTTTCAGCGCAAGAGCGGCGGATTCCTCTGCGGATTTTGTCAAGCCGTGATGTGTATGAAAATCCCTTATTGCCCAGCAGTCGGAAACAAAATAGCCGTCAAATCCCCACTTATCGAGCTTACTCTGTAAAAATCTGCTTGCGCATGATGCTTCGCCGTTCACACGATTATAGGCACCCATAACACCTTCAACCTTAGCGTCCTTAACAAGAGCCTCAAATGCAGGAAGATACGTTTCTTCGAGATCCTTTGCGCTTACCTCCGCATCAAATTCGTGGCGGACCGCCTCAGGACCGCTGTGAACAGCAAAATGCTTAGCGCAGGCTGCCGCCTTGATAACGTCCGAATCACCCTGCATACCCTTAACGAACTCTGTCCCAAGACGTGATGTCAGAAACGGATCCTCACCGTAAGTTTCTTGACCTCTGCCCCATCTCGGATCGCGGAATATGTTAACATTAGGTGCCCAGAGAGTCAGCCCCTTATAAATATCATGATCGCCGTGCTTTGAAAATTCGTTGTATTTCGCCCTTGCCTCATCACCGATAACACTTCCGACATCATACATCAGATCATCATCGAACATTGCCGCAAGTCCGACAGCCTGCGGGAACATTGTTGCTGTTCCTGCTCTTGCCACGCCGTGAAGACCTTCGTTCCACCAGTTATATGCAGACAATCCAAGTCTTTCTATCGCAGGAGCATCATATTTCAGCTGTTCTGCCTGCTCCTGCACTGACATTTTGCTTACAATATCCTCAGCACGCTCTCCGACTGAAAGCTCCGTATTTTTATATTTTTCCATATTCGCCCTCCTGCTTTTGCTTTATTATTCTGAATGATATCACGTTTTAAGTATTCTTTAATCACTAATCCGCTTTATTTGTATTAACAAAGATTTAATTTTGGTCTGATATTCATATAGACAAAAAAACAAGACCCATCGTTTGATGAATCTTGCTTTTGAATGTCGGCATTGCTCTATTTTCCCAGGCCGTTACCAGCCAAGTATCTTCGACGCGTATGAGCTTAACTTCTGTGTTCGGAATGGGAACAGGTGGAACCTCATAGCCACAAACACCGACTATTTAATTATTGCTAAAAAGCAATTGGTGACCCGTGGGAGAATCGAACTCCCGATGCCGCCGTGAGAGGGCGGAGTCTTAACCGCTTGACCAACGGGCCATTTGGTGCACCATCGGGGGCTCGAACCCAGGACCCACTGATTAAGAGTCAGTTGCTCTACCAACTGAGCTAATGGTGCATATCAATTCAACGATATTTATTATAGCGTATGACAAGTCATTTGTCAATAGAAAATATGAAAGTTACCATTTGATTAACAGTAAATTCATATATGCGATCCATTATAATTTAAAAACACATAGGTACGGCGTTTTCCGCTATGCACTCTTATCACAAAAACGCTTGTTTTTGTATGGTATAAATTGTTATAACGATACTTGACAATAAGGGTAAAATGGGATATAATAAGCTATAAGTTTTTGTGTTCGGTTTTCTGCGGTTTTTATTTGACGATATAATGGGTAAACTGCCGATTTTATGACATTTGTCGGCATATTTTTTACATACCGGTCGGGAGACGGTATTTTGTCCGCACGGATATATGCAAAAAATGATCCGAAGCTTTTCGGATAACGGATAATCCCGTTTATTCTGTTCTGACGGGAATGCATTTTTATCTGCGGAATTATTTTATTTGTGACGGCTGAACGGATCTTTATATGTGATCGGGAAAAAATAATCCCCTTTATTGAAACGGAAATGTGTTATTGTAGTTACATTACGAAAACAGAATTTTTGCGCCGTCAGTTTTATGAATCAGTATTAATATTTAAGTGAGGTAATCTTGTGGAAAAAAATCAATTTGATGGATTAAACGAATTCGGAGAGAGAATTGCACCGAAAAATAAGCAGCCAGAGACAGAAAACAAAAATATCCAGCCCGATATAAGCACATTTACTGAAAAAATATCGCCGAAGCCGAATAAATACGAAAACAGAAACAGATCCTACGGCAGTCAGAACAGATACCGTTCCCCGGGAATTTACAGTCAGAAGCAGAACACCGGCGATCAGGAACGCAAGCCGTATGAATACAAAAACAACCGCTATTACAATAAGAACACACACAGAAACTATGAGCAGGCACCCGTACAGAAGCCTGTTTATGAGCAGAGACCTGCGGCAGAGCAGAAGCCTTTTGAGCAGAAAAGCTATGCACCCGAACAGAAAGTACTTCCTGAAAGAAATATCGCATACGAGCAGAAATTCAACCGTCCAAGACGTCAGACACAGAAGAAAACATACGCAGAGGCTGTTGCCGAGGCAAATATGCGCAACACTCCGCATCCTATGACCAATGACAGTCAGGCAGTGCTTTTCCCGTCGGTATCGAGCAATCACCGCTCCGTAAAGCGCAGCCCGCTGAAGATAATCCCCCTCGGCGGACTCAATGAGATCGGCAAGAACATGACGATCATTGAATATTCAAACGATGCGTTTATCATTGACTGCGGACTTGCATTCCCCGACAGCGACGCTCCCGGCGTAGATGTTATCATTCCCGATTTCACATATGCTGAGCAGATCGCAGACAAGATCAGGGGAATAGTTATCACTCACGGTCATGAGGACCATATCGGCGGACTTGCATATCTCCTGAAAAAGATGAATATCCCCGTTTATGCGACACGTCTGACTATCGGACTTATCGAGGGAAAGCTCAGGGAGCATAACCTTCTTGCAAGCGCAAAGCTGAATGTCGTTATGCCGAGACAGACGGTCAGAATGGGCTGCATGGCAGTTGAATTTATCAGAGTAAATCATTCTATCCCCGATGCGGTAGCTCTTGCTGTACACACACCTGCGGGCGTTCTCGTTCATACGGGAGATTTCAAGGTGGATTATACGCCGATAGAGGGCGGAATAATCGATCTGGCAAGATTCGGCGAGCTTGGAAGCAGAGGCGTTCTCGCACTGATGGCTGATTCCACGAATGCCGAGAGAAAGGGCTATACCCAGAGCGAAAGAACAGTCGGAAGCTCCTTTGAAAAGCTGTTTGACAAGGCTGAGGGCAAGAGAATAATCATTGCGACATTTGCATCGAATATCCACAGAATACAGCAGATCTGCAACATGGCTGTGCGCTATGACAGAAAGGTCGCAGTATTCGGACGAAGCATGGTCAATGTTATCAGCACGGCTATCGAGCTTGGCTATCTTTCCGTTCCTGACGGTATCATCATCGACATAGAGAGCATGAACAGATATCCCGCCGAGAAGATAGTTCTTATCACAACGGGAAGCCAGGGCGAGCCTATGTCCGCACTTACGAGAATGGCTATGAACGAGCATAAAAAGGTGACTATCACACCGCAGGATTTCATAATCATTTCCGCAACGCCTATCCCCGGAAACGAAAAGCTTGTTACAAAGGTAGTCAACGAGCTTATGAGAGCGGGCGCAGAGGTAGTTTATGAGGCAATGTATGAGGTGCATGTTTCAGGTCATGCGTGTCAGGACGAGCTGAAGCTCATGCTTGCGCTGACTAAGCCTAAGTATTTCATTCCCGTTCACGGTGAATATAAGCATCTCAAGAAGCATGCACAGCTTGCTCTCGATATAGGAATCCCCAAGGATAACGTTATCATCGGAAAGATAGGCGATGTTATCGAGACTGACGGAACAGATATGAGGATAACGGGACAGGTTCCCGCCGGACGAATTCTCGTTGACGGACTCGGTGTCGGAGATGTCGGATCCATCGTTCTGAGGGACAGAAAGCATCTTGCTGAGGACGGACTTATCATAGTTGTTGCAACTATCGAAAGCGAAAGCGGAACTATCCTTGCAGGCCCCGACATAGTTTCCAGAGGATTTGTGTATGTGCGTGAATCCGAGGAGCTTATGGACGGTGCAAGAAAGGTGCTCACATCGGCACTCCAGGACTGCATGAACAGAAATATGCGTGAATGGAATACCATCAAGAGCAGGCTGAAGGATGAGCTTTCGGAATATATCTATATGAAAACAAAGCGTGATCCTATGATACTGCCGATCATAATGGAGATCTGAGGAAAAGGATATGAAAGGAAAAAAGTGGACGCTGTTCAAGCTTGTTTCCATGCTTCTTGTGCTGGCATCGCTGTATTCGGCGTTTAATGTTGTGAATGTCAGCGAGATAAGATTCTGGGTCTGCCTCGGGATCACGGCGTGTGTTTCCGCCGCATATCTCGTGCTGTTCATCGAGTCGGAGAAAAACCTGCACAAGTTCGTTACGGAAATGAAGTCGCAGATAAATCTTACCGAGAGGGATTCTCTTTACAAGTTCCCTGCGCCTGCGGTCATAATCGACTCGGAGGGCAAGATAATCTGGTACAATATTGCGTTCAATGAGCATATTTATGCACATGATGCTTTCGGAATGGACGTTGAGCGGCTCGTGAATATCGACATACACAAGGCGATAGAAGCGCACGGTCAGTCGGTCGATTATATATCGGGCGATTACCGCATAAGTGCTGTCACGACGACAAAGGAAAATTCCGATCTGACGCTTATTTACTTTGAAAATATCAGAAGCTATCTCGATCTGAAAAGGCAGATAGAGGCAAAACGCCCCGTTGTTCTTGTGATAATGGTCGATAACTATGACGATCTTTTCAATGATATAAAAGAGTCGGAAAAGGCGCATATCAATATCCACATCGACAAGATCATGGAGACATTTTCCGAGGAATGCGGCGGTATCGTCCGCAAGACCTCAAATGATAAATTTGTTGCGGTCGTCGAGCAGCAGTATCTCGAAAAGCTCTGCACGGAGCGCTTCAAGATACTTGACAAGGCAAGAGAGATCGCAGTCGGAGACAGAATGACGGTCACTCTTTCAATAGGTGTCGGACGCGGTGCGGATTCCATCACGGAATCGGAAAAGCTCGCTAAACAGGCACTTGATATGTCACTCGGACGCGGCGGAGATCAGGTCGCTATCAAAAACCCCGACGGAACGTTTGAATTCTTCGGCGGCGTTTCAAAGGGCGTTGAAAAGCAGACAAAGGTCAAGACGAGGATCATTTCCACGGCACTTTATGAGCTTATCGAGCAGAGTGAAAAAGTCTATATCATGGGACATCGCTTCGGCGATCTTGACAGCCTCGGAGCGGGAGCAGGTCTTGTCGGTGCGATAAAAATGATGGATAAATACGTCAGATTTGTCGTTGACAGGCAGAAGTGCCTTGCTGTTCCGATAATAGAGCGCCTTGAGGAAAATATCGAGGATGAGATATTCATCACTCCTGCGCAGGCGTGTGAGGAGATAACCGATAAATCACTGCTTATCATCGTGGATACGCAGAACAAGGACATTCTCGAAAGCACTGAGCTTTACGAAAAGGCAAAGCAGGTCGTTGTTATCGACCATCACAGAAAGGTCGTTAATTACGTTGATAATGCGGTGATATTCCATCATGAGCCGTATGCATCGTCCGCTTCGGAAATGGTCGCTGAGCTTATCCAGTATTTCAGCGGCATCGAGAAGCTGTCCTCCTACTATGCGGACGCAATGCTTTCGGGCATCGCACTCGATACTAAGAATTTTATCATGCGTACAGGTGTGCGCACGTTTGAGGCGGCGGCGTTCCTCAGAAAGCTGGGTGCCGATACCGTTGCGGTAAAGAAGCTGTTTTCCAATTCCGCAGAGGTGTACAAGAAGCGTGCCGAGCTTATCGCAAATTCCGAGATATACAAGGGCTGCGCTATCGCCGTGACATCGGACGATTGCAGGGATATACGCATAATCGCCGCACAGGCTGCGGACGAGATGCTGTCCATTCAGGGCGTAAGTGCGTCATTCACGATATATATGCAGGGC
>OQVQ01000744.1_pt1 | contig 14397 bp, 11 predicted proteins | sample 1691491 | NCBI WGS metagenome assembly OQVQ01 (sample SAMN03418252, study PRJEB22391) | human gut metagenome | biome: human-gut; feature: organic feature; material: feces | host: Homo sapiens | place: Tanzania | collected 2013-01
GGATTGCGAGCTACGGGGATTATAAGCCAATCCGTTGATAAGGAAAAGCATTGGTTTCTTAATATAGGTACCAATGTCAGCCTGAACCGCAGTGTCGATTTCGCCAACACAAAGACAACCGCCGATTTTTACAAAAGCATCGTACACAATTTACACGTTTCCCCCAATGCCGGTATTGACTACCGTTATTCTAAGTGGCACGCTTCATTCAAGGCGTCAGCCGATTGGGAACGCCTCACTTCCGCACAAGAAGGATTTGAAACACTCAGTCAAGTGGACTTCCTGTACACTATTAGCCTCAATGCACCGCTACTGTTTAGCATTGACTTAAATACAGATATGAATCTGTTTATGCGCCGTGGTTATAGTAATCGGGCAATGAATACGGACGAATGGGTGTGGAATGTGAATTTGAGTCGTTGCATTGATAAGCGAAAGGCATGGCTGTTGAAACTATCCGCTCATGATTTGCTCGGCCAGCTCAGTGCCGTACGCAGAACGCTTAACGCACAAGGAGGGGTGGAAACCGTAAACAATACGATTACGAGGAACATCATGCTCCATATCATATGGAAGTTTAACAAAAAAGCATCCAAGAAACATTGATGTTCAAAACCCAAAGCGCGAAGCGCGCCTTAATGTTCATTCCTGTCTTTTCGATAAATTGAAGTTTGAAATCCTCTACAAAATGTTTCAGAACGCCCTAAATAGGCATTGGGCTGTAAGCAGTCAATTTAGGGCATACCCCAAAGAGTAGGCACTTTTTAGTGCCGACCTTTATTGACTTTGTTAAAAATTCGATTGTAAATTAACATTGTGGACTACTCCAGTCCGATACAAGAGGGTAAGAGTGAAGGATAATCCCTGCACCCCTCAAAGATTTTTTTGAAAAATTTACCAAGGTAGCTCCAAACAGAACAGCCGTGAAGCTTCACCGTACTAATGATACTATGGTAAGTAGCTGCCATTTGAGCACCTAAATCACTTCCAAAATGAAATGAGTTGTTGCGTGCTGTGGTTAAACAACGCACGGTTCGTTCTGCCATATTATTATCTATTGGGAAAGCCCCATCCTGTGTATAGGCAGTCAACTCTGTCCAAAAGTGGTTCAGATAGTTGAGTGCTTCCGTCAGATAACCACTTCGTTGCTCCTCTGGTTTTGCTAATTCTAAATCTAAATGCTGACGCAAATCTATTAAAAGTGATTTGGTCTCAAGGCTACCACGACGCATTGTGCGTTCTTCATTGGTTATGCCTTCTGCATCATAATTACGCTCAAGAGTATACAAACGATTAATGACATCTAAAAGTACACGTGCATTTTCGTCCTTTCCTTGTTCCAAGGCTTTTTGAAACTTGGCCCTAAGATGTGCCAAACAAACTAAATGTATCGTGTCCTTCAAGTTCTCACTCTTTAGTTCGTTACCTATAAACGTATAAGCATTGTAACCATCAGACATTAGAGCCTTCAGTTCTGCGTCACCTATAAAGTCGGTCAACACTTCACGACCACGCGAACCATTGTCGTAAAAGAATATGGCCACTTTTTCGGCTTTGTTCACCAATACCCATATGTAGCATTTTTTGTAATGGTCGTACTTGCGTACTTTACACCAAGTTTCATCACAATTTACGATGCTGTCCTTTTCTAATGCTACATCTTTCAGCACTTTCACCAATTCATCTAAATAAGCCTTGCCTTTCTTCAGCCAGTTATGCAAGGTGTTGCGAGATATGGACATTCCCATGTCTGTCAACCATTGATGAAGTAGACCGAACGTTACGTTCTTTACATAAACCTCATAGGCTATGGCCTGCATAAACTCTGGAGTCGCCTTAGTCCCATCTAATTTTGTAACTAATTCGGGATGCCCTTTCTGAGGAAAATATCCCCACTTGGGCGTTTTACCTTTTTCGGCATAATGCACAAGTTCAAAGCGATGTTCTATCAAGCACATTTCTAAGCTAAAGACCTTGACCATCTTGCTATCATCAGAACTTATAATATGACCTGGTACTTTGGAACGATCCGTCATATGAACTTCTACGTTACCATTTCGGATTCCCATTGTTGAATAATTGTTCGGACGATTCGACAAGTCTCGATCTTTTGCTATGCACTTTGTTCCATCTGGTTGTGCACTAACTTCTTTTTCAATACTACCCGATGTGCCATCAAAATTGTCCTCCTCTTTGCTCCTGTCTGCACTTGTTTGGCTCTCAGACTCTGTAGTTGACTTTGGCTTATTTGATTTCTGACTCTTTGAACCAAAGCGATTCTTGTTCGCAAATTCTAATTTTTCTTGAAGACGAGCATTCTTGCGTTCCAATGATTTACGTTCTTTGCGCTCTTGCTGGAGTTCAGAGCGTAAAGACGATATTTCTGAACGTAACTTTGTCAACTCATTCAATGACTCATTAGACTTTGACAATTCTTCTTTCATATCTACAAGAACAGCCTGCATGGCTCGCAAGTCTAATTTCTGACTTTCGTTCTGTTCTATCAGATATTCTATAAAACGGTCTTTCTGATCACTTGGCATACCTTCTGTATAATTCACAGCTGGGCGCGGGGCATCACCCCGTGCCAACAACTCTCGTTTAGAGGATATTATGTGCTGCAAATCGTCTGTCATTATGCCTTTGTTTTACGTAGTAAAGTTACGAAAAACAATTGACATAAATGCATTTATAGCACAATAAAATTACCTGATTTTCAATGATTTTACTACTGGATTTTCTAATAGTAAAACTACATCTTTCCAGTTGATTCGATACACTTCCTCATCACCAGTCCTGACCACTTTCATAAACTGATAACCCGATACGAACTTCTTTTCAAACAGACTGTATGAACGGTTGTCGTATGTGAACAGTCTTACTATGCGGCGGTCTCGTGACATCACGATAAAGACATCCCCGTCATTAGGCTCACGGTGTAGTTGTTCGCGTATGATGGACAATACGCGACTATACTTGCATCGCATATCCGTAAAGTCACGGAGATAATAGAAGCGGTTAATACCGGTAACACTCAGCATAGACCCTCCAGTTTCTCTATCAGCCGCTTCAACTCCTGATAGCTTAGATTCTTCGTAAACCACCAATACAGCGTAAGGTGGGTTGAATGAAATATATTATCTTTGCAACCGTTTTAAATTCACATAAAATGGAAAGCAAAGAATATTTTGAAAAGGTCATGCAGGACCACAACCAGAACCGAAAGGGACGTAGCCTGCGTAAGTATTGCAAAGATGAAGCAGTCGATTATGACTGGCTCATCCAGTACAAGAAGAACTATCCTTTACAGGAGAAACAGCAGGAATCATCGCAAGATGCTTTCATACCTATTACTATAAAGGATGTTGCTCCAAAGCCAACAATCTGGCAAGTGGAGACCTTAATTCTGAAATCTCCTGATGGAGAGCAGATAGAGATAAAGAGTAATAGTTTGTTTGTCGTGGCAGAATTGCTGCATAAAATGTCGCAGCCATGATAAACTTTGATAGCAAACTAAGTTTTTTATGAAGTCCACTCCTACCGACATGCGTAAGGGATATGAAGGATTGGCTTCTATAGTGCGTGATGTCATGGGACATAATCCTCGAAATTACAATGAGGCTTTTGTCTTTTATTCCAAGGACTATCGCAAGGTGAAAATCTTGCATTATGATATAAATGGTTGGGTTCTTTGCTCGAAGTGGTTTACTGACGGTAAGTTTCTCAAGCCGGAGTTCGAGGAATGCAAGATTACGCATGAATTATCAAGGGAAACTTTGATATTGATAATGTCTACGTCGGTTCAGACAAAAATAAAGATATGAACATACAAGATGAAATAGCAGCATTGGAGGCTGAGATAGCAGCCGCCAATGCTCGTATAGCCAAGGCTAATGCAGAAGCTGAAGCCAGTAAGCGTAAGGCGGAAGAGTATAGCAGTCGTGTTTCCAAAGTTGAAGCTGAGGTGCTAAAGTTGATTTCTGCCCCAAACTTCCCAGAGGCAGAGAAACAACGAATCCTAGCGAAAATGCGAGCTTCTAAGAATAATTAATAGTGATGTGTAACTAGATGTAAATCAGCTAGTTGTATACAATATTTAACTGTAGATATTTGCATATCTCACTGATTTTTAGTACCTTTGCATACATGAATACAAGAGACAACATACAGGCTGAACTCCAAGTTTTGCGCATGGAGAACGTTCGTTTGACCAATGAGTTGGTCAAACGTAACGAGTATGCCAGTTTCTTGGAGGATGAAAACAAGGCGATAGAGGAAGAGACTCGTAAAGAATATGAGGCAAAGCTAGCCTTGATGAAGAAGGAACGTGATAATGCCTTGGATAAAGTCAAAGAGGCGGAGTCTGATGCCAAGAACGCAAATGTCAAGGCGGAAAAGGAAAAAATGCGTGCCGATAATGCAGAGCAAATGCTGGGCGAGGCACGCAAGGCTCTTGAGGAGAGCAATAAAAGAATATCTGTTCTATCAAAGAAAGTGAAGACTATTGATGACTTGAAGGAAGTGGCTGACGCTGCTGATAAGGCAGTGTTGGATGCCAAGCAAGTGGTAGAGCTGATTAACCGTAGAGTATTCCAACGTAACAGCGATGCCACTCGTTTCCTAAACGGAGAGATAGATCCTAACTGTCCGTTGTTAGAAGAAAATGGTCTCGCTGCTATTGTCAAGCATGTGATGGCTGTAACCAGTGGAAAGGATCGCAACGGTATGGATGATCCTGCAAAGAAGAAAACGAATAGACCAAAGGTTCGAGTTCCGAAGCAAAAGACCTATAAGTCCAAGCCTTCTTCTGATACTGAATCAAATACTCCTCGTCGCCGTCGTGTATATACAGCAACCATTTTGGAAGAGATGGGTATCGATACCAGTAATCTCCCTAAAGGGTCAAAGCTGATCAATCGAAAGGATAAGGTGACAGGTGAGGATACGTGGTACATTCAGCTGTTCTTCCATACTCCAGCTAAGGTAACTTGCCGTGAATACAAGATTGGTCGGTTCAATGTTCCTAAGAATGATCCAATGTGCAGCAAGCATCCGGTTAGAATCTTGGAGAGCAATCCTATCATGCCAAGTTTTGCAAGATTCTATCTGGAGTCAAAGTTTTGCTATAACCTTAGCGAGAATCGTATTCTTGAGATGTTGAAGGGAATGAAGACAAACATACCTCAGTCTTCCTTGAACTTTTGGATGCATCAGATTATGGAGATGTTGAGGGAAAGACTTGAACCGTTGATGCTGGAAGCTATCCGACAGTCTCAGTTTACCAACAATGACGCAACTCGTTTGCTGGTACGTAGCAGGGAAACACCTGATGACCCTCTGAAATACACAATAGAGTATGTTCAGGCAGCTCTCTCCTTGGAGAAGAAGCTTTGTGTGATGCTCTATGATGAGGGTACCCGCGACCACATGTTGCAAGAAGAGAAAATCTTCAAGGATTCTTCCATTGTAGGTTTCGTTGCAGACAGAGCTCCTCAATATCCAGCTATAGTCAAAGACTTGGAAGGACAAGAGTTGTTGCGCCAGGCCTGTTGGTTCCACGCTCGCCATTATTTAGTGGATGCCTATTTGGTAGATTCGAGAATGGAAATGCTTTTGATATTGATCAATGCTTTGTTCTATATCGAGCGAGTCTTCCTACAAGAGGATGACCAAAGTCCAGAACATCGCCTGGAGTTCCGTAAAGAGTGGAGCGAGCCAATCGTTGACCGCATCATGGAAATGCTCAAAAAGATGCGTGCTGCAGGTGACGAATATGGTCAGATGGTTCACAGAGCCGTAGATTACATACTTGATGACGAAGATGCCTTCCGAACATTCCTTTCGGACGGCCGTATCGACATGCACAATATAGCCATAGAGAGATGTTTTAGACATATCGCTATGGGAAGACGCAATTGGCTTCAGACAGGAAGTCACTTCTCAGCCCAGAATTTGGCATTTATGTTCGGGTTGTTGGAAAGTTGCAAATTGAACAAAGTGAACTTTGGTGAGTACATTGAGGATATCCTTACTCGCATACTTTGTGGCGAGGAGGTTGATGCCTCGTTCCTGCCATGTGACTATGTTCGCCATTTTGAAGATGGTACGGATGCGGAGGTAACGAAGACATCCCAAGCCGTCGCTTGATTGTTAAATTTTAGAAAATCAAAACTTTATTCAAAAATACTGGTACGGCTAACCCGCTGATAAATAGTGGGGACGCTGTATTGGTGGTTTACGATGCAATTATGAATACGATTAGTGTAGATAGCAATATATATCGTGGAGCTGAGCTTTATGCAAAGTTGCATAATGTTAGCATTGGACAGATGGTGGAAAAGTATCTGCTAAGGTTTCAGGTGCCAACCTCTCGTAAGCTGCCTTCATTGACACTTCCTGCTCATTTGGAGAAATTAGGTGGATGCCTTGCTGGAATAGAAGATGAAAACGACGAGAAGTTAGACTATTTGTTGGAGAAGTATAAATGATGAAGGTATTTCTTGATACAAATGTGGCTCTTGACTTCTGGATGCACCGTGATGGCTTTTGTGACGAGGAACGTTAAGGATTTCCCTTTCTCTGACATTTCAGTCATGCCTCCTCATGAATTCTTGCAGAGAATGAATGTTACGTTGTAATTTTGTATATGAAAATTGACTTGTTACCTGCCTTGAATGGTGATAGTGTTCTTGTAGAGTATGTTCCATCCCACTACTTTTTAATAGATGGTGGGTATGTTGATACATATAAGGACTATTTGTTGCCAAAACTAAAAGAAATTTCTGAAAATGGTGGTGCAATTGATGTTATAGTAGTTACACATATTGATGCTGATCATATTTCTGGTATTATCAAGTTACTTGAAGAAGAGGCTCTTCCTATATCAATAGGAGAAATTTGGTACAATGGATATCGGCATATTCAGTCTGTTGTTAAGGTTTCTGCCAACGGGGAACATTTTGTGCATAACAATATTTGCAAGGCGGTACAATTGGCAGAATCTAAGAAAATTAGTGCTAGGCAGGGATGTACGTTGTCAACATTAATAGCAAGAAAAGGAATTCCTTGGAACGTTCCTTTGAGCGGTGCAACAATAAAAGGATTATATTCTTTTTCTTTTGGAAAGGCTACAATTCATATTCTATCTCCAAACAGTGACGATATTAGTAATGTGGAATCTTTTTGGAAGAAAAAGCTAATCATAGATGGTTTACTTTCAAAAGCTCATAGTGAAGAATTTTGGGATGATGCATTTGAGTATTCTTTGAGCAAAGATAAACCTGGTTTTCATTATCATGAAAGAAATGTATCTAAGAGTTATGACTTGATTAAGATGATGGAGGAAATATATGAACCGGACGATTCTGCTACAAATGGAAGTTCTATTGCTTTTGTATTGGAGGTAGATGAAAAAAGAGTATTGTTTTTAGGAGATGCTCATGCAGAAACAATAGTAGATTCATTGATGGAATTGTATGGCAAAGAAAATGCGCCTTTCTGGTTTGATGCAGTTAAGTTATCACATCATGGTAGCTATAATAATAATTCTCCAGAATTGTTGAAGTTGATTAGGTGTAATAATTGGTTGATCTCTACTAATGGAGATAAATATAATCATCCAGATTTGCCAACATTGGCTCATATTATTGCCAATGGTAATAATCATGAACCAAGGTTGTATTTTAACTATAATATAGAATTATCTAGAGAATTGACTGCTCAAAGCTATCATGATGATTTTGAATTTGAGATTATTACTCCAGTAGGAGAACAAGGTATAACGATAACTATTTGAAAATATGGAAGGAAGATTAATTGTTCGGATTGTTTGTGGAAAGGAAGTTGGAACTGCATTCTATGTAGCTCCTGACCTTCTATTAACTGCATATCATACAGTGGCATGCTATTCTGATGATGCCGAAAATATAGTAAAGGATTCAACTGATGGTGACCTGCATTTTGAAGTTATACGGAATATTGAAGAATTTGATATTTCAATATTAAAAGTATCGGCACGTTCAGAAAAAGACTTTTATGGCTTACAAGCACACCATCTAAGAATTGATGAAGATGTAGAGTCGTTTGGATATCCTGATAAAAATAGTGATGGTGGGTTAAGGCTTTATGGAAAAATAAACCAAAAGGTTTATGGTAAACCTGCTAATTACCAGCTCTGTCCGAAAGACATTAGTGATCTATATGATTATCAAGGAATGTCAGGTGCTCCTATTCTAATAAGAGACAAGGTAGTAGGAATCGTTATTGAACAAACAGGAAACCATTTGTCTTTTGTCAGTGTAGAAATAATTAGTTCTGTTTTGACAGAAATAAAAATAGAGAAGGAAGAAAGTATTAATTCTATACCTGCTTCTATAGGAAAAGATGTAGAAAAATCTCAACCTAATTATTCTGTGTTTGAGTCACTTGATACTGTTCTTTCTAATGACAAGTCTCATTGGATTTTGCTTTATGGTTCACCAGGATGTGGCAAGACAACTGTTGCAGGTGGTTTCGAATCAAGAACTGATAGGGTAAAAATTCTTGGCAGATTCTTTTTTAAGGTGCCTAATGATGACATGAGTCGGGCTATCAGATGCTCGGAAGGATACTTCGTAGATTGGATAGAGACTGTGTTTGTTGCTACATCTTGTGTAGATGTAAAAAAAATGACACCAGAAGAAAAAAGAAAAAGTGTCTCAGACTGGTTTAGATACATGAGCAATATCCTTTCTGTTGACGATAAATCTGGCGTTATCATTATTGATGGCTTAGATGAATTGGTAACTGATAGGGATAATCGTATAGATGACATTCTATCCTTGCTGCCAGAGAGTTTGCCAAGCAATATAAAAGTAGTTTTGTCATGTATTAGTGAAGATATACTTCCTGCCACTATTATAGGAAAGTTGCTTGATGAATTTAAAATTGAGGTAACTCCCCTAAATATGCAAGCATGTGAATCCTATATAAAGGCGAATAGCGGTGAATGGGAGAAAACATTTCCATTTATTCAAGCCGTAGCTCATAAGACACAAGGTCATCCTCTGTATATGAATTATCTATGCCGCTATATGGCGGAATCTTTTGATGAAAAGACGAAAGGAGTTGAATTGGAGGAATGGTTGGATAGTTTACCTACCATAGGTGGAGATATTACCGCTTATTATGAATCAATTTGGAAAAAAGCAAATCCAAAAGGATGCGCTTTTGAAGTGTTGGCTTTATTGTCTCAAATTCGTGGCTCTGTATTGGAATCACAACTACTTAACATGATGGTGTCCCCAAACCCATATGATTTTAAGCAATCTATTAGAGAGTTCAGACATTTGTTGAAAGAAAAGGATGCAGAGCGATATGAGATTTATCATAGTTCATTCAGGCTTTTTGTTACTCATAAATTGGGTTCGATAATAGGCTTTACAAATGATCAGATTGGAAAATATTGTTTGGCACATAAAGATTTGCCTTATTCAATAGAAAACACTCTCCATCATTTGGTAAATGGTAGCGATGTGATGAAAGGATTGGAAATGTGTAATCAAGAATGGGCAGACTTATGTGCTATGCATGATGTTTCTCCAGATTTGATAATGCATGATATTAAGGAATGTTTGGCTCTTGCTGTAGATAATGGGCTGCCAATAGAGGTAATTAGGTTGATGTTGCTAGCTCAACGCATCGAGAATCGTTGTGATTCTATAATGGTGGACCATGTGGATGCTTTTATTGATTTGAGTTTATTACGAGGAAAACCTGATGTGGCAATGAAATATATTGTAAGAGATAATAGACTTTTGGTAGATCTTCCAAGAGCTATGTCCTACCTTCGTATTATGTTTGAATTGAATTATAAAGAGCAGGCTCTTGATTTAGCAGAATCAATTGAAGCAAAAATTCGTCAGATTCTTGAGGATAAATCCCAAAAGTATATAGATACTTATGTATTTGTAGCTAAAGGCTTTTTGATAGTTGAAGGTGTTTTGGCGGGTGTTGAGAATCAAAAAGATTTGGTTGGCTATTTGACTCATACTCTTAATTATTTGAAGGCGGATACAGAAGAACAAACTAATGAGATGATTAGCTCAATTAGAAGCGAAATTATAGCTTATCAACTCTCTAATCACGTAAGGTCTGGCAAAATTGTGGACTTTGATAAACATCTTAAGAGGTTAGATACTAATTGGGATGAAAGAATTGTTATGCTTTTAATAAACGTGATACACTTATATGAAGTGAAAGATTCTGAACTTCATAAAATAGGGTATAATGAGTCTTTTAATTTTTGCTTAAAGAAGTTAGAAGATGTTTTATTACAGCATGATTTCGCATTTTCAAATGAGGATATCAAAAAAATATTAGCAGTACTTATCGGTAAACCTATACAAGCATGTGTGATAAAGAAATTATTGGAAAAATATAAACCAGAACTCTTGCCATTTTCTTTTAGGAATGCTAATGGAGTTGATGTTGAAGTAAATTCTGTATTTGAATACTACATACAAAGCTTTTATAAGGCATATGAAGATGACGATTTTTCACTCCCGGAATTGAATAGAAATTATAAAGATGATGGGTCTTGGGATTATCCTTTGACAAAGATGTCAGATGAAGACGATTAGCGTGATGCTGATGTATAACTGCAGAATGTTGTACATCAGCATTCGTATAGATTCTAAACTATAAACAAATATTTTAAAGCAAACTATATTAAGTAATGAACAAATTAAGAACAATTTATCTCTCCCTCATGTTTATCCTGGCGATGAACATGACGAGTGTGTTAAGTGTGAAGGCGGAGAACTATCCCTATCGCAGTGATTATCTTTGGCTTACCGTGCCTGACCATGCCGACTGGCTCTATCGCACTGGGGAGCAGGCTAAGGTGGAAGTAAGTTTCTATAAGTATGGAATTCCCCGTGACGGCGAGGTGAACTATGAAATAGGCGATGACATGCTGAAGGCTGACAAGAAAGGAAGCTTCAAGCTGAAGAACGGGCGCGCCATCGTGAACATGGGAACCCGAAAGACTCCGGGCTTCCGAGATTTGAGATTATTCTATAAGCTCGATGGCAAAACCTACCAGCATCATATAAAAGTAGGATTCTCGGTAGATAAGATTCTGCCTTATACCCAGGAGCCTAAGGATTTCGATGCATTCTGGCAGCAGGCAAAGGATGAACTGAAGATCGTGCCGATGAGCTATACCAAGGAACTTGCCAAGGAATACTGTACCGACAAGATAGACTGTTATCTTGTAAAGCTTCAGATAGATAAGAAAGGTCATGCGATGTATGGCTATCTATTCTATCCAAAGAATGCCAAGCAGGGTAGCCATCCTGTAGTTCTCACACCTCCAGGAGCCGGCATCAAAACCATCAAGGAACCTATGCGCAATAAGTATTATGCCGAGAACGGTTTCATCCGCTTCGAGATAGAGATTCATGGTCTTGATCCACGCATCCCTACCGAAACCTTCAATGAAATAAGCAGGGGATTCAACGATGCAAACGGCGGTTATCTTGCCAATGGATTGGAAGATAAGAACCGCTATTATATGAAGCATGTTTATCAGGGATTGGTGCGCTGCATCGACTTCCTGACCTCTCTGCCAGAGTGGGATGGTAAGAATGTGGCTGTGCAGGGCGGAAGTCAGGGTGGAGCCTTGGCTATTATCGCAGCTGGTTTAGACAAGCGCGTAACCCAGTGTGTTGCCAATCATCCGGCGCTCAGCGACATGGCTGCCTACGCCGAGAAGGGAAGAACGGGCGGTTATCCTCATTTCACCAAATATCATGAGATTTTGAAGAATAAGGACTGTCTCAACACGATGGCTTATTATGATGTGGTAAACTTTGCCCGTAAGGTAACGGTTCCAACCTATCTTACATGGGGTTACAACGACGTGACCTGTCCTCCAACAACCAGTTATGCGGTATGGAATACGCTGAAGTGTGAGAAGGAAGCCTTGCTCACGCCAATCAATGAGCACTGGACTACCAACGAGACCAATTACCAGCAGATGGTCTGGATCAAGGAGCATCTCATCAAGTAAGAGATTCCTTTTCCGGAACGAACATCTCATCAAGTAAGAGATTCCTTTTCCGAAACGAGCATCTCATCAGGTAAAGATATTCCGCCAAAATCACCACTAAATGGGTGATATAGGCTAGTTTGGGGGCTGTAATTAAATTTTAACCCCTAAAAAACTGCAAAAAAAGTAGCAATATTTGGTAATTTGCCAAAATATTGCTACTTTTGCATTTATAATATTGCAAACTAGTTTGAAAATCATGTCATTAATAGAAATTAAAAAGGTCGAAACAAAGAAGGACTTGAAGACGTTCATCGACTTCCATTACGACCTCTACGAAGGCAACGAATATGATGTGCCTAATCTTTTCAGCGACGACATGAATACTCTGAGCAAGGACAAGAACGCAGCGTTCGAGTTCTGTGAGGCAGAGTATTTTCTTGCCTATAAGGACGGCAAGCTGGCAGGTCGCGTCGCTGCCATTATCAATCATAAGGCAAACAATAAATGGGGTAGGAAATCGGTCCGTTTCGGCTGGATTGATTTCATTGACGACCGCGAGGTTTCCAAGGCTCTTCTCGATGCTGTAGAGAAATACGGTAAGGAGAAGGGAATGGAAGATATTGTAGGTCCGCTGGGTTTTACCGATATGGATCCGGAAGGCATGCTTACCTGGGGCTTTGACCAGCTAGGCACCATGCCTACCATTTATAATTATTCATATTATCCGGAGCACATTGAGGCTCTGGAGGGTTTTACCGTAGATAATAAGTATGTAGAGTATAAACTGATGGTGCCAGATACCATCCCGGAGAAATATTCCAAGATAGCGGCGATGATAGAGAAAAGATACAATCTCCATGTCCGCAAACTTACCCGTAAGGATATTTATCAGGGCGGATACGGACAGAAGATTTTCGACCTCATCAATGATACATACAAGCATCTCTATGGTTATTCCGAACTTTCACAGAAGCAGATAGACCAGTACATCAAGATGTATCTGTCTTTGCTCGACCTGAACTTTGTAACAGCCATAGAAGACTGGACTACCGAGGATCATAAGATGATAGGTATCGGTATTACGATGCCTTCCCTTTCCAGAGCTCTGCAGAAGTGTCATAGGGGCAGGCTGCTTCCTTTTGGCTGGTGGCATCTGCTGCGCGCCATCAAGTTCCATAAAACCAAGATTGTCGACCTTCTGCTCATCGGAATCCAGCCGGAATACCGTGCAAAGGGTGCCAATGCGCTGCTCTTTGCCGACCTGATTCCTATCTATCAGAAGTATGGAATCGAGTGGGGAGAAACACAGGTGGAAATGGAAGATAATGCTGCCGTGCAGGGACAATGGGGCGTCTTGGATCCAGTCCTTCACAAGCGCCGCAACTGCTATATTAAGAGTATCAAGTAAATAGTAATTGTTGTGTTGACAATTATCTGATAAACAGAATATTGCAACATCATTTGCTATGTTATAAGAAAATAAATAAGAATAACTAAGGAGGAAATCATGTCTGAAGATAAAAACTTAGGTAACAGCGAATTGAATGCCGCTGATGAGCTTACCAATGCCCCTCAGGAGCAGCAGCCGGTAGAATATACCGATGATAACATCCGCCACTTGAGCGATATGGAGCATGTGCGTACCCGTCCGGGTATGTACATCGGCCGTCTGGGAGATGGAAATCTGCCGGAAGATGGTATTTATGTGCTCTTGAAGGAGGTGGTAGACAACTCTATCGATGAATTCAAGATGGGCGCAGGTGCCCGTCTGGAAATCGATATCGAGGACAATCTGCGTGTCAGCGTGCGCGACTATGGCCGTGGCATTCCGCTCGACCAAGTGAAGGACGCATCAAGCAAAATGAACACCGGCGGCAAGTACGACTCAAAGAACTACAAACGCTCTGTGGGTCTGAACGGTGTGGGTATCAAGGCTGTGAACGCACTTTCAAGTTACTTCTACATTCGCTCCACACGCGACGGTCAAAGTGCCTCTGTCACCTACGAGCAAGGGCTTGTGGTGGAAGAGAGCGGCATCGTGCCCGACCCAAATGAGGAAAACGGCACATTCGTGAAATTCACCCCCGATGCCACCATCTTCAAAAACTACGAGTTCCGCAACCATATCATCGAGGCGATGATTAAGAACTATTCGTTCTTGAACACCGGACTCACGCTGATTTTCAACGGCAAACGCTACCATTCACGCAACGGCCTCAGCGACTTGCTGAAGGAAAATATGACCAACGACCCTCTCTACCCCATAATGCACTTCCGTGGCGAGGACATCGAAATCGTGGTAACACACGCGGCACAGGTGGGCGAGGAATTTTATTCGTTTGTCAAATGGCTTTACGCTCCTT
>OQVQ01000746.1_pt1 | contig 14314 bp, 16 predicted proteins | sample 1691491 | NCBI WGS metagenome assembly OQVQ01 (sample SAMN03418252, study PRJEB22391) | human gut metagenome | biome: human-gut; feature: organic feature; material: feces | host: Homo sapiens | place: Tanzania | collected 2013-01
TATTAAGAAATGCTGTAAATTTAGCAGTTTCAAATGGTATATCAATAGTTTGTGCTAGTGGTAATGATGGGCATAATGATACAGATGGAAGTGTTAGAGAAGTAAGATACCCAGGTGCTTATGGTGAAAGTATTTGTGTAGGTGCAATAGATATAAATTTTAAGGTAACTGATTTTAGTAATTCAAATGAATTTGTTGATGTTGTAGCACCAGGACAAGATATATTATGTGCCTATCCTGGTGATAAATATGCCATAATAAGTGGAACTTCATTTGCTACACCTATAATAAGTGGAATATTAGCATTACTTAAACAAAAATTTAGAATAGACTTTAAAAGAGACCCAGTTGAATCAGAATTATATGGTATGTTATTAAAATATACCAGAGAGATTAAAGGAGTTCCAAGAAGTATGCAAGGGAACGGTTACATAGATTGTTCAATACGTAGGGAAAAAATTATAAAATAAATAGAAAGGAGAAATAAAATGTTTGATAAGGATAATAAATTTGGATTTATTAGTAATAATGAAAATTCAAATAATAACATAGAAGGATTAGATAAAATTAAGACAGATATAAATAATATTAAAAGTGATTTAGGTGATGAAGAATTAACTACTGTTAATAAAGATGTTAAAGGTGCGATAAATGAAGTTAATGCACAATATAAAGATATTGCGAAAAATAAACAAATATTGTTAGTAACTCAAGAACAATATGAAAATCTTATCTCTGGTAAAGACGTTACTATTGATGGTGTCAAATATACTTATGATGAAAACATTATATATGGAATAACAGACGATATTGCTTCTAATAATATACTAACTAGCCCTAATGGGACAGAATATATTCTCAAAGTCGACGACAATGGTAATCTATCTACCGAAATAAAACCAATAATTTGTACTTCTGTATCACTAAATAAATCCAACTTGACTTTTAATTCGAAGTCTGAACAGACATTAACTGCCACATTTACTCCAGTTAATACTTCTGAAGGTAAAGTTTGGAGTTCAAGTAATGAGTCTGTAGCAAAAGTAGCAAATGGTATTGTGACTCCTGTTTCTAATGGTCAATGCACTATAAAAATAACTTGTGGAACAAAAAGTGCTACTTGTTCAGTAGTTATAAATATGCCTGTAGAAATTAAAGACTTTACAAATTATGCTTATAATACAGATACTTTTACAAATCCTACTTCAACTAATCTACAAAATAACAAGACTTATTATACGATATATAATTTGAACAAAACTATAAATGATGGAGTAATGACATTAACAAAAAAAGATAACTTAACATCAAACGATAACGCTTATTTATTAATAAAATTAGGAATTGCTGATAATAATACTTATTATTGTAGAGCTAAAATTAAAACTAATGGTAGTCAGCTTACAGCCGGAAATAATCAAAAACAAGATAAAGATAGTGTCCTTAATGATGGAGAATGGCATTTAGTAAGTTATATTTTTAAAGATAGTAATGCTAATATGAATAGTTTTACTATTGAATGTGCAACTTTAAATAGTGGAGAATCTGTTCAAATCAAAGAACTTATGAAAATTAATTTAACTGAGATATATGGAATTAACGATGAGCCGACGAAGGAAGTTTGTGATACTATATTTACTACTTATAAAACTGGATTAATAGGGTAGGTGAGAATATGTTGTACAAAAATAGAAATAAAATATCTAAATTTATATATAGGGGTAATCCTATAAAATTAATACTTCCTAATAAAAATACTCATATCCCCCCTATTAGTCCAACAGAATATTGGGAAGCACCAATACAAGAAGCATCAACATATAAACCTTGGAGTTATTCAGAGTTGATTTCTAAATATGATGAACTTGTAGCACAATCACCTAATTATATAACAAAATATAGATATGAAAAAAATGGAGTTCCAGTATTAACAAAAAATGGCAATTTCGAAATGTTTCATTATGTTCTAGAACCTGAAAAATATACCAAAACATTCTTTATACAAGCTGGTATACATGGCAATGAAATGGATGCGAAACAACAACTTCTAAAAGTGGTTAATATACTTGTAAATAAAGTTAATGAACCTGGATACGAGAATTGGAAAAATATTAGAAATAATGTAAGGCTGGTTATAATACCCTGTGTCTCACCTTATGGTCACGAAACTAGTACTATGAATATACCTTATAATGATGCTCAAGGAGGCATAAATCCAAATAGGAACTACGATTTTAACCATCAATATGCAATACCAGGTACCGGTGTAGGTGGAAGTATTGTTATGGAGTTAGAAGAATGTCAACACACTTTTGATGTTATGAATAAAATAGGAGTTGAAAATATAGATTATGCCATGGATTGGCATGATGGAGGAGCTATTCAGAAGCACTTTTGGATTAATTACAGTGTAGATGGATATAATAGAAATATGGTTAATAATTTAGTGGCTCATTTTATTGATAAATTTAATATAGAAAGCCCAATTATACCAGATTGTAAAGATGGAGCTACAACAGGTATTGCGTCAATGTTTTTCGCTAAATCTTTAGGATTAAATGGTAGCGTTGTTGAATGGTTAGGTGGATTACTAGGTTATGATTTCCAAAGTGACCAAATGACAAAAAGTTTAGAATTAAGAGGTAATATGATATTACAAGCTTACAAATTAAATAAAAAGGGTTGGGAAATATATGAAGAACCATCGCAACAATATTTTAAATTTGATTATCCTAAAGCGTTTACAGTAGATAGTCTTAGAAAAGATGAAGCAGAAGATGTAACTAAAGTTACAGATGATAAAATTTATTCAAGATGGGATAAATTACAAATTAAATACCCTTCATTAATAACTAAATCAGCTAAACTTGGTTTAAGTTCGGCTGGTCAACCTATATATACTTATACATTTGGTACTGGTAGTCAAAAAGTATTATATATTGGTGGAGTAATGAGATATGGAGGGACACATAAAATCGATGAATTTGCAATATATGAACTTATAGAATATTTATGCAATGACTATATCGTTAAACAATCAAGATTTTTGCGAGATTTGAAAGATAATTATAAGATTATAGTACTCCCTTGCATTGATAATGTTGCCACAAATAATTCAGAACAAGGAAAAAATGGAATTAATAATATGATATTAAATAGAGATAAATGGGAAATTGTAAATGGAAAATGTCAACCTACAGCATATGCGTTAAGTGTCCATGATGTACCTATTGTAAAGAATATAATAGATAGTAACAAAGATTTAAAAGTTATAGTCAGTGGAGGAGAAATAATGACTGGGTATTCCCTAAATACCCAAGACTATTTAACTGATTATGAGACAAGTATAATTGTACCTAAAAACCAAAGCATTTCAAATTTAACAAATTATAAAACATATCTTGAAAATGATAGAGATGAAGATGTAGTAATTGAAACTACTAAAGGTACTACTTTTGGCGATTATGCTTACGACAATTATCAAATACCTACATATTATGTTCAACTTAAAGTTTCTAAAAAATTCATTAAATTATCAGAATACCATAATTTAACTGAAGATGAATATTTATATTGTAATTATGAAGCAGGAAGAAGAATGTCAAACATAGTTAACTTATTCTTAATATAATATACACAATATGAATCAATTGCGTAATTAAAAATTATAAAATATAAGGTGGTGATAAAATGCGAATCAAAAAAATTTATTTCAATAGACTTTATAATCAATGGAAAGGTGAACCTTTATATGTAGAAGACGGTTTAAGAGATGATTGTTTATACGTTAGAATAATGGATGTTAAATATGAAGATGGTTCAATAAATGCAGTAACTGCTGATTTTAAAGATTTAAATGGTTATTCGTATTCTGTTCTAGGAGAAACAGATTACAAGAAAAGATTAGCCATATTTAAAATACCTTTATCAATATTAAGTAATAATGGTATTTATGAAGTAGCTTTTTCAATATCTTATAATTCTAAAAATACAGATAAAAATTATAAAAAAACTGCTATTCAAACTTTTGAAATTGTAGATGCTATTGAATCAGATGATGAAGCTATCCAAAATGACCCTAAGTATCCTATATTAACTGATTTAATTAATCAATTAGCAGATTATAAAATAGATATGACTGAATATCCTAAAAAAGAAGAAGTTAACGAAATAATAGATTTAAAATTTGATGATTTTCCAATTGATAAAATAATAGAAAAAATTCGAAAAGATGGATATATAACACAAGATAAAGTAAACGACATATTAAGAGATTATGTAAAGAAATTTGATTTAGGTGATTATGCTAAAAGAACTGATTTAAATAAATATGTTACTTACATAAATTTTAATAATACATTGGATAGATATATCTTAAAGAAAACAGTTGAAGATAATTATGTTTTAAAAGAAAGTGGAAAGCAATTATCTACCCATGATTTTACAGATGAATTATATAATAAATTAATAGGTATTGATATAAATAATATTGAAATTGATTTACATGAATATCAAAAAATAGTAGACAATAATTTAGAGACAAATAATAAAGAAATAACTAAAGCTATAAATGAAGTAAATAAGAAGATACCAACTAAAACTAGTCAATTAGAAAATGATAGTTATTATGTTGTTAGAAATGAATTACATAATCATAATAATATAGATGTATTAAATAATATTACATCTTCTGATATAAACAATTGGAATAATAAATCTGATTTTAGTGGTCGATATAACGACCTTGAAGGATTACCAAAAATACCTTCAAAAGTATCTGAATTAACTAATGATAATAATTATGTTAATGATAATTATGTAATTAGAAAAATAGCTGAAGCTAGTTTAAATAAAGATATTGACTTAAGTGACTATGCTACTAAGAATTTTGTAATTGATACTTTAGCATCAGATGTTAAAAACTTGACATTAGTTAATTCAAGTGCTAAAGTTAGTCAAAATATTATAGATTATTTAAATGAAATTGTTAAATGCTTTTTAAGTAATAATACAATTAAAAATAATAAGATAAAATATTATTATATATTAAGAGGTAAAATAAATCCATTAGATGATGAATTCCAATTAAGTGTTAATGATGAATTTTATACTAATGTTTCTTATATTTCTATGTTAAATATAGAATGTAAAATGTTAACAACATTTCTATTTACTAATGAAGGAATGATGAGATTAGAGACACCAGTTGAAACAGTTGTTAGTAGTGATGGAACTTATATAAATTTATCTGTCACTGAATTAGGTAGTGTTTATCTTAACAATAGCAATAACAATGTTAATGATGTTAGTGTAGATGATATTATACAAACAATTATAAGTGATGATAAGAATAACTTATCTGAATTTAAAACATATTCAAATTCTATGATTGAAAATAGATTATTAGAGGTTAATGCTGATATAACTGAAGTTTCAGATAATCTAAGTGGAGTTGGAAATAGAGTAAACTACTTGGAACAAAGAGAAACTTATTTAACTGAATCTTTAAATAATATTAAAAATTTACCTCAATTATCTTTTAATGAAAATGGAGAATTAGTTGTAATTATTAATGGAGTTAGTAAAACATTTGTACCTAAAGGATAGTCTAAAAGTCTTATTAAATAAGTGAAGAAATATAATATAAAATAAAAATAATTAACATATAATAAATCTTTAAGCATATTATATATCAAGGGGTGATGATATATGAAGTTTAAAGATTTAAATAAAATAAAAAATGGTATTGTGAAAATTGGAACTACAATAATATTGATATTTTCAATAAGTTTAAATTCTATTTTTATAAGTTTTGGAAATATCAATTATTCTAATGATACACAAATATTGAATGAGGTGAATGAAGAAGTGAAAACTCAAAATGGTTTTACATTGTTAGAAAATGCTAAAGAAGTAAGAGATTGGTTAGCAAGACAAAAAGTAACTAGAAAAATTACTAAACTACAAGTACACCATATGGATTTGCCAAATTATAAAACATGGGAAAAAACCGATAAAAAGTTATTTGATGAACCACATTTTGGGAGAACACAATCTTTAAATAGTTACGGAAAGTCTACATGGGGTAGTGGAGCTAGTGATGGACATGGTCATTATATTGCACAACACTTTAATGTTTTTCCTGATGGAAAAATAACAACTGGTAGAAACCTAAATTCTACTCCAATAGGAATTAGAGGATGGAATACAAATGCTATTTGCATTGAGATTTATGGGTGCTTCGACAAAGGTCATGATAAAATGTCATCTGCTCAAAAAGAAGCAGTAATATATCTTTATGGTGAATTATGTAAGAGATTTGATATTCCAGTAAACACAACTCATATAAGACCACATTGTTGGTTTACTGCCGGTGGTACTTATCTTGGAAAATATAACCCTAATAGAAGTGCTAAAACTTGTCCAGGAACAAACTTTTGGGGAGTTGGATGTAGTCCTGAAGGCTTTGCTAAATTTATAGCAGATATTAAAAATTATGTCAATGGTAAAGGTATTAAAGTTCCAGTTATTAAGAAAGTAGACAGAACAGGAGAAAAAGATGTACCTAATTATACAGTACAAGTAATAACAGACTCATTAAATGTAAGATATGGAGCTAGTACATCATATGATAAAATATCAACACTTAAAAAAGGTGACAAGGTTGTAATTACTCATGAAAAAGATAATTGGGGATTAATACAAGGTGCTAAAGGTTGGATATCTTTAAATGATAAATATGTGAAAAAAGTTGAAATTAAAAAAGAAGATGAAGTAAAAAAAGATACAGATACAAAAAAAGATGAATCACAAGAAAGTGAAACAACTTTTTATAGAGTTGTAACAGGTTCTTATTCAGATAGAGATAATGCTATAGTAGAACAAAATAAATTAAAAAAATTAGGATATGATGCATTCTTAGTTACTGCTAAAGTTAATAAAAAAATAATATTTAGAGTAGTAGCTGAATCTTTTAAAGATAAAAAAGATGCTGAAAATTTAATAGCACAATTGAAGAAAAAAGGTTATGACCCTTTTATAGTTATATATGTAAAAAATAATACAAATTAAGGAGAAGATAAGATATGATAGATTTAAATATTTTAACAAATTATGTAGTTTTACTAGTGGTAGGAATTTGTGTTTGTATAGGATATATACTTAAGAATAGTTGTCCTAAACTAGATAATAGATATATACCACTTATAATGGGATTATTAGGATTAGTACTTAATATTTGGTTAAGTAATTGGCAAATTAGTGGTGAAATAGTATTAGGTGGATTATTTAGTGGATTAGCTAGCGTTGGATTGCACCAGTCATTCAAACAATTAATCAACCAAGATAAAAAATAAGACATTTTTCTCTAGTAGATAATATAGAGGAGATGATAAAATGGAAGAAATTTGGAAAGATATAATTGGATATGAAGGATATTATGAAGTATCTAATTTAGGAAGAATTAGATGTTGTGAAAGAATAGATAAAATAGGTAGACATAAAAAAAGTAAAATATTAAAACCATATAAACAACATGATGGATATTTAAAAATATGTTTACATAAGGATTGTAAACAAGAAAAATTTATGGTTCATAGATTAGTAGCTCAAATTTTCATACCTAATGAAGATGAATTATCTGAAGTTAATCATATAAATGGTAAAAAAGATGATAATAGAGTTGAAAATTTAGAATGGGTTACAAGAGAAGAAAATATGCGACATGCTTTTAATACAGGTTTAGCAACAGCATGGAATAAAAAGAAAGTTATATGTATAGAAACGGGGAAAATATTTGAATCTACTTCTGAAGCTGAAAGAGTAATGGGATTATGCGTTAATAAAGTTTCTGCTGTATGTAGAGGAGTTAGAAAAAGCACTGGTGGATATACATTTATGTATTATGAAAACTATATTAATAATACTAAAGGCTAGAGATTATTTTCTCTAGCCTTTATTTTTTTATAATATTTTTAATTTTTTATTTAAAACTCAATACAATATCGTGTGCTTTTATGATTTGATTATATTTATATTCATCTATGATTTCGTCAATACTATCATATATTCTTACGTTATTAGTTGTTTCAGTTAAATCTATAGTAATAGCTTTTTGTCTAATATAATCCCAGCCTATTAATAAATAACTATTTCCATCTATAATTATATCTCCACCAGTAGCTGAATCTCCTTTAGGATAGTTTTTCTTTTTAATTTCCATATATCATTTCTCCTTTATTTTTATTTTAATTTATCATAAGGTCTACCACATGTCATGTTCTTTTCCGGACATTTACCTTTAACGCAAGGTGCACCAGCATATTTAAATAAGGTAGGTGCTACTTCTCTACATAGTTTTAACATCTCATTAGCTAATTCGCATATAGGTTCTTGTGCTCTATGACAACATCTTTTATTAAAGAAATGTAATAATTCTCTTACATTCATAGTCATTACTATTTTAGTTTCACAAGCATTAGGTAACATTCCTCTTGCGTTTTCATTTGCTACTTTTTCTGCATTCATACCATTAGTTGGATAATCATTTGTTTCTACATATTCTTTTATTATTTTTTGCCATTTAATATATTTGTCTAATATTTCCATCATATCTTCATGCCATTCATCTGCCATATTCATTTCTTTTACTACATTAGGAGTAGTGTGTTTAAATGTTTCATCAAGATTAACATATCTTTGAGATTGTTGACTATATGAAGCTACCCTGTGACGGACAATTTGATGTGAAATTGTTCTATCAATTCCTTCAATAGCAAATGTAAATGAAACATGTTCTAATGGACTATCGTGACCTATTTCAACTAGATGTGTTAAAAATTTTTCTATTTTTTCAGGAGTAAGTTTCTCCATTATTTCATCTACACCAACTTTACTATAACATAATTTTGCAGATTGGGCAATTACTTCTTCTGGATTTGGTGTATGTGCTAATATTTTCACTTTTAATAAATCATTCATAATATCTCTCTCCTTTTTATATTATTATTATCACTTATTTTCTTTTTCTTCTATTTCTTTTTGCATTTCTTTTCTTGCTACTTCTTTGTACATTGTTTAATAATATTTGAAAAGAATATCTAGCTCTGTCTATTCCTTGTAATTCATTTACCATATTTACCAACTCCTTAATAATCATTTACTTATATTATACTATTGTTCTTATTAAAAGTAAAGCATTTTTTATATTAACATTGCAAATCTTGATATTTCATAACCATTTAAATAATATGTAAATTCATATATTTTTAATTCATCATTTCTTTTTTCCTCTTTAGTATACATATTTAATGAATATATAGTTAAACTTTGCATTTTTTCTTTTAACTCATTAGCAAAATGAAATAATTCTTCTTTCTTCCATTCTGTAAGTTTATTGGTATCATAATATATTGATTCACATCTTGATTCATATCTTAATATTCTTTCATTAAAATGTTTTATCTCAATATCCACAAAATCCATTAACTTATTTCTATCATTATTATATTCGTCTCCCATTAATTTCCTCCTTTATATTTCATCATATTTAAGACAATTAATACCTCTTAAAGATGCTAACTTCTTACTTAATGGTGCATCATAATCTTCTAAATATATTATTGTATTTATACCACTGTTAATAATTGCTTTCATACAATTAACGCATGGAAAAGTTGTTACATAAAGAGTAGCACTTTCACAAGATACTCCTACTCTAGCACATTGTAAAATTGCATTCATTTCTGCATGAACTGCAAAACAAGTATCTAAATTTTCTCCGCTTTTACTTTCTTTTCTTATACAATAACCTTTATCATAACAAGTTTCTATACCTTGTGGTGAACCATTGTATCCTGTTGCTAATATTCTTTTATCTTTTACTATTACTGCTCCTACTTGTCTTGATAAACAACTAGAACGTTTGGCTATGTCTAAACATACTGTCATAAAATATTCTTCCCATGTTAATCTTCGCATTTAATCATCTCCTTTATTTATATTATACTATTAATATTATAAAAAGTAAATAAAATCCTAAGAAAAAATTCTTAGGATTTTTTAATTATTTCAATTCTTTATGATTTAAGATTATATTTAATATAACTCCAACTATAATTGATAATGTTAATCCACTTATAACAATTGTACCTATTGTTATCGCAACACCACTTAAACCAACTATTAATATTGTTGCTATAACCATTAGATTTTTTATTGATTTATATGATTTATTATCTTTAATATTTTTAAACCCAATATAAGCAATCATACAATAAAGTTGTAATGAAATACCACCTATTACAGAAGATGGTACTGATTGTAAAGTTGCTCCGAATATACCAATGAAAGATAATACAATTGCAATTATTGCAGTTCTTCTTAATAATTTAGGGTTATAATTTTTAGTTATTGCTAATAATGAAGTGTTTTCACCATAAGTAGTATTAGGGACTGAACCTAATAAACCAGCAACTAAAGTAGCTAATCCATCTCCTAACATAGTTCTATGTAAACCTGGATTCTTAACAAAGTCTTTACCCACAACAGTACCATTAGTAGTTATATCTCCTATATGCTCACATAAAGTACATAAGCTTAAAGGTGCAATAATCATTATTGCTTCTAAAGAAAATTTTGGTAATGTTAAGGTTGGTATAAATATTAAACTAGAGTTTTGTATTGTTGAAATATCAACTATTCCTAAATATAATGATAATAAATAACCACATATAACACCTATCAATATTCCTAATTGTTTTAAAAATCCTCTTCCAAATATAGATATTAATACTGAAGTTCCTAAAGTCACATAAGCAACAAGTATATTTGTTTGTATATTTGTCATAGCACTAGGTACTAAAGATAATCCTATAACTATAATCATAGCACCAACTATATGAGGTGGCAATATTTTATTGATTTTATCAACACCTATTTTATATACAATAAAAGACATTAATACATATATCAAACCTACAACTATAATACCACCTTGTACATAAGCATAATCATTATACATTGAACTAATAGTTATTATAGGAGTAATAAAAGCAAATGATGAACCTAAAAATACAGGTACTTTTCCTTTAGTGCATAAATGAAATATTAATGTTCCTATCCCAGCTGTTAATATTGCTATTGAAGGATTAATCCCTACTAACAAAGGAACTAAAACACAAGCCCCAAACGCACTTATTAAATGTTGGAAGCTTAATATCCATTCTTTAATATTTTGTTTTGTTGTTTTTTTCATCGTAAAATCACACCTTTCTTCAGCTCACAGACTGAAATTAAAATTTGTTAATCATTTATTTCTATTTTATAATTATACAATGCTTTATATAATTTGTTAGGTATTAAATTTTTATATTCATCAGCAATTTCTTTAATATATTTTTCTTTGAAATTTTTATAAACTTGAAACGCTTCTTCAGGGGTATTATAATATCCTAATGATACTCTTTTTCCTTTATTTCCATCTAAAATACAACATCTTGCATAAAATTTGTTATTATGATATGTCACACCTATAGGTAAATTCCCTCTGGCATTTTTACAGTTTATTAATAAACTATTTATTCTTTTTGGTACAAATATACAATTACTGGGACTATACATTTTATTTCCTTTGCATAATATATCTTTATCAATTTCCATACGTTGCCCTTCTATTTCATAATAATTCTCTTCATACCATTCTGCAAAATTTTGAAAATTATGCCATTCTTTACATACGGAACATCCTTTATATGTAGGATATTTATTTTGAACTTTTTCACTATAACATCTTTTTAGCATATGTAACCATTCGTTATATATTTTCGGATGTGTTTTGTGTGAGTATATTCCTTCGCCAATATATCCAACCTTACAATGTCTAGGTTCATATGGACATTCAATAGCTCCATTCTTAAATCTTTCATATCTTTTATTTTTAATAATACAATCATATTTTTCAAAATAAATGTCTATGTCAGTATGTCCTCGACAATCAATGATTTTCATTTTACTACCAAAATTATTAAATCTTTCTTCTCCTATAATATCGTATTTTTTACTTCTCAATTTAAACATCTCCTTGTTTTATTACTTTTAAAACATCTTCAGCACATAATATACCCATACTGCATGCAGTTGTTAAGCCACGTCCCATTCCACTACAGTCGCCTATAAAATATACATTTTTATTTGAACTCTTACCATATTTATCAATTAGCACTTTATTAGAACATAGCTTTACTTCTAATCCATATAATAATGTTTTATCACCATTAATTCCTGGTACTATCTTATCTAATTCTTCGATAAATTCAAGTATACTTTGTAATGTTCTATATGGCATAGCACTTGTCAAATCTCCTGCATATGCTTTAGCAGTTGGTGTTACATCTAATTCTTTTAATCTTTCATCTGTACTTCTTCTTTTAAGTTTTATATCTTTTAAAGATTGTATTATAACAGAACCATTACCTAAAGAATTAACTGCTAAAGTTAAAGGATACACATAATTACTTAATGGGTCTTCCATATCTTCATTAAAATGTCTGCTAACTAGTATTGCAAAATTTGTATTATCAGATTTTTTATTTCTAAAACTATGACCATTAGCACAAAATAATTTTTTATCACCATATGGATAACTTTCTATTGTAACAAATCCACCTGGGTTAACACAAAAAGTTCTACAACTATCACCAAAAGAACTAGTAAAATATGTTTTAAGTTCATAGAAATTTTTATTCAACTTATCCATTATATCATTAGTTGTTTCTACTCTAACACCAATTTGAACTTCACCATTTTTATATTCAATACTATTATTATCACATATAGTTTTTACTAATTTATTACCACTTCTACCCATAGCAACAATTATTTTATCACAACTTAAGTGTTTAATATTTCGACCTTCTTTATACCATATTTCATTAGATACATCATCTGCTATTATATCGATAACTTCACAATTAGGTATAATATTAACATTGTTATCTTTTAAAAAATCTAGCATTCTTTTATATATAATTCTCGAATTTTCGCTTCCAAGATGAATAGTGATACATTCTCCTATATCTAATCTAGGATTATCTTTAATTATATCCATTATTTCTTTTGCTTCTTCAGTATGTTCTTTTCCATATGCTTTAGATTTAAATTCCTCTATTCCAAATTGTTGATATATTTCATAAGTCTTTTTAAGATATTTAGTTATTTCTTCTTCGGTCATTAATTCAGCCATATCCCCTCCTACTCTACCAGTAGTATCAAAGTTAAGTTTACTATCTGAAAAAGAACCAGCTCCACCACAACCATGTGTTATAGAACATACCTTACATTTCTTACAAGATGTATCAGCAGTTACAAAACATTTTCTTTTTTCTATTGTCTTACCTTTTTCTAACATTGTTATATTAGCACCATTGAATCCATTGTTAATTAATTCTATTGCCGTAAATATCCCTGATGCACCAGTTCCAATAATTCCTATATTCAATCTATCATCTCCAATCCAATGTCTTTAATATTATTATACTAATACTATTATTAAAAGTCAACATTTTTATAAAAAATAGGGAGAAATTTTCTCCCTATTTATATTATCTTGAACCTGTGCTTCCAAATGAACCTCTGTTTTCTGTACCTAAATCATCAGTTTCATTAAATTCAATAGATGGTGGAATCTTACATATCTCCATTTGACATATACGGTCACCTTTTTTAATCCATGTTCCACTTACAGTTACCTTATGTCCATTTATCATAACTTTCTCAGTTTGTTTTGCCATAGTACATTGAACTGGATACATATAGATATCATCATTGCCACAGTATGAATTATCTATTACGCCAACGTGATTAGTTTGTATTATTCCAAAGTTTTTAAAAGTTGAACTTCTAGGATATAATTTAGCCATATAACCTTCAGGTAGTTTTAATGAGAATCCTAAAGATATCAATGCTTGACCCATATAGGGAACAAATACATCTTCATATGCATATAAGTCTATAAAATCACCTTTTGATATTTTAAATAATTTATTAGCACCTTCTAAATATCTTATATCTGCTTTTAAAGTTTTAGTATCTTCAGAAGTATCTATAATATTTTCTCCTTTTGTATCTTTTAATCCTTTGAAATATTTATTTAAATCTATATTATCCATTATTTATCTTCTCCTTCTTTATTTTCTTCTTTTTCAGTTTCTCTTATAATTGCATTAATCTTACCTATAATTATTTCATTCATTTTTGTTAATGCATCGCTTAATTCTTCTGAATCTTCTTTAGTCATTTTTTCTTTTATATCTATTTT
>OQVQ01000747.1_pt1 | contig 14314 bp, 9 predicted proteins | sample 1691491 | NCBI WGS metagenome assembly OQVQ01 (sample SAMN03418252, study PRJEB22391) | human gut metagenome | biome: human-gut; feature: organic feature; material: feces | host: Homo sapiens | place: Tanzania | collected 2013-01
GGAAAATGAACCATATTAGTACTGATATATATAAATAATTTAGATCACTTACTTAGTCTTCATAGTTTATCTATTTATTTAATTGGTTCTAATTTATTTATTAAAATACTTCTTACCGCCACGGATTACCAATCCCTTAGCATTGTTGTTAACACGCTGACCAGCGATGTTGTAACTGATGTTGTCAACCTTATTGTCCTTAACGGTTGTGATACCTGTAGCCTCGTTGCCCATTTCAATACAGAATGGCTTAGCAGCAGCTGCTGCATCTACGAGGATGTAAGCACGATTAGCCTTGATAATACCATCAGCTGTTGGCTGGCGGAAACCTACCTCGCCATTCTTAATACCAAACTGCAATACAGTCTTGCCTTCGGCAGGAATATCAGTAACATTAGTATCTTCAAGAACACCCATAATATCATTAGCCTTTACAGAAACACCATCAGAAGTCATCTTGAAAGTATAAGAACCAGCTGTTGCAGATTTTACTAACACTGCACTTCTTGCAGGAATTATAGTTTCAACCTTCTCCAACTTTACAACGTTCTTACCAGCATCAATAGTTCCGGTATATGCTTCTACTCCTTCTGGAATAATAGCATCATAACCAAGACAGAGACTATAGAAATCTGTATCTGCAGTTGTAAGGTTGTATTCTTGATTAGCATCTGCAGTTACATTGTATGCAACATTTACAGTAACATATTTGTCGTTGTTAGAGAATACTATAGGGAAAGTAATAACTTCGCCAGCATTGACATGAGCATTACCAGTTTCTGTAGTTGGCATTTGACCAATACCAATGCGACCTTCTGGATCGAAAACAAAAAAGATACAACCCGTAGTAGCCCATTCGCTTTGTTTTCCGTCTTTATTCATCCAATATCCGCTATACGAGTCAGCACCTGCATTTGTCGAAGTTACAAGTTTTCCTTCTGTGTTATACATACTCATAATAACACTACCAGAATTGTCAGCCTTGTAGTTAGCCTTAAAATCAGTTTCAGTCATACCGAGGGCTTCTGCTATAGCAGCGCTATTTATATTGAAATATGAGCATTTGTAATCAGTATTACCACATGGTTGAGATACACTATAATTTCCCGCACAACCACCATCAGTTTTTACCTTCTGGAAAGAAGCACCCTTGAAAGTAAATCTATAACCAGTTAATTGACCTCTCTTTGCAAGTTGGAAGAAATAGTAAGTGCGATTAGCCTTAACGTCAAAGCTTACACTTGATGTATATTGTGATTGTGAAGTCGCTGCTTCGACTGCAGAATTATCTTCTTTCATAGTTACTATTATCAACTTCTGTTCACCATCAGTAGAAGGCTTACAGTTTATTGTCACGGTACCATCAGCAACAGATTCGAGTTTAAAGAAGTTACCTCTTTTAGGAAGTGTTCCAAATGGCGAAGTTGTACTGAATGATGTAACAAGAGTATTTTTTGTACCATCAGTAGAAGGCATTTGGTTAGGTATCATACCTGAATTGCCGCCATGCCAAGTCCAAGATGTATTTGTATCTTCTGCGTCTCCAAAGGTAATCTTCATATCACGCAATTGCAAATAGTCACCAGCCTTGATGGTCGTAGTTGAAGATGTTGAAGTCCAGCTTGATGTGCCGTCACCATTAATTTGATTGGCGGCCCAAGAAAAAGCTGTACCAAAAAGTAGCATTGTTGCTACTGTGATTTTTCTTAAGTTTTTCATTTCTACACAGTTTAATAGTTTTTTTGTTTAATAGTTTATACTCTAATGGTAGTCCCCAAATTGGGGACCACCGGTTATTTCACAACTTTCTTTCCGCCAACGATATATATGCCTTTAGCAGGCGTATTTGCGAGCTTGCGACCTTGGAGATCGTAGACTGGCTGAAGAGCTGAGTCGGTAGCAGAGGTGAGAGACGAGATACCAGAGATGGCAGAGTCGACCTTGGTGAGGCGAACATCAGCCAGACGAGCATACCATCCGCTCTCTGAGCGTAGACCGAGGGTAAGGGTACCGTCTGTAACATTGCAACGAACAGCGATTGGTTCCCATGCCTCGAGAGTTGTGGCATTGGTCTTTGCAGAACCTGCAGCTGTTGTAGCATAGAGCCATGTGCCACCATTGGCATTACCCTTGCTTGCTTTCACCTTGGCAGTAATCTCATAAGCACCATTTGGCAAGTCGCTAACCTTCTGACTCATGTCGATATAGTTCATTGTGGCTGCCCAAACGATGAAATAGGTTACGCCCTCTGCTGTCTTTACCATTACATTCTCTTGGCCGCTTGTATTGCGATCGAGGTTCCATCCCATAGGACGTGTAGCCTGTACGGCATTATACCAGCAGAAGCCTTCTGCGAAATCAGGATTTACGAGAGCGAATGTGGCATCGGTGCCATCAGCAGCAGTAGCCAAAGCCTGACGTGCGTCGTGGCGCAGCTGACGTACCTTAGCATCTATAGCGTCGAGAGTTGCAGGAACCTTCTCGTCAGGATAGCTTGCAGCAAAAGCATGCTGAGCATAGTCGAGAGTAGAGGTATATGCACCATCGAGGGCAGCAGGAGCCTTATTGATAGCAATATCGACATCTGCATTCTGAGCAATCTGCTCTGCCACACAGCGAGCAGTGATGTAAGCACCAAGCTGACAGAGGTGGGTGTTATCGATTTCTGTGCCAAGGAAGTATTCGTGCAAACTACGTGAGCCTACGATACCAGCGATATTCTCATACTGGCAACTATAGAGGTTCATGTCGATGAGCGGAACATTGAGTTCGGTAGCAAGTTCGCGCACAGCATTAGCATATTCTGTGTGTTCATCATAGATGTTGCCATCGGCACCAAAGATTCGGCGAACGATAGGAGTAAGAAGCACAGCCTTGGCACCCTTAGCCTGAGTTTCTGTGACGAAACGCTTGAGGTTTGCCTTGTATGTGGTCTGTGGATCGGTATGTAGCGAGCCATCAGTCTTCTCGTCATTGTGTCCAAACTGTATCAATACATAGTCGCCTTCCTGTAGCTGGTTTACAACTGTTGTCCAACGGCCTTCGCTGATAAAGCTCTTTGTGCTACGACCATCGGCAGCATTGTTGCTAACAGTAACGAAGTTGCCATCAACAAATGTTGGGAACAACATTCCCCATCCGCACTCGGTGTTGCTACTCTTGTTAGCCATTGTTGAGTCGCCAATGGTGAATACCTTGCGACGCTTTACTGGTTGTGGCACATCAGCCTCGCCTGGAGTAAGAACAACATGGTCGAACTCTATATCAGCACCACCTGTGGTATTGATGTCAAGACCAACTTGAAGATTTCCGTCGGTCACTTCTACTACAACCTTATAATAGGCATTCTTGTTAGATTCTACTGCCACCTTTTCATTGTTGGCATAGAGATATACTGTGCCACCGAAGGTTGCAAAGAGACCTGCTGTGAGAGTGTATTTACCATTAGGAACGCTGATATTTTGGAATACCTTACCAGAAATTGCGCTACCACTCCAAAGCTGAAGATGACCACCATCAGCCCAAATAACAGAACCATCGCCTTTAGCTGCGGTGCTAACTTTATATGTTGCAGCATTGGTGGTATTGGTCCAACCAGATGTACCCTCATTAAATTCTCCATTCAATACGAGAGCCTTATTGTCGTCTTCCTTACCATTCATAGTGAGGAGCACACAACCAGTGTTTGAGAATGTTACCACGCCATCGGCATAGTTGGCATCACCTGTCTTCACCCATCGGTTATTTTTATCGAAATATCCTGTCTGAGCAGAGGTTACATTGAGCGACGAAGGTATAGTGAACTTACCCGACGCTGTAGTGAGCAATACTATTTCCGAACTGCTATGGCGCACTGCAATAGCCTGAGTAGTTTGATAATTAGGCTTGAAGCTGATGCCAGCCAAGCCATTCTCGCTGTTGGTAGAGTTGCCAGCATAGTTGAAGACATAAAGTCCGTTGCCATGACTGCGAAGAGCTATATCCTGGTTGGCAAGATTGAGAATCTTATTGCGCTGACGTACCAACGAGATATGCGAGCGTTCTGTGAGTTTATGTCCATCGTTGGCATATAGTCCGTTGCCGTCTACAGGTCCGAGGTTGTAATAGTCGAAAGCCTTGTCGCCAGCGAGAGCTGCCATCTGATATAGAGGAGAGTTGCCATCCTTGGCATCAATTTCCATTATCATACGGTAGTTTTTGCCGTTGGCTCCGAGCTGTCCATCCATATTTCCCTTCACCTTGCCGGCATTAGTGCCATAGATGTCGATACCTACGAAGTCGATATTTGTACCGCCATTGTTGCGTTTGCTTTCGTTAGCAGATGTGCGACCAGAGGTTTCGTAGCTTACACAATTCAAGCGAGTCCAGGTAGAATACAAAGAATTCTTCACTGCAGCACCCACATGATGATAGTAGTCAATGATTTCAGCTGATGTTGCTGTGTTGCCACCATGGGCACGAGCCTCATTGCCAAGCTGCACTCCCACTACGGTGTGATTATTGCCATTGTTAGCATCCCAAAGAGCCACATGATCCATAATGCGACCAAGCACGTAGGCGTCGCGTGAACGAAGGTTGGCATCACGCCAGTCGAGAGAATATTCCCAAGAGTCGCGGAGCATATTAAATTCTGATTTACCATCCTTAGAGCATACATAGTCAGGAGTGCGGAGCACCTGCTTGCCATTGTAGTTCCAAAGATATTGTACACGTCCACCACTACTCCATGAGAACCAGAGTATTTCCATCTTTGTGCCATACTTCTTGCACCATCCGAGATAGCGATCGAGGATGCGCCAATCGAAATGATTCTTCTCAAGCTCTACCTCGCTCCAGAACAGAGGAACGCTAAGTGTGTTGAAACCATCTTCAGCAGCACGCTTGAAAGCAGCCTCAATCTCTGCCTCGCTCCAACCGATATAGCCACGGAGTTTGTCGCCACGCACCTGAATAGCTGTTGGATAGAATGCGTTGCCATCTACGCGGAGGGTATATTTCTCAGAGCCATTGAGCGAGAGGTCTACAGTAGACACTACCTGCTTCTTAGGCAGAATGGTATATTGCGAATTATAGTAAGCCTCGCGAGCTGCATTGAGAGCATCAGAAGCTTCTGTGATAGAGAGCGACGAGTTAGCCTCGAGCTGTGCAAGGAAAGCCTCAGCATTGGCAATAGCCTTATCAAAATCGGCAGTACCAGGATAAGTATCAGTGGTACGCTCCTTCTTGGCTGACTTTACGAGAGCTTCGAATACAACCTTATTCTTACGCTCGGCATTGATTTTCTCTACATATATATTATAGTCAGCGATAGCTTTGTTGATAGTAGCTATTGCTGCAATGATATCATCGGCAGAAGCATCGTCGGCAACAGCCTTTGCTGAGTTAACAGCATTGCTAATAGGTGTGGCATCGTAGCCTGCCTCAAGCTTGGTAAGAGTTTGTTCAGCCTCCTTAATCTTTATCTGCAAGGTTTCGCGATAGCCTTCGATATCCATACCAAGATATTGCAGAGTAAAGGAATCGAAATCGACAGTTACACCACCTGTGGTAGCGAAAGCGAGTCCGAGTTCGAGAGTTCCATCTACTACAACGCCTGTGGTGGTATAGTGTTTGCCAGAGTTGGAGATAACGGCAGTCTTGCCATAGTTAGCATAAAGACTTATAGAGCCTGCGAAACCTGTACAGCAGACATCGGCAGAGAGAGAATAGCGTCCATTAGGAATATTGGTAATGGTCTGATAAGCGCGACCCTTTAGGGCTGAGCCATCTTGCCATATCTGCCAGTGGTTTTGGTTGGCAGCTATTATGCTCCACTTTTCGCCAGTACTTATTTTCGATTGTGTGGCTGGTGCGTCGAGAGTCCATCCTGTAGGTGCACTCTTCACCATTGTACCATTGTCGAAATTAGGGTTTACGATAACCGATGTCATGTCGATATGTGTACCTTCTGGCAATACCATATTTTGAGGAGCATATGCACCAGCGCAATAACGAGCTTCGGAAGTGCCTTCGATTCCAATATGTTCTGGAACTATTTTAACGAGCTTTACATTGTCGAGCCAGTCAACTTTCGACTCTGTGCGATATAGCGAGAGGAATACTTCTTTAGGAAGCGAAGCTGGAGCCTGTAACACTGTAGCAAACGATTGCTTGCTGTTGTTGCCTTCTAATGTTGTGTAGGCGTCAATTTCCAAAAGATCATTGCCTACCAAAGCAGAGCCAAGGCTTAGGAGATATTTTCCATTACCATTGCCACCACCTTCTGAAGTCCAATAGTCGCACGAGAATTTATATAGTGCATTAGCCTCAAGAGCATTATCTGTGAGCTGCTGGCAGAGCCAACGACTACGCGAATGAAGGATAAGGCTCTTAGTACCATCAGAACGATAGTTGGCATTTTCTCGCACATTGACATAGCCTACGTCGCCACCCCATGTAGGAGTTCCGCCATCCCATGTTTCCCAATCGGAAGCCTTCCAGCGTCCTGATGAGAGTTGTTCGCTAACGGTTTCAAAACTACCGTTGCGGATGATGTTGGCTTTCTGCTCACTATATATATAATTAGGTGTGAGCGTAGATGTGTAGACATTGTTTTCAAAAACATACACCTTGCCAGCTTGCTGCACAAAACGAACGATGCCGTCGGCAGATGGTATGTAGCTGATATTGCCAAACTTTAGAGTAATTGCGACACCCGCCTTTGCCTTTGCCTCAAGGGTGAAATTGCCTGTGGTTTGAGCAAAACTTGTGAGGTCGGATATTACCTTGTCTGCAATATCGTCCTTGGTCTTAAAACCAGGAAGAGTAATTGAATCGGCATACATCCACCCCATGACGAAAGTCAGGATAATGGTGAGGCATGCTCGGAGTTTTGAGTTAGTATTCATATAATCAATGTTATTAGGTTTTTTGATATTACAAAAGTATCTTATTAATTAATAATGTGGGATAAGAAATACTTATTCGGGGTCAAAAGACATATATTCCACCTTTTTTTTAACCCTTTTACCACAATTATACACCATTTTACTCCTCTATTTAAGAGAATTATTGTAATTTCGCAGCGATATAACTATAGCCAAATGAAGAAGATATTACTATTTATACTCAGTTTGATTGTTTCAACAATTTCGCTAAACGTAAAGGCTGACATAAGAGAGTATATAAAGTTGTCAAGTAGCGACGAGCTATATTGTATGCATTTCGATCACAATGGACTGTTGTGGTTAGGAACGTCGTCGGGTATAAAATCGTATGACGGATATGTGGTAAGGAATGAGTTTACAAGAAATGTGCCTGCTTTTCCACAGCTTATTTCTGACATTCGCTCCATCACCACCGACAACGACAACCATCTATGGGCTGGCACCAACAATGGTCTGCTGCGCATAGATCTCAGCTCTGGCAATATCCATCACTACACCTTCCCAAGACAAAGTCAACAGATTATATACAAGCTTTTCACTTCTTCAAAGGGTATAGTATATGTTGGCACCGATGACGGTTTCTCTGTATACGACAGCAAGAAAGGAACTTTCCGCCACTACAATCAAGACAATGCCAAAGCTATATACCCTAATGGCAAAAAGGGAAAGTATACAGGATGGGGTGTGAAAGATTTCGTTGAGACTAAGAATGGCGATATTATAATAGGTACATGGTCGCAAGGCATGTGGCGATATTCACCTAAGACAGGACAGCTACGCGGATATGAGAAAACCAATTGGATGAATTCTGCCTATGCCCTCTGCATAGATAAGAGCGGTAGACTATGGATAGGTAGCCAAGGTTATAATGTGCAACGACTCGAAAACGTCAACGACTATAAGGTTAAAACAGCAACATACGACATATTCAAAGGCAAGCAGGTGGTTTACGACATTGTTGAACTACCAAATAATAATATGTATGTATGCACCGGTGACACTATAGGCGCAGAGATTGGTCCTGATGGTGCCCTTTGGCTTGCCACACGCGAGAATGGAATCATTCGCAGTTTGAGCGACAGAAATATCTTTAGCACTCATGCCGCAGGAAGCATCCGAAGTCTGTATACCGCCAATGGCTTGCAATTTTATTTTGGCTATGGCATGGCAGGCTTGGCATGGTATGATATGGCAAATGGCGCTTTCAAGCTAAACAACATGATACCTGGATATACTGCCATTCCTACAGGCTTGATAACAAGAGTTACATCTATAGTACGCAGATATAATGGCGACATCTGGGCTGCTGCTGGCGACAATGGTATCTTCATAAGCCATGCTGACGGCACAAGCGAAACTGTATATTCCCACTCAAGACAGATGCCATACGTTAGAGATAACGTCACAGCGCTATACGAAGACACTCGAAGCAAAACTCTGTGGATAGGCCAGCGAAAGGGCATCTCTCTGCTTCTTGCCAATGGCAAGGGCGAAGCACTTACGTATAAGGACAAAGCTATAGACCTTGCGGGATATTTCATGGTAAATAATATCACTGCCGACCACAATGGCAATATCTGGGTGTCGTCGGCAAATAGTGGTATTGTACGCATATCAGGAAATCCAAGCAACACTAAATCTCTGAAATATAAGCATTTCAATACTCCGTTCACTAATATCACAGCATGCTACGAGGATTCAAAGCATAGACTGTGGGCAATATGCTCGGGTGGATTGATGATGTACGACAAGGAGAATGACAACTTCAAAATGGTGAATAAATCGTTCCACCTCTACGACCGTGCAGTGATGGCGATAAACGAGGATGCTTATGGCTGTCTGTGGTTGGCTACAGATAGAGCATTAGTGCGTCTCGACGAAGATGGCAACACCATTAGCTTTACCGAGCAGGATGGTTTGCCAAGCACTTCGTTCTTTGCAAACTCTACATTCAGATATGGCAACCGAATGTTTTTCGGCACCAACAATGGCTTCATTGACTTTAAGCCTGCGAAATCATATCAGGGATATCGCAACTTTAAGTCGAATATCGTTGTTACCGACATCACTATAGACGGTTCATCTATTCTTGCTCTCGACTCAGCAGAGATGGAGTCTATTTCCAAACATCGTCCTATGATGACAAAGGAAATATATATTCCTGCATCAGTAAGAAAATTCGGAATAGAGTTTGCGTTGCTCAACTATGCTAACCAAAAGGAAACGCAATATGCATACAAGTTGGAAGGCTACGACAACGAATGGCAATATGTGGATGGCACCACTCATTTCGCCAACTACGACCATTTATCAGCAGGCAAATATACATTCCACCTCAAGGCTGCCGACTGCCACGGACATTGGTCTGACATGCCTTATACCATCACCGTAAGGGTGGCTGCACCATGGTATGACACCTGGTGGGCATACTTGCTCTATATCATCATCCTTGCTGCATTGGGACGCATGCTCTGGAAATACTTGCAAATGCAGCGCGAAATGGAGGCAAGTCGCCGATTCTCTACTATCTTGCAGAGTGCTCAAATAAATAATGAGGAGACTAAAGCAGAGACTGAGAATGAGAAAAAGGCAGAAGAGCAACAAGAGACAGAGCTATCGCCTGCTGCTATAAAGGCACAAGCTGCACAACAGAAGGATGCACAGTTTATAGCCCAAGCCACACAGTTGGTAAACGACCATTTGGATGATGCCGACTATAATCGCGAGAGTATGGCTGCCGACTTAAATATGAGTGTGTCGACACTATACGGCAGAATGCGTGATTGCACAGGTCTGAGCATTCAGACTTTCATTCAAACAATACGTTTGAATACTGCTGCCGAAATCCTCACCAAGGAGCCATACATACGCATCAACGAATTAGCATACCGCGTAGGGTTCAACACTCCAAAATACTTCTCGCAATGTTTCAAGAAAAAATTCGGTGTGTTGCCTGGAGAGTATATAAAATAAAGGTTTTAATGATATTTCTTGTTTGTTTAAAAAGAAAATATTAAGTTTGCAACTAGATATAAAGGAACAGCATATGAATACTATAACTATTGATAATAATATATATAACTGGGCAGAATCTTATGCTAAAATGCACAACATAACATTAAAAGAGCTTGCTGAAAAAGCCCTGATGATGGTTGTGAAAAAAAAGCAAGGTTTTAAGCTTAAAAGCGAAGAAGAACTTTCTCCTGCCATTAGAAGTCTTATCGGAATTGCAGAGCCAAACGATAAAGACCTAAATGGCAAGGATGCACGTATGGCATACTTAGAAGAAAAATTCTCTAAATAATGAAAGTATTCTTAGATACAAACATCATTATTGATGTTATGGAAAGACGAGAGCCATTTTTCCTTCAAAGTGCAAACATATTGGAATTGGGATATAGAAAAGAAATTTCACTTTATGCAACTTCTTTATCTTTTATCAATGCCTTGTACATAAGTAGGAAAAATCTTGGTAAAGATATTGCTCTTGGAAAAGTTAAAACTCTAAGGGAATGCATATACATTTCTCCAATTTCTGAGAAAGAGTTTGATTTGGCTTTGTCACTTGAAGGTAAAGATATTGAGGATAATTTACAATATAGTTCTGCCTCATCAAGTGGGTGTAACATTATTATAACAAGAAACAAGAAGGACTTTCCTATAGATAGTGATATAATGATTATGACCCCTCAAGAGTTCATTGATTATTACACTACCATACAGAATTAATATGCAAATGTGGAATATTGAATTAGGCAGATACCATAAATAATTCAATATTCCACATTTTTATTATCATATCATCATGCTACTAACAAATTCTTCGCAAGTCATTACACCATGAGTCAACTCGTAGTATAAATAAAGCTTAAAGTGGTCAACTAAAATCGTTAAACTATTGTCATTTTTAGAGCACTTAAACAAGCACTCGCTTGGCAAATTCCCAAACGATGATGCCTGCCGTGACAGAGACATTAAGCGAGTGCTTAGTGCCAAATTGAGGTATTTCGATACAGCCATCGCTCATATCTACTACTGGTTGGGCTACACCCTTAACCTCATTACCAAAAACTACAGCATAGCCCACAGGCTCTTCCTGGCATGACGCAGGAGGAAGCGTAAGGTCTTGAAGCTTTGTTGAGCCTTCAACTTGCTCAACGGAATATACGAAATAGCCTTTGGCTTTAAGTTCTTTCACAGCCTCGGCAGTATCAGCATAATAATGCCATTCCACAGAGTCTTCACCACCAAGGGCTGTCTTGTGGATTTCTGCATTTGGAGGAGTGGCGGTGATACCACACAGCATCACAGCCTCAACTCTGAAAGCATCGCACGAACGGAATACCGAGCCAACATTGTATAGTGAGCGAACATTGTCTAACACCACTACCAATGGCAACTTCTTAGCCTCGCGGAATTCTTCTACCGAGAGGCGGTTCATCTCTATGGTTTTAAGTTTACGCACCGTTTAAGAGTAAAAAAGTAAAAGGGTAAAAAGGTAAAAGAAAAATCTATTTACCTTATTTCTTCATCGAATATGCCACAGCATACGCCTTTATCTGCTTCACCATAGCGAGCAGGCCATTTGAGCGTGTAGGCGAAAGATGATCCTTAAGACCTATCTTCTCGATGAAATATAAATCGGCATCACGAATTTCCTCTGGTGTATGACCGCTGATAACTCTAATGAGCAAAGCGATGATACCCTTTACTATCAGTGCATCGCTCTCGGCACTAAACACCAACTTGCCATCCACATAGTCGCATTGCAACCACACTCGGCTTTGGCAACCGTCAATGAGGTTTTGTTCTGTTTTATATTTTTCGTCGAGAGTACCGAGGTCGTTGCCAAGGTCTATCAACATCTGGTATTTATCCATCCAATCGTCGAAGTCTGCAAACTCCTCGATTACTTCATCTTGTATTTCGTTGATTGTCATTTTCCTTATTATTCTGGATTCACAATATCTATTCTATATAGTTTGTCGTTTGGTCTTACCTTCTCTGGTACAGGTATTGAGACACGCTGACGCTGCAAAGCACGCTCTACAGGCTTGAGGTCGTAGCGTATTTCGTCGGCTGTGAGCCATAGTGCACCAGTTGCATTACCAGTAACAAGGAGCTTATCGCCAACAGCAAACTCCGAAGCCTCAACGGCAACTTCTGCCACACCAAGCTTAGAGAAATATTTAACCACTTTGCCCACGAGCACCTTCTTCTCTGTGGCACACGAACCATAGTTCTTATTCCATTCGCCGATGGTCTGTCCCTGATAATATCCATCCCAGAAGCCACGGTTGAAGACTGTTGCCAAACGCTCGTCCCAAGCATCCTTCTTCTCTTCTGTGAAGGTGCCTTCAAGAACACTCGCAATAGCCTCTTTATAGCAGCTCACCACAGTATGCACATATTCTGGTCCACGAGCACGTCCCTCAATCTTGAACACTCTAACTCCAGCCTTCATCATCTTGTCGATGAAGCGGATGGTCTTCAAGTCCTTAGGGCTCATGATATATTTGTTGTCTATCTCGAGCTGGTTGCCAGTCTCGTTGTCTGTTACGGTATATGAGCGACGGCATATCTGCACACATTGTCCACGGTTGGCACTGCGGTTAGCATTATGAAGACTCATATAGCACTTTCCGCTGATAGCCATACACAAAGCACCATGGCAGAACATTTCTATGCGTACCAATTCTCCCTTCGGACCACGAACATCCTGTTCCAATATCTGGCGATATATCTCAGCCACCTGGTCCATATTGAGCTCGCGTGCCAATACCACAACATCGGCAAACTGAGCATAAAACTTCAAAGCCTCGATGTTAGAGATGTTGAGCTGAGTAGAGAGGTGCACTTCTACATCCTTCTGTCGGCAATATGTCATCACAGCCACATCAGAAGCTATCACTGCCGAAATACCAGCCTCGGCAGCAGCATCCACAATCTCGCGCATAGCCTCAAGGTCTTCACCATAGATGATGGTGTTTACGGTGAGATATGTCTTTATGCCATGCTCGTTGCAAGTGGCAGCAATCTCTTTAAGGTCGTCGATGGTGAAATGGTTTGCAGAATGCGAACGCATGTTTAATTGTCCGATACCGAAGTATACAGAATCGGCACCGGAATTTATAGCGGCAGCAAGAGACTCGCGTGAGCCTACGGGTGCCATTATCTCAAAATCTGTTGTTTTCTCGTTCATGGGTGCAAAGTTAGCCATATTTTTCGTAATTTTGCCACATGAAGAAGTTATTTTGCATTTTACTACCTCTGATAGTCTGCATGTTATCGGCTTGCGACAGCAAAAACTACGATAGCAAGCCTAATATAGAATTCATCATCGATAGCCGAATAAAAACCACTCCGGTGAAAGACCAGGGGCGCAGCACGCTATGCTGGATATATGCTATGCTTGCCACCATAGAGAGCGACCGCCTTATGATTGGCGACTCAGTAAATCTCTCTGCTGATTACTTGGCTCGCATGATGTTGAGCAATAAAGCCACGCAGACTCACTTTAGCCAGCGTCCACCATCTATGCGCGGTATGATGACAATGACATCGCAACTAATGGAGCTATATGGCATGATGCCATACGACTCATACCATGCCGACAAACCTGCCAACTACATGGCTATAGCTCGCAAAATGGCAAAGCTTGGACGCATACGCTCTTCAATATCTACAATGCAAGAAAATGTCGACGACCTGCTGGACCGCGAGATAGGCTATCTGCCATACCATATATATATGTTAGGTGCAGAATATTCGCCACAGGAGTTTGCCCACAGCATTTATCAGCCTGAGGAGTGGCAAGCCATAACGAGCTTCACTCATCATCCTTATGGCGAGGAGTTTGAAATGGAGACTCCCGACAACATGATGCACGACAGATTTCTCAACGTACCCTTAGACAGCATGATGACATACATCGTGCGCTCGCTAAGACAAGGAATTCCTGTATGCTGGGAGGGCGACATCAGCGAAAATGGCTTTGATATGGAGAGCGGTATCGCAACTCTCGATAATAAGAATGACAACCACGAAACCATAACCCACGCTGCCGCCTTGCGTCAAAAGGCTTTCGAACTTCGCTCTACCACCGACGACCATTGCATGGCTCTCGTTGGACTTGCCCACGACAAGCAAGGCAAACGCTACATCATTGCCAAGAATTCTTGGGGTGCCATAGGTCGCTACCATGGCTACATATTTATGAGCGAACAATATATTAAAATGAAGACTATAGCCGTAATGGTGAAGAAAAAGACAGTAACAACCAATTTATAATATCAAAAATGCCTATTCTCTAACATCTGGCTAAAATATCATTGGTTCACCCGATAAATATAGGGGATTACCAATTGCGACCAGCCTGGAAGGCTGTA
>OQVQ01000750.1_pt1 | contig 14309 bp, 10 predicted proteins | sample 1691491 | NCBI WGS metagenome assembly OQVQ01 (sample SAMN03418252, study PRJEB22391) | human gut metagenome | biome: human-gut; feature: organic feature; material: feces | host: Homo sapiens | place: Tanzania | collected 2013-01
AACTTGATTCATGCACCAGCTTTCCTTCATAGACCAAGTCTGACTCTTGTTCCATATTGATGCCATTGGCAAATAACCATAATTCCCTATGGCATACGAAATAATAGTTTATAAATGTGCCTGAAATTCTCATATAAAACTCACAAAAAATTAGTATCAGTAAACTTATTCGAATTAATGCCTTCATCGAAGGAATAAAGATCTTCCCAACTGTTAAGATAAAGAAATCCATATTTTTCGTAACCAAACGTATGAATTATATCATAATCTTTACCATAAGGATAGATACAAAATGAGAACTGACTCATTAAGCTGAGTATTTGTTTCATCTTGATTTTGTTTTTTATAAAGTCTTCATCAGGTGCAGTTACTAACTCCTCAAAGAAATCCCATACCTTACGTCCGTCAACATTATCATTGTCTAAAAGCCCAAACTCATTAGCTATAGCAACCACATTTCCCAACATAGAAGAAGGTATCTGTAACGGAACAAAAACTGTTACGTTTTTTTGATCAATAAGGCAAATAGACCGATTTATTTCAGGAAAATTTAAAGACTTAATTGCTTCATAAAAATCATGGATATTCTGAATATAAGCAGATTTATTCTTCTGCTTTATCTTACTCATGATAATATCATACAACTTGTCAAAATCCTTACTCGCAAGAATTTCTTTATATGCTGTTGAGTCTGCATTCGATTTTGTCATAATTTCATATCGCTCATCCTTACCGTAAAGTGATTTTTCGGAGTCGCAATCAAACAAATAGAGTTTACAATTGTCCTTATTGCAATTACGATTAATTCGACCAGCCAGTTGTTCTTCACTGTCAATTAGCGACTTGTCTTTAAATCCGAGATCCATGTCTATGTCCACTCCTGCTTCTACAACTTGTGTGGTGATAAGCAGCAATTTACTATTTCTATAACATCTTGACTTCAAAGAAGATATTATCATTCTACGTCTTGGTTCTAGAATTGTACCAGATAGAATAACAATATTATCAAAAAAGCCGTTTACTTCTTTTGCAAGAGAATAAAAAGTATTAGCTGTTCTTTTGGTAATAAACTCGACTATTGTAAAGACCCCATTCACATTGTCTTTGTTTTCGGTAGAATATTGATACGATTTTTCTTCCACGACATTAAAAAGTTCTTTCAAGTATGCTCCCTTTGTGTCATCATTTGGTTTTTCCTTTTCAAGAAGAGAGTAATCAAAAGATACCCTGTTGCAAAAATTGGGATTTCTAAAATATTTGTCTCTGTCTGGTACTAAATAGGTAAATGGGTCTTGCCTATCATTAGCCATCAATAATTTTCCAATTTTTGGAAGCGTGGCTGACATTAGGATAAACTTCATATTGAAATATTGAGCATACCATGAAATAAGGCAAATAATCTTATTCCACATTCTCGGTGGATACGATTGAAGCTCATCTATAATAACTACAGAATTGGCTAACCGATGAATAAGATAATTGCTTTCCTTTACATTTGTCTTTAGGATATTGAAAAATTTGATATGGGACATTAATGTTATGGGATAGTCCATAAACATCTGATCCAGATAATTAAGATACTGATCTTCATTCTCATTTTTTTCATCCGAACATTTTACTGGAGCTTTTGAGTGAATCTCTGCTATATCATCGTCTTCAAGGCCAAGGGTTTCCTTAAGCGATTCATATGTTTGTGTAATCAGTGTCGTAAAAGGGAAAACATAGAAAATGTTCTTAATGGAAGAATCTGCATCCAGCAATTCCCCCAAAGCCAACATGGACACATTGGTCTTTCCTGCCCCTGTCGGTGCATCTATGTAGAAAAGTCTTTCCCCAAGGTGATGGCGTATATTTGTTACGACATCATACGCCAGATCGCACCTTAGGTTGTTAAGACTCTCGTTGCATCTCTGGCTGACATCATGCTTCGGTTCTATACCTTTTTCCACATAATCAAATACTTTGTGATTGTAGACTTTGCTGTTATGAACATTATAAATAATCTTATCTCTAAGCACACTATTAATGAATCCTTTACCAGCATGAATGCCTTTCCAATTATTCATAAAGTGAGCGGTAGCAAGATAGTCTGATGCCGTCAACAAAGAGTAACAAAGTCTTACAAGTGCATAAACAGGATAATTGTGGTCTGCAAGTTTCGACAAGTCATTAAAATAATCAAATGCATCGTCTATTCCGGACAAGAAATTATTAAACTTTTCCAACTTGTCCTCTGACATATTTATATTTAGAAATGATATGTATGGACTTAGATCACCGGATTTAATATTTGTCCAAAAGTCCATATTCTCACACTCTCCCAATTCGCTACTATGGTGCTTTGCAATAGAGTAGCTCATAAACAAGGCGATATTACAAAGAAAGACAATCTCGTCATTCTCTGTAATGTTCTTATCTAACAGGTTGAAAACAGAAATGGCAAGATATAGGTAGGCACTTATAAGTGAATGGTTTGAGCCAAAATTATGAAGAACAATCTTCAGTTTTTGATTGTTCTTCATCTTGTTCTTTTGAAACTGGTCATTCAACTTCCCTAAATCATGGTAAGCTATTGCGTCCCAAAATAATTGATAAACCATTTGTTGAAGTTTGTCATCACAAGGCCCAATTGTAGATTTTTCGATAAGACCTTTTATAATGCCATCCAAACCATTTGATGCAGCAATACTTTTTGCATATTTCATCGTGAGTACGCAGTGATCAACCAATTTCTCACGAACGGTTTTGTTATCATTGGATACATGTGAATAGTAAATATCCGCATTTTTGATCAAGTTGCCAAAAAAGGCCTTATCGTATAATCTACCCATCATATCATTTATATTATTTATATCATTTGTATTATCTGTGAATCACCTATATCAAAGAATGCAGCAGAGCCATCAACCGTCAATTCTTTACTGAATAAAATATTTGAATATACAAAATCTGCATAATCATATTGAAAGAGTTCTTCGTTGAATCCTACTGGCAACTTCTCAAAATATATGAACGTAGGTTTTTCATCACGCTTTGCGAACAAAGACAATGATGATTTTACAATATATTTACTTACCGCTTCATTCTTACGAAAAAGAGATGATATCTTAAAATCCCTGTTGAAATGGAAAGCTTTAAATTCAGAGTATTCTGTTGGATTGATCCACCAGACACCAAATTCGTTCTTACCCATATAAGGAATGTATTCGGCTCTATAAGACATTATGTTTTCATAAAGCCGCTTTTCCGTTTCATCATTTGTATTTAAAAGCAGGTAACACCTATAAGAAGGCTTGAGAAGGGTCTGCTCTTTGACTATCAGATTACCTCCAGCTTCATTACTCGCAAATCCAGTACCATTATTATAAGTGATAACCTCTTTCCTATAGTTACCATTGTCACTTGCCAATGGTTGTACGGCCACTTTCAAATCTCGGAATTTACAGTAATATTCTGGCAAGACACCTTCTTTTTCATGTCCCTTAAGGCCAACGATGGCACCAAGTATCCCCAATAATGCCGGTTTGTGCAACATATTGTAAGTCAGATAGATGCCATCGTTGATATCAGGCTTCTTGAAGAAACCCATCTCTGCCTTCAAATCAAACGATATTAGCTTTTGATTTGAATTCATATTAAATATCGTATTGTTTGACTTCTTTGGTTAGATTCTTTAAAATGCAGGTTTGCCTATTATAGTAAACCTCAACACTCTCAACGGAGGATTTGATATCTTCGAGTTTGTTTGTTAATGCTTCAAAATCGTACACACATTTCCCGTTATCTTTATCTTTCTCTTCCTCCAAGTTGATAAGTGTTGCAAAGCTGGGAAGAACCAACTTTGAACCTTCCTTGAGTTCTACCCAAACAAGCATCTCGTTCTCACATCCAGCTTTGGACGCAGAATCATACCATGTTACTCCACGGCGCATACCTACTTTCAGCTTCTCTATATCTGCGGCACTTAACTTTACACCTACAATGTTAGAGATGTCATCCAGATTGCCAGGATTAACAGAGAAATGATGAAGGTAATGACCTTCTTCAAGTCTTGACTGACGGCCTATCGTAGTCATACTGTTTTCGGTATCAGGATCGTCATCTGTATTACTAGCCTTATTACTAGCCTCATTTCTAAAAGGCGATGTAATCTGTTCAGAATAGATATAATTGTCTTTCCAAATATTTATACCATGATTTATTTGTACCGGTCCATGAACAGAAACGTTGGTACAACCTGCAAATGTTGCACCAAACAACTTGACATCAAGACATGATAAGAGGTTCTTGGCAATTTCTTTTTTCTTTTTTTTCGCCTCTTCCTTAGATATAGGTCCAAACAGATTCTCGTATCTTTCATCCAAAGACCTTGGATTCAGATTATCGTTAAGGGTCTTCATGTAGAAAACATCAACATTTTCATAAGCATCCTTCAAATATTTTTTGATAGAATACTTGAAAGCTTTGTCTGTTGCATACACGATTCCATCAGAAAGTGTGCGAGGCTGTCCTGAGAAATCTGCATTGTAATTTGAATTGATGGCTTTCACAATTGCGCAACCATACACTCTTTTTTTGAACTCTGCCATATTATACATATTTTATTTATTAGTTGTATTATTATTTGTCTCATATATCACGCAAGGGCTGAAACAACCAGCAAGAAAGAACTTAAGCAATGGTCTCATTTTTACTTCATTGCCGTATGCAAGTATCTCTGATGCAAGTCTTTCAAAATTTCCTTCACGTTTGTATTTTACTTTTATAGCATGCTTGTAAATAGCTATAGACTGAGCAATTTCATCCTGTAGCTGAGACGAAGTGCTTTTCTGCAAGTAAGGCTCAAGCATGGCATAAGTCTTGTTCTTTGCTTCGCTCTGGTCTATAATGAATGATACAAGTTGACCGGCAGCAAAGGCAAGTTCCTCAGAACTATTGAGGGTTGCCTTGCCATTGGCAACGTCTCTAATTCTGTCTCTTAACTCTGTTACATTTTTTTCCATTTTTTTATTGTCTAAACGGTTAAACATTCCTTGAAGGCTAAACCAAATATTTATCTTTCTTTTTATATTGTTATTCCATTCACATCGATTCTTTATTATCTCTGATTTGATGTTCGTTAGAATTGAATTGAACATCATGTCATCAAACATGTTCTGGGTTATCGCCTTTAAATCAGATTTATATATATAAGCGTATACTGCTTGTCTATACTTGAGGATTAAATCAACCATAAGGCTACCTCCTTGTACATACTCAGGTTTAGGGAGATTTCCAAAATAAGCACAAGTGTAATCGTCATCTTTGATCTTGACCAAGGTATTGTTAAACATCATCTTTACCACAATTCTTTCAAAATCAAATATCGTCCTGATACTGATATCTGAATCCTTGTTGAAGACTTTGTTTTCAAAAAATCCAGCATCTGTTACATTAGACACGGTTACAGGTTGACTAAGCTCATATCTAAACATTGGAACGAAATCAAAATCATTTAAGACCATACCTGACTTTGTATTTGAATAGTTCAGGAGATAATAATCTGAAAGATATTTTTTATTCGTACTTGTAAAGAGGCTTTCTAATAACTCTCTGTACGATAATGGTTCCTTTTTATCGTTGAATATTTTCACGATAGCCGTATTTATTTCACGTTGGTCCACCACGATAGGGAGTGGATTGGGGAGACATTTCGATTTGCGTTTAAGCAACTTGTCCAAATAGAACAAAGCCATAGCATCGTTGATTGAAAATCTTTGGCTTATTCCATTCTTAAGATAACATGTTTGATGTTTAAGAAAAGGCTTCTTATTATTGTATGCCGTAAGAAAACCAACAACTCCATATTTCTTATCAGAAAGAACCTCCCCGTTGAAAATTTCCTGCTCAATATATTCTTTATGTTTTTTTTCAATTTCTTCTATAGGAACACTTCTAAGATACAGATGAAGATAATCCTTTTCTGATAATTGCTTATATGCCTTAAGTCTTTTCAAACACGAAATGATGTCCTTGAAGGAAGCGAAGAAACCTGGACCCACTTCCAGACCGATGGAATAAACGAAGAGAATCAAGCCAAACTCCTTGAGGAAGTGAAGCAGGTGCTCATCGAGATTGAGAGAGTAATGACCGAAGATGAGGCCTATGAAAAGAATCCATGCCAATCCGAGAGAAACTCCCTTTACTCTCAACTTTCCTAAACTCAAACCCAGGGTAATGACCAACGCCAAGATCATTACTGAGTGGGCTACACCGCCTCCCCACAAATCAGGGAAGCCGTAAAACAGATTTTTTAAGATATCCATGTTCTTATATATATGATGTTTATTTCTACAATTATGCGTTATTGCTCTTTTGTCATAACTACTTTTGCTGTCTTCGATGCTTGTTATAGTTTTTTACTATACTTGCATCTCTCTGATTTTCGATTGCAAAGGTATAGATAAAATCGAAAGTAGAAAAGCATTGGTATTGGAATGAGTCGATTTTGGCTATAGGGAATTTCGATAGAAGAAATGGCAAATGGAAACGGAGAATGGTGGAAAATGGTGGACTTTTCGGGGAAATAATGGATTTTTAAGAGGAATTAGGGCATATTTTCCGGAATTTATTGTAACTTTGCCTTCAGTTTTGAATAATAGTGAATAAAAAATGGATAATATATTGACAGATACTCCAAGAGAGAAAGAATTGGAGACCAGAGATGAGCACTTTCTTGCCGAGGTAAAGGACAAGCGGGTGGCTGTGCTGCTTTCGGGTGGCGTGGATAGTTCGGTGGTGGTCTGGGAGTTTGCCCGACTGGGCTTGCATCCTGACTGCTTCTATATTAAGATTGGTCCGGAAGAGAAGGAGGAATGGGACTGTTCCTCTGAGGAAGACCTGGAGATGGCTACTGCCGTGGCTCGAAAGTATGGCTGTAAGCTGGAAGTTGTTGACTGTCATCAGGAATATTGGAACGAGGTGACCCGCTATACCATGGACAAGGTGAAGGCGGGATTCACTCCAAATCCTGATGTGATGTGCAACAGACTCATCAAGTTCGGTGCGTTCGATGAGAAGATGGGGCATCACTATGATCTCATCGCAACCGGCCATTATGCGCAGACTGAAACAGACGAAAATGGCGATAAATGGCTTGTTACGAGTCCTGACCCCGTGAAGGACCAGACCGATTTTCTGGCTCAAATCGAGAGCTGGCAATTGAAAAAAGCGATTTTCCCTATCGGTCATCACATCAAAAATGAAATTCGTGAGATAGCTGAAGAGGAACATCTCATCAATGCCAAGCGCAAGGATAGTCAAGGAATCTGCTTTCTGGGGCAGATTAACTATAATGATTACATCCGCAGATATCTGGGCGAAAACCCTGGCGATGTGATTGAGATGGAGACCGGAAAGCGCATTGGCGAACATAAGGGATTGTGGTTCCATACCATCGGTCAGCGCAAGGGATTGGGCTTTGGTGGCGGTCCTTGGTTCGTCATCAAGAAGGATGTGGCGAACAATATTCTGTATGTAAGTCATGGTTATGACCCTCAGACGGCTTATAAGAAGGATTTCCCATTGCAGGACTTCCATTTCCTTACCAGGGAAGTGGCGATGCAGAAGGTAACCTTCAAGATTCGACATACACCGGAGTATCATCCTGCTACTATCGAAAAACTCGATGATGGCAGATGGATGATTCATTCTGAAGAGGCAATTCATGGTGTAGCTCCAGGCCAATTCTGCGTAGTTTATGATGAAAATCATCATCGCTGCTACGGTTCGGGAGAAATCACCATCTAGGTTTTGTGGGTTATAAATCACTTAACATAATTCAAAAAAGCTGTGTTTATCCGTAGATGAACACAGCTTTTTTGTTGTTTATTGAAAGAATTAACCCAATAACTTTCCTATGCTACGCAACTTGGTGCGGAATCCGTAGATGGCAATCACCACGAAACAGATGAATGGAAGGATGAACGATACGTTGGTGGATGGCATTCCGAATACGGTATGCATGTCGATGATGGATGCCTGCAAAGGTGGCAGGACACTACCGCCAAGAATCGCCATGATCAGACCAGCTGCACCAAACTTGGCATCGTCGCCAAGACCCCTCAGGGCAATACCGTAGATGGTAGGGAACATCAGCGACATACAGGCGCTGACTGCTACCAGGCAGTAGAGACCCCAGATGTTGTGGAGGGCAATGACGCCAATGGTGAAGCAACCACCTGCTATCGCCAATATCATCAGCAGCTGACCGGCATTGATGAAACGGAGAATGAAGGTGCAGATGAAGCGGGAGCAGCAGAACAGTACCATCGCAATGATGTTGAACTTCTGCGAGGTTACCTCGGCATCAATCTCAGCCATGCCTTCCTGCATCAGGATGCGGGTGCCATACTGGATAATGAAGGTCCAGCACATAATCTGTGCGCCCACATAGAAGAATTGGGCGAATACGCCTTCACGGTAGTGTGGCATGCGGAAGATGCGGCGCAGGGTTGGCATGAAGTTGATCTTGTTGTCTTTCTCGCCGTTCTTCGGCATCTTGGTGAACAGGATGACGAAGAAGATGGCGAGGATGATCAGACCGATAATCAGATATGGATTGATTAATATCGAAAGGTCGTACTCCTTGATAGCCTCAAATTCGCTTGCCGACAGATTGGCGCGCCCAGCCGTATCAAGCGGGTTGAGCTTTGCCTGGATGAAGTTCATCGCCACATACATACCCAGCAGTGAACCTATCGGGTTGAACGATTGCGCCAGGTTCAGTCGGCGTGTAGCTGTTTCTTCTGTACCCATCGAAAGGATATAAGGGTTGCTCGATGTCTCCAGGAAGGAGAGTCCGCAGGTCAGAATGAAGTAGGCGAGGAGAAACGGATAGTATTCGCCCGTCATCTTTGCCGGATAGAAGAGGAATGCGCCGAAGGCATAGAGTCCTAATCCCAGCAGTACGCCCGCCTTGTAGGAGAAGCGGCGGATGAAGATGGCGGCAGGGAATGCCATGGCGAAGTAACCTCCGTAGAAGGCAACCTGTACCAGTGCACCATCCGTAGAAGACATTCGGAATATCTTGGAGAATGCCTTCACCATCGGATTGGTGATATCGTTGGCAAATCCCCACAGTGCAAAGCACGATGTGATTAATATGAAAGGTACGAGGTAGCTCACCCCGTCTTTCATCAGGATTGATTCTTTCTTTTTTTGTTCCATATTTCAGGTTAATATTGTCTGTGTTTATGTTTGTAGGGTAAATATTCGGATGGATCAGATGCTTTGTCTTACCACAGCTCTCAGCTCGTCGATATCCTTGATTTCTCCCTTGGCAAGTGCCTGGGTCAGGATGTTGCCCATACCCGTAGCCTCTATAGGACCCGCAATGACAGGAACGCCCAATGCTTCGGAGGTGAGACGGTTGAGTAACTTGTTCTGTGAGCCGCCTCCGATGATGTGCATGCACTTGATAGGTTGCGGTAACATCTCGTTGAGGTGAGCGGTAGCCTCGGCATACTTGGCTGCCAGCGACTGGAGTACGCAGCGCACGATTTCTGCCTTGGTCTGAGGAACCTGCAACTGATGGGTGGTGCAATAGTCGATGATGGCCTGCTGCATGGATGCAGGATTCTGGAACGCAGCGTCATCCACAGGGATGATGGCATTGATGTGAGCCTCCTCTGCCTGAGGAAGGATGATGTCAAACTGCTGTTCCTCGCCATTCTCCTTCCATTCTGCCATCAGTCTCTGCATGATCCAGAGGCCTGTGATGTTCTGCAGGAAGGTGATGCGGCCGCCGATGCCGCCCTCGTTGGTAAATTCCGCCTTACGAGCTTCCTCGGTAAGGATCGGTTTTTCAATCTCAACACCCAGGAGCGACCAGGTGCCTGAACTGATGAAGGCTACTGGGCTCTCATCTTCTGTGGCTGGTACGGCTGCTACCGCACTGGCTGTATCATGAGAACCTACTGCGATGACATCCACTTCTCCGAGTCCGGTTTCCTCTGCGATGTCGCGGCGCAGCTTTCCTCTTACGGTGCCCGGCATCACGATCTTGCCGAAGATGTGGCGTGGAAGACCCAACTGGTCGATGGTTTCCCAGTCCCAGTCCTTGGTGGTTGCATTCAGGAGTTCTGATGTGGATGCGATGGTATATTCATTGTTGGCTTCGCCTGTGAGATAGTAGCTGAAGAGATCTGGGGTGAAAAGCAGATGCGCAGCCTTCTCCAACTGTGGACTGTTGGCTTTCTTCAGGCTGTATAACTGGAAGAGGGTATTGATTTCCATCACCTGCGTGCCGTTGATGGCATAATGTGCCGATGGGTCAATCTGCTTGAATACTTCTTCCGGCATCCCCTTGGTGCGGGCATCGCGATAGCAGACTGGGTTGCCCAAAAGGTTACCGTCTTTGTCGATGAGTCCGAAATCCACTCCCCAGGTATCGATGGCGATGCCATCCACCTTGAGTCCCTTGGCTCCTGCCATCTTCAGTCCCGTCTTCATATCCTCGAAAAGGGCGAGGAAATCCCAATAGACGTGGTTGCCTAGTCTTACCTGTCGATTAGGAAAACGATGGATGAGCTCCATTTCGAGCTTGCCGTTTTCCAATTTTCCGGCAATCACTCGTCCGCTGCCTCCACCGAAATCTATAGCTAGATAAATCATAGTTATTTATAAATGTTTGGGTAGATAAAAGTTGTTTCGTATAAAAAGCGGTAGGAGAGTGCCCGTAGCGGGCAGCTTTCTCTCCTACCGCTTCTCTCATATAGAGGATAGAGGCTTATTGTTTCTTGCCTAAAACGTAAACCTCAAGATCGTCGATTTCTTCTGGTGTCAGTGTGGTGTATTTGCCGCCACTCTGAACGATGATGCGACAAGCCATCTCAAAGAACATGGCGCGCTCGAACACCTCGTCAAAATTCTTACCGCAAACTACCTGACCATGCTTCAGCAAGAGAGCTGAATTATGGTCTTTCAAGGCTGCGATAACGGCTGCTGCCAATTCTGGAGAACCAGGACGATAGTAAGGAATCACAGGGATTTCCTTGCCTACGTGGCATGGTACCTCTGCAGTTACATTGAAGTCCTTCGGAGTTTCCTGCATGCAAGCCACAGCTGTTGCAAAAGGAGACTGGAAGTGGAGAACCACGTCGCAGTCAGGACGCTCACGGAGTACACCGAGGTGGAATCCGCTCTCCATAGAAGGCTTGACACCATTGAGAACTTCGCCAGTTGCTACCAGGCACTGAGATACCTTCTCCTTCTGGAGGCTAGGAACCCATGAACCTGTACCTGAGACAAGAGCCTCGTCGCCGATGCGCCAAGAAAGGTTGCCACTACTGCAAATGGTGAGAGCTGCGTCGCCTACGCGGTGAGCCTGCTCCAGGAATTTCTGAATATGCTCTTCTGTAATCATTTTCTTTTTCTTTCTTTTTGAATGATATTCGTACTGATGGTGTTACACCTTATTTATATATAGGACCGTAGTTCTTGCAAGCACGGAAGTCTGCACCTTCCTTGTCCATACCGAATGCGTTCCAAGATGCAGGACGGAAGATCTTGTCCTCTTCTACGTTGTGCATGCATACCGGGATGCGGAGGATAGAGCAGAGAGTGATGAGGTCGGCACCGATATGACCGTAGCTGATAGCACCGTGGTTGGCGCCCCAGTTGTTCATCACTGAATATACATCCTTGAATGGAGCCTTGTCGCAAAGACGTGGTGCGAACCAAGTGGTAGGCCATGTTGGGTCTGTACGCTTGTCGAGAACCTTGTGAATCTCAGGATCAATCTCTACAGTCCAACCTTCTGCCAGCTGGAGCACAGGACCAAGACCCTTTACGTGGTTCAGACGAACCATGGTTACAGGCATACCGCCCTTGCTGAGGAAGTTGGAAGAGAAACCGCCGCCACGGAAGTAGTCACGGTTAGCTGGATACCAGGTAGTTGCTTTCAAACACTTATCTACATCCTCCTCGGTCATCTCCCAAGGCTGCTTCATGATAGGGTTGCCCTCTGCATCTGTAGCCTGACCTGTACCGTCGAGTGTGGTAGCACCAGAGTTGATCAAGTGGATGATACCACCAGCTGCCTGACCTGTAAGTTCCTTACCGGTAACACGCTTCACAGCCTCTGGACTCCAGTAGGTGCGAACGTCGCTGAAGATCTGAGCACGACCTGTCAACAGGTGGTTGAACAACATTGCCACACCGTTGCCTGCGTCGTTCTCAGTAGCGAGGATGATAGCCTCACGGATGCCGTTCCAGTCGAATGAAGTATTGAGGAGTGCCTCAGGATAGTCGCCGTTAGGATAGAAGTCTGTCCACTGACGCTGTCCCTGGAAACCACCGGCGATAGCGTTGTGGCCCAATGCTTCCTCCTTGAAACCCAACTCTTCCAATCTTGGGTTACCGTGCATCAGGTCACGCATGATGATAGTCATCTTCACGATGAACTCCCAGTCAGCATCCTTTTGCTCACGGGTCTTTGCCTTCTCATTGTTGGCGATGTCCTCACCCTCGTTGCACATGCAGTGTTCACGGGTCCAAGCCATAGCCTTCTCGTACTCCACTGGGTCGTAGATACCCTCTGTCATACGGCGGATGATCTCAGTAAGGTCAACACTCTCGTTGCGCATACCGAGGTACTCCTGGAAGAAGTTTGGGTCAACGATAGAACCTGCGATACCCATGCAGGCGCTACCCATAGAGAGATATGATTTTCCGCGCATGGTAGCTACAGCCTGGGCAGCTCTAGCAAAGCGCAAGATCTTTTCTGCTACATCAGCAGGGATAGAGTCGTCCTCCAAGTCCTGAACGTCATGACCATAGATGCCGAAAGCTGGCAATCCCTTTTGGGCATGAGCAGCGAGAACAGCAGCCAGATAGACTGAACCCGGACGTTCTGTACCATTGAATCCCCATACAGCCTTTGGCCAGTGAGGATGCATATCCATAGTTTCAGCACCATAGCACCAGCAAGAAGTAACGGTGATGGTAGAGCCAACACCCTCGCGCTCAAACTTCTCAGCGCAAGCTGCACTCTCTGCCACACGGCCGATGGTACTGTCAGCGATGACGCACTCCACAGGAGAGCCATCGCCATTACGTAAGTTTTCTGAAATGAGTTTGGCTACGGACTTAGCCAAGTTCATGGTTTTTTCCTCGAGGCTTTCACGTACACCTCCCTGACGTCCGTCAATGGTAGGACGGATACCGATTTTAGGATAGTTGCTCATATTTTTTATATTTTAAGTTGAAAGGTTTATTATATTCTTTATAATTAAAGATTAGTGCTACAAAGATAGTGATAAAAAAACATCATTGTTATGTTCGTTATATTTTTTTGTGTTTATTTGTCTTTATTTTCATAAAAGAAAAACGTGTAAGTAATTGGGTTACTTACACGTTTGGAGTATTGCCTGCAGCAATCTGTTTGGCTGTAGATATGAGTTGCTCAAATTCTGCGCAGAACTCGGTCATCTGATGATAGAGCAGATTGCTACCTTTATCAGCGAGTTCCTTATCTGGCAATGGACCGCTATTGATAGCCACTGTGAAGATGTTGGCAGCTACACCGGCACGCACGCCCAATGGAGCATTCTCTACCACGATACCTTCCCATGGCTTCAAGTCGCCAGCCTTCTGCAATCCCATCAGGTATGGATCAGGATTTGGCTTGCCGCGCTTCACATCGTATGCGGTTACGATATGCGCTTCGTCTAGGTATTCGCCGAAGTCGTTGAGGAGTCTCAGGATGAGTGGACGCTGACCGCTACCGGTAACTACTCCCACCTGCATTCCTGCATCCTTGATCTTCTGCATGATTTCCTTCACGCCAGGGAATATTTTGGCGGTTGGCATGGAATGGAAGATGTCGGTCTTCACATCATACATCTTCTGCGCTTCATCCAGTGAAATGTCGATACCTTTCTGCTTCTTCACCATCATCTGGATGGTATCGATGCCTCGGGCTCCCTCGGTGGCATAGGCATCGGCGGCAGTCATGTGGATATCAAACTGCTTCATCGACTCCTGCCATGCAACGGCATGATTGGGCATACTATTATATAATACGCCATCCATATCAAAAAGAACGGCTTTAGGGTTGAATTCCCCAAAGCCGTGGTCTTTTAAGTATTTTGAAATAATTTCTTTCATCAATTACTTCTCGTTAGCCAGACGCTCCTGGATAGCCTTGCTCTCTGCCTCATAACCTGGCTTGTTGAGCAATGCGAACATGTTCTTCTTGTAAGCCTCAACACCTGGCTGGTTGAATGGGTTTACCTCTTCCAAGAGACCGCTGATACCGCAAGCCTTCT
>OQVQ01000751.1_pt1 | contig 14291 bp, 10 predicted proteins | sample 1691491 | NCBI WGS metagenome assembly OQVQ01 (sample SAMN03418252, study PRJEB22391) | human gut metagenome | biome: human-gut; feature: organic feature; material: feces | host: Homo sapiens | place: Tanzania | collected 2013-01
CGAAAAATCTGTCTGCGCAATCTGCATACCCGAGTTAATCCGCACTTCCATAGAAATACCGCACAGGTGAGAGCTTGTGCGGGTTTGAAACAGATTACTATGTTTTTGAAAAAATGGAATAAATTTCAGCCGAAAAATGCTCAGCCGTTTATGCGGTAAATCAAAAATATCCCCCGTTTCAATAACGGGGGATATTTTAATTATGCTGCATTTGCAATAATTGCGCAATTATCATCAATCGAGGAAGCCGTAGTTGGATTTACCGTTTTTCTTGATCTTGTACATTGCATCGTCAGCCATACCGATAATCTCGTCAACACGCTTGGAAGCGTCGTGGATTATCGAGATACCGATACTTACGTTTACGGTCAGGTGGTCGCCGGAGTCGCTGTCGAAACCGTCCTTGAGCGTATTGAGGATCTGCTCGGCAAACTTTGCGGGGTCGTTCTGGTCGGAGTTGCGCAGGCAGATAATGAATTCGTCGCCGCCGTAACGTCCAGCCATACCATTGTCGCCGATAGCGTTCTTAATCGTCGTAGCAGTAAAGCGGAGAACCTGGTCGCCTGTTGCGTGGCTATAGTTGTCGTTAAAGAACTTGAAGTCGTCAATATCGACAAACAGGATAGCAAACTGATTCTTTCTCGCCGCGATAAGTTCGATTTCGTTATTGATAGCGCTTTCGATAGTTTCGCGGTTGTAAACGCCTGTGAGCGAGTCGAACGAAGCTCGTGCGGTAAGCATATTTTCGCTCTTCTTCGCGCGGTCGATATCTACGATTACACCTACGCACTTAATAGGATTGCCTTCCTTGTCGTTTATGGTCGCGGTACGGATAAGAACCCAGATATAGTCGCCGTAGATGTTCTTCCAGCGGTATTCGTTGTGCTTGAAGTTTTCGCCCTTTGCGAGTTTTTCAAGGTCGGTGCGGTAACGCTCTGCGTCGTCGGGGTGAACCTTGCACTTGAGCAGGAAGCTGTCCGCAAAATGGTCGGACGGAGCGCGGTAGCTGAACTTCTTATTGAAATTGTTCGAGAAAATGACCTCGTTATTTACAAAGTTCCACTCGAAAATGATATTGTCGGACATTTCGATAATGGTTCTGTAACGCGTTTCGCTTACGATGATGTTGTCCATTATGTCGTTGAACACACGCGCGATGTCGCCGTATTCATTTTTCGCAATAATATCAATTCGTGCGTCATGGTCGCCGCGGTGAATTTTCAGAAGTGTTTCTTCAATCTTGTTGAGCGGGCGCATAACGGAGATTATGAGCAGGATTCCGAGAACAAGGAAAATAACGATAAGCAGAACGCCGATACCTACGATTGTTCCTCTTGCTGAGTAGGAGTAGGAAAGTGCGTTTGAAATCTGGTTGGAAGCGACAACGACCCAACCGTCGGAGGTGGCTGTTACATAAGCAATGCTGTCATTGGTTATGTACTTTGCGGGGGTTATAGTCGCGTTATCTACAGCGTCTTTATAGGGAGAATACTGCTGAGTTGCGCTCTGCATATTGCCCGCAAGTGTCTGTGTGTTGATAATAGAACCATTGGGGTCAACAATGAACGCAGTGCCGCCGGACTGCTTCAGGATAGTGCGTACACCGCAGTTTTCCTGATTAAAAATGAGTGCAATATTGCACTTATTTACTGCTGCACGCACGGAAATTGAATATTGGGATTTGTTGTCGCGCGAAGAAACCTCGTTGATAACGGGGGTGTAGTCCTTTGCGTTAACGTCGCAGACGCCGTCCGCGAGCGTTTCCGTTTCATTTATGCCCGAGCCGATAAGGATCTTTCCGTCAGAATCGTATATTATGGCGGAGGTTACGGTATCGGTGTCGGTCAGCGCCTTGAGAAGCTTTTCAACGTCGTCTTTACGCTGTGAGGTTTTACCGGAGGTATAGTCCTGAACCTCGGGTAGCACCGCGACCGTTTTAAGTCTTGATGTAAGCTCGGCAAGATATGTTCCGAGGTTTTCCGCCTGACCTTTTGACAGCTCGGAAAGGTACGTTTCATACATTTCATCGGCGGTCGAATCAAGCTGAATACCGAGGAAAATTCCGAAAGCAGTCGTGGTAACAATAAGCAGGACTGCGGTAATGATTATAAGTGTATTTCTGACTTTCATATGTAATACCTACGCTCCATATTATTTCTGAGTACAATACTCGCTTACTATATAATATCACAATTTTTGCAAAATGTAAATGACTCAACAATAATTTGTAGCCTCGCCCTAAAAACAAAGTTTTCTTTTGGCAGTTTTGCACAAATTAAGACGGTCAAATCAACTTTGTATTGATTTAGCCGCCTTAGTAATTTTATCCAGCTCAGCCGCCGAAGTTTTTCTTTAAATCGTCTCCGAATTTTTTCAGCTTTTCAAAGAATCCGCGCTGTTTTTCGTAGTTCTTTTCGGTGAGCTGACTGCTGAATTCGTTGAGCGCGTCTTTCTGTTTTTTTGTCAGGTTTTTCGGAACTTCAAGAACGACCTTTACCATTTGGTCGCCGCGGCCGTCACGCTGAAGCCGCTGTATGCCCTTTCCGCGAAGTCTGAATACCGTATCGGGCTGTGTTCCCTCTGGGATATTGTACTTGACATTGCCGTCGATAGTAGGAACGGTAACTTCCGCGCCGAGAACCGCCTGTGCATAAGTAATCGGGATCTCCGTCCAGATATCGAAATCTCTCCGCTCGAAAAGCGGGTCTTTGCGGACGGTTATGCGTACGTTAAGGTCGCCTCTCGGGCCGCCGTTCGTGCCGATATGACCTTCGCCCGAAACGCGCAGGATCTGTCCGTCGTCAATTCCCGCAGGAACGTTAATAGTGATGCGCGCTTTTTTCTGCACGCGTCCGTTACCGCGGCAGGTCGGACAGGGAGTTTCGATAATTTTTCCCTTTCCTCCGCATTTTGAACAAGGTCTTGTCGATGTCATTGAACCGAGAATAGTGCGCTGCTGGAAACGAACCGTACCCGTACCCTTACAGTCGGGGCAGGTCTTGGCGGTCGTGCCGGCTTTCGCACCGCTTCCGTTACAGCTGTCGCAAACCTCCGCACGGTTCAGCTCGACTTCGTGCTTTACGCCCTTGCAGGCTTCCATAAACGAAATGTCGAGGTTTATCGAAATATCCGTGCCTCTTTTCGGAGCGTTCGGGTTAGCGCTCCGAGAGCCGCCCATTCCGCCTCCGAAAAATGAATCAAATATATCTCCGAGGTCGATACCGTCGCCTGTCGAAAATCCGCCAAAGCCTCCGAAGCCGCCTGCGCCCTGTCCCGCGCCGTATGACGGGTCAACGCCTGCGTGTCCGAACTGGTCGTAGCGCTGGCGCTTCTGCGGGTCGGAAAGAACGTCGTTAGCCTCGTTTACTTCCTTGAACTTCTCCGCGGCGTCGGGGTCGTCGGGATGCAGATCGGGGTGATACTGCTTCGCCATTTTACGGTACGCTTTTTTTATTTCATCTTCGGTCGCGTTCTTTGAAATGCCGAGCACCTCATAATAATCACGTTTTTCTGCCATAAAATTCTTCCTTATTTTAAATAGGTATGTGCTACCGGCAGATTTACCGGTAGCACCACACTATTTCAGTTTGTTTTAATTTGCGTCGGTGTAATCCGCGTCAACGATATTATCATCGGTAGCGCTCTTGGTTGAATTTGTGCCAGTACCCTGAACGTCGGCAGCCTGCGCAGCCGCGCCCTGTTCCTGATAAATTCTGCCTGCGATGTCGTAGAACGCCTTCTGGAGTTCGTCCTTAGCGGTCTTTATCTTTTCAACGTCGCTGCCCTTGAGTGCTTCCTTGAGCGCTTCGAGCTTCGGGTTTACCGCAGCCTTATCAGCGTCGGTTACCTTATCGCCGAACTCGGTCATGGACTTTTCAACGCTGTATACCATTTGGTCGGCTTCGTTGCGCGCGTCAACTTCTTCCTTGCGCTTTGCGTCCTCAGCGGCATAAGCTTCGGCTTCCTTAACAGCCTTGTCGATGTCTTCCTTGCTCATGTTTGTGGAAGCTGTGATAGAGATGTGCTGTTCCTTGCCTGTGCCGAGGTCCTTAGCGGATACGTTTACGATACCGTTTGCGTCGATATCGAAAGTAACTTCGATCTGGGGGATTCCTCTCGGAGCGGGAGCAATACCGTCAAGACGGAAAGTGCCGATAGACTTGTTATCCTTTGCAAATTCACGTTCGCCCTGTAAGATATTGATATCAACACTGGGCTGGTTATCGCTGTATGTGGAGAATATCTGTGATTTCTTTGTAGGAATTGTGGTGTTGCGCTCGATCATTCTTGTGCAAACGCCGCCTGCGGTCTCGATACCGAGTGAAAGCGGAGCAACGTCGAGCAGGAGCAGACCGGTTACTTCCTTATTCAGAACGCCGCCCTGAATAGCCGCACCGATCGCAACACATTCATCAGGGTTAATGCCCTTGAACGGCTCTTTACCGATATAGTTCTTAACAGCTTCCTGAACAGCGGGGATTCTTGAAGAACCGCCGACCATCAGTACCTTGTCGATCTGGGAAGCAGTCAGTCCGCTGTCGGAAAGAGCCTGCTTTACAGGACCCATTGTGGACTGTACAAGGTCGGAAGTAAGCTCGTTGAACTTAGCCTGTGTAAGAGTCATTTCCAGGTGCTTAGGGCCTGTTGCATCTGCTGTGATATAAGGCAGATTGATGTTTGTTGTAGAAGAAGAGGAAAGCTCGATCTTAGCCTTTTCAGCAGCTTCCTTCAGACGCTGCATAGCCATCTTATCGCCCGAAAGATCGATTCCGTCGGACTTCTTGAATTCATCGAGCATCCAGCGGATAACTCTCTCATCGAAGTCATCGCCGCCGAGGTGGTTGTTGCCGGCTGTTGCGAGAACCTCAGTTACGCCGTCGCCCATCTCAATGATGGAAACATCGAATGTACCGCCGCCGAGGTCGTATACCATGACCTTCTGATCTGCTTCCTTATCAATGCCGTAGGAAAGAGCAGCAGCAGTAGGCTCGTTGATGATTCTCTTGACTGTAAGGCCTGCGATCTGACCTGCATCCTTTGTAGCCTGACGCTGAGCATCAGTGAAGTAAGCAGGAACTGTGATAACAGCCTCTGTTACCTTCTCGCCGAGATAACCCTCTGCATCAGCCTTCAGCTTCTGGAGGATCATAGCGGAGATCTCCTGAGGAGTGTACTTCTTGCCGTCGATGTCAACCTTATAATCGGAGCCCATGTGACGCTTGATGGAAGAAACTGTTCTGTCGGCATTTGTTACAGCCTGACGCTTAGCAGTGCTTCCGATAAGTCTTTCGCCGTTCTTAGCAAAGCCGACAACGGACGGAGTTGTTCTTGCGCCTTCGGAGTTGGGGATCACGACTGCGTTGCCGCCCTCCATAACAGCTACGCATGAGTTTGTTGTACCTAAGTCAATACCAATGATCTTGCTCATAAAACATCTTCCTTTCCAATTTTCATATATATCGGATATTGTTTGTTATCAAGGATTTGCAACGGCGACCATCGCATGTCTGATGACCTTGCCGTTCATGATGTAACCCTTCTGGAACACCTGACAAACCACGTTCTCGCCGAGGTTTTCATCTGTTACCTGAGTTACTGCGCTGTGGATATTCGGATCAAACGGCTTATCCATCGCTTCGATCTCCTCAACGCCCTGCTTCTTGAGTATCTCGACATACTGATTGTATATCATCTCGACACCCTTTCGGAAGCTTTCGTCCGCGGACTCGGAAGCAAGCGCCCTTTCGAAATTGTCGATAACACCGAGGAATTCGATGATAACAGCACTCTTTGCCTTATCGGCAGCGTCCTCCTTGTCTTTAAGGGAGCGTCTGCGGAAGTTGTCGTATTCTGCGGCAACCCTCAGATATTTGTCCTTTTCGGCGCTGAGCTGCTCTGTAAGCTCCTCGATCTTTTTGTTTTTCTTCAAAATTTCGTCCTCACCTGCGGCTTCCTCTGAGTTATCTGCCTCAGCCGCTTCCTCGGTATCTGCTGCGGCTTCCGCTGCTGCATTTTCCTCGGCTTCTGCGCTTTCGGCATTCATTTTTTCTTTCATTTCTTCGCTCATCTGCTGTGTGATTCTCCTTTCATCAGTCCTCTTTTTCTTTGCTGTCATCTTCTTCCGAAATAAGCTGTGATATCTTCTCGGAGAAGTATTCGATATAAGGTATTATCTTGGAATAATTTATTCTCATGGGACCGATAACTCCCAGAGAACCTGCGGTCCTGTTTCCCTTTTTGATAGGATACATGACCATGCTCGAATTGCTGATAACGAAGCCGTCCTCACCGAACTTGACCTGTATTCCGCTGAAGCTTTCGTCCAGCAGACCCCTTACTTCGTTTTTGTTTTCGAGAAATCTTATTATCTGGTTCTGATCCATTTCCTTGCAGGCCAGCAGGTTTTTCTCGCCGCTTACCTTTATATCGTCCGCACCCAGACCCTTGGCAAGCTCGTAGAAGCCCTTCATAAGGGGAGTAAGCGTGACCATGTAAGCACCAAGTGCCTCGGTAAGCTTGTCGATCATCTCATCGGAAAGATCCTCAATGGAAACGCCTTCAAGATTTTCCGCCATGAACCTTGAGAAGAATTCAAGCTGATCCGCAGTAAGATCAAATTCCAGTCTGCATATCTTGTTCTGAATGTTTCCCGCAGATGTCACCATAAGCAGGACGTACATTCTTTTTCCCGTCGGAATGACCTCCGTTTTCGTTATAACGGAGAACTTCGGGGATATGTTCTGAACGACCGCCGCACATTGGGTAAGCTCTGCCAGCGCCTTTGTGGCACTTTCTATAAGAGCGTCCTCCGTGGGTACGTCCACATCAAGGTAGCTGTCGAGGATCTTTTTTTCCTCGCCCGTCAGCCTTCTTTCGGGCATCAGCTTTTCTATATAAAGTCTGAAACCGCTGAATGTTGGTATCCTTCCCGCCGATGTATGTGGCTGTTCGAGATGTCCCAGCTGTTCGAGCATCGCCATATCATTTCTGATAGTCGCTGCCGAAACATTAAGATTTGCCCTTGCCTGTACTGCCTTTGAGCCTACCGGTTCGCCTGTCAGTATATATTCATCAACGACTGCCGCAAGGATCTTAAGCTTTCTGTCGTCCAGCACCTTTACACCGCCTTTCTTTTCACTTGCGATTTCTGTTTGCTATCACTCTTGATGTCTGTGTGTTAGCACTCCATATCTCCGAGTGCTAAATACTATTATACTCACTTATTTTCAATTGTCAAGTGGTTTTTACGATTTTTCTTGAATTTTTCTTCGTCATTTTTAACAAACTTTTCAACATCAATATGTGCATATTTTAAATCATCTTCCGATGTACATGGAAAATAAGTACCATATATATAGTAACAGTGTGAAAAGAATTTGTTTAATTAGATATTCAGATAACAAGAATCGGACACAATTATACATTTCGTACAAATATCGAAACCGTTTAAGGTGAAAATTGTGTGAAAATGCTTGATAACTACTTGACTTTAAGAAGAAAATATGTTATTATATGATAGAAGAATAATCTGCAGCTATATTTGAGATGGGAGGTGTCGGCTGCTATGATCACAATGCATGGAAAAAGCCTGTCGGGCGGTATAGCCATGGGCAATTTGTCATTTTTCAAAAGAAAGGCTGTCACACCCTCTCTCCGCAGAGTTGATGACGCCGAAGCCGAGGCGGAGCGGTTCCGCCAGGCAAGAGATGCCGCTGCCGCACAGCTCGAAAGGCTCTGCACCAGAGCAGAGGGAAAGGTCGGCAGGGAGGACGCTGCCATCTTCCGCATACATCTTATGCTCCTCTCCGACAGAGATTACGTTGATTCGGCGATCGCAATGATAAGAAGCTTCGACATGAACGCAGAATATTCCGTAAAGGTCACCTGCGAGAATTTTGCGAATATGCTGCGAATGATAGATGACCCCTATATGCAGGGAAGAGCGGCGGATATAAAGGACGTTTCCGACAGAGTGATAAGGATACTTTCAGGTGTGAGCGACAAGGTCGAATGTCCCGAAAAGCCCTCTATCATGGTCGCTGACGAGTTTTTCCCGAGTGAAGTTATCGAGCTTGGAATGAACGGTGCGCTTGGCTTTTTGTCGGCAGAAGGATCATCGACATCGCATGCGTCGATACTTTCGAGGAATATGCAGCTGCCGTCCGTCATCACATCGGGCAAAATGCCCAAAAAAGAAAATGACGGTCAGTCTGCCGTGATAGACGGATTTACGGGAACGGTTTACGTAGACCCCGATGAATCCACAAAACACCGAATGAATTACAGGATAGAGAATATACACAGCGTAAACCGCCTCGCCGTTCCGGAGGGTGTAAGAGTCGGCTGAAAATGTTCAGATATCAAAAGGATTGATAAAAATGCGTGACAGCGCAAAGCTGGTTATAGATCTGGAGTTCAACCCTGTCAGATTTCCTGACGGAGCTCCGCACCCGATAAGCTACGAGATAATCGAGCTTGCCGCCGTTATATTGGGCGATGACAATGAGACCGCAGAGCGGTTCCGTACATATGTAAAACCGACATATTCCGACCATATAGAGCCTGAGATCACGAAGCTGACGGGCATCACCTACGACGACGTAAAGGACAGTGCAGACCTTGAAGGAGCGCTGGACAGCTTTGCGGAGTGGATAAACGGCAGGAAGGTCACAACATACAGCTGGAGCAACAGCGATCAGCTTCAGATGATGCGTGAGTCTGATTTCAAGGGCTGTGCTGACAAAGCAAACAGCGTGTTTGGCAGATGGATAGATCTTCAGAGGATATATTCGAGAACGATGGGGCTTTCAAGACCTGCGAATCTCACAACAGCACTCAATATCCTTCAGATAACGTTCAAAGGCACGGAGCATTCGGCACTTGCAGACGCAGAGAATACGGGACGGATACTTGCGATGCTGAGCGACAGCCGCCGTATGGACGAGCTGAAATCGAAGTCGAGAGTGACGTTCAATTCCAAAGATATGGGCGGCGTAAAGCTGTCGGACATGATACGCATAAAAACGAGAAAAAGATAAAAGGCTTCCGAGCAGGATCGGAAGCCTTTGTTTATATTGTCTGTGCCGTGTACAGCTTGTAATAAAGCCCCTTCTTCGCCATCAGCTCATCATGTGTTCCCGACTCCGCTATGCCCTTGTCGGATATGTAAAGTATCCTGTCACAGCTCTTTATCGTGGATAGTCTGTGCGCTATGATAAACGATGTTCTGCCGCTCAGAAGATGGTCTATGCCCCTCTGAAGTCCCCTCTCCGTCTTTGCGTCGATCGACGATGTCGCTTCGTCAAGCACAAGTATCTTCGGGTCGGCAAGTATCGTTCTCGCAAATGCTATCAGCTGCTTCTGTCCCTGCGAAAGCACTGAGCCGCGCTCCTTGACCTCCGTATCATATCCCTTCGGCATTTCACGGATAAATTCGTCTGCGCCGACAACCCTGCACGCCTCCGCTATCTCCTCATCGGTCGCATCAAGCCGTCCGTAGCGGATATTGTCACGGATAGTTCCGCTGAATATGAAGCTGTCCTGAAGCATTATGCCCATCTGCGAACGGAGCGAATGAAGTGTGACCTTGCTTATGTCATTCCCGTCAATGGATATCCTGCCCTTCTGAATGTCGTAAAACCTGGATATAAGGCTTACGACCGTTGTTTTTCCCGCACCCGTCGGACCGACAAGCGCAATGCTCTGTCCCGCCTTTACATCAAGATCAAAATTTTCGAGGACATTCACGCTGTTGTCGTAGGAGAAGGTAACGTCCTTAAATGTTACATCGCCCTTTATTTCGGGCATTTCATAAGCATCGTCAGCGTCCTTGATGTCAACGGGTTCGTCCATAGTTTCAAATATTCTTTCGAGATATGCTACCGTGTTGATGAAATTGTTGAACAGGTTTGCGAGATTCATTATAGGCTGCCAGAAACGTCCCGCATAGCTGCCCATGGCAACGATAACGCCCAGCGTAACATTCTGCGGTCCGAGGATTATAAGTCCCACCAGATAGATGGATACCGAGATCACCGTGGAAATGTTGTCAGTCACGGGCCACAGCAGATTGGACGTGTTTACGGCGTTCATCCAGCGCTTTCTGTAATCATCGGAAAGCTTTGCGAAAATGCCCGAATTTTCCTCCTCACGGGCGAAAAGCTGCGTGATGCGCACTCCTGCGATGCTCTCGTGGAGGTAAGCGTTCAGGTTCGAGCCTTTATTCGATACCGCCTGCCATGCCTTTCTCTGACGTGTCTTTATAATGCCGATGAAAAGGAAGAAAAACGGCACACCTGCGAGAATTACCCATGCGAGCGGTCTGTTCATCGCAAACATGAATATCGTGATGAAAATGATGTTGAATATTTCGAGGATAAAGGTGATGATGCCGTTTGAAAGCAGGTCGGATACGCTGTTTACGTAGTTTATGACCCTTGCGAGTATCTTTCCGTGCGGGCGGCTGTCGTAATATTCAAAGGGCAGCTCCTGAAGATGCGCAAAAAGGTCCTTTCGCATATCGAACACGATGTCCTGTCCGACCTTGGTCATTATCCTTGAACGCACTGTCGAAAATCCCACGCTGACAGCGATAGTCAGTGCCAGCAGTGCCGCCAGGATAAAAAGCTGATGCTTGTTTCCCGCAGGTATCGTGTTATCCAGTGCATACTGCGTGATGACAGGGGAGAGAAGTGCCGTAACTGCGGCTATCGCACTGAGAACGAGCGCAAATATCATCTTGCCCTTGTATTTGCCGACGTAGACGAGCGCACGCCTGAAGTGGCGGAAGTCGAATGGCGTTTCAAGTGATTCATCAATGTCATATTTGTTTCTCTGCGGCTTTTTTGCAGCGGTCTGTTCCTTGGTCTGTTCCATTTATATCGCCCCCTTAGTGCTGTAATTCGTATATCTCACGGTAATAGCCCTCACGCTCTATAAGCTCCTTGTGAGTGCCGATATCTTCGATCTTTCCGTCCTTCAGGACGATTATCTTGTCCGCATTTTCCGATGAGGATATTCTCTGCGCAATGATTATCTTCGTGCATGGGAAATCAAGATTTTTCAGGCTGTTCTGAATGAATTTCTCCGTTTCCATATCGACAGCCGATGTTGTGTCATCGAGAATAAGTATTGACGGACGTACTGCGAGCGCCCTTGCCAGCGCAATTCTCTGCTTCTGACCGCCCGACAGTCCAACGCCCCTTTCGCCGATGATGGTGTCGTATTTCTCGGGCATTTTCTCGATAAATCCGTCAGCGGCTGCGAGATGAGCATTTTTCTTGACATCTTCCGCTGACATTGATGTATCGCCGAAAGCTATGTTTCCGTCGATCGTGTCCGAATAAAGCAGAACGTCCTGAGTTGCCGTGCCGATGTTGCCTCTCAGCTGATTGAGCTTCAGCATATGCACATCATTTCCGTCAACAAGCACCTTTCCTGCGGAAACGTCGTAGATACGGGGGATAAGGCTTACGAGAGATGTCTTTCCCGAGCCTGTTCCGCCCATTATCGCAACCGTTTCGCCTGCGTTTATCCTGAAGCTGATGTCATGCAGGACCTCGGTGTTTCCGTATTTGAACGATACATTCTTAAATTCGATATCTCCCTTGAAACGCTCGGGGCAGTCTATCGCATCGGGACGGTCAACGATAGTCGAACGTGAATAGTAAAATTCTATCACCTTGTTTGCCGATGCCATAAATCTCTGGAGGTCGTTCACAAGGTTTCCGATGGTGCGCATAGGGTTGGAAACTGTCCATATCAGCGAGGAAAAAGCGGTGTATTCGCCGAGAGTGATGCGTCCGGAAATAACGAAAAGTCCGCCTGCGAGAAGCTGAACTATGGCAAGTGCCTGCGCAGTGCCTTCGATAGCGGGGTAGAAATTCAGCCACATGAGCGATGCATTCTTGTTCGCACGGGAGTAATCCTCATTGAATTTGTCAAAACGCTCTTTTTCATATTCCTCACGGGCAAATGCCTTTATTACACGGTTTCCCGAGATATTTTCCTCTGCGGCAGTGTTCATTCCCGAAAGCCTGTCACGCAGATCCTGATAGAGAGGACCTACCTTTTTGTTGAGTATCGCCGAAACGATGAAGATGATAGGCGTGAGCGAGATTATGCAGACCGCCATGAGCGCATCTATCGTGAAGAAGAAAATTATAGTCGAGAAGAAAAGCACAAGCGCTTCCAGAAGTGATTTCAGCACCCATGCAACCGAGTGCCGCACCATGTCAAGGTCGCCGCTCAGACGGGTCATGATGTCACCCGTGCGGTTTGCGTCAAAGAAGCGTGCGTCCTGCTTCTGAACATTGTCAAAAAGATAGGTTCTTACACGATAGATAAGTCCCTGCGACGACTTTTCATAGCAGTAGTTTGCGGTATACTGAAGAGTGGTCCTGATGAGCGTGAAGAGTATCATTCCGCCCAGCAGAAGGTATAGTCCACGGCGGTCATTTGCCAGATTTGCCGCCGCATTTTCGCCGTAAATATAGTTGTCAACGACGGATTGACCGAGCTTCGGGCTGATTATGTACATACTCTGCGTAATGACCGTAAGGCAGAGCGCAGTAATGTATATTTTTCGGTATCCCTTCAGATTTTCCCATATCCATCTTATCTGAAACATGGTGTTTTCCCCCTTGCATATCTATTGTAATTTTATGCAAAAAATAGATTTGTACAATTTTTTTGCCGCTCTTTCCGATGCAGTAATGATATTATACATAAAATAAAATAAAAAGCAAGGGGGCTTTGTGAATTTGTATCACAAAAATATCGGATATTTCAAACGTTTAATATGTCAATTTGCCAAAAATGCAGAAATATGCCGATTCCGTTGACACATTTCCCGCAATACATTATAATAGTATACAGAAAATCAATTCGGAAGGAATGATCTGAATGGTCGCAAAAACACCGCCTATGGGCTGGAACAGCTGGGACTGCTACGGCGCAGCTGTAACTGAGGATATCGTAAGGGCAAATGCCGATTATATGGCGAAAAACCTGAAAAAGCACGGCTGGGAGTATATCGTTGTGGATATACAGTGGAGCAATCCGACAGCAAAGAACCATGAATATCAGCCGTTCACGGAGCTTTGCATGGACGAATATTCACGGCTTATCCCCTCGGAGGAGCGTTTCCCGTCATCTGCGGGAGGAAAGGGCTTCGCACCGCTTGCGGAATATGTACATTCGCTCGGTCTGAAATTCGGTATACACATAATGAGGGGTATCCCGAGGCAGGCAGTTCACCGCAATACGCCGATAAAGGGAACTGACGTTACCGCAAGGCAGATCGCAAAGACTGACAGCATCTGTCACTGGAACACAGATATGTACGGCGTTGACCCTGCAAAAAAGGGCGCAAGAGAGTATTACGACAGCCTTTTTGAGCTTTATAGGGAGTGGGGCGTTGACTTTATCAAGGTCGATGATATCGCAAGGGAGCTTCCGCACGAGGAAACGGAGCTTATCATGCTTTCCAAGTCGCTTCACAGCTGCGGACGTGAAATGGTGCTGAGCCTTTCCCCGGGGCCTGCGCTCATTGAAAAGGCGGAGCTTTATAAGCAGTATGCGAATATGTGGCGTATCACCGACGATTTCTGGGATAAATGGGAGCTGCTCTACGATATGTTTGGCAGGGCAGAGAAGTGGTGTACGCACAGCGGAAACGGTCACTGGCCCGATGCGGATATGCTGCCTGTCGGAGCGATACTTCAGGATTACAGCAAAGAGAACCGCACAAAATTCACCGAGGACGAGCAGTACACAATGCTTACGCTCTGGTCGATAATGCGTTCACCGCTCATGATCGGCGGAGATATGGTTTACAACGACGGGTTCACCGAGAAGCTTCTCACAAATGATTATATCCTTGGAATGCTGAAATATTCGAGGAATGCGCATCAGATATTCAGACGTGATATAGACGGGAATGAGATAATACTCTGGTTTGCGGATGCAAAGGATATCGGGGGATATTACATTGCGGTGTTCAATGCGGGCGAGAGCGAAGCAGATGTTGATATAGCGCTTGCGGAATGCGGAATAGATGAGCCGATGGAGAGGAAGGAGCTTTGGACGGGTGAGAAGACCGGAGCAGATGACAGAATAAAGGCGAAGATAGCATCGCACGGCACAAAAGCGTATCACATTTTTGCATAAAGAGAGTGGGAGAACCGAAAAGCGGTTTTCCCACTTTTTATATTCATTTGTTTGATTGCAGAACTGCAAAGCGGTTCTCCTGCTTTTTATATTCAGGTGAACAGCACCACCAAATCCGCACC
>OQVQ01000755.1_pt1 | contig 14259 bp, 11 predicted proteins | sample 1691491 | NCBI WGS metagenome assembly OQVQ01 (sample SAMN03418252, study PRJEB22391) | human gut metagenome | biome: human-gut; feature: organic feature; material: feces | host: Homo sapiens | place: Tanzania | collected 2013-01
GACCAGAAGATGATAGACGAGTTGAAACAGCTCTTCCGTACTGCCGACCTCGTGAAGTTTGCCAAGTACGAGACCTTCCTTGGCGAGAATGACGCCAATCTGGTCAACGCCATCAACTTCATCGACCAGACGAAGACCAACGAGCAGACCGTCGAGGAGAAGGTAGCTCCCGAGCTTACCGACCAGGATCGCAAGACGCGCAGTCAGCGCAAGCTCATCAAGGCTTTGCTCTGGGGTGGAGCGATTGTCATGGCAGCCATCACCGCCTACGTGATCTATGGTGCCTGCATGCTGCTGATGTAGGAGTATAGAATAAAAAAGAATAATATTATAAAAACATGGAATTTGCAAGTAAAGCATATTTTCTGTTGCTCCTGTTGCTGATACCTTATATATTATGGTATTTCCTGTACAGGAAGAAGAATGAGCCTACCATGAGGCTGAGCGACACCCGGCAGTTTGCCTATGCTCCCAAGAGCCTGCGCCAGCGCCTTGTCCATCTGCCCATGATGCTCAGATGTCTGTGCTTCGTGCTCATCGTCTGTGCGATGGCTCGTCCGCAGACCCACAACTCCTGGGACAACAAGACGGTGGAGGGCATCGACATCATGATGGCGATGGACGTCTCTACCTCTATGTTGGCAGAAGACTTGAAACCCAATCGTATGGAGGCTGCCAAGGATGTGGCTCACGAGTTTATCTCGGGCCGTCCCAACGACAACATCGGTCTTACCATCTTTGCTGGTGAGGCCTTCACCCAGTGTCCTATGACCACCGACCATGCCAGTCTGTTGCGACTGTTGCAGGACACGCGTACCGACATTACTGCCCGTGGACTCATCGACGACGGAACGGCGGTGGGTATGGGTCTCGCCAATGCTGTCAGCCGACTGAAGGACTCCAAGTCCAAGAGCAAGGTGGTCATCCTCCTGACCGACGGCAGCAACAACACCGGTGACATTTCGCCTATGACGGCCGCCGAGATAGCCAAGAGCTTTGGCATCAGAGTCTACACCATCGGTGTGGGAACCAACAAGGTGGCTCCTTACCCTATGCCCACAGCGGCTGGCGTTCAGTACGTCAACATGCCTGTGGAGATTGACACCGAGACACTCAGGGACATTGCCCGTACCACTGATGGCAACTTCTATCGCGCCACCAACAACGCCGAGCTGAAGCGCATCTACCACGACATCGACAAGTTGGAGAAGACGAAGATGAATGTCACCCATTTCGCCAAGCGCTACGAGGCTTATCAGCCTTTTGCCCTTGCAGCCCTGTTGGTACTGCTCGCAGAGATATTGCTTCGCATCACCTGGCTCAGAAGAATCCCATAGGGAAGGGACGAGCCGAAGTTCAATTAATATCAAATGAATATGCTAAGATTTGAAGATCCAATATATTTGTGGCTGCTGTGGATGTTGCCGGTACTCGTACTGGTGAGGTTCATAGGATGGCGAAGGAGAAGGGCCAAGCTCCGAAAGTTTGGCGACCCTGAGCTGTTGAAAGCCCTTATGCCCAATGTGTCATCTTATCGCCCCACGGTGAAGTTCGGCTTGCTGCTTGCAGCCTTGGCCCTGCTCATCCTCATGGTGGCGCGTCCACAGATGGGCAGCAAGATTTCTCACGACAAGCGTCAGGGCATTGAGACCATCATCTGTCTCGACATCTCCAACTCGATGTTGGCAGAGGATGTGGCGCCTTCGCGACTCGACAAGAGCAAGATGCTGGTGGAGAACCTGGTTGACAAGTTCACCAACGACAAGATAGGTCTCATCGTCTTTGCCGGCGATGCCTTCGTGCAGTTGCCTATCACCAGCGACTATGTTTCTGCCAAGATGTTCCTGCAGAACATTTCGCCAAGCTTGATACAAACTCAAGGCACCAACATAGCCCAGGCTATCAGTCTTGCCTCAAAGAGTTTCACCCAGCAGGAAAACATCGGTAGGGCTATCATCGTGATAACTGATGGTGAGAACCATGAGGTGGGTGCTCAGGATGCAGCCCAGATGGCCAACAAGAAAGGCATCAACGTGTTTATCCTGGGTATCGGTAACGCCAAGGGTGCTCCAATCCCTATGGGAGACGGCTCTTATCTGACAGATAATGCCGGCAATACGGTAATGACCGCCTTGAATGAGCAGATGTGCCGCGAATTGGCACAGGCTGGCAAAGGACAGTATATCCATGTAGATAATACTAGCGATGCAGAAAAAGCGCTCAACGATGACTTGGCTAAATTGCAGAAAGGGGATATGACCAGTGTCATCTACAGTGCTTATGACGAACAGTTCCAGGCTGTAGGAATCTTGATTATTCTCTTGCTCCTCGTTGAGGTCTGCATGATGGAAGTGAAGAATCCGATGCTCAGGAACATCAAGTTCTTTAAGAAAGATTTGAAGAAATGATATAAGATATGAACTATATACATTATATAATAGTAACGGTAGCTTTTCTGTTGGTAGGTGGGACAAACGCTGTCGCACAAACCGACCGCAACTTGATACGTCAGGGAAACAGGGCTTTCAAGTCCCAGAAGTGGGCAGCTGCTGAGACCCAATATCGCAAGGCTATCTACAAGAATCAGAAGAATCCACAGGCGATATACAACCTTGGCTGTGCCTTGCTGATGCAGCAGAAAGATTCACTGGCAATGGTTCAGTTTGGTAATGCTGCACAATTGGAGAGCAATATCTTCCGCCGCTCCAAGAGCTATCACAATATGGGAGTGGTGATGCAAAACCACCGGGAATATGCACAGGCCATCGAGTATTACAAGATGGCTTTAAGATGCAACCCTCAAGACAATGAGACTCGTTATAATCTTGCCCTCTGCAAAAAGTTGCTCAAGAACAACCAGCAGAATCAAAATAACAAGAACAATAAGGACAAGAATAAAAACGATAAAAACAAGGACAAGAAGAACGACAAGAACAAAAATAAGGACGGGCAAAATAAGAACGACCAAAACAAAGATAAGCAAAACAAGAATCAGGACAAGAATCAGGACAAGAATAATTCTGACAAGAACAAGCAGAATCAGGAAAAAATGAGTCGCGACAATGCCGAACAGCTCTTGAACGCTGCTATCCAGCAAGAGAAAGCTACGAAGCGCAAGATGCAGAAGGCAATGAGCCAGCCACGCCGAAAGGTATATGACAAAAACTGGTAGCTCTGTCTCTTTAGATATTCATTTGTAAGATAAAGAATATAATTTGTAATTAGATAATAAATATGAAACATATAGGTAGGTTTACTATCATCTTGATGATACTGATGAGCGTCAGCATAAATGCTGTTGCCCAACACCTGAAAGTATCGGCTCCATCCCATGTAGCGGCAGGTGAAAACTTCCGTGTTGCGTATACCATCAATGCACGCGACGTGGAGGAATTCCGCATGGGAAACGTGCCGGACGGGCTGGAGGTCATTGCAGGTCCATACACATCGCAACAGTCCAGTTATCAGATGATAAACGGACATACATCATCATCTTCTTCCGTAACGATTACTTATACGCTTTATGCAGCCAAGAATGGTGTTTTCACCATCGGTTCTTCCCAGGTCCTTGTAGGGGGAAAGAAACTGGCATCCCGCGCTGTTAAGATTAATGTTACCGGACAGGCTGCCCATAATCCTAATGGTTCTACCAAGATGCATGGAAGAAATGATAATGATGAACCTCATATGCGACAGGCTGGTTCCAGCATTTCTGGCAGCGACCTCTTCATCAAGGTTTCTGCCAACAAGAAACATGTCACAGAACAAGAACCTATCTTGCTGACTTATAAGGTTTATACTCTGGTTGAACTTACCCAACTGGAGGGTAAGATGCCTGATTTGAAAGGTTTCCATACTCAGGAAGTTCCGCTTCCTCAACAGAAGCAGTTCCATACAGAGATGGTCAACGGCCGACCATACAAATGCGTGACCTGGAGTCAATACGTCATGTATCCACAGATGACAGGAAAGCTGGAAATACCTTCCATCAATTTCAAGGGAATCGTTGTCCAGCAAAACCGTAATATTGATCCTATGGAAGCTTTCTTTAATGGAGGTTCCGGTTATATTGAGGTTCACAAGGATATCAAGGCTCCGGGTATTACCATTTCGGTTGACCCATTACCGCAACGTCCTGCTGATTTCTCAGGTGGAGTAGGTAAGTTTAATATTTCTGCCACTATCGACAAGAAAGAAGTAAAAGCCGGCGAACCCATCAATATACGTGTGGTTGTAGGAGGTATCGGAAACCTGAAGCTGCTGAAACAGCCTATTATCGAATTCCCGAAAGACTTCGATCAGTATGATGCAAAAATAACAGACAAAACCCGACTTTCAGCCAATGGTCTGGAGGGCAATATGATTTACGACTTCCTTGCGGTACCTCGCAATCAAGGTCAGTATACCATACCAGCCATCGAATTTACCTATTATGATACATCATCATCCAGGTATAAGACCATCAAGACACAGCCATTCACCGTCAAGGTTGATAAGGGTGACGGCTCAAGCGACAGCAATGAAGGTGCTGATTTCAATAAAGACAAGGACATTCATACCCTGAAGCTCGGCAAAGACTGTCACCAGAACATCAACGACATGTTTTATGGCAGCGCAAGCTATTGGATCTGTCTGTTGATTCCTCTGCTTGCTTTCATCGCATTGATTATCATCTTCCATCGCAGAGCTATGGAAAATGCCGACATCGTCAAGATGCGCTCCAACAAGGCTAAGAAGATGGCAACCAAGCGCTTGAAGAAAGCTCATCTCTTGATGGTAAAGCACAAACAGGGAGAGTTTTATGATGAAGTATTACGTGCTTTATGGGGATATATCAGTTACAAACTGAATATACCTGTAGAAAAGCTGAATCGTGAGAACATCCGCGAAAAAATGATTTCTCACAACGTAGACGAAGATACTATCAAGAAGTTTACTACTGCTATTGATGAGTGTGAATTCGAGCGTTATGCACCAGGCGATTCAGTGGGTAATATGAATCATACATTCAATGCTGCAATAACAGGAATCATGGAAATAGAGAATGCAATCAATATGGCACGTAAGAAGCGCAAGACCAATCGCAACGGATATTCCCTCATCATGCTTCTGGCAATGATGCTTGGCTTCACTCTTGAGGCTGGTGCCATCACCAAACAGAATGCAGATACAGAGTATCAGAAAGGCAATTATCAGCAAGCTATTCGTGATTACGAGGAGATATTGAAGACCAGGGCATCTGCTGCCATCTATTATAATCTCGGCAATGCTTATTTCCGTACAGACAATATCACGAAGGCTGTGCTCAACTATGAGCGTGCTCACTTATACGCCCCAGGAGATGAGGACATCAATTTCAATCTCCAGTTTGCAAGAAGTAAGACCATTGACAAGATTACACCTGCTTCAGAGATGTTCTTCGTCACATGGTACAAGATGCTTGTCAACTACACGAGTGTTGACAATTGGGCTAAGATTGGAATCTTCAGTATCATCATGGCGTTGATACTCGTATTGGTTTATCTCTTTGGACCTCAGCTCTTCATGCGTAAGATAGGATTTTTCGGAGGCTTGTTCTTCCTGATTTCCTTCCTGATAAGTAATCTGTTTGCCTATCAGCAGAAACAGGTTCAGATAAACAGGACGGGTGCCATCATTATGGAACCATCGGTAAATATCAAGAAGACACCTGCCAAACAAAGTGCTGACTTGTTTGTCCTGCATGAAGGAACCCGGGTGGATATTACCGACAAGACAATAAATGGATGGCGAGGCATTCGTGTTGCTGATGGCAGAGAAGGTTGGATAGAAACCAAACATATAGAGGAAATATAATGGATTTCAGTAAAATACAAGACATGGACATGCAGGTGTTGAGCCTTTTCAATGGTAGCGACAACATCATGCTTGACCAGATGGTACAGATATTAACATCGGGCCTGACGTGGATACCACTCTACGTCATGCTCTTTTTTGTTGTTATGCGCAACAATGAGACGATGGGGCAGATAGCCCTGGTGGTGGGAAGCGCAATCTTCTGCGTTCTATTTGCTGATGGACTGGTTGACGGCATCATCAAACAGCTGGCTGAGAGATGGAGACCTTCAAATGATCCTACATTCAAGTATATGGTGCAGGTTGTGGACGATATCCGTCTGAAGGGTTATAGCTTCTGCTCTGCACATGCTGCCAATACGATGTCGCTGGCTGTTTTCTTCTCCTTACTTATCCGTAGTAAAATGCTCACGATAACACTGGTAATATGGTCTCTCATAAACTGTTGGACGCGATTGTATCTGGGTGTACATTACCCTTCAGATATTCTTTGCGGCATGATTATCGGTATCATCGTTGGCATTCTGGTCTATCTGCTTTATTATAAGATTTATCGTCGGATCTCTCCAAAGATTAATTATATCTCCAACCAGTATACAAGTACAGGATATGATCATGACGATATCGATAAGGCAATGGTCATTTTAATGCTCACATTAGTATATGTAGTGACAAGAAGTGTTGTCATGGCTGGTTTCGTTTAATAAACTCTATATAAAAGAATACAATAAATAAAACATAATGGATACAAAACATATTAAGATAAGTGATTATAATTACGATTTGCCAGATGAGCGCATCGCCAAGTTTCCTATCTCACAGCGCGACCACAGTAAACTGCTGGTCTATAAGCATGGTGAGGTAAGCGACGATGTGTTCTTCCATCTTCCCGACTATCTGCCAAAGGGTGCCATGATGGTATTCAATAATACCAAGGTAATCCAGGCGCGCATGCATTTCCGCAAGGAGACGGGAGCCCTCATCGAGGTGTTCCTGATGGAGCCTGCTGCACCTACCGACTATGAGCTGATGTTCCAGACATCGGGTCACTGCTCATGGCTCTGTATGATTGGTAACCTGAAGAAATGGAAAGAGGGAAGCCTGAAGCGAGACTTCGAAATCAAGGGTCATCAGCTTACTCTCTCTGCTACCATGCGCCGTGGAGATGCCCTCAGTGTAGAGGCTTCAGAGATGGTAGCCAAGGGTGGCGGCACCAACTACTGGGTGGATTTCGACTGGGACAACGAGCATGTTTCCTTTGCCGAGATTCTCGAAGCAGTGGGAGAGTTGCCTATCCCTCCATATCTGAACCGCAAGACCGAAGAAAGTGACAAGACCACTTATCAGACCGTATATTCCAAGATCAAGGGTAGTGTGGCTGCCCCAACAGCCGGTCTGCATTTCACCGATGCGGTGCTCCAGGACCTGGATGCGCATGGCATCGACCGTGAAGAGGTAACCCTTCATGTAGGAGCGGGAACCTTCAAGCCGGTGAAGAGTCTTGAGATAGAAGGTCATCAGATGCATACCGAATATATCGTGGTTCATCGTCGCAGTCTGGAAAAGCTCATCAAGCACGAGTGTCAGGCCATCGCCGTGGGAACCACCAGTGTGCGCACCATCGAGAGTCTCTACTATATGGGTGTGCATCTCATCAAGCATCCTGAGGCAAGCGAGGAGGATCTGCATGTAAAACAGTGGGATCCATACGAGTTGTCGGCAGATGGCAATCTGGTGGATGGCATCACTCCGGTTCAGGCTATCCAGGCAATTGTCGATTATCTCGACCGCAACGGTTTGGAAGCCCTGCATTCCAGCACACAGATCATCATCGCTCCGGGTTATACCTATAAGATAGTGAAGATGCTGGTAACCAATTTCCATCAGCCTCAGAGCACCCTCCTTCTCCTGGTGAGTGCCTTCCTGCATGGTGATTGGAAGAAGGTATATGATTATGCCCTCTCTCATGATTTCCGTTTCCTGAGCTACGGAGATTCCTCCCTGCTCATTCCGTAAGGAAAAGTGAAGAGTGAAGAACGAAGAGTGAAAAGTGAAGAGTGAAGAACGAAGAGTGAAGAATTCATTTGCTTTGCTAATCATAAAGTTCAAAGTTCCAAGCTCAAAGTTCAAAGTAAAAAAAGTTCATTTGCTTTGCTATTCATAAAGTTCAAAGTTCAAAATTCAAAGTTCAAAGTAAGATAATATGATTTCAGTAGAAGAACTGAAAGTAGAGTTTGGCGTAAAGCCACTTTTCAATGATGTAAGCTTCGTAATCAACGACCGCGACCGCATTGCCCTGGTAGGCAAGAACGGTGCCGGCAAATCTACGATGCTGAAGATTCTCTGTGGCTTGCAGAAGCCAACCTCCGGCGTGGTGGCTATCCCAAACGAAACCACCATTGGCTACCTGCCTCAGGTGATGAAACTGCAGGATGATACCACCGTGAAGCAGGAAACCCGAAAGGCTTTCGCCCACAATACCGAGATGAAGGCGCGCCTCGACAAGATGCAGCAGGAAATGGCTGACCGCACTGACTACGAGAGCGAGAGCTATGCCCAGCTCGTTGAGAAATTCACACAGGAACATGATCGCTATATGATGATGGGCGGTGAAAACTACGAGGCTGAGATAGAGCGCACGTTGAGTGGTCTGGGTTTCACCCGTGAAGATTTCGACCGTCCTACCCGGGAGTTCTCCGGTGGATGGCGTATGCGTATCGAGTTGGCAAAGATCCTGCTCCAGAAGCCGGATGTGCTCCTCCTCGATGAGCCTACCAACCATCTTGATATCGAGAGTATCCAGTGGCTGGAGCAGTTCCTGGCGCAGAGTGCCAAGGCGGTGGTGCTGGTAAGTCACGACCGTGCCTTTATCAATAATGTAACCAACCGCACTCTGGAGATTACCTGTGGCAGGGTAGAGGATTACAAGGTGAAATACGACGAGTATGTTGTACTCCGTGCCGAGCGCCGTGAGCAGCAGCTCCGCGCCTACGAGAACCAGCAGAAGGAAATAGCCGATATCAAGGACTTCATTGAGCGTTTCCGCTATAAGCCAACCAAGGCTGTGCAGGTGCAGAGCCGCATCAAGCAGTTGGAGAAAATCGTTCCTATCGAGGTGGATGAGGTGGACAACAAGCAGATGCATCTCAAGTTCCCGCCTTGTCTCCGCAGCGGCGATTATCCGGTTATCTGCGATGAGGTGAGAAAGGATTATGGCGAGCATACCGTCTTCGACCATGTGACCCTTACCATCAAGCGTGGCGAGAAAGTGGCGTTCGTAGGTAAGAACGGCGAGGGTAAATCTACTCTGGTGAAGTGTATCATGGGCGAGATTCCTTTTACGGGCAATCTCAAGATAGGTCATAACGTGCAGATTGGTTATTTTGCACAGAACCAGGCACAGCTCCTCGACGAGAAGCTTACCATCTTCCAGACCATCGACAATGTGGCTACCGGCGAGATGCGTCTCAAGGTGAACGATTTGCTGGGTGCCTTTATGTTTGGTGGCGAAACTTCCGAAAAGTATGTCAAGGTGCTGAGCGGTGGCGAGCGCAGTCGTCTGGCGATGATCAAGCTCCTGCTCGAACCGGTGAATCTCCTGATTCTCGATGAGCCTACCAACCATCTCGACATGCAGTCGAAGGATGTGTTGAAGGAAGCCATCAAGGCATTCGACGGCACCGCTATCATCGTGAGCCACGACCGTGAGTTCCTCGACGGACTGGTAGATAAGGTATATGAGTTTGCCGGTGGCAAGGTACGTGAGCATCTGGGCGGTATCTACGATTATCTCCGTGCCCACAATGCCGAGAGCATCAGTCAGGCGCTCGCCAGCCAGGGCGTTAGTCAGAATATGTCATCTGCCGGATCTCCATCTTCTTCATCTTCAACTGCAGAATCTTCCGAAGCATCTGCAGGCAAGCTCAGCTATGCCGAGCACAAGGAGCAGCAGAAGAAGATTCGCAAGGCTGAGAAGGCGGTGAAGGAATGCGAGACGAAGATTGAAAAGCTCGAAACCCGCAAGGCTGAGATTGATGCCCTCCTGATGAAGCCTGAGAATGCCACGAATATGGAACTCGTTACCGAATATACCGAGCTGATGAAGAGCCTGGATGAGGAAAACGAGAACTGGATGATGCTCTCCGAAGAGCTGGAGGAAGTGAAGAATTCATAATTAAATCAATAATAAACAACAAGAAAAATGAAAATGAAGTACATCCTTCCGATGATGATGCTCGCAGCCATGCCTTTGGCTGCTGATGCTCAGAATAAGTCGGGACTTGTCATGAGCAATCTTGACAAGACAGCAAAGCCTGCTGATGATTTCTATCAGTTTGCTACAGGTGGCTGGCAGAAGAACAATCCGCTGCCTGCTGCCTACAGCCGTTATGGTAGTTTCGATCAGTTGGCAGAGAACAACAACAAGCGTATCAACTCTATCCTTGATGAACTCAAGAAGAAGACCTACAAGGCTGGAACCATCGAGCAGAAGCTTTCCGACTTCTACAAGTTGGCGCTCGATATCGACCGTCGCAACCAGGAGGGCATTGCTCCCGTAAAGCCTCTCCTCGACGAGATTGCTGCTGCCAAGACCAAGGCTGATCTCCAGAACTTGCAGGTGAAGTATGCCATGCAGGGCTTGGGCGTAGGTTTCGGTACCGGTTTCGGTGCTGACGAGAAGAACGTTACCATGAACATCTACAATGTGATGCAGGGTGGCTTGACTCTCGGTTCCAAGGATTACTACCTCAACAACGATGCTGCTACCATAGCTATCCGTGAGGCATTCAAGACCTACGTGGCAAAGATGTTCCAGCTCTATGGCTTCTCTGCTGCCGATGCTGCCAAGAAGGCACAGAAGGTATTCCTCCACGAGACCAGTCTTGCTACTATCTCCAAGAGCCGTACCGAACTCCGTGACCCACAGGCTAACTACAACAAGATGAGCCTGAAGCAGTTCAAGGAGAATTATCCAAACATTCCTCTCGAAGCATTGGCTAACGGCGAGGGCATCAAGAGCGAGTATATCCAGGAGATGATTGTGGGTCAGCCTGCATTCATGGCTGGTTACGACAAGATTACCGCCGCTGAGGATGCTGAGACCTTGAAGGCATTGATGGAGTGGAGTGTCATCGGCAGCTCTTCTGCTTATCTCACCGATGAGATCCGTGAGGCAAACTTCGATTTCTTCGGCAAGACCATGAGCGGCAGAAAGGAAGACCATCCATTGTGGAAGCGTGCTACCTCTCAGGTAGATGCTCAGATGGGTGAGGCACTCGGCAGAATCTACTGCAAGAAGTTCTTCCCTGAGTCATCCAAGAAGATGATGGAGACTTTGGTCAAGAATCTCCAGGTGAGCCTCGGTCAGCGTATCGATGCTCAGAAGTGGATGAGTGCAGAGACCAAGGCTGCTGCCCACAATAAGCTCGATAAGTTCTATGTCAAGATTGGTTACCCTAACCAGTGGACCGACTATAGCAAGCTTACCATCGACCCATCCATGAGTTTCTATGAGAACGTGATGGCTTGCCGTCAGTTCCGCAACAATAAGGAGATTGCTGAGAAGGCTGGTAAGCCAGTCAACAGAGACGAGTGGTATATGACTCCACAGACTGTGAATGCATACTATAATCCTACCACCAACGAGATCTGCTTCCCTGCAGGTATCCTTCAGTATCCATTCTTCGATGCCAAGGCTGACGCGGCATTCAACTATGGTGCTATCGGTGTAGTGATTGGTCATGAGATGACTCACGGATTCGACGATCAGGGTCGCCAGTATGATGCCAGCGGTAACCTGAAGGATTGGTGGACAGCAGCCGATGCAGAGGGCTTCAACAAGCGTGCAGATATGTATGCTGATTTCTTCAGCAACATCAAGGTATTGCCTGATCTGAATGCCAACGGTCGCTTTACATTGGGTGAGAACCTTGCCGACCACGGTGGTTTGATGGTATCTTTCAATGCATTCAAGAATGCGACAGCCAAGAAGCCTTTGAAGAACAAGGATGGCTTTACTGCTGCTCAGCGCTTCTTCCTTGCTTACGCTGGTGTATGGGGTCAGAACATCACCGAGAAGGAGATTCGCAACCGTGTGAAGAACGATCCTCATGCACTTGGCAAGTGGCGTGTAGATGGTGCTCTTCCTCACATTGATGCCTGGTATGAGGCATTCGGTGTAAAGCAGGGCGACAAGATGTTCATTCCTAAGAATGAGCGTCTGGAACTTTGGTAAAGATCAAATATCCCGTTAGTTTTTAAAGTTTTAAAGGGATAAGAATGAAATATGAAAAAAGGCTGCGTTACCACCGGGTAATGCAGCCTTTTTTCATACATCTTAGTTTTTACATCCCTACTTACATACAGCTTGTCAGACCTAAAGAGGCTGCGATGGCTGTAAGGAGTGAGAGAGCAATCTTAATCACGGTTTTCCAGGTTTCACGTTTCATGGGCAATATTTTTTAATCAGACAATCATATTCAGATAGGATCATCCCTCTTTAGAGATCCACGTCAGTGTCGGAACCACCGTTTTCACTGGTATCGCTTCCGCCAGTCTGCGAACCGCCACCCTGGGTTCCGGTATCGTCCGTGTTGCCGCCGGTAGTTCCGGTGTCACCCTTGTTCTCGTCAGGGTTCTCCTGGTTGCCGCCCTCGGTGTCCTCCACATCCTTCGAATCGTTGGAAGCGATGTTCTTTACCACTTCGCCGTCGCGGTTTACGCAGGTGATGCTGATACCCGTCTTGGCAAGCTCCTTCTTGATCTCCATATTAGGGCAAAAGATTACGCGTCGCTGAGTGATGAGCTTGGTGCTCACATCCTCTACCGACTTCACCGCATTGGCACGCAGACCGAAACGCATGGTGCCCAGACCCGGAACCGCAACGGAGTGGCCTTCTGTAGCCCACGCCTTGATTACCTCGCTCAGGGCAGCGTAAGCCACGTTCATCACGGCAGGAGTCAGACCGCAATGCAGGGCAGCCTGCTGGATCACCTTCTCCGGTGTAAGCTTGTTGTAGATCAGCGGCTGCATCACGTACATGTACTGGTCCTTGCCACCTTCCTTACCCAAGTAAGCAATCTTGCGCTCAATAGCTTTAACATTCATTCCCATAACTCAAAAAACAATTTAGTTAAACATTGATTGCAGAGCTTTTATTTCTGCAAGCCATTGTGTTTCAATGACAATGCAAAGATACAAAATTTTGGGGCGGAAATCAAGAGTTGTTCGCCACTTGCAAGAAAAAACAATTATTATAGTAAGTCTATGCATCTGTGTTATCTGTGAAATCTGTGGGAAACTAGCTTGCTGCTAAGCCCCTGAGCTGATAGTTCAGCAGATGGGTGGCGCTGGATAGCATTTGGTTTGTGATATGCGCATATCGCTGCGTGGTGTTGATGTTCTGGTGCCCCAGATACCTCATGATGGTATAGAGATCCGTGCCCTGCGTCAATAATAGGGTGGCGCAGGTGTGGCGGCCCGAATGGAAGGTGATATGTTTGTCGGGGATATGGCAATCCTCCAGCCATACTTCCAGATGCTCGCCCAGATGATGGGGTGAGAGATGGGCGAAGAAATAGGGAGTATTGCCATTCTTGGCATGAAGCTTCGAGAGAATATGGTGCGCCTCTTCCGGCAGCGGAAGCCTAAGCCAGCGTTGCGTCTTCTTCATCTTCTTATATATATAATAGGTGTCATCGCATTTTTCTATGTCGTTGATCGATAAGCTCAGGATATCGCTTTTCCTCAGTCCCGTGATGCAGCTTAGCAGGAATGCCTCCTTCAGCTCGGGAGTATTACAGGGTGTTTCGCTCAGCTTGATGAGTTCCTCCTGGGTCAGTGCAGTTCTTTCCCTATACTGGGCTTTGACGCGATAGGAATGGGGCAGCAGGTCGAATGGGTTCTGCTCCAGCAATCCCCGTCTCACGGCTTCCCTCAATACCGATTTCAGGATATTCACCTTCAGATGGATGGTGCTGTCGGATAGTTTTCCGGGTGCTTTCATGTTTTTATGCAGGTCGTGGGCAGAACGTAGGTAGTCGATAAACTGCTTGACGGTTTCCACATCCACCTTTTTCAGCGGAATGTCGCTTCCGCCGAAGGTCTCCAGGTGCTTCAGCATACCCAGTACGCTGCCGCATCTTCCCTCATATATTTTCTCTCCTTCCTTGCGTCTTTCATCCGCATAGCTTCTGGTAAACTCTCCTAATGTAATACCTTTTGATTTCTTACGTGCGTCTGCTACGAATTTCTTGATTCGGCTAAAGAATGAAATCTTCATCATATCGTTTGTTGTTAAAAAAATGCTTTTTTAGTTATTTAAGTTACAAAGGTATCGCTTTTTTCTTGAATAACCAAACAAAAGGAAGAAAAGGAATAGAAAAAGCGTGATTTTGTGATACAGTTGTACGTTAACTTTAGCG
>OQVQ01000760.1_pt1 | contig 14202 bp, 11 predicted proteins | sample 1691491 | NCBI WGS metagenome assembly OQVQ01 (sample SAMN03418252, study PRJEB22391) | human gut metagenome | biome: human-gut; feature: organic feature; material: feces | host: Homo sapiens | place: Tanzania | collected 2013-01
TTCTGCGGCAGGCTCGTCAGAAAATGTCATTTCAAGCAGTTCTATGCCGTGACCCATAATCGCCATGCCTGCATTCTGGAGAAGCTCAAGCTGGTCAGCCGGGATAGTGAAGCTCATGGAGGAGCTGTCCATCTCGAGCGTGTAGCTGTCGCCGCCCTCTGAAAGAACTGCGCCGTTCAGGGTGCTGATGAAAGGCCAACCGGCGTCGTTCACCATGGGCTTGATGCACCAGTAGTTCTGACCGTCCATGTCAGCGAGGCTCTCGTTTACGTTGTAGGTGATAGTAACTGTGGTGTCGGGAGTAACGTCTGCGAATTCCTCGGCGCCGATGGTCACGCTGTTGCTCCAGCCGAAGCCGAGGTCCTTGTTGATGGAGTAAGCGCTTGCGGTAACAGAAATTGCTGCAACTGCGGCAGCGGCGGTAATAACGGAGATAAACTTTTTCATGGTGATTCTTCCTTTCAGATTGCGTTTTGTTGTGCAGACTGCCGTATTTTTCGGCTGTCCGTCCCTTTGATGTCTTTATTATAGCATTTACTTAACCTGCGTTATATCAGAAATTTAACTTTTGTATCGTCAGTTTATCCGAAATGCTTGACGGACGTGAGATTTTTTTGTATAATATATTCAATGATACTATCTTATAAAAAGGAGAAAAGGGAATGAACGAGCTGCACAAAGAACTGTCGCGCATAGAATTTGAAATGCGCGAAAACTCCATGGCCCACACCCCGGTAGAAAACGAAATGCGTTTCTACGAGGCGGTAAAGCGCGGCGACATGGACGCCGCAAGAACGCTTTCCACGCCGCTTGGCGGGGAGGGCTTCGGCGTGCTTTCCACCGACCGCCTGCGTAATCTGAAATACCACCTTGTTATAACTGTATCGTTCATCACGCGTTTCTGCGTTGAGGGCGGAATGGAGCGCGAAACCGCTTATAATCTCAGCGACCTGTATATAAGGAAAGCAGACCTTGCGGCTTCCGCAGAGGAGATAAACGCGATACATTCCGAACTTATCACGGATTTCACCGAGCGTATGGCGAAGCTGAAAAATGGCAGCAGCTACTGCTATCAGGTCAAGAAATGCATGGAATACGTCTACGACCACCTGCACGAAAAGCTGATGGTGAGCGATATTGCGGATGAGCTCGGACTTTCGGTACAGTACCTTTCAAAACTGTTCCGCTTGGAAACCGGACTGACGCTTAACCGTTATATATTGAAAAAAAAGATAGACGCCGCCTGCCAGATGCTGAAATATTCCCGGTATGAAGCGGTGGACGTCGGGAATTTCCTGGCGTTCAGCTCCCACAGCCATTTTATTCAGAAATTCCGCGAGGAAACCGGGCTCACGCCGAAGCAGTACCGCGAAAAGTACTATCATTCGTCTTCCGGAATGAAAGCCGGAGTGGAAATAAAATAAAACTAAAAACGTGATATTTTTATGCGTATCGTAATATAATCGCGCGGGATTTTATGCTAAAATCAAGATACAAGGCAGAACTCCCAGACCTCAGAAAGGAACGTGATATATTATGAAAAAACACATTATCAGCGTTATGCTCATTGCAGGAACTGTCGCACTCTGCGGCTGTTCTGCGAATAACGGCGCTTCCTCCGCGGAGAAATCATCGCAGACTTCGGAGGTGACAGCTTCCATGGCAGAAACAACTGAAGCCCCGGCTGAAAGCAGCGTACTTGCAGACCTCACCGGAACCTACGACGATGTGAGCGAGAAATTCGAGTTTTCGGACGGCTGGTCGAACGGCTCAATGTTCAACTGCACATGGCGCAAGGACAATGGCAGTATTTCCGACGGCTCAATGAAGCTTACTATTGATAAGGATCTGCTGGACAAGCCGCCCTATTCCGGCGCGGAGTTCCGCTCCCGGGATTTCTACGGCTACGGTATGTATGAAGTTGTTATGAAGCCGATAAAGAACGACGGCGTGGTAAGCTCGTTCTTCACCTATACGGGACCCTCGGACAACAACCCGTGGGACGAGATAGACATTGAGTTCCTCGGAAAGGACACCACAAAGGTGCAGTTCAACTACTTCACCGGCGGCAGGGGAAATCACGAATTCCTGTACGATCTCGGCTTTGACGCTTCCGAGGAGTTCCATACCTACGGATTTGACTGGCAGGCGGACAGTATCACATGGTATGTTGACGGCAAGGCGGTCTACACGGCGACAGAGAATATTCCCTCCACCCCTGGCAAGATAATGATGAACGTATGGCCGGGAACAGGCGTCGACGGCTGGCTGAACGCGTTTGACGGCACGGTTCCGATTACCGCAGAATATAAGTCCGTGGACTTTACGGCGGCAGAGGAGGGCTGAAAATGAACGAATTCAAGGGATACAGGAACGGCGTTGACCTCGGAGGCTGGCTATCCCAGTGTGGCTACGAAAAAGAGCATATCGAGAGCTTTATTACCGAATCGGATATCGCAAAAATAGCTTCGTGGGGCTGCGACCATGTACGCCTGCCGTTTGACTACAACATAATTCTTGATGAAAACGGCGACGTGCTGGAAAGCGGACTGAAGCTGCTCGGCCGCTGCGCGGACTGGTGCAGGGCGCACGGGCTTAATATAATTCTCGACCTGCATAAGACTATGGGATTTTCGTTTGACAAAGGCGAGCAGGAATCCGGGTTCTTTGAGAATCAGCGCTATCAGGATATTTTCGTGAACCTCTGGAGCCGCATTGCAAAGCGCTTCGGCGGCAGAAACGACGTTGCGTTTGAACTGCTAAACGAGATAACCGAGCGCCGCTTTGCAGAGATATGGAACCGTATCGCCGCACGCACGATAACCGAGATACGCAGGTACGCTTCGGAGAATTTCGTGCTCATCGGCGGTATTTATCAGAACGGCATTTTCGGTCTGACGCTGCTTGACAAGCCGTGCGACGAGCATATCGTGTTCAATTTCCACTACTACAATCCGCTGGTGTTCACGCATCAGAAAGCGCACTGGATAGATAAAATGACGGACGAGTGTGAGATAAGCTATCCCGGTCCAACAAAGGAATATTATGAAAAATCCCTTGAATTCATCGGTCCGGATCTCGCGCAGGCTTATGAGAATTACCCCGCGGATATTGTAGACCGCCGTTTCATGGAAGCGGAAATGCAGGTTGCAGCTGATGTCGGCAAGAAAATGAACGTCCCGGTGTACTGCGGGGAATATGGTGTTATCGACAAGGTGAGCGGCGCTGACCTGCTCCGCTGGTACGATGATATCCACGCCGTATTCGACAAATTTGGTTTCGGTCGTGCTGCGTGGAACTACAAGGAAAAGGATTTCGGAATAATTGACGAGTGCCGCGCGGATATCGCAGATGAGATCGTAAAACATCTGAAACGATAATTGCAAACGAGCAGGTGCAAAATGCGCCTGCCTGTTTATATCCTGAAGAAATACAGATATTATTCTAAGGCAACACCGCACAATTAACGGCTATCGCTTTTGCCGCACGCTTGCTTGCATCTTGCACAATTCGTCCTAGCAAGGTGTCAGCCATACGAGGGGGTTTGAAGAAGCAGTCGGTGTGCTATACACATTTTCTCTTTTCAAACCAGTTTTTAGAAGTTTCCTGATAATACTGCATTAAAAATGATGTTGTATAGGTAACCTCTAAAAACCCCTATGAAAAAGAAGAAAAAAGTGATATAATAAGGAAATGAAACAGAAAACAATATTTGATGAAGAAAACAGATTAGAGCTGCTAAGTCAGTTAGGAGATCCATTAGAAATATTGAACAGAGTAATCAAGTGGGAAAAGTTCCGCAGCGTACTGAACCAAGGGTGTCGAAAGGAGGACACAGGAAAGGGAGGACGCCCGCCGTATGACGTGGTAATGATGTTCAAGATATTGGTATTGCAGCGGCTGTATAACCTGTCAGACGATCAGACAGAATATCAGATCAATGACAGAATGAGCTTTATGAGATTTCTGGGAATAAACCTTTGCGATAAAGTCCCTGATGCGAAGACGATCTGGAAATTCAAGAATGACCTTGCAGAAATGGAAACAGTAGACAAATTATTCTGTATGTTTGACGAGCATCTTGAAAAAGAAGGACTGATCAGCCACAAAGGTACGATAGTTGACGCAACGTTCGTTGACGCACCACGACAGAGAAACAGCAGGGACGAGAACAAAAAAATCAAAGACGGTGAGATTCCCGAGGAATGGGAAAAGCCCGAAAACAAAAGTAAACTCGCTCAGAAAGACATAGACGCAGACTGGACAAAGAAGAACGGCGAACGGCATTTCGGGTATAAGGACCATGTAAAATGTGATGCCGACAGCAAGCTGATAACAAACTATAGCGTAACCAGTGCGTCAGTGCATGACAGCCAGCGCTGCCTAGTATTTATTGGCCAAGAAGACGAAGTGCTGTATGCAGACAGCGCATATTCAGGAAAACCAATCGCCTTAGCTCTGCCTGATAGCTGTGAAAATCAGATTTGTGAAAAAGGATATCGCAACTCTCCGCTGACCTCAGAGCAGAAAATGAATAACCGCAGGAAATCCAGAATCAGATGCCGCATTGAACATATCTTTGGCTTCATGACAGGGGCTATGCATGGCATAACAGTAAGAAGCATAGGCATTACACGTGCATGGATGAATATCGGAATCACCAATCTGGTATATAACTTTTGCAGGTACAGTTACTTAAAACGAGCCTCTGCCTGATATGGGATAACTGTGCCCTTTTTCAACTAATAAAAGGTAACAATCAAGGTAAAGTTCCTGTTTCAAAGCATTATTTGCAAGTCAACATTTGACCGATTATGCTAAATGCCTCTATTTGCCTGTATTTTTGTGGGTTTTTAGAGGTTACCTAATATAAAAAATTTACTTACTTCATTAAATGAAAGGGAGTTTATAGAAGTTTTGAGAAAAGCCATAAACTTTTCGTTACAATGACAATGCTGAAATCAGATTCTTGAAGATAACAATTTATTTTATTTTTGCCACAGGTTTTCCTCATGTGATGACATTAATAGTAAACGTAAAAACATCTTGTTTGGTCTAGCAACTGACCCATACTTATTCACCGATCATTTTTCACATTAATTACGTGCAAAATCGTTGAAAGCCTCACGCAAAGAGGAAATTCAACAATAATAACTCAATACCAGTATGAAAAACAATTTTCACCTCCACGGCAGATTATCCTGTTTATATCCCTCCAAGCTGGATTTCACCGCTTCCGTCACCTGATTAAACATAAACTGCCTATAAGCCGCAGCAAGCATCTCTTTGCGTTTTTCATCGCCGAGGGCAACATAATTCTCCCACTCATTTTCCAAACCGGTGAACTTCTCAAAACAGCGAAACAGTGCCCCTAGCACACTGGAAGCTTCATCTTCTCCGCTGTAAAATTCGTAATCCTCGCAAAGTTCTTGAAACAAGTGGTTGATTACGGACAGTTTTTCGTAGTCCTTATCCTTGACAAGCTGCGCCAAAAACTCTGCGGCGCTGTCGGACAACCCCGTAAACTCGCACACGGTTTTCATCTTTCCTTTCTGCGCTGTTGTGTTCGTTCTGCCAATAAGGTAGTCTGCGTTCACATTCAGTACATTAGCAATTCTCGCAAGTATCTCAATATCGGGCATACGCTTGTCATTCTCATAGTAGCCCAGCGTGCTTTTAGAAATCCCCACCATATCTGCGAACTGCTCGATGGTGTAGCCATGCTCCTTGCGAAGCTCTTTCAATCTTTTTCCAAACACCTGTTCGCAGGTGTTTTTTGTTTCCGGTACCATAGTGTTCCTCCTCGTAATGTTATTAAAAAGACTATATTTGTGGAATTAAAGACGAATATCCACAAACATCTTGACAGACCTACTGCGAAATGATATAATCACATCGTCACTCACAATAGTCATCTTTACAGCTATGATACCACGATGGTGATTATATGTCAAGTGGAAATTTCAAATCAGAAGGATTTTTTTCTTTCAGTTTTGCGAAAGGAGGTTCTGCAATGATAACATACGAACCGTTTTGGGATTACCTCGACTGGCACGAAATATCGACCTACACGCTGATCACCAAACATCACGTCAGCAGCAGTACGATAAACCGTCTGCGGCATAATCAGCCGGTCAGCACAGCGACAATAGACAAGCTCTGCGAAATTCTGAAATGCCCGGTCGATGATGTTATTACGTATGTCGAAAAGGCTAAATCGAGCGATTTGCGATCTGGTTGAAAGCTCGACTACATGGCGATTCTGCCGGAATTTGCGTGTGTTCCACACGCCGACAATACCGCAGGTTTTCAAGAGGTTTTAGGTGGTCTCCCCTTGCGAGGGGAGGTGCCACGAAGTGACAGAGGGGCTGACCGACAGACGGAAGCTTCCCTAACGCAGGCTATTTTGCTGACAAAATAGGTAATGCGTTATACCTATTCTGCGGAAGATTTCAAACGTGTCCGGAACAACAAAAAAATATAGCCTAAATTGCGACTACAGCCGCATTTACGGCTGCTTGAAAAGGAGTGAAAAATGAGCAATGAAACAAAAGCGCTGTCGATTTCTTTTCGTTCAGACGACGGCTACATTGAACATAACAACCGGGATTTCTTCACGGATAACGTGGATAAATCCCGAACGCCGAACAACATAACTTATGTAAAACGCGACCTGCGTGAGCTTTACCACGAACTTTTTGACGAAGCTCTCGCCGAGTATAACGCAAGGCAAAACCGACCCGACCGACAAATTCACGACTACTACGAACGCATCAGAAAAAGCAAAAAAGAAAAGCTGTTTCAAGAAATAATCGTGATGTTCGGGAATTCCGAGAATTGCGGCGTTGGTTCTGAAAATTGGGAAACAGCGAAAATCATGCTTGAGGAATATATGCGTGATTTTGAGAAAAGAAATCCTAACCTCAAGGTGTTCAACGCCGTAATGCACCTTGACGAAGCAACTCCGCACCTGCACATTGATTTCGTTCCCGTCTGCTGCGGGCAGAAGCAAGGACTTTCCACCCGTGTATCAATGAAGCGTGCAATTCAGCAGATGGGGTTTTCGGCAAGCGGAAAAAAGGAAACAGAAGCGATTTTATGGGGAAGTTCCGAACGGGCAAAGCTGACGGAAATTCTCAATAGCCACAATATCGCGCGGCAGGTTGTTGGAGCGTTCCACGACCACAAATCGGTTGAGGAATACCGCCGTTACGCTCAAATTCTTGGAAACACACGGGAGCATATTAGCGCTCTGAAAAAGGAAAACCCCATTGATTTAAGCAGCACAGATGTTGGTGAAATCCTCAATCAGAACGACCTGCTGCGCGAAACTGTGACAAAGCAGAAAAAAGAAATATCGCAGCTTCGGTCGAGGAACTCCGCAAAATTCCTGCCGATTGAGATTTACAACGATGAGAAGCGGCAGTACATAATTGAACAGTTGCAGCGCGTCAGCTGCCCGTTTGTTGAAGAAAAAAGCACGATATATGTTCCCGAATATTACGAGCCGTCTGTGAAAAAAGCGCTTGCTGCTTTCAAACCTATGGAGGGTCGGAATATCCGCGAACGGCTGAAATTCTTTATCGACCGAATACTGTATTCCGCAAGAGATTTCGAGGATTTCATCAAACTGCTGGAGGACTGCAAATATGAAGTGCGGAGAGGTAAATACATTACTATAAAGCCACCCTATGCAAAAAGGTTTTTCCGTCTGAAATCGCTTGGCGAGGATTATTCCGAGTATTCACTGAAGAACCGAATTGAAAACAGAAATAAAATTCCGTACGAGTTTAGGCAAACTGAAATGCAGGCAAACGCCCTTGAAAAGCCGTTCTACGCTGCGATAAACACAAGTATTACGCTTGTGAGAAAATTTGAGATTACACCTGCAAAGTGGGATAAGCAGCGACCGTATGATTTCATGAACGATAAGCAAATTGGCAGGCTGCTGCTTTGCCTGAACACGCTCTCCGAGCTTGAAATAAAATCCCGCGAGCAGCTTTACAGAACGGCTGAAAAATTGCAGGAGGAAATCGAAAACGGCGGCGACATTGAACTGAAAATCCAGCTTTCCCAAATCGAAAGCGCCATACGCACCTATGAAGAAATCGTCGAGGGCAATTACATAGATAACCTTATCCGCGCCGAGCGTGAGCGAAAAGAATCATTGCAGAAAAAATCCGAACAGCCTAAGTCGCAGACAGTTAATCGTAAGGACAGAAGATAAGGAAAGGAGGCAAATATGACCCAATCTAAAAAGCAGGAAATTCTCGCTAGCGTTACGGCGCTTTTGAGCAAACTGCTTGATGAGGAGGAAACACCTCTCACAAACGTACACAAACCCCCTGTCGAAATGCTGACTATAAAGGAGTGTACGCAAGAAGTCCGAGGACTGAACGAATTTACAATTAGACAGCTTATAGCGAGACATAAAATTCCTTTTGTCCGTGCTGGTCAAGGAAAAAACGGGAAGATACTTATTCCAAAAGCCGCTTTAATAGCATATCTTAACGGCACTGATTGACGGTTAGAAGTTGTGACAGCCTGAAAGTCTGGTCGGTCTGACGCACTTCTTCAGATTGAGAAATTTGTTTACAGACATAATCCATAGCCAAAGGCATATTTCTCAAAAAACCTCTTGACAAATTACGCTTTAAAGTGGTAAAATAGAGCTGCAGAAATATGCCAATGGTTTAACCGTCAAGGAGGTAAACTAATGGCATCAATCGAAAAAAGAGGCAACTCTTACAGGATTAAAGTATCCTGCGGCTACAAAGCGGACGGGACACAGGTTTTTCAGCGAATGACCTGGACGCCCGACGAAAAGATGACCGCAAAGCAAATCGAAAAGGAGGTGCAAAGGCAGGCAGTTCTCTTTGAGGAGGACTGCAAGCGTGGGCAAATCGTTTCGGCGGTGAAGTTTGAAACATTCGCCGAAGAGTGGTTTGAGGAATACGCAAAACTCAACCTGAAAAGCACAACCTACACACGGCAAAGACAGCTCACGAAGCGGGTTTATGCGGCAATAGGGCATATTCGGCTTGACAAGATAACTACCCGACTTATTCAGAAATTCATCAATTCCCTTGCGCAGGACGGCGTGAACGAGATTACGAAAAAGCCGCTTTCACACAAGACAATGGTGCATTATCTCTCGTTTATTTCAACCGTGATTGATTATGCAATTAAAATGGATATGCTGACCGACAACCCTTGCCGCCGTGTGACAATCCCCAAAGGAAGCAAGAAAGAGCGCAAAATCCTCTCAATACAGGAAACGGAGGACTTTCTGAAACTACTTGAAACAGCTCCTCTGAAATGGCGGACATTCTTCACACTGGATATTTATAGCGGAATGCGCCGTGGTGAAATGCTGGGTCTTGAATGGAAAGACATCGACTTTGAAACGGGGGTTGTCCACATTCAACGGACTTCCAACTACACGAAGGCTAGGGGCATTTACACGGACACGACCAAAACAGAGAACTCGGTGCGTTTCATCAAGCTGCCGCCCGAGGTGCTTGCAATTCTTGAACAATTCAGAGCCGAACAGGAAAAGGAGAAACAGCGGCTCGGTAGTAAGTGGATTGAGAACGACCGCCTGTTCACAAAGTGGAACGGGCTTCCTATGAACCCGCAAACGCCCTACGGCTGGCTGAAAAAGTTTTGCGAAAAGCACGGTATGCCATTTTGTGGAATTCATAGTTTTCGTCATCTGAACGCCAGTTTACTGATTGGCGCAGGCATTGACCCGACAACCGTTTCGGGTATCCTCGGACATTCGCAGGTGAGCACCTCGCTGAACATCTACGGACATATGTTCCGAGAGAACCAAGTCAAGGCTTGCAACGCCGTGGCGGAGGCGCTGGATTTTACTAAAAGAGGGGCTTGATGAGAATAATACCCAAACAAGACCCATAGCATATTTTCAAGCAAAAAGAAAAGCTCACAATCGGCTCTGTAAAGCCATTCAGGAGTATCGTGGTGTGGTGACCCGTACGGGAATCGAAAGCGGCAAACCGCCTTTTATATCTTTTCATATATTTTCTCAAACCGCATGGTTAAGCCATTTATGAAAAGTCAGAGCAGTTGAACCTGCACTGTCTTTGCACCTGTTTTTGTAACTTTAGCGGACAAATAGCGGACAGAATGATGAGTGAGGTTAACTATTGTGCTCGTGAAAATTCTCGATGGAATAAGCTCCAAAGATAAATATCAGGTTAATCCGTTCCACAAAAATAGCAATCTGCAATTTCATCAAGCTGCTTCGCAAGCAGTACGCAAAGACAAATCCTCGTCCGACTGCTTTTGTGGAAATCGTGAAGTGGGAGAATACCCGAGATTTCTATGTTGGACATGAGGTTATGGAGCAGCAGTGTTTCAAGAAAGAACATAACAACAGAAACAGAGCGTGCCTTTTGACAACGCTCTGCCGTTTTTTGTTTTCAGATATTCTTTGCGCTTATAAAGGAAAAGGTCATTATTATCACTTAATGCACTTAGTAGGCGGGATAAGGAACCGTGATTCCGATAATGCCGATGACTTTCCGATAAGCATTTTCCAAACACCATGCTCAGGCATATGCCGTCTCCGAGCATTAAAGCTCTGACAATGCCGAGAAGTGGTTTTCGATGAGCATTACGCTTATCTTGACGGGCTCTTGCCCTCCATTCTGCACCATATGATAAGCGTAACAAGATCTAGTACAAGTCTGATAACGCCGCAGGCGATACCCAGCGTGCGCATTTTCCATTCCTGCAGGAGAGCCATGCACATTCCGAGTGCTGGTGCCCGCGTCCAGACTCAGATAATCACCATGCCACACCCATAAAAGATGAATAGCTATTCAGTATATTGTATTGGAATCATGTTTTTTTCTGCATATTTTGCCGCACTACTTTCCCTTTTTGCATAAATTACCAACTTTGGAAAGTCCTGTACAGTGATTCCAACAATTTCCACATCAGACGGAATAACTATTTTTTCAAGATCGTGACAATTTTTGATTGTTGTTCTTCCGTCAATGCACATCGATCTTTTCCACGTGTCTTCTCCCATGACCATTTGTATAATTGGATGTTCCTCTGCTTCTTCATAAGGTTCAATAATCAGCTCTTTTAGATTGGTGCAGTTTTCAAACGCATGGCTTCCCAAAACCGCTGTCTGAGATGGTATCGTAAATGTTGTCGCGGATTGCTTTGGCGCAACTCTGCAGATGATATCCAATGATGAACTTGAAAGCGCACCATTATACATCACAACATGGTTCGCATTGTCAGATATAACGAATTCTTCCAAGGAATCACAGCCGCAAAATGCATTTTCTAGTTCGTATCGCCCCGAAAGATTTTCCCGACCAGCCAAAACGTTATCGAATGGTATTCGCACTTTTTTTAAAGAAGAACATCGGTCAAAAACGTTATTCGCCCACGTCGTCATATAGTTGTGTCCTTCCGGCAAAACACTGTCAGGAAGAAGAATCTCTTCGAGCATTTCACAGCCTTCAAAGGCGTGACTTCCGACGTACTCCAATCTTTCGGAAAATCGAATCTCCCGAAGCGCTTTACACTTATAAAATGCAAAACTTCCGATTTCTTTTACGTCGCTTTCCATTATGATTGTTTTGATTTTTTGACAACGGTCAAATGCCCAATCGCCAATCATTTCAACCGAAGCGGGGATCAAAAAGGTCTCACATTCAAAACTTGGCGGCACTAGCAAAAGTGTTTTCATTTCCTTATCATAAAGAGCGCCTTCAAATACGGTATAATACGGATTATCCTTATCCACATCAATCGCGGAAATATTGATATTATCATGAATTGCATAAATTTCGCTACTCGTCACCTGTTCGGTGATAAAATAACAGTTTTCTGCTATTTTCCCAATGTGTTCGTGCTTCTTAGTGTCAGAAATGATCGTTGGGGATTCATTTTGACTCTCATAAACAGACATTTCCGTTTTCTGTTCTACCGCCTGATCAATTACATTTACGGCATTGTTTTTTTCGCTTTGGCATGAGCAAAAAAAAACAATCAGAAAAAAAAATAATATAATAGCACGTTTATTCATCCGGTCTCTCCTCAATTATAAATTTTTTATAATAATAATTACGTCTAATGCCTGTATATTTCTTTTTACCATTAACCAAACTTGATAAGGGTTACAGCTGTAATAAGAAAGAAAAAAGATGAGTCAACTTACACCAACCGGTCTCCATTTGAAAGTTGGACGGTTTAATTCTGGATTATCCAAAATTAAATACGCCAGTCTCCATTCACCGTTTTCATTAACGGCAAAACCATTTATTGTATGATGAAATGGAAAGAACTCATGTGGCAGATAATCCGTAAAATAATCCCCATAATCATATGAAACATAATGCCATAGAAATTCACAGATTGATTCGGAATGGTCTACAATTTCGATATATGACCGATCTCTAAATGGATCTGTTGCCCAATTCCCCACTTTCTCCATATTCACCCACAAGATTCCTTCTTCGTCTCTTATAAATATCTGCTGAGGTTTATCTTCTGTACCATAAAAAAGGTAATGCGCGTATGCCTCTGTAAATGTCTGATGATACAATTTTTTAATATCTTGTACAGATTTAAAATAATCGGAGTACACTTTGCCAAGTATCATTTCAGATTTTCCCCCACCCGAAGATATATGATCTACCAGTTCAAACGATTGCAGCACCTTTGTATCAAAGCATAAAATGTTTCGGTTCATAAGCAAAACAATTTCATCTTCTAGGGAAGCGCCTTCTGGTAGCGAAGCAGTGATCAAATCAAAGCTTTCAAACGCTTCCTTGGTTGTTAAAACTTCCTGCCAGTTCTCTGGAACAACAAAGCCGTCTAAAAGCCAATTATCAACACTTTTATCTGTGATATCCGTGCTGCTGTCAGGTTCGTCGATTGAGATATTATCTTCGAAAGCTGAAAAGATCGTTTCGTCATTGATCTTAATTTCCTTCGCGGTTGTTACAGCAGATTCGACAACAGATATCTCTTCAAAAAAGGTACTCTTTTCACCATTTCGCTCTTCTTCGTGTTCATTTACAGAAAAGTCGCTTGACCCTGTTTGCTGTCCCTCGTTGTAAAGAGTACAGCCGCTGTAAAAGATCAAGGAAACAGATAATATTACTTTAAGAGTCTTCCGAGTAAATTCCATAGACATACCCTCCTTTTAGATTATTCCATCTTATTATTGGATTAGGGAAATTGTTAAAAAAATGGGTTAAATTAACATATGAAGTTTCACAGGAATCCAGCACAAAATAATCAGAAAGCCCGCTACCTTCGTTTACATATGACACTACAGTAATTAAATGATCCGTACCATTACTATTTGAAGCCCCAACTAATACAGGTTTGTTTAACTCTAATTGTTTTTTAACTTGATTGCGTACGGTATCTTTATTTGATACGGATTTCATTTCTGCTATCCAAGTCATTCCGTTATCAGTCCAATTGGTGTCTGTAATTTTTTCAAGAAACTCATTGGGCTCAAATATGTCTTCGATGAAATTGTATTGCCCCGATGTTGTTGCCATAAGTGTACATTTCCTGGAATTTTCCCTTGCTCCATCTTTGATGTAATAATACTGATAATATAAAGGAATCGTTCTAAAAACACCGACTGAATCCGGGATGGGATAGTACCACTTATTGAACAAGACAACCTCATTTGTTCCGATCAAACCATTTGTTTTTCTGTTTAATCTTTCGATATACTCAACAGAGTCAAACTCCAGTACATCACACGGCAAATAACCAAACCGACCATCAATTTTTACTTTTATCCAGTATTGTATTCTTCGACGGCTGCCGGTTACAGCTTCCTCTGTTTCTGTAGCTTCCTTTATTACATACACTTCCGGTTCCTTGCGTGAAATGATTAGCGCGCTCGCTTTTACCTCGAGATTGCTTTGCACGGTTATATCAAATTGGGAGCTCGTTTCAAAAGGCATGGAATACAACCGCGAAGCATACGAAAGGGTAAACGTTTTCCATTCACTGTATATTTCAGCAATCCCAAATTCAACGCTTTCGTCATTATCCGATTTAGTCGTTCGTTTCATTCCGTCCAACGGCATACTATCAAATCTATCAATCACCCCATCATTGTCGCTATCAGGGTCGATCGGGTTTGACTTAATAGGAGTAACCGGTGACAAAAGAGCATGGTATGGA
>OQVQ01000761.1_pt1 | contig 14197 bp, 21 predicted proteins | sample 1691491 | NCBI WGS metagenome assembly OQVQ01 (sample SAMN03418252, study PRJEB22391) | human gut metagenome | biome: human-gut; feature: organic feature; material: feces | host: Homo sapiens | place: Tanzania | collected 2013-01
CAGGAGGTCTCTTCTCACGGATCTCAGCAGCGAACTGACCGTGTTACTCTCGTTTCCGCTTCCAGCATGGACAAGGGCTTCGACGTAAGCGGCGGCAACAAGGAAGGCGCTTTCAAGGTTGGCGAGGCTATCGCTGCAAAGGCTGCTGAAAAGGGCATCAAGGATGTTGTTTTCGACCGTGCAGGTTACCTGTATCACGGACGTGTAAAGGAACTCGCTGAAGGCGCAAGAAAGGGCGGTCTGAACTTCTGATTCAGATACGCACTCGTATAGAATTAACGAGGAGGTAATACTTTTGGCAAATATAGATGCTCAGGCTTTAGAGCTTTCCGAAAAGGTTGTTGCTATCAACCGTGTATCTAAAACCGTTAAGGGCGGACGTATTTTCAAGTTTGCAGCACTGGTTGTTGTAGGCGACGGAAACGGTACCGTTGGTTTCGGACTCGGCAAGTCGGGTGAAGTTCCCGACGCTATCCGTAAGGGTATCGAGGACGCAAAGAAGAATTTAATCAAGGTTTCCCTGAAGGGTTCTACTATTCCCCACGAAGTTATCGGTGAATTCGGCGCAGGCAGAGTTCTTATGAAGCCCGCTGCTCCCGGTACAGGCGTTATCGCAGGCGGCCCCGTTCGTGCCGTTATCGAGATGGCTGGTATCAAGGATATCAGAACAAAGTCCCTGCGTTCTAACAATGCATGCAATGTTGTAAGAGCTACAATCAACGGTCTCGCATCCTGCAAATCCGCTAAGGAAGTTGCTGCTAAGAGAGGCAAGTCCGTTAAGGAAATTATTGGATAAGGGGGATTTCAGTCATGGCACTTAAGATCAAGCTGGTTAAAAGCTTAAACGGCAGACTGAAGAATCAGATCGCTACTGCCGAGTCCCTCGGTCTCAAGAAGGTCGGTGCTGTAACAGTTCAGCCCGATAATGCTCAGACACAGGGCAAAATCAAGAAAATTTCCCACCTCGTCGAGGTAAGCGAAGCATAATTTAAGGGAGGTGCGAGCTTTATGAAGTTACACGAATTATCACCCGCAGAAGGTTCTTCTAAGGAAGTTAAGCGTATAGGCCGAGGCCATGGTTCGGGTCACGGCAAGACCGCAGGCAAGGGACACAAGGGCCAGTGGGCACGTTCCGGCGGCGGAGTAAGAATCGGTTTTGAAGGCGGTCAGATGCCTCTCGCAAGAAGAATTCCTAAGAGAGGTTTCAACAACCTGTTCGGCACAACCTACACTGTAATCAACGTTTCCGACCTTGAAGTTTTCAAGGAGGGCACTGTTGTTGACGAGGAGCTTCTCGTTGCTTCCGGCATCGTAAAGAAGCTTAATGACGGAGTTAAGGTTCTCGGCAACGGCGAGCTGTCCAAGAATCTTACCGTAAAGGCTGCTGCATTCTCTGCATCAGCTAAGGAAAAAATTGAGAAAGCAGGCGGGAAGGCTGAGGTGATGTAATGTGTTTCAGACCTTCAGAAATGCTTGGAAGTCTGTGGAGATAAGGAAAAAAATCCTCTACACATTACTCATTCTTGTTATTTTCCGTGTCGGATGCGCTATTCCTGTTCCTTTTCTGGACGCTTCGGCGCTTTCCAACATGATGGGCGACAGCGGTAATATCCTGAGCTATCTCGATATCCTCTCCGGCGGCGCGCTCTCAAAGGCAACTCTGTTTGCTCTTTCGATCCAGCCGTACATCAACTCGTCTATCATTATTCAGCTGCTCACTTATGCTCTCCCGCCTCTGGAACGTCTCCAGAAGGAAGGCGAGGAGGGACGCAAAAAGATCCAGAAGATCACAAACGTGGTTTCGATGTTCCTCGCTCTGATAATGGCTTATGCTTACTACCTCACAATGAGAAGTGCGGGAGCTGTTACCTACACATCAGGCGGATCGGGAGTCTTCGCTGCGATCGTCATTATTGCGGCATTCGTTGCAGGTTCCTCTCTTATCGTTTGGCTGGGCAACCAGATCAACGAAAAGGGTATCGGAAACGGTATCTCACTGATCCTGTTCGCAGGTATCGTTGCAAGAGGTCCTTCAGCTGTCCTCAAGATGTTCGCTCTCGCTGAGACAGACAAGAAGATGATTTTCATCGTTCCTCTGGTTCTTATCGTATTTGTTCTGATGATCGGTTTTATCGTGTTCATGAACGAGTCGGAAAGACGTATTCCTATTCAGTACGCCAAGCGTGTTGTCGGAAGAAAGCAGTACGGCGGTCAGAACACTCATATTCCTATCAAGGTCGCTATGAGCGGCGTTATGCCTATCATTTTTGCGATGTCCTTCATGTCAATTCCCGCTACGCTGGAGCTTTTCATTAAGCGCCCTGCTGATCCTGAGGGATTCTGGGAAAATTTCTATGTGGGACTGCTGAACTTCTTCGCATATAACAGCCCTTGGTACGCAATAATCTACTTCCTGCTGATCATCGGCTTCAACTACTTCTATGTTTCCATGCAGTACAATCCGATCGAGATCGCTAACAATCTTCGTCAGAACAATGGCGGCATCCCCGGTATCAGACCCGGTAAGCCTACAAGCGATTTCATTCAGAGAGTGCTTTCAAAGATAACTCTTATCGGTGCGATCTTCCTCGGAATCATCGCTATATTCCCGATACTTTTCAATCTTGCGATACCAAAGCTCAACATCTCGATGGGCGGTACTTCGATCCTCATCATCGTAAGCGTTGCGCTCGAAACCGTAAGAACTCTGGAATCCCAGCTGATGATGCGTCATCACAAGGGCTTCCTCGAATAAAATATAAGCCCTATTGCAGCAATGCATGACTTTCTGAAAGGATGGAGAATATGAACCTTATTCTTTTAGGCGCTCCCGGCGCAGGCAAGGGTACTCAGGCTGAGGTCATCAGCAATACCCTCAATATCCCGCAGATTTCAACAGGAAACATCCTCAGAGCCGCTGTTAAAAACGGTACTGAGTGCGGACTTAAGGCTAAGAGCTTTATGGATGCGGGAGCACTCGTTCCCGATGAAGTTGTTATCGGCATCCTGAAAGACAGGATCGCTGAAGATGACTGCAAGAACGGCTTTATCCTCGACGGCTTCCCAAGAACTGTTCCCCAGGCTGAGGCTCTCGAAGCTATGGGCGTTCAGATCGACAAGGTCATCGAGATCTCCGTTCCTGACGAGGCTATCAAGGCTCGTCTCGGCGGCAGAAGAGTCTGCGAAAGCTGCGGCGCTACCTATCACATCGAATTCAATCCTCCCAAGGTAGAGGGTAAGTGCGATAAGTGCGGCGGCAACGCAGTTCAGCGTAAGGACGATGCTCCCGAAACTGTTATCGACAGACTGAAAACCTACCACGAAGCAACTGCTCCGCTCGTAGATTTCTACAAGAGCAAGGGCAAGCTCAAGACCGTTATCGGACAGAGCGAGGTTTCCGAAACATCTAAGCTCGTTCTCGAAGCGGTAAATGCCTGATTTGAAAAGAAGGCGGTTTCATGATAAATATCAAATCAAAGACTGAGCTTGAGAAAATGCGCATCGCAGGCAGAATAACCGGCGGCGCTATTGAAGCTGCAGGACGTTCGATCAGACCGGGCATGACAACCAAGGAACTCGACAAGGTCATCCATGATTATATAGTATCCCATGGCGCTAAGCCGTCTTTCCTGGGATACGGCGGTTTCCCCGGCTCGGCTTGTATCTCTATAAACGATGAGGTAATTCACGGAATTCCGGGACACAGAAAGATCTGCGAGGGCGATATCGTAAGCGTTGACGTGGGAGCTTATATAAACGGCTACCACGGAGACAGCTGCAAGACCTTCGCTGTCGGTCAGATCTCCGATGATGCGGCAAGGCTCATGAAGATCACCGAAGAAAGCCTGTACAAGGGAATTGAACAGGCGGTTGTCGGAAACAGACTGGGAGATATCTCTCATGCTGTTGAGGAGCATGTCGTTTCAAACGGTATGGCTGTTGTCAAGAAATACGTCGGACACGGCGTGGGACGTGAGCTTCATGAATCCCCCGAGGTTCCGAATTTCGGAAAGGCCGGACATGGTCCGAGACTTGTTGCGGGAATGGTCATTGCCATCGAACCGATGGTAAACCTGGTCGGCGAGGATGTAAAGGTTCTTCCTGACGGCTGGACCGTTCTTACAAAAAGCGGTTCGTTATCCGCTCACTTCGAGCATACGGTTGCGATCACGCCCGACGGTCCCGTTATTCTCACAAATCCCAACTGATACGGAGGAGTACCGTGGAAATAAGAGTCGGCAGCATAGTAAAGTCCGCTTCGGGACACGATAAGGGCATTTACCATGCGGTGGTTAAACTTGAGGGTGATTTCGCTTATATTGCGGACGGTAAGCACAGGCATATCGACAATCCCAAGAAAAAGCGATTAAAACACCTGAAACCAACCAATGCTTATACGGATACGGCAGACATAACCGATAAAAAACTGAGAAACCTACTGCGGGAATATAATTTCCCCGTTTAACCTCAAGGGGGTACGAAAGCTTGTCTAAAGAAGACGTAATCGAGTTAGAGGGTACGGTTCTGGAGGCTCTTCCTAATGCAAATTTCCAGGTTGAGCTGGCAAATGGCCATCAGATCCTTGCCCATGTTTCAGGCAAACTCAGGATGAACTACATCCGAATTGTTCCCGGAGACAAGGTAACAGTTGAAATGTCGCCTTATGATCTCACAAAGGGAAGAATTACCTGGAGATCCAAATAATCCGAAGTTGCCGCAGTAAAAATTACTGAGGAGGTAATCAAAATGAAAGTAAGACCTTCAGTTAAGCCTATTTGCGAAAAGTGCAAGGTAATCAAGCGCAAAGGCAAAATCATGATTATCTGCGAAAACCCCAAGCATAAGCAGAGACAGGGCTGATCCCCGCTGCGAAAAGCAAACGGTTTTTAAGATATAGTACGGTAAAAATGAAATTCTATCACGGAGGTGCATCAAAAAATGGCACGAATTGCTGGTATTGACCTTCCCAAGAATAAGAGAGTCGAGATCGGACTCACTTACATTTACGGAATCGGTCGTAAGTCCGCTGACCTTATCCTGGCTGAAACAGGAATTGATCCTTCTATCAGAGTTAAGGATCTCTCCGAAGACGATGTAACAAAGCTGCGTGAATATATCGACAAGCACTTCACTGTTGAGGGCGATCTCAGAAGAGAAACTGCTCTGAACATCAAGAGACTTGTTGAAATCGGCTGCTACAGAGGCGTTCGTCACCGTAAGGGTCTGCCTGTAAGAGGTCAGAGAACAAAGACTAACGCAAGAACCCGCAAAGGTCCCGTTAAGACCATTGCTAACAAGAAGAAGTAAGGAGGGTGTGAACAAATGGCTCAGGTTAAAGGTAAAAAGGCAACAGTTGTCAGAAGACGCAGAGAGCGCAAGAACATTGAAAACGGTGCTGTTCATATCCAGTCCACTTTCAATAACACTATCGTAACTATCACTGATACTCAGGGCAACGCTATTTCATGGGCAAGCGCAGGCGGACTCGGCTTCAGAGGCTCCAAGAAGTCCACTCCTTTCGCAGCTCAGACTGCTGCTGAGGTTGCTGCTAAGGCTGCTATGGAACACGGACTCAAGTCTGTTGAGGTTTACGTAAAGGGACCCGGAGCAGGCCGTGAATCCGCAATCAGAGCACTCCAGCAGGTAGGCCTTGAGGTTAAGCTCATTAAGGATGTTACTCCTATTCCTCATAACGGATGCCGTCCTCCTAAGAGAAGACGTGTCTGATGAAAACACTTGGAGGTGTAATTTAAATGGCAGTAAGTAAAGAACCTATCCTGAAAAGATGCAGAGCATTAGGCATCAGCCCCATGGTTATGGGTATTGGCAAGGAATCCAACAGAAACCCCGGCGCTAACAGCCGTAAGAAGGTTTCCGAATACGGCATGCAGCTCAAGGAAAAGCAGAAGTTGAAGTTCATCTACGGCGTTCTTGAGAAGCAGTTCTATCACCTCTTTGAGATCGCTTCAAAGATGGAAGGTAAGGCCGGTGATAATCTGATCACTCTTCTCGAGTCCAGACTCGATAACGTAGTATTCAGAATGGGCATGGCTCTTACAAGACGTGAAGCAAGACAGCTTACAACTCACGGTCATTTCCTCGTAAATGGTCAGAGAGTTGATATCCCTTCTTACAGAATCAAGGTTGGAGATGTTATCACTCTTTCCGATTCCAGCAAGAGCAGCACTAAGTTCAAGGAAATCGTTGAGCAGACAGCAGGCAGACTCGTTCCTGCATGGCTTGATGTAAATAAGGAAGCTTATTCCGCTAAGGTTACTCGCCTTCCTTCCGTTGAGGATCTGGACTACGAGGTAGAGTCTCACCTTATCGTCGAGCTGTACTCCAAGTAACAGAAAAGTGCGTAGATCTTATACGTCACTGTCACCAATGCGAATATGGGAGGGTTTTGTGAATGCTTGAGAAAATTGAAAAGCCGGAAATAGAAACAGTCGATGCGAAACCGGACGGAACTTATGCTAAGTTCATAGTTGCTCCTCTTGAGCGCGGCTATGGTACAACACTGGGCAACAGCCTCAGACGTGTACTGCTCTCCTCGCTTCCCGGTGTAGCTGTTACATCTGTTAAGATTGATGGAGTGCACCATGAATTATCCACAGTTCCCGGAGTTAAGGAGGACGTTACTGAGATCGTCCTTAACCTGAAGGGACTTACCGCCAAGCTCTACGGTGAAGGTCCTAAGACTGTTTACATCGAGGCTGAGGGCGAATGCACCGTAACTGCGGGCGATATAAAGACCGATTCCGAGGTCGATATTCTCGTTCCCGATATGCATATCGCTACGCTTGGCAAGGACGCAAAGCTTTATATGGAGATCACACTTGACAGAGGCAGAGGATACGTTCCTGCCGAAAAGAATAAGCAGCAGCTTAATCTTGGCATAGATGTGATCGCGGTAGATTCTATCTACACGCCTGTACTGAAGGTAAATTTCCAGGTCGAGGATACAAGACTTGGTCAGGTGACCGACTTCGATAAGCTCATTCTGGAGGTCTGGACGGACGGAACAGTATCAGCTAAGGAAGCCGTTTCACAGGCAGCCAATCTCCTCAACGAGCATCTGAAATTGTTCATCGACCTTTCCGACGAGGCAGCACTGCCTGATATTATGGTTGAAAAGGATGAAAAGGGTAAAGAAAAGATCCTTGAGATGACCATTGAGGAACTTGACTTGTCAGTACGTTCATTTAACTGCTTGAAGCGCGCAGGCATCAATACCGTCGATGACTTGATCAACAAGTCCGAAGAGGAAATGATGAAAGTTAGAAATCTCGGAAAGAAATCATTCGACGAGGTCAAGGAAAAGCTCCAGTCTCTGGGCTTCGACCTCAGTTCCGATGACGAATAAGCAAGTAAGGAGTGAATAACAATGCCAGGAACAAGAAAGCTTGGAAGAACAAGCGACCATAGAAAGGCAATGCTCAGAGCTATGGTTACTTACCTTCTCGAGAACGGCAGAATTGAAACAACAGTAACAAGAGCCAAAGAGGTTCGTTCTATGACCGAAAAGATGATCACAACTGCTAAGGTCAACGACCTCCACTCCAAGCGTCAGGTTTTAGCATACGTTACTAAGGAAGACGTTGTTAAGAAGCTTTTTGATGAAATCGCACCCAAGTACGCTGACGTTAAGGGCGGTTACACAAGAGTTATCAAGACAGGTCCCCGTCGCGGAGACGCTGCAGAAATGGCTATTATCGAACTCGTTTGATCGTTCGGTTGCTGAATAAACGACCTCCCCGTATCATTGATGCGGGGAGGTTTTTCTTTTTGCTGTTGCAAATAATCTGCGTGTGTGGTATAATTCTAGTGGGTTTTTAGTATTAGTATTAGTGTTACCATTATGCAGTTTTACTTATTGAAACGGCATATCGACGAAAAAAAGAAAAATAATGATAAATGACACATTATATTGTTCTTACCGAAAAGGTGAAAGTATGAATATTGAATATATCCACGAGCCTACCGATCTGCAGTGCGGTCAGGCGGTTCTTGCGATGCTGCTGGGGACGACTGCTGAATACATCTGCGAATATCTCGGCAATGACCGTGAAACGGATCTTTGCGAAATGAAGCGTGTGCTTACCGAACATGGAATAAAATTTTCCACCGAACGCAGGCAGGCGGAAGAGGTTTCAGATCTTCCTCGGTGTGCGATCCTCAGCCTTGAAACTCCCCGCTGCTGGCATTGGTCGCTATATGCGGACGGTGTATTCTATGATCCCGAGCATGGGGTAATGGACTGTTTTCCGCAGTCTGCAAGAAGATATTACTGGGAGATATATCCCGAGGAATAATAGCGAAAAATCAGCTGATTTAATTCTCATGTTTTCCGCAGAGAAAGCTGCTGACGCATTATAATAAAAACCATTAGAATTATGGAGAAGAAATCGCCACAAAAGCTTTGATATATGCGGTTTTGCGGCGAGAGATTCCCATAATTCAATGCGTTTTTAGTATTATATCGCCTTGGGACACGCTTGGGGTGTGGGATATTGCTGTGCATCAGACGGGGAAAAGGTGCGGCACATTCTCAGCTGCGGTCGGGACATGAGAGCTTTTGTCCTTGCCTGGGAAAATATATAAAAAAAATCGCCCGCATTTTTCGTGCGGACGATCAGAATTTCAATCTGTATAGATTGTTGCGCAGTAGCCGTCGTACTTTTTGCTTTTGTACATGGCGGAGTCTGCTTCGTGATAAAGCTTATCGAAGGAGATAATTTCGTCACTTCTGCAAAATGATGCTCCCAGGCTGACGAATATTTTTTTATTGTCCATCTCGGGGATAGCTATCGTTTCGAGATTTGCGAAAAGGCGGGAGAAAAAGTCATTTGCTTTGTCCATATCCCTCATTCCCGGCAGGAACATTGCAAATTCATCGCCGCCCAGACGGAGGACGATATCGCTGTCGCGGCAGCTTTTCTGGAGAGTTTCGGCAACTGCGACAATGACTGCATCGCCGACTGCGTGGCCGTAGGTATCGTTTACGGATTTGAATTTATCGCAGTCAAGGAGACAGAGAAGACCGTCTGTATGCTTTTCAAGTATTTCGCGTATTTTGCGTTCGCCGCAGCCTCTGTTTGATATGCCTGTCATAAGGTCGGTTTCGGAGAGATAGAGCAGGCGGTTTTCACGGCGCTTATCCTCGTCAATGACCTCGACACAGTAGAGGACGTGTTCAAGTCCGCCGTTTTCATCGTAATCAACGACGATAAAGCGTTCACGGCACCAGCCTGAAACATTTCCGAGATACTCATGGGCAACGGTTTTTTTGCCTGCAAGACGTTTGCTGAGTGTGGATATATCCACGAAATCAAGTACAGGTTTGAGATGTTTTTCCGTGCAGAGCTTGGTCATGGCTTTATTTATCTGCTTGGGGAAGTCGTTGTTATTTTTATCCAGTGCTTCATCTATCCATCCGGCGGATTTTATCGGGACAAATTTGCCAGTTTTGACATTTACAAGATGCATTGAAAGATAGATCTCAGAAAGGGCATGAAAGCTGCTGAGCCTTGCTTCCTCGTTTGATCTGTTGAATGTATTCCTGAGCTTGATGAAGGAGATAAGGAGTGCGCCGATCATTGCAAGGAAGTCGGAAAGCTCCTCGACATCGCCTTCAGGGGGATTGTCAACACCGAAGAATCCGTTTATTTCGCCTTTGTAGCGCAGCGGGCAGACAACAAGCCTGTGGATATCCTGCGGGCTGAGAAGGTCATATGAGGCTTTATGGGTGTCCTTTATTTTTTTCAGGTCGGGGATAATTATATTGTTTGCACTGTCGAAAGCTTCATACCACCAGTCGATCGTTGAAACTTCGACATTCTGCAGCTCACCGATCTGCGGGACAACGCCGTCTGAGCACCATTCATATGTATTTCGGGTATAGTGGGTACCGGGAATATCCTCGAATATGTAGATCCTGTCAGAACCAATATGTTTTCCGAAAAATCTGATAAATTCATTGATCTGCTCATCGGGTGTATCGTAATTCAAAGCAGAACGAAGAGCCTCGTTGAGTACCAGGGCATATTTGATTTTAGCTTTCATAAGGATTATCTCCATTCGGCAATATGACGGCTGAACATAATTTTGAAAATTGCATACTGCATTAATCGGTATTTGTTTTATTGTACCACGTCATGCAATATAAAACAAGGAATATTTTATTAATATCTTCTTTAAAATTATCAATAGATCATAAATAAAAAAACGTCCGCACCAAAAGATGCGGACGATAAAAGCTTTATATAAGAACGGGTGATCAGACACCGTACTTGGCTGTGGAAACTGCGATACCAACGCCCATTGTAGAAGCAACTGTGCAGGACTTGAGGTATGCACCCTTAGCAGCAGCAGGCTTAGCCTTAACGATAGCTTCCATAAGAGCATTGAAATTCTCTTCGAGCTTTGCAGCACCGAAAGAAGCCTTGCCGATAGGGCAGTGGATGATGTTGGACTTGTCAAGACGATACTCGATCTTACCGGCCTTAGCCTCTGTTACAGCCTTAGCAACGTCGGGAGATACAGTACCTGCCTTGGGGTTAGGCATCAGTCCGCGGGGACCGAGAACCTTACCGAGACGACCTACAAGACCCATCATATCGGGAGAAGCGATAACAACGTCGAAGTCCATCCAGTTTTCCTTGGTGATCTTCTCAACCATATCCTCAGCTCCGACATAATCAGCTCCTGCAGCCTTAGCAGCCTCAGCCTTGTCTTCCTTACAGAATACGAGGACCTTAACCTTCTTACCTGTACCGTTGGGAAGTACAACTGCGCCTCTGACCTGCTGGTCAGCGTGACGGGAGTCAACACCCAGACGAACGTGGATCTCGATTGTTTCATCGAACTTAGCCTTAGCTGTCTTGCAAGCCAGGTCAAGAGCTTCAGCAGCTTCGTAAGACTTTGTGCTGTCAACGAGCTTAGTGCTGTCTATATATTTCTTACCGTGTTTCATTAATCAATTTCCTCCTCATTTGTGGTAAAATAACGGAATTTTCCTCCCACTTGCGAGTTCGGGGCTATTCTTATTAAGCCTCAACCTCAACGCCCATGGAACGAGCTGTACCTGCGATCATGCTCATAGCAGTTTCGAGAGAAGCTGCATTAAGGTCGGGCATCTTGATCTGAGCGATCTTCTCAACCTGAGCCTTTGTGAGCTTTCCTACCTTAGTCTTGTTAGGTGTACCGGAAGCGGACTCAAGACCTAACTCCTTCTTGATAAGAACAGCTGCAGGAGGAGTCTTTGTGATAAATGTGAATGAACGGTCAGCATATACTGTAATAACTACAGGAATGATCATACCGATCTCGTTCTTAGTTCTCTCATTGAATTCCTTAGTAAAGGACATGATGTTGACACCGTGCTGACCAAGAGCAGGACCAACCGGGGGAGCAGGAGTTGCCTTACCTGCTGCAATCTGAAGCTTAATTAAGCCTACAACCTTCTGTGCCATGATTTTGCACCTCCATAAAATTAGCCGAAAGCGGTAACGTTTTGCGGCTCATGCATTTGTTTTTTAGTCTTCGTCCAGAGATACCTGAGAAAGCTCAACAGTAGCGGGTGTTTCACGGCCGAACATTGAAACGGAAACATCGACTGTTTTCTCTTCGGTATCAATGGCTTTAACGGTACCTGTGAAGCCTTCCATAGCGCCGCCCGAGATCTTAACACGGTCGCCGACCTTGAAATTAAGCTCAATGGATACCTTATTAGTATCAAAGCCCATAGCCGCCACTTCTTTATCCGAAAGAGGAACCGGCTTTGATCCGGGGCCTACGAAACCTGTAACACCCCTTGTGTTTCTAACGACATACCATGCGTCATTGTCCATGACCATTTTTACCAGGACATAGCCGGGAAAGACTTTTGATTCGACTTCTTTCTCCTTGCCGTCATCAGTCACCTCGATACGCATTTCGGTAGGCACCTGGACTTCCTGAATGAGGTCATGAAGCTTACGGTTCTCCACTACCTTCATTATGGTCTGAGCAACCTTATTTTCATATCCGGAATAGGTATGAACGACATACCACTTAGCTGATTCAGACATTTTCTTCAATCCTTTCGGTATGTGACGGGATCATCAGGCGTTAAGCGCAAGCTTAAGCAGCTGAGAAAGTCCCGAGTCAAGTCCCCAGATAAAAATTGCGGTAACAGTCATAAAAACAAGAACGACTCCCGTATTGTTAATAACCTTCTGCTTGGAAGGCCATACGACCTTTTTGAACTCACTTTTGAGGTCTTTAAAGTATTTAACAAATCCATTGGTCTTCTTCTTTGGAGACTTGCCGTTTTTTGCGGCTTTCTTTGCATTCTCACTGTCCTTGACCATTTTTTCGGCTTTAGCCTCGGCCTGAGCCAGCAGAGAATTCTTTTTCTTGGAAGCGGACGGTTTGTTTTCAGCCATTCAAATGACCACCTTTCGCTTACTTTGTTTCTCTGTGAAGAGTATGCTTCTTACAGAACTTGCAATACTTGTTCATTTCGATTCTGTCGGGATCGTTTCTCTTGTTCTTCTTGGTATTGTAGTTGCGCTGCTTGCATTCTGTGCAAGCCAAAGTGATTTTTACTCTCATATCGGCACCTCCTGACGATATTGTTCATGACGAACAGCTTCGATTTTGCCTCCCTCCTGCCGCAAACGGGAATAACAACTCCGCAAGGGCTTTCGGCTTATTTCCTGCAAATAGGCACAAAAAAATAAGCCTCTCAAAGAGGTAATTCAATTATATCACAGTAAAATATCTTTGTCAAGGGGATTTTTCAAAAAAAGTGCGTTATTTCCGCATTTGATGGACTCGGTCAATGTCAGGAGCCGGATTCGGGAGGCGAAAGAGCAGCTGGCGGTGTTTTGGATTATAATAAATGATAGTGTATATACATTAAAATTAAGTAAAGCGTAAGTCGGATAAATACTGTATAGGAAATGATCATCCGATAAGAGGTAAGGTGCAAATCAAACAATGACCTTTATGCGAAATGGAAATGCATAGGCAAATGAGAATATCGGCTTATACCATTATAATGTGTTTTTAAAGATTGGAACTGTGCGTTGTGTAAATTATATAATGATGTTGATAAAATGGTGTGCTGCACTGTAATGTATGCCAAAAGTCCAAAAAAATCAAAAAACCTGTTGACAAACAGCAAAGAATGTCGTATAATAAATAAGCTGACTCACAGAGAGTGCGAAAAAACGAAGAAAAAGGCGAGTAAAGCTTAGGAAAAGGGATTAAGCGAACCGGAAGGCTTCCAGAGAATCCCGAAGAACCCAAGAAAGAAAACCGAAAGTTTTTTAAAAAACCTCTTGACAAAGCAAACAAAATATGATATAATATTTAAGCTGTCTTGAAAGAGACTAAAGGAAATTCAAACCGACCGAAAGGAAAGAGAGAAAGACCTGAGAGTAAAAAGAAAAGTGTGAACGAAATATTTCAAAAGAAAATTTCAAAAAAACACTTGACAAACTCAGCTGAGTATGATATAATATAAAAGTTGCATCGCTCAGAGCGAAGCCGAGTGAAAAAACAAAATAAAAAATATTTTGAAAAAACACTTGACAAACTCAAAAAGATGTGATATAATAAACAAGCTGATTTCACCTCTCGAAAGAGAATGAGAGAAGCGAGTTCAGAACCTTGAAAATTGAACAACGAAAAGTTTATCAAAGAACTTAAACTAGACCCTTGAAATTCAAAGAAACTTTGAGACTGTGAAAGAATAACACAGGATAATAAAAACGAACCAAAGGTAATTTGCGAGCAATCGTGAATGAGCTAAGACTTGAACGTCCGAAAGGATGTTTAAATGCAAACTTACTAAAGAGTTTGATCCTGGCTCAGGACGAACGCTGGCGGCACGCCTAACACATGCAAGTCGAACGGTGAAGAGAAGCTTGCTTCTCGGATCAGTGGCGGACGGGTGAGTAACACGTGAGCAACCTGCCTTTCTGAGGGGGATAACGTTTGGAAACGAACGCTAATACCGCATAACATATCGGGACCGCATGATTCTGATATCAAAGGAGCGATCCGCAGAAAGATGGGCTCGCGTCTGATTAGCTAGTTGGTGAGGTAACGGCTCACCAAGGCGACGATCAGTAGCCGAACTGAGAGGTTGATCGGCCACATTGGGACTGAGACACGGCCCAGACTCCTACGGGAGGCAGCAGTGGGG
>OQVQ01000763.1_pt1 | contig 14185 bp, 10 predicted proteins | sample 1691491 | NCBI WGS metagenome assembly OQVQ01 (sample SAMN03418252, study PRJEB22391) | human gut metagenome | biome: human-gut; feature: organic feature; material: feces | host: Homo sapiens | place: Tanzania | collected 2013-01
AATTCGCTTGAGATTATTCCTTAGCGAGAAACCATGATTGGCAAGTGTATTCTCCAATTACCTATTTTCTATTCCCTATTACCTTATCTTCCCCCAAGGGGGGATAAGAGAGGGCCTTCATTCCTCACTGAAAGACAGTACCTTGTTGACGAGCTCACTCGCCTTTGGCTTGCTCGCCATGTTCAAAATCTATCACGGATATCACCGATGCGACGGATTTTTTCTTTCACGGATTTTTATTGTGTGTTGTTGGATTTATATGCGCCTGCCGGGCGCTATGGATTATCACGGATTATCTCTTGCTGGAGGCTATCCAGCGCCGTACAGGCGCAAATATAATCCGTAATAAATCCAGTGTCAAGTGGCAACACAAGATAGAATGAAATCCGTGAAAGATAAAATCCGTCGCATCGGCTTTATCCGTGAACTTTTGAGCGCGTGCGCACTGAGCTGAAGGCGAAGGAGCAAATCTTGTTGTCTGGTGGTAGCCCCCCTCAGTGGAAAATGAAGAATGGGAGTTACTTTTCTTTTAGTGAAAAGTGAAGAGTGAAAAGTGAAGAGTGAAAAATCGTGCTGACGCAATTATAAGGTAATAGGGAATAGGATATAGGTAATAGGAGATTAGCTTAATTCGCTTGAGATTATTCCTTAGCGAGAAACCATGATTGGCAAGTGTATTCTCCTATTACCTATTTTCTATTCCCTATTACCTTATCTTCCCCCAAGGGGGGATAAGAGGGGGGCTATTCTTATTCCTTATTACGAATATCCACGCGTCGAATCTTGCCGCTTATGGTCTTAGGCAATTCATCGGTAAACTCGATGATACGTGGGTATTTGTATGGAGCCGTCTCCTGCTTTACGTGGTTTTGCAGTTCTTTGACGAGTTCTTTGCCCGCTTTATCCTTGTATTCAGGAGCCAAAACCACTGTGGCTTTGACTATCTGACCACGTATTTCGTCAGGCACAGCGGTGATGGCACACTCCACTACGGCAGGATGAGTCATCAGGGCAGACTCCACTTCGAATGGTCCGACACGGTAACCAGAGGTCTTGATAACATCGTCAGAACGGGAGACAAACCATAGATAGTTGTCTTCATCACGATATACGATGTCTCCAGTGTAGTAATAACCATTCTTTATGCGCTCGGCAGTGAGGTCATCGTCGCGATAATAGCCCTTGAAAAGTCCGAGAGGACGCTTCTCGCTGACCTTAATGACGAGTTCGCCATGCTCCATTGGCTTGGCTGGCTTGCCCTCATCGTTCATTATCTCAATGTCATATTGAGGTGTTCTCACTCCCATTGCACCTGGCTTAGGAGTAATCCAAGGGAAGGAACCCACTACGAGAGTTGTCTCTGTCTGACCGTAAGACTCATAAATCATGATGCCAGTCTTCTTTTTCCATTCAGTGAAAACGCTGGGATTGAGAGCTTCGCCAGCCGTAGTGCAGTATTCCAAAGCGGAGAGGTCGTATGCACTGAGGTCCTCACGGATAAGGAAACGATATATGGTAGGCGGTGCGCAGAAAGAAGTGACGTGATTATCCTGCATCACTTTCAGCAAGTCGGCAGGCTTGAAAGTTCCTTCATAGTCGTAGATGAATACAGCTCCGCCAGCAAGCATCTGTCCATAGAATTTTCCCCACACTGCTTTACCCCAACCAGTGTCGGCAAGGGTGAGGTGGAGAGAGCCATTATGTATGTTGTGCCAATATTTTGCAGTGATGATATGAGCGAGAGGATAAGAGAAATCATGCATTACCATCTTAGGCTCTCCAGTCGTTCCGCTGGTGAAATACAGCAGGAAATTGTCGGTCACCTTATTGCGCTCCGGCACTTCAAAAGGGTCTGCCTCGTGGAGTCCGCGCCAATAGTCGTACCATCCGTTAGGCACATTAGGACCTATAGAGATGCAATGGCGGATGGTAGGGCAGTATCTGCGTGCCTTCTGCACGTGATTGACAACGATAGGGTCGCCACAAGCCACGATACAAGATATTCCTGCCATGTGGCAACGGTAGATGATATCCTTATCGGTAAGCATGTGTGTAGCAGGTATAGCCACTGCTCCGAGCTTATGCAGAGCCAGCATGGTGTACCACCATTCGAGTCTTCTCTTGAGAATCAGCATTACTCTGTCGCCTCTTTTGACTCCTATGCCTTGCAGGAACGCGGCACATTGGTCGCTGATATTCTTCAGTCCGCGGTATGTGACATATTCTTTAGCGCCTCTATCGTTTACCCAAACCAGTGCGTCTTTCTCAGGTTGCTCAGCAGCGTATCTGTCAATGACATCGTAACCGAAATTGAAATCCTTAGGTACGTTTACTTTAAAATTGCTCATGAAGTCCTCATAGGATGAGAACTCAGTCTGCTCCATGAAATGTTCGATCATATTATTGCGATGGATTTTGCAGGTTGGAAAGTCGGTTCCATACCTGTGTTTGCTTGTAAAACCTAATGCAAAATTATGAAATTGGGAGGCTCTTTCCGCATTTTTTTACATTTTTTGTGCCCGAAGTGTATGAAATGACGGATGAACAGCATTGCGGTTTCTATGCTTTTGCGCACACTCAAGTTGCAGTGTGCAGTATTGTTTCTATGTATTTGTGACTCAACGTCTGCAAATCAAAAATACCATAATATAAATAGGTGGTCAATCTTGTTTTGACCACCTATTTACTCTGCAGAATAGCTTAGCAGAGAGTATGTGAATCTATATAGCTCTGCACAGCGTCCTTATAAGTGTCGGAGACAGGGATTAGAACGTCTCCGATTGTCAATCGCAGGCGGTCTATCACGCTTACTTTCGGCATGTGGACGATGTATGAGCGGTGAACGCGCATAAATTCCGGCTTTGGCAGAAACTCTTCGAATGTGCGCATATTCATAAGGCTGTGTATCGGCTGTGAATTGCCTTCGAGCACTATCTTTACATAGTCCTTTACTCCTTCGACATAGAGTATGTCGTCGAGGTTGATACGTATCAGTTTGTAGTCACTCTTTACGAAAGCTACTCTGTCTCTGGAATATATTTCAGCCTTCTTACGGTCGGTATGGCGTTTCAAAGCCTTGTCTGCCGCTTTGACAAAGTTGTCGTATGAGATTGGTTTCAGAAGGTAATCCACAGTGTTTACCTTGAAACTATCAATGGCATAGCGGTCGAAAGCTGTAGTGAATACCACCATTACTTCTGGAGGAAGGATAGTGGCAAACTCGATTCCGCTCAGCTCCGGCATCTGAATGTCGAGGAAGAGCAAATCTACAGGCGATGTACGCAGGGTGCGCATTGCGTCAATGGCACTATTATATACACCCACAAGGTTGAGGAATGGAGTCTTCTTTGCATATCCGGCGAGCAGTTCCGCTGCCAGAGGTTCATCATCTATTATTGCGCAATTTAGTATCATAATATTCTGTTTTTTTACCAGAGAACAATCTCTGAGTGGTACAATCCATCTGTTTCATCCACACCGCAAGTCCAGCGGTAGTGGTCTTTGTAAGTGGCATTGAGTCGTAAGCTCACCTGTTTGAGTCCGATTCCATGTCCACTTCTGTCAGCGTCAGTCTTTGGGAAATTAGTGTTTGAGACGTGACATCTTATTGTTTTGCCCCCATTTCCAGGGTTATTGCTATCCTCATTCTCAGTGACAGAGATGCTTATGGAAATATTTGACGGCTGGGTGGCGCTGACACCATGCTTGAAAGCATTCTCTACCAGGGAGATAAAAAGCAATGGAGCCACGGTGATATCGTTGTTGTCAGGCACTGAAATGTCAACATTTACAGTGACATTGCTTGCAAATCGCAGTTTCATCAAATCGACATAAGAGCGTATGAAGTCTGTCTCCTGCTTGAGACTGACCTTCTTCTCCTGACTTTCATAGAGCATGTGGCGGAGCAGTTGCGACAGTTGCATTATGGCATCCTGTGCCCTTTGTGCGCTGATAGCAGTGAGGGCGTAGATGTTGTTGAGGGTGTTGAGGAGGAAATGAGGCGATAGTTGGAAGCGAAGTCCGCGTAATTCAGCCTCGCGCTTAGCCACTTCCGCTTCCTGTCGCAGGTGGTTTTGCCTGTTGGCATGCTCTGTCATCCTGATGCTGTAGGCGATAAGAGTGGAGAGGACGAGATTGAGCGCATCGCGAAACACTATGAGAACTTGAACAAATACTGGCATTGACATAACAGGCTTTGGCTTAATGCCATTTGACATGTCAATATATCTGAATTCATATCCACGCATCTTCATCATTATTATGGCTCCGATTATAATAATAACGAAATTGATGTATATAAATTTCGTTTTGTCTTCACTATAAATCATTTTTGGAACGAGCCAAAGAAAATTGAGATAGAAGACTGTAATCATCGCTATGGAGGTGACACACTTAAAGAGATAGAGCGTGAATGTCAGTTTCTCTTCCGGCCGCATGAACATGACTGGCATGAGAAGTACTGCTATGATAGCGAAGATATGTATGGTATTAGTTCTGTTGATTCTCATTTTGCTGTAGTTTTTTTAAGGTTGATTATGAAAGTCATTGTCAGGATATGCAGGATTATAGTGTGGAAAAGCGGTTGTAATCCTGTATATCCTGACGATGTAAATGATATGGTTTATTCGTATCTGATGGCTTCGATAGGATCCATTCTTGCGGCTTTTCGTGCCGGGAAATATCCGAATCCTACGCCGATGATGGTGCAGACGATGAAGCTTACCGTGATGCTCCATCCCGGAACGCTCGTAGGCAGATGGAATATCATCGTGGCGAGGGCAGATATTATCTCTCCGAGAATGATTCCGATGATGCCTCCCGTCAGCGATATTATCACCGACTCGATGAGAAACTGATTGCTGATATCAATGCCTCTGGCGCCAACAGACATTCTGAGACCTATCTCCTTGGTGCGCTCCGTCACGCTGACGAGCATGATATTCATGATGCCTATTCCTGCTACGAGGAGGGAGAATGCCGCTGCCACCACGAGGATTATCGTCACGGTGTCCATAGTCGATGACATGGTCTCCATCATCTCCTGCTGGCTTCTGATGGTGAAGTCATCGCTGTCGCCTGAGGTGTCCTTGATCTTATGGTTCTCACGCAGCTTCTGTGTCAGTTCGTCGATAGCCTCGTCAGTCATCTCTTCCGAAATGGCAGAGCAGGTGAATGAAGAGAAATAGGTCTGCGCGGCGATACGTTTCATCACGGTGGTGTAAGGAGCGATAATGACATTGTCCTGGTCCATTCCCCAGTTGTTGTAGCCTTTAGACTTTAGCACACCGCAGATACGGAAAGGGATGCTCTTGAATCGAATGGTCTTTCCTACAGGGTCAGAGCCGTCAGGGAAGAGCTCATCGACGATAGTCTTGCCCACAAGGCACACTTTAGCATTCTTTTTTACGTCCTCATCGGTGAAGGCAACGCCTTGGGATATTTCCCATTGCTTGATGTCGAGATAGTCGAGCGACTCACCGTAGATGGTGGTATTGGTGTTGTTGGCACCATATATCGCCTGTCCGCTTGCGTTGACCTCAGGAGATACGTAGGTGACGTATTTCTTGTCTTTGATAAAAGACTCATAGTCGGCTATTTTCAGCGTCTGCATAGACGATGGATCCTGACGTACGCCTCCCATCATGTCGGCGCCCGGACGTATCATTATGACGTTGGTGCCCATCTGTGAGATATTCTTTCTGATGCTTTCCTTCGAACCCTGACCGATAGCCATCATCACTATCACGGCTGCTACGCCGATGATGATGCCGAGCATGGAGAGGAAAGAGCGAAACTTATTGTTCGCTATTGCGCGGAATGCAATCTTGAATAAGTTTGTTATACTCATGTTGGAAGTATTTACTGATCGTTAGGGATAGGCAGTGCAGCGAGTGCTTCGGCGGCAGAGAGAATATTGTCATTGATGACATCCTCACGGATAAGTCCGTCACGGAGCATGATATTACGGCTGGAATACTGCGCTATCTCGGGGTTATGGGTGACAAAGATGATGGTTCTTCCTTCGGCATGAAGTTTCTGGAATAGCACAAGCATCTCGAAAGAAGTGCGCGTATCGAGGTTACCAGTAGCCTCGTCGGCAAGGATAACTGCGGGATTGTTTACCAATGCTCTTGCTATTGCCACGCGCTGCATCTGTCCGCCCGACATCTGGTTTGACTTATGATAGAGTCGCTCGCCGAGTCCTACCTGCTGCAGTGCCTTTATTGCAGCTTCGCGACGCTGTGTGGCATTATATTCCTTATTATACATCAGTGGTAATTCCACATTTTCCACTGAAGTAGTCTTAGCAAGGAGGTTGTAGTTCTGGAAGACAAATCCAATCTTTCTGTTTCTCAGTTTTGCCCTTTGGCTACGCTTCATCTGTCTGACACTGATGCCGTCGAGATAATATTCGCCAGAAGTAGGGGTGTCGAGACAGCCCAACTGATTGAGCAAAGTGGATTTTCCAGAGCCAGATGTACCCATGATGGTGACAAATTCTCCCTCATATATCTTGAAAGACACGCCTCTGAGGGCATGTACAGTCTCCGAACCGACAGTGAAGTTACGCTTCACATTGTCGAGTTCGATGACCACTTTTCTCTTCTCTTCCATAGTGCTTAATTCTTTTTAGCGTCCTTGTTCTTGTTTTTTCCTGGAGGGCCTGGCATGAAAGGGTTGGTGCTTTCTTCCTCTTCGCTCTCCTCATCGTTAGGCATACCGTTGGACTTATTGCCTATGATGACTGTTTCGCCAGCCTTCAGTCCGCTGATAATCTCAGTCATAGTGCCGTCGCTGATACCAGTCTCTACGGCAATGGCACGGATGGTCTGACCTTGTTTCACCCAAACCTTGTTCTTTGCGTCGCAGTTTACTATCTTTTCGTCAGGAGAAAGCATTATTTCGTTAGGGTTGAAGCGCAGTGCCTTGACAGGGACAGCGCATACGTTGGCCTTCTCATTGGTAGTGATAGTGACGTTGGCAGTGAGTCCAGGCTTGAGCTTGAGGTCGGAATTAGGCGCAGAGATGACCACTTCGTAGGTCACCACATTGTTTGTCGTGGTGGCAGATTGGCGTACCTGTGTCACGCTTCCCTGGAATACGTCATCCGGATAGGCATCGACGGTGAATGTTACCTTAGCGCCTTCCTTCACGTCAGCAATGTCTGCTTCGTCAACATCGGCTACTACCTGCATGTTTGTGAGGTCTTGAGCGATGGTGAAGAGTTCAGGAGTGCTGAAGCTTGCAGCGACGGTCTGTCCTTCTTCCACAGCCTTACTGAGCACTACGCCGTCGATAGGCGATGTGATAGTGGCGTAACCGAGGTTGGTCTGTGCTCGAGCTACGCTCTGCTTGGCAGTCTTGACAGACTCTACGGCGCGGTCATAACTCAGTTTCGCACTCTCATATTCATCAGCAGAGACGAGTCCTTTCTTGTAAAGAGCCTGATAGCGCTGGTAATTTCCGCGCTGATACTGCATTTCGCTTTGTGCAGAAGAGAAGTTTGCCTTTGCGCTATTGAGCTCAGACATGAGGTTAGTACGGTCGAGTTCTGCTATCACTTGTCCTTTCTTTACTACGCTATTGTAATCTACGTAGAGGTGGCTTACGATACCACTGACCTGTGTACCTACTGTAACGCTTGTGACAGGTTCGATAGTTCCTGTCGCTGTAACGCTTGTCTTGATAGTTGTAGTCTGTGCTTTGGCAGTTTCAAAGCTTACTTTTGTATCTTTCTTCTTGCCCATGAAGAAGAACAGTGCCGCTCCTATGACAACGATGGCGGCTATTGCTATTGTGATATTTCTCTTGTTCATATTTTGGTTGTGGGTTGTTGGTTATGGGTTGTTGGTTGTTGGTTATCGGGCGATGACGCGCCCGACACAGTGGCTTCCCTTATTTCTGATAGAAATCCAGCATCTTGATATTGAGGATAGCCATGTATTTGCTTTGCAACTCATTTTGCTGGGCAGAGAGGAGGCGGGTCTTGCCTTCCTGCAGTTCTACGATATTCTTCAGTCCGAGACGGAATTGCTCGCTGAGAAGGTCGTAACTGGTCTGTGCGCTTTCGGTGCTTACCTTTGCTGCCTTGAATTGGCTCTGCTTGTTTTCGGCCTGAATCCAGTAGTTTTCTATCGTACTGTAAAGCTCCACTTGCTTGTCTTTTATGTCAAGGAGCGCTTGTTGGCGAGAAATCTCAGCTTTATTGACCGCTGTGCGCTTCTGCCTTTGATCGATGATAGGCACGCTGATGCTGAGTCCACCACCGAGACTGAAGTTTTGCTTCGCCTGAATGCCCCAGCTCTGGTCGCCCAGGCTCGTGGTGTTGGTGCCTGCGCTTGCAGTGAGTCCGATGGTAGGGAGGCTCTGCGCTTTGGCAATCTTCTTGCTCAGTTCGCTGCTTTCCACTTGAAGATTGAGGCTTTTAAACTCAGGTCTGTTGCGTAAAGCATTGTCATAGACGGACTGAAGGGCAGGAATCTCTGCCAGAGCCATCTCGTCTGAGGCTTCAAAACCAGCGATGTCAAACTCTTCGCTACTTGTGATTTGCAGGAGTTGCTTGAGCTGTCGCTTGTAATCGCGTACATTGCTTTCGGCTTGCACCACGTTGTATTCGTCCTGTGCACGCTGTGCGGTGAGCTGCATGAGGTCTGCTTTGCTCATTTTGCCTACTTCCAGCATCTCTTTACCGCGGTTTTCGTTTACGATAGAGGCTTCGAGAGTGGCTTTCTGCACGCTTACGTTCTCTTTTACGTAAGCTATCTGCACGTAGAGCTGTGCTATCTGCTCTTCAATGCTGCGTGCTGTGGTGATGGAATCGTACTCTTCTTGCTGTACTGAGAGCTTGTTGAGTTTTACTTGATTTGTGTTTCTGTTGCCGTTCCATACGGTCCAGTTGCCAGCGAGGGAGTAGGAGCCATTGTAGTACACCTTATCTACTCCCGATTGTACGTTTCCATTCGACACTGTGGCTTGCCCTGCATTAGGCCAAGGGCGATAGTTTACGTTTTGATTAGATGAAAAACTAAGAGAAGGAAGTAGCTCAGCTTTGGATGACAGCAATTCCTCATTGCTCATCTGTTTCTGCAAAGCCGACTTCTTCAGTGAGATGTTGTTCTGCGCGGCGTATTCCATGCAGTCCTGAAGAGTCCACTTCTTCTGGGCTTCCATGCTGAGCATCGAGAGCGATAGGGTGGCTGTGAGAATTATTTTTCCTAACATATTCATAGTTGTTTGATGTCTAAACGTTGGCAAAAGTATGGGTTTTGTCGATACCTTGCAAGGCGTTCATATTCTTTTATCTATGTAATATGCTTTCTTACAGGGCATTTTCTTTGCTTTAACGTGTTTTAACTAAAGTCTTGTGAGTAATGATGTCGAAATGACAATTTATTGCTATGAGCCCTGAAATGTAGGGCTTAACCAGTAAATTCCTATGGAAATCATTCGTGAAGAAACCTCATCTTTGCTCTTTGGAAGTTTTAAACTCACTTAATTTATAATCCTCTTTCTTGGTCGTTTCGCCATTTTGTTGTACCTTTGCATTATCTAAGGTTTGACCGTTGTTGTTATGTGCTATTAAGTTAGTGTTTGTCTCTTTACTGAGGCTGGACGTGACAGACGGACGAACCTTTTTCTTTGTATAGAAATCACAGAAAATTTCCCTGTCATTTCTCGGTTCTACAACAACTAAATATCTAATATAGTCGGTTTTGTCCCGTATAAATATATGAGATATGACGTGACAGAAGGGATGACTTCTTTATTATATTAAGTTGGTAATCAAAAATAATTTTGATTACCAACTTACATACTTATTTTTGGTTTGTGGTTTCCTCTCTTCTTTAGAATTTTGCCCTCTCTCACACAGAAGGCATATTTTGCTCTTTGTTTTCAGATGTTCTGTCGCTTTATTCCGCAGGAAACTGCATGGTGAGGCAATGCAGCGAGCCGTGCTGACGAACGGCTACACGAGCGTCAATGCCTACAATCTCACGGTCGGGGAATGCCTTCGAAATGGTTTCGAGGGCCTGGCGGTCGAGGTCCGGCTGGTTGTAGGTCGGCACAAGGACGGCTCCATTGATGATGAGGAAATTGGCATAAGTGGCAGGAAGGCGCTCGGCATCATCATAGATAGGGCGTGGCATAGGGAGAGGGAGCAGTCGGTAAGGCTTGCCTTCGATGGTGCGGAAAGATTCCAACTGCTTTTCCATAGCCTGGAAATCGGCATATTGCTCATCTTCTTCGTCGTAACATTTCACGTAGAGCAATGTGTCGTCGGGAGCAATTCTGACGGTTGTATCTATGTGGCCGTCAGTATCATCGCCGATAAGATTGCCATGGTCTATCCATATCACCCTTTCCGCACAGAGACGGCGCTTGAGTTGTTCCTCTATCTCGGCTTTGTCCATCGGTTGGTTGCGGTGCGGGGCAAGGAGACACATGGATGTGGTGAAGATGGTGCCTTTGCCATCGCTCTCTATTGACCCGCCTTCCAATACGAAGTCGAGGTGATCTTCCAGTGTGATTGCTGGCTTTTTGCAATCAGCGCAGCAAGTTTTTGCATCGCTATTTTCAGCATATAGCCTTGTGAAAGCGCCCATTTCCTGGAGGTTAGCTGTAATGGCATTGTCCTTGTCAGCTCGGAATTTGTCGCCCCAACCATTGAACCGAAAGTCGAGTAGGGTAACACCGTTGCCATATTCTGTAGGTTCGCTTGCATTGTCATCGTCAGAGTGTCCCTTATATAATAAGGTGATGGCACCGTGATCGCGAGCCCAAGTGTCGTTGGTGGGCATCTGATAGATGAACACTCTCTCCATTTGGGTAGGTGAGAGCCATGTTTCGAGAATATTTCTCACGGCTTCACTGTCGGGAGTGGCTATGATGAGGTCTTCGTGGTAGGTGACGTTGCGCGCTATTTCCACTTCCATGTCTGTGATGTCATTGAGATATGGAGCCCAGTCGGTGTCTTTATGAGGCCATGTGAGGAGCACGGCTTGCTGCTCATGCCATTCGGATGGGAGGTATTTCTTTTTCATTTTCTTCTTTCTATATATTATCATAAGTAGGTAATCAAAATTATTTTTAATGAATAGATAATAATATTTGTTTTTCATTATTGATTCCACTATAAAAAGTCGGACTATTCGTCCATGATAAATATTACGTAAGTTTAACACAATATCGCTCTTTGAAATTATGTAATCTGGAGATTTTTTCGTATATTTGCATAGTAAAACAAGAAGCCGAACATGTTCAAAAAATCATCTGTAAACAAGCAGTTGGGACTCTTCTCGACACCTTCCAATCTCATGTGCAAGCGTGAGCGCAAACTCTATGATGACGAGTTGGAATGGCACAGCCAGTTCTTCCGCAACGTCACCTGCAACATAGACGAGGAAGTATTCCGTCCTCTCTATACCGAAAAAAAATTTGGCGCCCCCACCAAGTATATCCGTCAATTGGTGGCGATGAACATTCTGAAGGAAGGTGCAGGTTGTTCGGATGAGCAGATGTTCGAGAACTGCCGTTACAACCTGCTTTGGCGCAAGGCTCTCGGTTTGTTGAACCTTGAGGACGAATGTCCCTCCGAGGCTTCCTACTATATCTTCCGTGGCAAGATATGCGAGTATGAGCAGAATAGCGAGCTGCATGCAAATCTCTTTGAGGAGTGTTTCAAGAAACTCACCGCAGCTCAGGTCAAGGCTTACAAGGTGTCGGGACGTGTGGTTCGCATGGACAGCAAGCTCATCAGCAGCAATATCGCATGGTACTCCCGCTATCAGATCATCCACGAGACGCTTGTAAAGAGTACTACCGATGATGATGTGCTTCGAATCAAGGATCAGATGATACGTGAACATCTCATTGGATTTCTCGGTGAGGATGCAGAGAAGACGGTGTATCGCACGGACAGCGAAACCATGGGCAAACGTATTCTTGATTTGGGCATTGTAGTCTACAGCCTGCTGCAAATCTGTGCTGATACAGAGAAGATGCTTCTTCGCAGAGTCTTTGGCGAACAGTACGATGTGGATAAGGATGGCAATGTAACCTTGCGTGACAAGGCCAGGATATCCGCTACCAGCGTGCAGAATCCCAACGATCCCGATGCCGCATACCGCAGTAAGGGAGGCAAAGAAGTCAAGGGCTATTCAACCAATGTTACGGAGACTTGTGATGAGGACGGTAAGCCAAGCCTTATAACCGATGTGCAGGTAAAGCCCGCCAATGTTGCAGATAACGGCTTCGTTGAGAAAGCCATAGAGAACACCAAGGAAGTGACCGGTAACAAGGTCGACAAGCTGCATTCCGATGGTGCATATCAGAGTCCGGAGAACCGCAAACTTGCTGCAGATGAAGAGAACGGATTCGAGTTCGTAGCCAACGGCATACAGGGCAAACCTACCCGCTACAACCTAAACAAACGTGAGGATGGCACACTGGAAGTCACGGACAAGTACACGGCGGAAGTCTTGGATGCAACCAAGGTGAATGACGGCAAATGGAAGATACCTGTCACGGATAGGAATGGAAAGAAAACCTATCGTTATTTTGACGACGAAGCCGTCAAACGCTGCGAAGTCCGACGGCAGATGGACTCCATCCCGTGGGAGGAACGCAAGAAACGCAACAACGTCGAGGCAAGCATCTTCCAATACTGCTTCCATACCCGAAACAACAAGACACGCTACAGAGGTCTCATCAAGCACACGCTCCAGGCAATAGCCCGCTGCGCGTGGATCAACATGCGCCGACTTTTCCTCTTCGACGTGGAAAAAGCTCTCCAAATAGCATAAAATGTCAAAGAACGACTGTGGACATGCGAAATGTCCTATATTGGGGCTCACAAAGGCTCATCTGAGCCGATATGGCGATGCCGGAGTCTTACAAATGACTTTTCGCATCAACCCGAGTTAACGGCAGAATCGGGACGGAAATCTCGAAAATGCCACGATGCTTAATTTTTAAAGCCACTTTTTATAGTGGACTCATCATTAAAAGAATCTTTCTTGATATTTGCAACTGGATGCAGTTTACCTATTTCAGGACAAAAATAGACATCTCCATTTGAGGCTACAGCAAATACGCCAAACATACAATTATCATTGATGATATCATTGCTCATTATTTCGACAAAATGTATAAACTCATATTCGAGACCATATATTTTTGTTTGAATTGTTTTTATCAACTTAGAATATTTTTCATTTTCCTGTTTAGAGGGATTAATTTCTCTTCCCTTAGATAACCCTTCAGTGAATTTCACACAAAAGGGTTTACCTTTGTATTTTTCAACCAGTCGTTCTGAGAAATCCACATAATCATCAAGATGTAATTTCAAAATAGAATAGGGAGGAGTTATTGCGACAGAAGTCTCAACCCCATTTTTAATGAAATTATCTAAAGAATCCAATGCCTTTTGGAAATGATTTTTACCTCTAATTGTAGCATTTGACTCTTCTGAAAATCCATCAATACTGATTTGAACAGAACTAATATATTGAGACAATGTTTCTATTATTGTCTTTGTCAGCAAAGCACCATTAGTCAACAACTTTATTTCAAGACCCAATTCTGAAGCGTATTTTACTATTTCTAGAAAATCGGCTCTAATTGTTGGCTCTCCTCCAGAAATTGTTAATCGAGTACCTTTGGCTATAGTTTTATAGTTATAAATTAACGTTGTTATTTGTTCTGTTGTTAATTCATTCTCATTACTTTTACCAGAAAGCATATAACAATGAGGACAAAGCAGATTACATTTATTCGTCAAATATAAATGCAAACATCGACTATCTTCTACAGAATTATGTATGTTCTTATTACAAAAACAGCGTGCCTCAATTTGGCAAACAACACAATTGACGTCATCTTCTTTAAACGAGTTTGATAACGTCTCTTGAATAGTATGCCCTTGCTTGAAATAATTTAAGATTGATAATTGCTCTTCAGAATCCAGTACTATCCAATTAGCATATTCTAGAGCAATAATCAAATATTTCTCAGCATATTTAACCACACATATCTCTTGTGGAAATATGTATTTTTTATTTACATCGATTTCAACTTGAACCATAATTTATCTATAACATTCAGGTTTTAGTCCAACTTAACGAACTCAAAATCATTCGGATTGCAGCATGCTTTCTTGTAGTCGAAAGCATAGATGCGTATGTAG
>OQVQ01000765.1_pt1 | contig 14162 bp, 13 predicted proteins | sample 1691491 | NCBI WGS metagenome assembly OQVQ01 (sample SAMN03418252, study PRJEB22391) | human gut metagenome | biome: human-gut; feature: organic feature; material: feces | host: Homo sapiens | place: Tanzania | collected 2013-01
AGATTGGTACTTACAACCCTAACACCAATCCTGCTACTGTAGATTTGAATTTCGAGCGCGCCCTTTATTGGGTCGAGAATGGCGCACAGCCCACTGATACTGTCCGCAACATCCTGAAGGCCGAAGGTGTCTACATGATGAAGCACTTGAAGGGTGGTGTCAAGAAGGGTGCCTTCGACGAGGCCGCTTGCCAGCAGAAGTTCGAGGCTTGGAAGAGCGCTAAGGACCAGAAGTTCGAGGCTGTTCGCAACAGCGTAGCTAAGGCTAAGCAGGATGCTGCTTCTAAGGAGCTCGAGGCTGAGAAGAAGATCAATGAGGCTATTGCTAAGAAGGTGGCTGAGAAGAAGGCTGCCGAGGCTGCAGCAAAGGCTGAGGCTGAGGCCGCTAAGGCTGCCGAGGCTGCTGAGGCCACCGCTGAGGAGGCTCCTGCAGAGGTATAATAGACATAGTCTAACGTAACAAAGAATGTCGAATCCTATTGGGTTCGGCATTTTTTTGTATATTGTGATTTGGATTATGGTCGGCTCTGGCTATTCTTTTTTGCTGTTTGCCATTGAAAATTCAAGTTTGTGGCACATGTTTTGCTATGATTTGTAGTGAATATAAGATAGAACTGGAGGTACGAATTATGGCATTTATTGATTACTATAAAATTTTGGGAGTAGATAAGAACATTCCACAAAAAGATGTTCGTGAGGCTTATCGCAAGCGCGCTAAGCAGTTCCATCCTGATCTTCATCCAGATGACCCTAAGGCCAAGGCTAAGTTCCAGGCTTTGACAGAGGCCTACGAGGTTATTGGCGATCCTGAGAAACGCAAGAAATACGACCAATATGGCGAGAATTGGAAATCGGCTGATGCCTTTAACCAACAAGGTGGTGGTGGCAGTTATCATTGGTCAAGCGCAGGCGGTGGATCTCCGTTTGAGGGCTTCGATTTTTCAGGGTTTGGCGGTGGAGGAGGTTTCTCTAGTTTCTTCCAGGATCTCTTTGGTGGAATGGGCGGCTCGTCCCGTTCACGTTCAACAGCGCGCCAGAGTACAGGTGAGATGAACGCTACGGTTAATCTTGACCTTTATACTGCATTGTTGGGCGGTCAGATCATTATCCAATTGAGTAATGGAGGCAAGCTCAAGCTGAAGATTAAGCCCGAAACGCAGAATGGCACAAAAGTCCGTGTGCGTGGCAAGGGCTATGACCGAGGTGACGGTACGTTTGGTGATTTGATAATTACCTATAACGTGAAGTTGCCAACTCATCTCTCGCAACGCCAGAAGGACCTTCTTAATGAGATGAGGAATGCGTAAGGCCCCATGCCTTTAGCTTTCTATAATGACATTGTAGGTTGAAGCCTTTTCGCTTTGCCGTATTAGCAGGATAAGGCCGATGGTACAAGTGAAGAAGTTGAGATAAAATATAAAGATAAAAGAAAAAGAGAACCCAACTATAGGGTTCTCTTTTTCGTTTATGAGTTTTGGTTAATTTCTTTGAGGAAGAGTTCAGCTCGCTTCAAGTCTGCGGGCGTGTCGATTCCAACTGTTTCCACATGGGTCACACCCACTCGTATGCGATAGCCGTTTTGCAGCCAGCGCAGCTGCTCCAGGCTTTCCGCCTTCTCCAATGACGATTGTGGAAGTTGGGTGATTTGCCGAAGCACTTCACGTCGGTAAGCATAGATGCCTAAATGCTTTAGGAACGGGAACTCGCTAAGCCATGTTTCATGCTCCTTGCCACGCACAAATGGAATTACAGACCTTGAGAAATATAGTGCGAATCCATTGACATCGGTTACAATTTTGGGCGAGTTGGGGTTGTCCACACTCTCCATGTCGGCAAATGGTTTTCCGATGGTGGCAATCTGCGTGGAGGCGTCGTCGAATTGTTGGCATACCGTTTTGATTTGTGACGCTTGTATAAACGGCTCGTCACCCTGTATGTTCACAATGACATCGGCATCGGTGCTGATCTTCTCGGCCGCTTCCTCTATGCGGTCGGTGCCGCTCTTGTGGTTAGGGCTGGTCATGATGGCTTTTCCGCCGAATGATTCCACGGCCTCCTTGATACGCTCGTCGTCGGTGGCTACCCATGCCTCAGGTATTTCCCGTGTCACCTGTTCGTAAACTCGCTGAATGACGGGTTTCCCGCCTAATAAAGCCAATGGCTTTCCCGGAAAACGCGTAGAAGCGTAGCGCGCTGGGATGATAGCAATGAATTTCATGGTTTTTTGTTTTAAACGTCTTGGTATTGCAAAGGTACAATATTTGTTGGCAAAGCCATCATGTTTTTAGGCTAAAGATATCCATATGTATTGCATTTCTCAAAGAAAAGCAAGGGGGTGTGGTTTAGAATTCGTACCTTTGCACTCGTTTTTTTATTTATTATTTCATATTTATGTACAACAAACCCATGGCATTGTGCGAGCCGATGAAGTTTAAACGCTTCTCTAACAAAGGCTATGCACTCTTCGCCTGCTTGGGTAAGGTGGTTCTTGTGGGCACCTTGAGCGTTGCCACAGTCTCTCATGCCAAGGCTGAGGGAGTGAGCACCAAGGAACTTCGCCCAGACACCCTTTCCACCCAGCGCGAGGTGATGCTAAACGAAGTGAGCGTAACAGGCTCACGCGCACCGTTGACGAGAAGTCAGGCGGCGAGAATGGTTACTGTACTGGACAACAAAGAAATTCAATGTGCGCCAGTGCAAAGTGTTAACGATTTGCTGAAATACATCGCCAGTGTGGATGTTAGACAGCGTGGCCCCATTGGCGCGCAGACCGACATCAGCATCCGAGGCGGCAATTATGAGCAAATCACAGTTCTGCTCAATGGTGTTAATATTTGTGACCCGCAGACAGGGCACAACGCCTTCGATTTCCCAGTTGATGTGGCCGACATAGAGCGAATAGAAGTGCTCGAAGGACCTGCTGGAAGAGTGTTTGGCACTTCTTCGTTGCTCGGTGCCATCAACATTGTTACGAAGACGGAGAAGACGAACAATGTTTCCGCCCATATTGATGGCGGAAGTTATGGCTACCTCAATGGTGGAGCATCGCTCAACATTACGTCTGGAAAATGGACAAATCGCGTGTCGGGCAGTTACACGCGTTCCGATGGTTATAGCCGCAACAAAGCTGGAAAGCTCAATGCTGATTTTTATGGTGGCAAGGCTTTCTATCAGGGTGGCTATGAGGACAGTGATATAAAAGTGGGTTGGCATGCCGGGCTTAGCAGTCGCGACTTTGGATCCAATACTTTCTATGGAACTGGTTCTGACGACCAGTTTGAGCACACCTTCAAAACCTATACAGCCGTGCAGGCGGAGACGAAGCGTGGCATGTTCCACTTCAAACCGTCTATGTATTGGAACAGAAACATGGATCGTTTTGAGTATTTCCGTGGACTTGACGGTGTTAAGCCCGAAGGACTTTCGTATGGTGTGGCTTACAATTACCACCGTACCGATGTTTATGGCGTGAATCTCAATTCCTATTTCGATTGGAAGCTCGGACGCACTGCCTTCTCAGCGGAGTTGCGTAACGAAGACCTTGTGAGCACCACACTTGGCGAGCCACTCGACAACCCCAAGCATGTTCATAAGACCGACCGCGACTACACCAATGGTCTCAACCGTACCAACATCAGTTTCGCCTTGGAACACAATATCCTGCTCGAGCGGTTTACGTTGTCGGCGGGTCTTGTGGCGGTGAAAAACTCATGGAGCAACATGAACATGCGTGTCTACCCGGGTGTCGACATCAGCTATCGCATAGGCGAACACGTAAAGTTGTACGCATCTTACAATACGTCGCTGCGTATGCCTTCGGCAACTGAACTTTATTATTCCGTAGGCGGACATAAGGCCGACAAGCATCTCAAGCCCGAGGAGCTGCAGGCTTTCGAGGGCGGAGTGAAATATCTAAGTTCAGCCATTTCGGCCAGCGCAAGCGTTTTCCACAACCGTTGTAAGAACATGATCGACTGGATATGGGATAGCAGCGAGGGGGAGGATGCCGTGTGGAAATCGGTAAACTTCACCAAGATAAACACAATTGGCGCTGAGGCGCAACTCAGGCTAAACATCCTGCGTCTTATCCCGTCGCAGCGTGTCGTTAAGCAGTTTGCCCTGCAATACACCTACCTTTATCAGGACAAGGACGAACCTGCCACCATTCAAAGCCGTTCCACCTTGGAGTATCTGCGGCATAAGGTTATCGCCAATCTCGACCTGAACCTTTGGCATAATCTCGACTTGACGGTGAAATACCGTTTCCAAAAGCGCGAGGGTAAGTTCACCACTACCGACGCTTCCGGCAACGCCGCAGTGAAGGAGTATCAACCCTATGCTGTAACTGACCTGCGTTTGGCTTGGAACGATCGTTCATATAAGGCTTATGTTGAGGCAAACAACGTGTTCGCCAAGAAATATTACGACTTCGGCAACATTCCCCAACCTGGGGCGTGGGTAATGGCCGGCGTGGCAGTGAACATCAACTTGTAAATATGTGGGTGTCTGGTAAATAAGGCGATGTTTTGTCTATTTACGAGGCACCCTTTGCTTTTCTTAAATGTGAAAGTTTAGCCATTTCCGTTTTTGATGGATACCGGGGGAGTGACTATGGTCAGGATTTTTTGCCATAAAGTTTGTTGGACATTTCCGGCAAAATAGAAAGCGAAAAAGTTGTTTTTGCAGTATTGCGTTGTCTGTGAGTGGCGCCCCGCTCACCGTTTGGTATGTTTCGACTTGCGATCGGGCATGTTTCGCGTCTCGTCTGGGCATGTTTCGCGTTGCGAAAGATGGTCTTTCGCATCTCGATTAGGCATGTTTCATGGTATGGAATGCGAATGTTTGAGCGCAGAAAGTGTTGTTTAAGTTGTAAGATGTTGATTGATAGCGCTTTGTGTGGATGCGCTGAGAATCGCGTATTTGCGCCCAATATTTTTCTCGCTCAAAAGAAACGTGTAGTTTTCACTATAGTTTGTTGGCATTTTTTTGCGTGTAAGGGTGAGTCTACAGATGTTTCCGCAACTCACCCAAGATGAAAATCTTGTCGCTTCTTGATAAATCCCCAGGATTGCTGCCTGGCTCGCCTTCGGGCACCCTCAGCCCTTGGCGTCCATAATAATCCTTCCAATAAGGGGTGATAGCGCCAGTCTTATCGTGAAACGACATAGGAATAGGCTTGAACACCAAGTTGCCTTCCTTTGTCTTATAACACTTTTGCACCAGTTCGCTGCAATACATGGCGCTGTCGGATGGCATGAAATTGAAATCGTAAGGCGTTCCAATGAATCGTAAGGCCCGTTCCACCGAACAAGCCACCCCCATGGTGTCTTTGAGCTGCGCTACCATGACGTTTTGCCGCCTTGTCATAAAACTGTCGATAGGGGAGAGGCATACCCCCTTGTGGATGGCCTCAAGGGCAAAGCCCTGGCCGTCTTTTCGGTGGAAAATGGCTACATGGTCGATACGCTTGCCTTCAAGTCCGGTGGTTACATCGGTGATGTTGTTGTCGCTCTCAGCCACACAAAAAAGCAGGTCGCCTTCAGATAGTGTGCTGGGAGCGATACGTTTGTTATTCTGTGCGCACACGCTAAGAGCATAGCACACGGCTGCCAGGGTCATACAAATCTTTTTCATGGTGTTGTTTCTGTGGGTGGTTTTGATAACCAAGTTCATATAAGAAACGTTGCAATGGCGCGTATGTTGTGTGATGGTGGATGAAAAATTTGAGGGGGGAAGGCTGCGCCAGCAAATTTAATGAAGTGTGAGGGTACATGAGCTGGAGTTAAGGCTTTGGTTTCCCTCGATAAGTTAAAACCTTGGCTAACCCACGTAAAATAAGCCAGTTGTCCTTGTTTTGAGGCTAAAACCCCCAGTTCGGGTGTCGAAAACATAAAAAAATGCTTAAAAAGCGATATTCGTTGGGGTATTTCTTTGTCATCTAAATCTTTTTATATAATTTTGCACTCTGTTTGGAATAAGTATCAAAATCGAAATCAAAAACAAAGAATAGCAATGTCTAAGATTTGTCAGATCACAGGTAAGAAGGCACAGATTGGTTGCAATGTGTCTCACTCAAAGCATCGCACAAAGCGCAGCTTTGACGTTAACCTTTTCAGCAAGAAATTCTACTATGTAGAAGAGGGTTGCTGGATTTCACTCAAGATCAGTGCTGCTGGTCTTCGTCTCATTAATAAAGTAGGTCTTGATGCTGCCCTGAAACAGGCTGTTGCCAAGGGTTATTGCGATTGGAAGGACATTAAAGTTATAGGAGATTAATCATCATGGCAAAGAAAGCTAAGGGTAATAGAGTGCAGGTTATTCTGGAGTGCACAGAGATGAAGAACTCTGGTCTGCCCGGAACAAGCCGTTACATCACCACCAAGAATCGCAAGAATACTCCCGAGCGTCTGGAACTCAAGAAGTACAATCCCATCTTGAAGAAGATGACTGTTCACAAGGAGATTAAGTAATCCATTGTTTAGTTAAAATTAAAAATAACACACCATGGCAAAGAAAGCGGTTGCTACCCTCCAAGAAGGTAAGACGGATGGTCGCGCATATTCAAAGGTCATCAAGATGGTGAAGAGCCCCAAGACTGGTGCTTACGTCTTCGATGAGCGTATGGTCCCTAACGAGGCTGTTAAGGATTTCTTCAAGAAATAATTTATCTTGACCTCATACATATAAGTCGCAAGGCAAAAACCTTGCGACTTTTTTGCGTTTATGGTATTGCTTAGCCACAAGTTTCTATAGGAGGAAAGAGTGGTGAGGTCCCCAATCGGTCGTTAGGTCGCAATTCAGAAATGTTAGAGCCTGGCCTAATGTTCGATTGGGGGTTATGTGTTGAGTTGATGGCAAGTGCATATCGCAGCAGTCTCTCTTTACGTAGAGGCTGTTGTAACAAAGGTTTTGCGTGTGCGATTACGCTGTTTTTGGGGCGTTTTTAGATGGTTATTTCTCCTGCAATCGATTCGTTCATCATCTTTCGGATGAGATTGGTGTCGGTGTAGCAGGCTTGCAGGTACATCAGTTTTGTAATGGCCGCCTCTACGGTGGAATCGTAGCCCGATACCACGCCGATGTCTTGCAACTGATAGCCAGCCCCGTATCGTTTCATCTCAACCGTTCCTGCTACGCATTGGCTGATGTTCACAATGACGGCTCCGCGCTCAGCCGCTTTCTTCAAGAGGTTGAGGAACCAAGGTTGTTGTGGTGCGTTGCCGCTTCCGAACGTCCGCATGACAATGCCGCGAAGGTTCTCCAGGGTAAGCACGCCTCTAATGATGTTCTCCTGTATGCCGGGGAACAAGCTCAGCACAACCACGTTGTTGTCCATGGCCATGTGGGGAGAGATGGGCTTGCTGAAATCGGGTGTAAGGATGTTATGGGTGTGGAACGTGAAGTTGACGCCCGCATCGCACAAGTGTGGATAGTTGAACGACTCGAAAGCATAGAATCCGTCGGCGTTAATCTTCGTGGTGCGGTTTCCGCGAAGCAGTCGGCCACTGAAATAAACACTGACCTCCGGAATGATGGCGTGGCCTTCCTCGTTTTTCATGGCGGCCAGTTCTATGCTGGTAACAAGGTTCTCCTTGCCATCGGTGCGTAGCTGTCCGATGGGAAGTTGCGATCCCGTGAGGATAACGGGCTTGGTGAGGTTGCCCAACATGAACGATAAGGCCGATGCTGTGTAGGCCATGGTGTCGGTTCCATGCAAGATGACAAAACCATCGTAATTGTTGTAGTTGCGCGAGATGATGCGTACCAAGTTGGCCCATCGCTCAGGTGAAATGTCGCTCGAGTCGATGGGTGGCGTAAACTGGTAAACGTCAATTTGGGTCTTGATCTGGCGGAATTCAGGCATCGATTCAACCAAGTGGTTGAAATCAAGTGGTTCCAAAGCCCCTGTCAGAGGGTTGTGCCCCATGCCTATGGTGCCTCCTGTGTAAATCAATAGTACTTTATTCATCGGCTTAATATATTTATTGCAAAATTAGTCTAAAAGACCTTATATTCCAAAGATTTATGCTATTTTTGCATCAACAAATCAAAAACAATCAAACTTATTTCGAGAATGAAAGCATTTATGGACGAAAACTTCCTGCTGGAGACCGCGACCGCGCAGGATTTGTTTCACAATCACGCGGCCAAGATGCCCATCATCGACTACCATTGTCATTTGGTGCCGCAGATGGTAGCCGAAGACCATCAGTTTCGAAGCATCACTGAATTGTGGTTGGGAGGCGATCATTACAAATGGCGTGCCATGCGCACTAACGGTGTTGCTGAGAAATATTGCACGGGTAACGACACCTCCGATTGGGAGAAGTTTGAGAAGTGGGCAGAGACAGTGCCTTACACCTTCCGTAATCCCTTGTATCATTGGACCCATTTGGAACTGAAGACAGCCTTCGGCATTGATAAACTCTTGAGTCCCAGCACGGCCCGTGAGATTTTTGATGAGTGCAATGAGAAACTGAAACAGCCGGAGTATAGTGCCAGAGGCTTGATGCGACGTTATCATGTGGAATGTGTGTGCACAACTGACGACCCCGTAGATGATTTGCATTGGCACAAGGTTACGCGCGATAGCGGCTTTGAAATCAAGATGATTCCAGCATGGCGACCCGATAAGGCCATGAACATCGAAAAGCCCGACTTTTCTGATTATGTGGCTAAGTTGGGCGAGGTGAGCGATATGGAAATCAATTCGTTTGCCCTGATGGTTGATGCATTGAAAAAGCGTCATGAGTTCTTTGAGGCCAATGGATGCAAGTTGTCAGACCATGGTATTGAGGAGTTCTACGATGAGCCTTACACTGATTCGCAAATAGAGATAATCTTTCAGAAGTCGATGCGTGGCCAGCAACTCTCAGCTCAGGAAGTGCGCCAATATAAGCACGCCTTCCTTAAGCTTTGCGGTGAGATGGATAGTGATGCCGATTGGACGCAGCAATACCATTATGGTGCTATTCGTGACAATAACACACAGATGTTCAATCAGTTGGGGCCTGATACGGGTTTCGACTCTATAGGCGAGTTTAACACTGCTCGCGCTATGAGCCATTTCCTCAACGAACTCAATGAGGAGGGTAAGCTCGCGCGCACCATATTATATACGCTTAATCCATGCGCCAACGAAATGATAGCCACCATGTTGGGTAATTTCCAGGATGGCGTGACGCCAGGAAAGATTCAGTTTGGGTCTGGTTGGTGGTTTAACGACCAACTCGACGGTATGACGCGCCAGATGAACGCCTTGTCGGTACTCGGGTTGCTGTCGCGTTTTGTGGGAATGCTCACGGATAGCCGCTCGTTCCTAAGCTATCCGCGCCACGAGTATTTCCGTCGCTTGCTCTGCAATCTGTTGGGCAATGATGTTGAGAGGGGATTGCTCCCCAACGACCACGAAGCTTTGGTCCGTATGGTTGAGGACATCTCGTATAATAATGCACGCCGTTATTTCAAGTTCTATTAAGGCAATTCGCTTATCAAACCGCGCATGGAGAAGCAACTCTATGTGCGGTTTTCTAATTTTGTGTACAGCTTCTGGAATATAGCTCTCTTTCTGTTCTGGTCATATCGATAGCCTGAGCGTTTCTTGATTCTTTTCCCCCATATGAAAATCAATTTATTTTTTCAGCCATTTGCTTGTGATTTTCGAAAATATATAGTACTTTTGCAAAAAGATTAAATGAGCTAATTGTCACTTTGTTAATATGAAGAAAATACTTCTCTCATTCATCTTGATGGCGGTGATCATCATGATGGGCGGTTGTGCAGGGTCTAAGAAAGTCGCTTATTTTCAAAATATCGACACCCTCAGTTTGGCAGCCTCGCGCGGCCTTTATGATGCACATATCATGCCTAAGGACATGCTGACCATCACGGTCATTACCACCAATCCAGCTGCTTCAGCTCCGTTCAACCTGACGGTGAGCAACACGGTTGGTACCAGCGGACAGTTGTCTACGGCTGGGGTGGGGGCGTTGCAGGGCTATTTGGTCGACAACGATGGCAACATCAACTTCCCGGTCATTGGAACGCTGCACGTGGGTGGCCTTACCAAGACGGCTTGCGAGGAATTGGTGAAGAGCAAAGTCAAGCCTTATCTTGCAGAGAAGGAGAATCCTATTGTCACAGTTCGAATGGCTAGCTATCGTGTAACGGTGACTGGTGAGGTGGCATCGCCGGGTGTAAAGCCTGTTACTACTGAGAAGATGAGCATCATTGAGGCCATTGCTCAGGCTGGCGACCTTACCATTTATGGCCGGCGCGATAATGTGCTTCTCATTCGTGAGGATGCCAATGGTGAGAAGCAGGCTCACCGTTTGAACTTGAATGATGCAAACATCATCAATTCTCCTTATTATTATCTTCAGCAGAACGACATCGTTTATGTTCAGCCTAACTCGGTAAAAGCCAAGAACTCTGCTATTGGTAGCAGCACAACGATTTGGTTCTCGTTCGTTAGCATTGCAACTTCGCTTGCGTCGTTGTTAATCAATGTGTTGAGAAATTAGTAGTGAGAAACATATTTTGAGTATGATATAAAAGATTGAAATATGAAGAAAGCCTTCTTTGGGGAGTTTCTTGTATTTCAATCTTTTTTTATAACTATAAAGGATAGTCTTGTTATTGTAAGGTATTATGGATAATAACATTCACGAGGATTGTGGCGTGGCCATGATCAGATTGCTTAAGCCGCTGAGCTACTATCAGCAGAAATATGGTACATGGATGTATGGTTTGAACAAACTGTACCTCATGATGGAGAAACAACACAACCGTGGACAGGAGGGTGCCGGATTAGCATCGGTGAAGCTACATACGCAGCCTGGTCATGAGTATATGTTTCGTGAGCGGGCGGAAGGTTCCAGCGCGATCACCGAAATCATGGGATCGGCACGTAAGCAGATAGAAGAGGCTCGTCGGTTTTGCGGCGACAGCACCGATTTCGATTATCAGGAAATGCCTTTTGCCGGCGAGCTTTATATGGGCCACCTTCGTTATTCCACCACAGGAAAGAGTGGATTGAAATACGTTCATCCTTTCTTACGCCGTAATAACTGGAAGGCCAAGAACCTTTGCCTTTGCGGAAACTATAACATGACCAATGTGGAGGATATCTTCCAAAAGTTGATAAAGCAAGGGCAGTGTCCACGCATATATAGCGACAGTTACATCATGATGGAGGCCATGGGCCACAGGCTCGACCGAGAGGTGGAGCGCAACTTTGTTGAGGCGCAGCAAAAAGGGCTGGAGAACGATGCCATCACAGAGTATATAGATCAGCATGTGCTGATGGAAAATGTGCTGAAAACCACAATGGCCGATTTTGATGGAGGTTATGTGGTGTGCGGACTGACAGGTAGCGGTGAGATGTTCTCTATGCGCGATCCTTGGGGAATTCGCCCTGCGTTCTATTATAAGAATGACGAAATTGTCATCTTGGCTTCTGAGCGCCCCGTGCTTCAAACCACTTTCGACCTCGAATATGAGGATATACAGGAACTTCAACCAGGCTGCGCTTTGTTGGTTCGCAGCAATGGAGAGGCCGTTGTGAAACGCATCCTGGAACAGAGAGGCGATTATGCATGCTCGTTTGAGCGCATTTACTTCTCAAGAGGTTCCGATCAGGACATTTACAACGAGCGCAAGAAGTTGGGCGAACAGTTGACACCTCAAGTGCTGAAGACCATCGATAATGACATTGCGCATACAGTGTTCTCGTTCATTCCAAACACAGCGGAAGTGGCGTTCTATGGTTTGTTGCGTGGTTTCAAGCACTATGTAAACGAGCAGAAAATCAAAAGGATTGAGGCTTTGGGACGCATCCCGACACATGAGGAATTGGAGGATATCCTTCATGATTATGTGCGCTCGGAAAAGGTGGCCTGGAAGGATATTAAGTTGCGTACGTTCATTACTGAGGGAAATGCGCGTAACGACCTGGCAGCGCATGTGTATGACGTGGCGTATGGCAGTATCCAACCGGGTGTCGACAACCTGGTAATTATTGATGATAGCATCGTTCGAGGCACGACCTTGAAGGAAAGCATCCTTCATATTCTCGATCGTCTTCATCCCAAGAAGATTGTCATGGTGAGTTCGGCTCCACAAATACGCTATCCTGATTACTATGGCATCGACATGCCGCGCTTGGAGGAGTTTTGCGTGTTCCAAGCCACGGTGGCCCTGCTGAAGGATAAAGGTATGGAACATGTCATTACGGATACATACGAGGCGTGCAAGGCTGAGTTGGAGAAGCCTGTCGGTGAGATGCGCAACTGTGTGCGCGACGTGTATGAACCATTCACAGTCGAGGAAATCAACTGTAAGATTGTTGAGATGTTGCGTCCAGAGGGCATGACCACACCTATCGAAATTGTGTTCCAAAGCATCGATGGACTGCATTCGGCCATACCAAACCATAAGGGCGATTGGTACTTCACGGGACACTTCCCCACGCCGGGAGGAACGCGTCTGTGCAACCAGGCGTTTGTCAATTACGTGGAAAGAGTATGGAAGTAACGCCTTTTTCCAGTTTCTTGACGTGGATTTAGGAATATAATGCGTAATTTTGTAGATTGAGAAAAAATAAGATAAACAACAATAGAAGATGAAGAAAGTAACCTTGGTACTATCAGACGGGACGCGCTTCCATGGCAAATCGTTTGGCTATGAGAAGCCTGTCGCTGGTGAAGTGGTGTTCAACACGGCCATGATGGGATACCCTGAGTCGCTCACGGATCCGTCGTACGCTGGTCAGATCCTGACGTTCACCTTTCCTTTGGTAGGCAACTATGGCGTGCCTCCATTCACGTTGGAGGCCAACAAGTTGCCCAGTTTCATGGAAAGCGACAAGATTTATGTGGCTGCCATGATATGCGCTGATTACAGTGAAGAATACAGCCATTGGAATGCTGTAGAGAGCTTGTCCGACTGGTTGAAGCGTGAACATGTGCCTGGCATTACAGGCGTTGATACGCGCGAACTGACCAAAGTGCTCCGTGAGCATGGAGTAATGATGGGAAAGATCCTTTTTGACGATGACGAAGAGGTGCCGGAGGCCGACTACGAGGGCGTCAACTTTGTCGACAAGGTGTCGTGCAAGGAAATCATCCGCTACAATGAGGGAGCTGGTAAAAAGGTGGTGTTGGTCGATTGCGGCGTGAAAGCCAATATTATTCGTTGCCTCATTGAGCGTGGAGTAGAGGTGGTGCGTGTGCCTTGGAACTACGATTATACAGGCATGGACTTCGACGGTCTGTTCCTCGGCAACGGTCCTGGCGACCCAGACATGTGCCAAGAGGCTGTGGATGTTATCAAGAAACAAATGAGCATGAGCCGTAAGCCTATCTGCGGTATCTGCATGGGTAACCAATTGCTGAGCAAGGCAGCTGGCGCTACCATCTATAAGCTGAAATATGGTCACCGTAGCCACAACCAGCCTGTGAGACTGGTGGGAACGGACAAGTGCTATATCACGTCGCAGAACCATGGTTATGCCGTGGATGGAAAGACGTTAGGCAGCGAATGGTCGGAGTTGTTTGTCAATATGAATGATGGCAGCAATGAGGGTATTCGCCATAAGACGAACCCTTGGTTCACATCGCAGTTCCATCCGGAGGCTTGCAGCGGCCCCGTGGACACCATGTTCATGTTCGATAAGTTTATTGAGGAATTGAATGCTTGAGCAACTAACGTAATATTGAAATCTCATGAAGGATTCTAACATAAAAAAAGTCCTCCTCCTTGGTTCAGGTGCACTGAAGATCGGTGAGGCAGGCGAATTTGACTACTCAGGCTCACAAGCCTTGAAAGCTTTGCGCGAAGAGGGCGTGGAGACGGTTCTTATCAACCCCAATATCGCCACCGTGCAGACATCGGAAGGTGTGGCAGACCATATCTATTATTTGCCCGTTCAACCCCATTTTGTGGAGCGCGTCATCCAAAAGGAGAAGCCCGATGGTATTCTCTTGAGCTTTGGTGGACAGACCGCCCTCAACTGTGGTGTGGAGCTCTATGAGCAAGGAATTTTGGAAAAGTATGGCGTTAAGGTACTCGGAACGCCCGTACAGGCTATTATGGACACAGAGGACCGCGAGTTGTTCGTGGAGAGACTTCTCCACAAGCACTTGCGGTGAAAACGACAGTGCT
>OQVQ01000766.1_pt1 | contig 14157 bp, 8 predicted proteins | sample 1691491 | NCBI WGS metagenome assembly OQVQ01 (sample SAMN03418252, study PRJEB22391) | human gut metagenome | biome: human-gut; feature: organic feature; material: feces | host: Homo sapiens | place: Tanzania | collected 2013-01
GTTCATTTCGTAGATATTTGGGATATGAGAAAGAACCCATCCAGCTTTTGGAAACTTGATGAATAATCAATAATAAAAGAACAGCAAAACATAAAAATCCCCAGCTATCCATTAAAAAGATAGCTGGGGATTTGTGTATTATAAGCTTTCTGCTTTACTTGATCAATTCAAGACCTGCCTCGAATTTGGTGGTCTTTTCCATGATGGCAGGAAGCTGGTTTACAATGGTCTTCAGCATCATGAATTCTGCCAAATCGTCCTTGTCCATACCAATTGGAGGAATCTTGTTTACCGTGGCATAAAGCATAGAGATGATAGGAGCTACGAAATCCTTGTCAACATAGAAATATGCCTTGTTGGCTGCTGGATAAGATACGTGTACAGGAATGCCGGTCTTAAACTGATCCAACATGCTGCTAATCATCGCCTTCTCCTGAGCATCGTCGATGTCTTCTGTAATCTTGGCTGTGTTCAGGAATACGGTAATCATGTTGTCGTTTACTACCTGGTATGTAGCGTAGTCGTTAGCCACTTTCCAGTCCTTGTCATCCTCTTCTTCCTTGTAGGTTGCAGAAATCTGACCCTTCTCATTGAAGGTTACATCCTGCAAAACGCTTCTGAGCTGGGTGTTGAGCAACATTGGAACCATTGAGATAGCATTCTTTACTGGATATGGCTCATCAAATATGCCTGGAAGCTCGATAACTGCATCATCAGAACCTTCCCAGTTTAATACTACTGAACCTATTGGATTACCATTTGCATCAAACCCAGCGTCCTGTACCTTCCAGGTTCCCTCTATCTTCTCGTTGCGCAAGAAGTTGTTGCTGTTGTTGTCATCGTCATCGCTGCTGCAGGCAGTGAAGAAGCCAAGGGTGCAAACCATGGCCATCAAATAAATAAACTTTTTCATTGTCTTCTCTTTTTTATATTAATAAATATTGATTTTCTATATAATAGTGTACGCGTACATTATATTATATTATTTCAGCTGATACGAGATACCGATGCTGCCGTAGATAGGGTACATCGTCTGTTCGATGGTTTCGAAATCCTTCTTGAAGATGCCGTTCAGGCCCCAGTTCAGGTCGGCGCAGATGCCCCAGCGGTCGCTCAGCTTCCAGTCTATGCCGAAATCTACGCCCACGTGCCAGTTGCGCATGTCGTCGCTGAAGTCGTAATCGCCACGCTCGCCTTCGTCATGACCCAGCATCACCTTCTGTCCGGTCGGGTCTCCTTTAGGATGACCTTCCTCCTGACGGCGGAGATAACCATCGTATGCCCAGCCCTCAAACTTCTTCGAAGTAACATAGCTTACGTATGGACCCAACTTGAAGCGGAGATTGTCACATACATCGTATGTTGCCTGAATCGGAACGGTGATGAGACTCATGTCCACCTTCGTTACCACATCGCCCGTAAAGATGCCCTGCAGCTCCTCGCCGCCACGAACTATCTTCATGTAGTAATTCTTTACACCCGCATCGGTCTTCATGCCCTTGTTTTCGAAGCGGATTCCACCCACGAAACCCCAGTTTCCGGAGAGTGGGTGATAGGCATCCACGCCCAGACTGAAGTTAGGGCGAAGGGTGTAGCTGTGAAGCGTGCGGATGGTGGCAGGCATGCCGATAGGGGCGGTGCCGCCCAGGTTGTAAGCCACGCGTGCCTGATATTGATAGCCGTGGAGATACTGGTTCCAGGCGCTATTCTTGTCTCCTGCCCATGAAGCAGTGCCGCATGCCAGCAGGAGTGCCATTACTGTTATCTTTTTCATTTTTCTTCTTATTTGCAAATCAGTTTGAAACTATCCACCCAGAGGGTGCTGCCCACGGCTCCCAGGAAGTTGGCGCCATCAGAACTTGATGAGCAGACGATGGTAAGACTGTAGCCGCCATTCTTCAGCTTCACGGGGTCGATGGTCTTGCCGTAGGATTGATAGTCGAAATCTACGCTGAAGTGATGCCATTCCGGCGTGTTTCCGATTGCCACCTTGCCGTTGTCGTCATGGGTTTCGCCTACCAGGGCGAGAGCCACAATCTGTTTGCTGCTCTGTACGTTATCTCCGTAGAGTACTATCTGGTTTCCCTTCTCGTCGATGTTCTCGTAGAGCACGGCGTAGATGGTTCCGTAGTCCTTGCGGTCCAGCTCCTTCATTTCCTTGTCGGTGAATTTCTCTCCAGCCTGATACTTGTACCAGCCTTCCAGCTTGAGGGGTTTGCTGCTGAAACTGAACGGACGGCCGAACTTGGTAGCTTTCATCGCATCGCGCAGGGCATCGGTGGCATCAAACTGTCCGATAAAGAGATTGCCGGCAGCGATAGGCTTCTTCACCATGTCGGCAAGCTTGCTGGTGCGCTGTGTGGTGAGCTTCACTCCCTTGCCCTGATAGCCTTCTTCTATCATCGTGGTAGGATATTCCTCCGGTTTAGCCGAACTGTTGCTTATCTTGAATCCCGGGTTTCCGGTTGCCCAGATGTCGAGTTCTTCGCCGTTCCAGTTTTCCTTCCAGTTGTAGTATCCCTTGTTGAGGTAGGCGTTTTCGAATTCGAATTCAAATTCGTTGCTCATGGCGGTCTGTCCCTTCTTGATGCTCACCTGATAGGTGCGGCTCCATTGCTTGTCTTCTGATGTAACTACGTATGTTACAGGACCTTTAGAAAAGTCGTGTACGCTTCCGCTTTCGGGCTGGATGGTGGCTCCTGGGGTGAGTCGGAACTCCGGAGCCTGCCTGCTGAGGTTGGCAAACGAGCGCATGGTGAACTCAATCTTGTCCTGGTCGCTCTGCACGTTGACGAGGGTATCTGCCGCATTGGCGAACCACAGTTTCAGTAGTGGTCCGGGATGGATATAAGCCTGTTCGATGTCGCATTCGGCATTGAGTGGCTCATCCTTGAAGCAAGATGTCAGCGAGAGGGTGCTGGCAGCAGTGAGAGATGCAATTATAAATTGAGATAAAACCTTTACTTTCATTTTGTTAGAACTTTTACTGTCTATAATCGATATATAAATCCGTTGGCAAAGATACGATGAAAACTTGTAAATGCCAAATATTTTTCGTTTTATTTAACTAGTTAACAGAGAAATTGAATATTTCTGTTCGTTTTTTGGATAAAGAAGTGCCCTGAAGGCGGGAAAAGCATCTTGTAATCAATGCTTTCCCTCTTCAGGGCTTTAGGATGATTCCCGCTGGAATCCTTCAAGCTTCTCTGGGTGTAGGATTCTTTTTACAATCCTACGTCTCCTGAGTCAGTCTTGCCAGAGTCAGTGTTGCCAGAGTCAGTACTGCCTGGGTCAGTTTTGCCTGGATCGGTGCTGCCTGGGTCGGTCTTGCCTGGGTCGGTGCTTTTGCCGTTGTCGAGACCCGTGTACTCGGTCATCTCCTCAGCCTTCACGTTGCGGAGCATGTTCTTCACGCGCTTGCCCTGTTCCATCTCGGTGGCAGGCAGGAAGATGACGTGCATGCCCTTGATGTTGGCATTGGTGAACTTCTTGGCGTTGTCGGCTGGGGTAGTGGTGAGTCCTACCTTGAAGGAGCCGAATCCGTCGAGCACTACTCGCTTGCCGTCGGCGAGACCGTAGCCGATCTCGGTTTCCAGGGCATTGATTACTGCGATGATGTCTGGCTCGGTCAGGGTGCATCGCTTGCTGATCTTACCAGCAATCTCCTTGGTGTCCATAACACCGTCTACTACTGCTCGTCCATAGACCTTACCTTCGGTCTTGGAGTTCTTGCGGTTGTTAACTACTTTTCTGTACTTTACGCTCATAGTATTAAAAATTTAAAGGGTTAAAAATAAATGTGTTTTTCTTTCTTTTTTCAGCCCAGGACTTGTCCTTTTTGGCAGCCCTGGGCTGTTTTACTGTTTTCCATATCAGTCGTCTGCCTAGCTCATGCAGTTGGTCAACCCCAGTGAGGTTGCGATGGCAGTGAGGATGGCTGCGGCGATCTTGATGATGGTCTTGATGGTGTCTTTTTTCATAGTATTAGATGATTTGAAATGTTTGGTTATTTCAGAGTCTGATGCCGGTTGGGCCGTCGCATGGTATAGCTGACGTGCAGCCAGCGTTTCTGCGGTTGTCCGCGAGGTTCTAGAATCATCTGGTCGAAGTCGCAGTTCTTCCGGATGAATTCCATGTACTTGAGCAGCACCTCGCTGCTGGCGACGAAGATGTCTGCAGCCTCTCCCAGTTCGTGCTGACTTCCGATAACTCCTCCCACCTGCAGATTGAGCAGGTGGCACCTGTAACCGCTGGTGATGCGGATAGCACCGAACTCCTTTCTGAGAGGTTCCAGAATCTTCTCGCAGAGCGTGGTGAGTCTCACTACCACGATGATGTCGTGGGGTGTATTGTCAACGCCATGTTTGATGGCAATGCCCGATTTGGTGAATTCCCCGAGGGCGAAGTGGGGTGAGAGTAGCATCTTCTGCATCTTCTCATTTTCCTGTTCTGTGTATTCCATAACTATGTCAATTAAAATTGTTTATATTCTTGTGTTTTTCTTTCTATTTCTGATGCAAAGATACAACATTTTTCCGGTTTTTGCAATAGGTAGAGGGTTGCAACAAGGGTTGTTATCGGGGTTGTTTTGAAAAAGAAAACCGCCTGTGGGCAAATCGGATGCTCACAGACGGTTTTTCTTTATGATATACTATACTTTTTTATTTCTCGCTCTTTACTCGCAAGAACTTATCTACCATCATCAGGTTGCTGAACTTGAATGATGGCTTGCAAGCCTTCCTGGTCTTCAACTTGATGGTGAAGAGGTCGTGGGTGCCTTCTACCGCAGGCTGTTCGCCGATGTTGACGAAGGTAGGATAGATCAGCTTGCTGCCGTCAGAGTGGAGGCGGTCCTTGGAGATGTTCTCCATCTTGCCCATATCCTTGACGTCGATGCCGATGAACTCGAAGTCGGTGGCATTGTATGGCAAGGCAAAGCTCAGGGCATTGAGAGATACGAGATCCTTGCCCTTCACGGTGAGGGTGATGACGTCGCCTGCCTGGTATGCCTTCTTGTCGGCAACGAGCGAGATGCTGCCTGCTACAGGAGCCACCTGCTTGCTGCTTACACCGCTCTTCAACTGGGTGGCAACCACCGAGATGTCGTAGGCATCAATCAAGCCGTTGCGGTTGATGTCGCCATTGCTTACATAGCCCTCGAAGTCCTTGTCGCCCTTGCGCAGACCGCAATAGTTTAGATAAGAAGTGAAGTCGTTCTCATCGATGCGGTTATCGTTGTTGATGTCGCCCGGCTTCTTCATCTTGCTGCCTGGGGTCTTGAATACATACAACTCAGTACCTGAAGCCTGTCCGCCTTTGGTCTCCTCAACGGTCATCTTCACATACTGTGCCTCTGGCTCACCCTTGAACTTGTATTCCTTTACACCCCCGTCCTTGTTCCACTCGAAGGTGCCGTTCTCAGTCCAGTTGCTGCCATCGAAACTTGTTGCGATGCGTCCCTTGTAAATCTGTCCGTGACTGTCACGCTCTGAGCTTGGCAGATACTGAATCCTGTCGAGCTTGGCGATGCCATGCAGGTTCATCGTCATGTCGAATGGCAATACGCCTTCCTTCTTGTAGTAGTCAGTGTGCCAGTAGTTCTTCTCGTTGAAGTCGAACATCTTGGCTACCTCCAGTCCTTCCCAGTCTGGGGTGGAGTTGGTGGCTGTGATGTCACGGATTGCCTCGTCGAGAGGGTCCTTGATGGTGCGTCCCTTCAGGGTGGTCCACTCTGATGCCCCGTCCTTGTTCACCGCTCTCACCTGTACGTCGTACTCGGTCTCTGGTTTCAGATTCTCGATGGTGAATTCAGTGCTGCGGATGGTGGAGTGGAGCATACCGTCAATCTTCACCTCATAATAGTCGGCGTTAGCCTGCTTGTCCCATGCAGCAGTGATGGTGAATGCCTTGTTGGCTCCCTCTGCGTCCTTCAGGCTAGCTTGAGGGGCGTTCAGTGCGCCTGCTGATTTGAGCAGGGCATCGCTGTTGTCGAACTGGTAGCCGTCCATGCGAAGCTCGATGGCATTGGCTGTCACGTCGGTTTTTGCCAGATGGATGCATACCATCGGGTTCTTTGTGATGTCCACTTTCTCGAAGTCGCTGCCCTTGGTGGCAAAGCGGTTGAACTGTGGAGCCTTGTCGTAGAACCAGGCGTTCTCTGTGGAGCGGAGAGCATCCATCGTGCTCACCTCAGTCAGTTTCACAGTCTTTCCACCCATCTTGGCAACCAGCTTCTTAGGAGCCTGGCTCACGTTGATGCGAAGCTCTGTAGACTGGTTCTTCTCCTGTCCGGCAAAGTTGCCCTCGGTCTTGTCGATTTTGACGGTGAGGCGGTCTTTCACCAATGAGGAGTGGATGTGGGTGGTGGCGTGCTCACCGATGCGGTAGAGCTCGGTCTTGCCATCATCATCATAGAGACTGTAGTCAGACTCTCCGTATGGATAAAGCTCGAAGATGCGGTTGGTGTTGTCTATCTGCGAAACGTTGTTGTTAGGGTTCACCATCGGAATGATGGCGCCTCTCTTCACGAACACAGGCAGTTTCCAGTAAGGCGCATCAAACTCGTTGATGATTCTTCCGCCCTGGTATACCTTTCCATTGAAGTAATCCACCCATTCTCCCTCTGGCAGATAGATGCCGTTACGGATGTCGTTGCCCTGCTTGTCCATCCTGGTCTCCTTGTAGATAGGAGCCACGAGGAAGTAAGGACCGCACATAAACTGATATTCCGTAGCCTTGCCCAGGGTGTAAGGGTTCGGGTCGTCGAGGAACATCGCTCTCATCAACGGCTTGCCGGTCACAGCCTCCTGGGCTGCGGTGTAGATGTATGGCATCAGTTCTGACTTCAGCTTGAGGTAAGTTCTGTTGACGGATGCTGATGGTTCGCCGAGGATGAACGGATACTTGGCATTGGAGCCCCAGCCGTCCATGTTGAGGCCCATCGCAGTGAAGGTCTTCCATTCAAACTCACGCATGTTCATGATTGGGTTCTTTCCGCCAAAGATACCGTCCAGGTCGGAGGTGATGTTGGAGAGACCGGAAAGACCTGCGCCGATGAAGGTAGGGATATGGAAACGGATGTATTCCCAGTCGCCACCGGTCTGGTCGCCCGACCAGATGGATGCATATCGCTGTGTTCCAGCCCATCCGTCGAGAGAGATGATGAATGGGCGTGCGTTGTTGCCATAGTAAGGCATGATCTGCGCCACGTCGCTCACGCCGTTGAGTCCGAAGGAGTAGCCGTCGCCCACCCATGCCACGTCGGTCTTGAGCACTCTCACTCCTGCTGTGCCCACCTCTTTCACGATGTCGCGCTGCAACAGTGCCTCGATGCTGTCCTTAGGATGAAGGTCTGACTGGGTCCAGAGACCAATCTCCACGCCGTGCTTGCGGGCATAGTCGCCAAACTGCTTCAGGTTCTCGATGTTGCCGTCGAGGGTTGATTCCTGGCCATAACCGGCTCCGTATCCATCGTTAGGCAGGAACCATCCCAAAGGCATGTCGTGGTTCACGTAACGGTCGATGGCTGCTCGGGCAGAGAACTGATAGTTGTTCTTCTCGCCATTGAGCGATTCCTTGATGCCCGTCTTGTCGCTGGCACTCTCCTTGTAGCTCTTGCCGTCCTCGAAGGTCATGATGCGACCCTTGTCTGCCTCTTTCCAGTAGTCACGGTTGTAGGCATTGAGGTGACCCTCGTAGAAACCGAATTTAGGCAGCAGTACCGGGTTGCCCGTCAGCTGATAGTATTCGCCCAGCAGGTCGGTAGGCTTTTCGCCCACCATGAAGAATACGTCGAGGTTCTTCGATTCGTGGGATAGCTTCACGCAGCCCTTCTGGGTGGAACCGAAGTCGTAGAGTCCCGGCTTGAAGGTGTACCACATGAAGCCATAGCCGGCTGTAGACCAGTAGAATGGGGCAGGGGAAGCCACGCCGCCATCCACCCAGTTGTTGGTGTTCACGATTTCAATCTTTTCTCCCTTGTGAGAAAAGCGTCCGTTCTGCACGCCACCGCCGAAGTAGTATTCGTCTGGCTGCTCCTGGAGGGTGAGCGTCACCTTCTCCGGAGTGAAGGTGGATGGTGCGCTCTGGGTAGCCACGGTCTTGCCGTTCTCGGCGTTTACTATCTTGAACAGTCCGGTGGTCTTGTTGAAGATAACCTTTGCCTTGCTGCTGGCGAGGGTGATTTCATCGCCCTGCTCGGTAATCTGCAGGTTGCCCACCTTGGTGCGTGGGTTGTCCACCAGGATGTGAGCCTCAGGCTTTGCCTCCGGGTCTCTCATCACGCCACCGTTGTGGTCTTCAAAGATTCTGAAGATGTTCTCTCCGTAGAAGTCAACTGCCACTCTGCGGTGGTTGGCGAAGCAGAGTTCTACGGTTGTTGGGTTGATTCTTAGAATCTGCACCCCGTCTGCCTGCGCAGCCTGTGCTGTGATGGCTGGCGAAGCAGACGGTGTTTCGTTAGTTGCGTTGGCAACCATAGGCAGGCTTACAGCCACTGCCAATGCATTGCCAACGTACATTTTTCTATAGATGTTATTCATTTCGTTTTATTTGAAACAGATGTTTTCTGTTATCCCTTCAGTGGGTTACTTCAGAATCACACCGCTGTTGTCGGTAGGATTCTGGGTAAGAGTGCCTGGATATGCGTTGATGGCATTCTGAGGGATATAGTATGTTACGCGATAGTCAGATGCCTTCACCTCCTCGTGCTGGTTGTGAGGACCTGGGTAGTCGCGTGTCAGCGAGTGACCGTTGCGGAACACGTCATAGCTGCGCTCTGCCTGGTAGGCAAGTTCCAGCTGGCGCTCTTTGTCAATCAGCTCGAAGGCGTTGTCGGCGTTGAGCTTACCTGCAGGATAACCGCCGTTTACGATGGAGCGGTTGCGGATGGTGTTGAGGTCGGTGAGCGCCTTGTCATATTCGCCGAGCTTGGCGTATGCCTCTGCACGGTTGAGGTAGATTTCGCCCAGACGGCTGATGACCGGTGAATGCAGCTGAGAGTCCTCGCCCTCACGGGAACACTTCACGATGTAGAACTGTGGATACTCACGGTTCACGGTGATGTAGTTGTCTATCATGCCCTGGTACTCTGTGCCATTATAGTTGATGGTATAGTACTCGTCGTCGGCACTGACCAGAGTGAGGTCGTAGGAGTTGCCGTTCTTGTCGGTGCAGGATACCTTGTCGCCATTGTGCTTGGTGTCGAACTGGGCATAGTGCTTGTTGCCGTCGCTGCCCACATATACGAAGCGGAATACTTCCTTGTTGTCTTCGGTGTATGTAGGCTCGATGAAGTTGGCACGTGCATCTACAATCTTCTTTGATGCAGGACGCCAGTCGTTGCGGCCCGTCTCGTTGAGCAGGTCGATGTATTTCTCGCTGGCGTACATCTCGCCCCATCCCATGCCACCGATGTTGGAATACATACCGCCGATTCCATAGTAGTGGTCATAGCCAGAGTATTCAGAAGCCACACGCTTCACCACGAAGATGTCCTCCGGGTTGTTCTCAGGAACGATGGTGTTGTACTTCATGAACTCCTCGCGTGGAAGCAGAGAGTAGTCGCTGTTTTCTATCACCTTGTTGGAATAGTCAACGGCGAGCTGTGCATACTCCCGGTTAGGGTTCTCGTAGGTGCCGCTCATATAGAGATAGATGCGTGAGAGCATCGCCTGGGCTGCTGCCTTTGATGCGTAGGCTGGACCACGGTTCGTGCTGAGCAGCTGCTCTGCCTTCTTCAGGTCGTTGATGGCCTGCTCGTAGGTCTGCTGCACGGTGGCACGGTCGCCGAGCTGCAGGTCGAGGATGTTGTCTGGGGTACCGTTTACGATAGGCACACCCAGGTTCTTCTCCGGTGCCTGGTAGTAAGGACGACCGTAGGCACGGCAGAGGTAGAAATACATCATGCCACGCACGTAGTAGCATTCGCCGAGTGAGTTGTCGATTTCGGTGCTTTGTCCCTCATTTATCATGTTGATGATGTTGGAAGCCTGTGCGATGGCCTTGTAGCCTGAGTCCCAGAAGCTCTGCAGACGATAGTTGTTCGGTGTGCGTGAATAGCTGATGAACTCGAAGAAGGCATCGGTTGAAGAACCACGGATCACCATGTTGTCACCTGCATACTCTCCGCAACGGTGCATAGGGTCAGACCAGCTCTTGAGCTGAGCATACATACCGTTGAGCAGGGCATCGAGGTTGCTCGCAGGATTGTTCTTTATCTGTTCGTCCGACATGCTGTAGGTCGGGAAACGCTCGATGTCGCAAGAACCCAGGAGGGTTGCGCCAAGCATGAGCATCAATATACTTTTATTCATTTTCATTGTTGTCAAGAATTTAGAATGTTAAGTTAACACCAAGCATAAACTTGCGTACGGCTGGATAGACTGAGGTGCCTCCAGTGTTGGTTACGCTCAGCACTCCCTTGTCGTTGGTGCCTGCTGGCAACTCTGGGTCAACGCCTGAATAGTCGGTGATGGTAAACAGGTTCTCGCCTGATATAGAGAGGCGCAGGGTCTGGATGCCATACTTCTTCAAGTCGAAGTTGTAACCCAGGGTGAGTGAGCGCAGCTTCAGGTAGTCTGAGCTTTCCAGATAGCGTGATGATGCCAGGTTACCCTTGTCCTGGTTGTTGTACATGGCACGTGGGTGAGTGGCGATGTCGCCTGGCTTCTCCCAGCGGCTCCAGCCCTTCTGCAGCTTCATCTGGTTGCGGTCGCCGGCATAGGCTCCGTCGGAGTCGAACTCCTGGCGATAGTAGCTGTAGATCTGGCCGCCAAGTGAATAACCGAAGTTTGCCTGCAGGTCGAAGTTCTTGTAGAACAGAGAGGTGGAGAAGCTGCCATATACATCAGGAGATGCCTTGCCACACTTGTAGTATGAAGCCTTGGAATAGCTGTCGGTTTTCACCTTGTTGCCATTCGCATCGTCCATATACCACTGTGGCTTACCGTCCTCTGGGTTAACGCCAGCCCATTCCTTCATATAATAGGTGTCTACAGGCTCGCCAATCTCAAGGATGCGCTGTGCTGTACCTGCAATCGATGTACCGTCGCTGATCAGCACTGGCTTCACTACATAGTTGCCGTTGGCATCACGCTGCTTGTAGAGGTCTCTCAGTTCGTTGCTGTTGTGGGAGATGTTGGCTGTAACATTCCATGTCAGGTCCTTTGTGCGGATGATGTCTCCGCCAACGGTGAGCTCGATACCGGTATTGCGCATCTTGCCGATGTTCTTCCAGATGGATGTCACGCCCACCAGTCCCGTTACAGGCACCTGGTAGAGGATGTTGCTGGTGTTCTTGATGTAGTAGTCGAGGGTGGCATGCAGGCGGTTCTGCCAGAAAGAGGCATCCACACCCACGCCTGTGGTATAGGTCTTCTCCCATGTCAGGTCCTTGTTTCCTATCTGCGAGATGAGCGCACCTGGATTCTCATTATAGGTGGCACCCACTGAGTAGAGAGAGTAGGATGGATAGAGGGAGGTAGGCACATTACCTACAGAACCGAAGGCGGCGCGCAGCTTGAGCTGGTCTACCCAGTCTGCCTTGAACCATGACTCGTTGTTGATGTTCCATGCTCCACTTACGGAGAAGAAGTTGCCATAGCGGTTGTTGGAACCGAAGTTGGAACGGCCGTCACGGCGCAATGAGAGTTCTCCGTAGTAGCGGCTGTCGTAGTCGTAACGCCACTGCGTGAAGTAAGACTGCTTGGCCCATGCGGTGCGGTAACCTGTAGCCATCTCCGGCTTGGCAGCTGTCATGAAGTCCTCGAATCCTGAGATGAATCCTGTGGCATATACATCGGTATACTTCATTTCATAGTCGTTGAACTCGTAGGCGAGCAAAGCGTTGACGTTGTGCTTGCCCCAGCTCTTCTTGAAACGGAGCAACTGGTTGGTATAGCGGCGGGTAGATACATAGTTGTACTCTGTGGTGCGGCCATTCACACCCTCGCCAGAACTTGACTTCGGATCGTAGTAGCCGTGAGTCTGGCTGTTGTAGTAACTGTAGTTGTTGACAGAAGAGAATGTGAGCCAAGGAGTAATCTTGATGTCGAAATCCAATCCGCCAGACAGGTCGTAGGTGGTACTTGTTGAGTAGTTGCCTGCGGCAAGGTCGTTCAGATAGTTGGTTGCCTTGGAGTTCACCCATCCAGAGTAGTAGTTTGGCACCAGGTTGCCTTCCTCATCGTAAGGACTATCCCATGGCATCATGGAATACATGGCGCCCACGCTATACTGCTTGTCCTTGTCGTTGGTGCGTGAACCGCTGATGTTCGGCTTGATGGTGAGCCACTCGTAAGGCTTGTAAACCACCTTGATACGGGTGCTGTAGCGGTTCATGTCATAACCCTTGACGGCACCTTCTTCCTTGAAATAGCCCAGGGTGAACATTGACTGTATGTTCTGGCTGCCACCATTGAGGGTCAGGTTATAGTCCTGGGTGGAACCGGTCTTCTTGGCAAGCTTGAACCAGTCGAAGTTGGAGTTTCTCAGGTCTTCGTTCCAGCGTGGGAAGTTCACTGACTCCACATTCTGGAACGACTTATAGTAGTCGTAGAATTCCGCACCGTCCATCATCTCCAGGTTGCCACGGTTCAAAGTGCTCAGACCGGCCTTGGCAGACAGGGAGATAGACATCTTTTCGTGCTTGGCTTGCTTGGTGGTGACAACCACGACGCCGTTGGCACCCTCAGAACCATAGATGGCTGTTGAGGCTGCATCCTTCAATACGGTCATCGTCTCGATGTCGTCAGGGTTGAGGTCGCCGGCACTGTTGCCCACAATGACTCCATCCACAACCCAGAGAGGAGCTGTGGCACCATTGATGGAAGTCTGTCCACGGATAATAATGGCTCCCGTAGAGCCAGGACGGCCAGAACCAGGAGCTACATACACACCCGAAACCTTGCCGTTGAGCATGTTTTCAACGGTAGCAGATGTGATGTCTTTCAGTTTTTCTCCCTTGATATTTGCCATGGCACCAGTGAGGCTCTCTTTCTTCTGAGTGCCGTATCCCACTACGACAACCTCTTCGAGCGACTCGGTGTCTTCCTCCAGTGAGATTTTCATGCCGTTGCTGGCTTTCACCTCAGTCTCCTTGAATCCGACATACGAAATCTGTAGGGTAGCGTTGGCGTGGGTATTGAGTTCAAACTCACCATTCAGGTCGGTTACGGCAGCCAGTTTGGTGCCTTTTACTTTCACACTTGCTCCAATGACAGGTTCTCCTGTTTTGGAGTCGACGATGGTTCCCTTAATCTTTCCTGTTTGTTGTGTAACAGTCAGTAGCTCATTAGATGATGGGTAGTTAGCGTATGCAGCATTTGCAGCCAGGATAGAGGCGCATACGAGCATACCTACCTTTAGATTTTTTGCCATACTTTGTTCTGTTCGTTCTTGCAGGCTTTTCATTTCTTAATTCCGTTGTAAGCTGCTATTTATATTATTAAGGTATATAGTCAGCTTGTATTTATCAGTTTTTGCACCTATATTAGTGCCTGCTTAGATAAACTTCAAGGTTTAAAAGCTGATAATTGCTGCAAAGATAAATTAAATTTTTGATAAACTGGCAAGTTTTTACGAATTTTCTTTCGTATTGATGAGGATTTTATTAAAGTTGTTATAAAATCCTCGTTTTTTGTGATAAAAGTTTGCGAATGAGGGTAGAGATTACAATTATTTTATACTTATCCCAGCCAGTTGGTAAAGATAAGTATGCACTCATGCACTTTCTCAAAGAATCTTCCTATTCTTTGCTTCATGCTTTTATGGTAAATTCCGTTCATAGCCTTCTTTATTTCAATTTATCAATTTGTTCCTGGGTTAGACCGGAATACTTCATAATCAGATTGATGTCAACTCCATCTGCCATCATACTCCTGGCTATTTCCAAAGCTTTCTTGTTCATGCCTTTTTCCATGCCTTTTTTCATACCCTCCGCAAGACCTTCTTGCTTACCTTCCTGCTTGGCGGTATCAATGGAATTCTTGATGTCCCTATATGCCTTCTTACTAGCTTCATACTCCCTCAGTTCCTGAGGTGTGAACTTAGCAATCTCGGCTTCCTCAAAAAGACGGTCGAAAACCTTGTCGCACAGCTCCTTCGGGCGCTGGGTAAGCTTATAGAGGTTCTTCAGTGCATAGAGCCACTTCTCGTAGA
>OQVQ01000771.1_pt1 | contig 14137 bp, 8 predicted proteins | sample 1691491 | NCBI WGS metagenome assembly OQVQ01 (sample SAMN03418252, study PRJEB22391) | human gut metagenome | biome: human-gut; feature: organic feature; material: feces | host: Homo sapiens | place: Tanzania | collected 2013-01
TGCAGCTTTTCAGGCATAGTCCCACTACATCCTATAAGGTTGCGGATTTGAGGGAATAATTGATATTTTTTCCGGATAATGTGTTATCTTTTCATCCTTTTTTACTATCTTTGCCACCGCATAATGACATGGTGGAGAAGGGGACGGATGCATAAAATAACGGCTCGGAGGGAACCATGGCAATAGGGAATATGAAAATATGGAGTAACTGCAACCATGAAACTTTATGGACTTATAATCGCTATCTCGATGCTTGCATCCGGTGTGCAGGCACAGACCGTAAAAGATAATCACGCTGGCTGGCATCTTGTATGCAATGACTCGCTGCAGGGAGCCAATGTGAAAGCCGCTCTGGAATATCTATCGATGAAAGGGAAGAAAGCCAAGAAGCCTGTAGTGGTCGGAATTATAGATTCTGGAGCCGACACGCTTCTGGCTAATATCAACAATGCTTTTTGGACAAATCCGAAGGAATGCCGTGACGGAAAGGATAATGATCGAAACGGATACGTGGACGATATACACGGATGGAACTTTCTCGGCACGCGAGATGGTACATTCAATATGACGAGTGCCGGAACGGAAGAGTACAGGCAGTTCAAGCGTCTTTACCCCAAATACAAAGGCGTGAAGCGTGAGGAAGCTGCAGACAAGGCTGAATATGACTTCTATCTTCGCATGAGAAAGAAGGCTGGCATCAATGGCTATCTGATGATGTATGACATCAACAGGCAGAAGGCCGCGGCGATAGCGATGATGGATTCCATCATGCAGCGCGAGAATATCAATGCTGACACTCTGACGCTGAAGGGCGTATTGATGCAGGATGTGCAGGACACGATATGGAATAGACTCGGAGAGATGCTCGTCACAGATTTGCTTCGCTCGAGCAAGACCACCTCATGGACTGACTATAAGAAGTCGCAGGCAGACAATCTCCAGCTGATGAAGACCAGAATAGACGGCATAGAGAATGCTGAGGACAAGCGTCTGCTGATGGGTGACGACCTGGAGAATGCTTCAGATATATATTATGGTAACAACACTCTGACTGTGGAGGGGTGTGAGCATGGCACTTTTGTGGCTGGAGTAGTAGGCGGCAACGGTGGCAATGACAAGCGATATGCTGGAGTGGCTGACGGAGTAGCAAAACTGATGATACTTCGTGCCGCTCCAGAAGGCGATGAATACGACAAGGATGTGGCAACAGCTATACGCTATGCGGTGGATAATGGAGCCAAGGTGATAAATATCAGTCTTGGGAAATATCAGTCGCCTACGCCACAGATGGTAAGTGACGCCATAGCCTACGCAGCCAAGCACGACGTCTTTGTGGTGCATGCTGCTGGCAACAATGGGCTCTGCATCGACACCATAGCATATTATCCTACGGGAAGGGATGCCAACGGCAAGGCATACCCTAACTATCTCCGTGTAGGAGCCAGCGGCATGGATGGAAGATGCTGCAAGTTTTCCAATTATGGATCAGAGAATGTGGATATTCTTGCACCCGGCGAGGCGATAGCTTCAGCCTTTCCCAATGACAATTACCGCACTTCGCAGGGCACCAGTGTAGCAGCTCCGGTGGTAAGTGGTATAGTGGCATTGATCAGGTCATATTTCCCAAAGATGAAAGCCGCTGACATCAAGGCACTCCTGATGCGCACTGTGCGCAGGAACGGACAGGATGACAAGTGCCTGAGCGGCGGATGTATAGATATGTTGAACGCAGTGAAGGAGATAACAAGATGAAGATAAAGTACGGATTATTGCTCGCATTGGCTTCAGCCGCAGCCATTCCGGTGTCCGCATGGAATGACGACAAGGTGGATTGGCAGAAGGTGGAGCGTGCTTCGGAGAAGAATATCTCGTCACGATATTATGACTCTGCCGTCAATCCATCATGGGCAGGAGAGAGCAATATTATTACTTACAGCAGTGTGGTGAAAGGAAAAAGGCAATTTTATCTTGTCAATCCTAAGGACGGAAGACCGCAACTGATGATAAAGGATATGCCTTCCTTCGTCCGTCAGTATTCTGCCCTGACCAAGGATACCGCCATGAAGGAGACGGACGTCAAACTTTATGGCATAGATTTCCGCAACGGTGACACCTCACGCTTCTACTGGCGAAGTAAAGGAAAGCGCCTGGTCTATGACCGAAATACCGGGAAAATGGCTATCGACACCACTCCTGAACGCACAAGCAAGAATCGCGGAATGATTGGGGGAAAGCGCTCTGCCCATACCAAAGATTCCCTTTTCACCATGCTTGGCGATAGATACAATCTCTATGTGCGTGATAATCGAACTGGCAAGCAGAAGAAGATAACCAGCGACGGCAAGGAATATGCCTCCTACTGTTACCGCACCGGCAAGGACACCATCACGGAAAGCAATCCCACAGGCTTCTGGCTCGGACATAAATACATTTCATTCATCACGGACGACAGTGAGGTGGGGGAGCTTTATATCATCAATTCGCTTGCTAAACCACGCCCGAAACTGATAACGAAAAAGATGCCATTGCCAAATGAAAAGGGCGTGCGCAGATTCAGATTGTGGTGGTATGATGCAGACAAGGATGAGGGACGGTATCTCGATATTGACCGTTTTAAGGATCAAAATGTGGCGCTCGACTTCAACAGGACAGAGCAGACTATGTGGTTTACCCGCAGAAGCAGATCGGTGGATACCATTCAGTTGTGTCGCATTGATGTGCCAACAGGCAAGGTGGAGGTAGTCATATCGGAGGAATGCAAACCGCATCTCAGTGTCAACCTTTTCAATTATCGCTTCATCGATCATGGAAAGCATATCATCTGGTGGTCAGAGCGTACGGGAAAAGGTAATTATTTCCTCTATGACTGTAATGGTAAACTGCTCAATCGTATCACCCTCGGTGATGATATAGTGGCAGGAAGTATCGAGCATATTGACACAGTGGCACGCACCATCACCTTTGCTGGATATGGAGCAGAGCAGGGAGTAAACCCTTATTACCGCTTCTATTATCATGCAAGGCTTGATGGCAAGAGGCAGGAAAGGCTTACTCAGGGCAATGGCTATCATGACCTTATCTTCTCGCATGACCGTCGCTATGCCATAGACCAATACTCCAGAATGGATATGCCGCCAGTATTCCATCTCGTAGATATGCGAAATCCAAAGCGCATCAAGGAGATAGCTCGCGTCACGACAGATACTCTTAAGGCGGCAGGATGGCATGCTCCGCAACTTATCACTGTGAAAGCGGCTGATGGAGAGACTGATCTCTACGGACTGATGTATCTCCCTTCCGACCTTGATACGACAAAGAAATATCCTATTATCTCGAATGTCTATCCCGGTCCGCAGGATGATCAGATACCATTGAAGTTCGCCATAGACGATTCAGGCAATCAGTCACTTGCAGAAGCAGGATTTATCGTCATCAATGTAGCGCCGAGAGGCAGTTCGCCTTGGCGAGGCAGAGATTTCTTAGCATACGGTTATGGTAACCTTCGTGACTATCCGCTTGCAGATAATCGCAATGCTATCTTAGAGCTTGCGCAGCGCTATCAGTATATCGACACCACGAGAGTAGGAATATACGGACACTCAGGAGGTGGCTTTGAGACAGTGGCTTCGATGCTCACTTACCCCGATTTCTACAAGGTGGGCATAGCAGCGTCTGGCAATCATGACAACAACATCTACATACAGTGGTGGGGTGAGACATGGCATGGACTGAAACCAATACCTACCAATATGCAGTTGGCTGGTAATCTCAAAGGCAAACTGCTGCTGATAAGCGGCGATGTCGATGGCAATGTGCCGTTTGCCAACACTTTGAGAATGGCGGATGCACTGATAAAGCATAACAAACGCTTTGAGATGATGGTGCTCCCAGGCAAGGACCACGGTGTGGACTGCCCTTATTACCAGAATCTTATCCGCTATTACTTTCTCGAAAACCTCGTCAATCCTACAGAGAGGGACATAGATATAGTAAATCACAAATAACACGACAAGAAGCATGAGAAAAAGATTATTATTATTTTTCATCGGAACACTGTTCCTGATGCTGGCTCCAAGCTACGCCCTTGCACAGTCAGGGAAGACGGATGACCAGACCATCACCGTGACCGGAGTGGTGACAGACGATACGGGAGAGCCGCTTATCGGTGCCATAGTCAAGGTGAAAGGCAGTGCCAAAGGCGTATCCACCGACCTTACTGGCAAATATACCATAACAGTGCCACGCAATTCGATGCTTGTCTATTCCTATGTGGGACAGGACAGCAAGGAACTGCGTGCCAAATCCACTACTATCAATGTGCAGTTGAACAGTTCGGAGGTGGCTCTTGATCAGGTTGTTGTGACTGGATATACTCAGACAGACATACGTAAGAGCACAGGATCTGTCGGCATTGTCAGCGGAAAAGACCTCAAGGACTCCCCACTGAATAATGTCGATATGCTTCTTCAGGGTAAGATGGCAGGTGTCAGTGTCAGCGCTACGTCAGGTCGTCCTGGCGAGTCTGCCAAGGTGCGTGTGCGTGGTATCAGTTCCATCACAGGCAATAACGAGCCGCTTTGGGTGGTCGATGGAGTGCCAGTACAGAAGTCCATGCCGGACATAGGCAGTTCGCTCATACGTTCAGGCGACTTCAGTACCATCTATGCCAACGGAATTGCAGGCATCAGTCCGCAGAACATCGAGAGCGTGACCGTGCTCAAGGATGCTTCCGCAGCGGCTATCTATGGTTCGCAGGCACAGGCTGGCGTCATCGTCATCACGACAAAGAAAGGTCAGCAGGGCCGCACCAGGGTAAGTTATGATGGAACGGTCAGCATATCCACATCACCTACACGCGATGCTTCGCTGATGAATTCACGCGAGAAGTTGGCGTATGAACAGAGCATCTGGGACGAGTTTTCTGCACAGGGCTATGCCTGTGGAGGATATTATCCTATAATTGGTATCGTCGGACAGATACGTTCTGGCTATGGTCGCTTCGCAGGATGGACCAAAGACCAGCAGAACCAGTATATCAATGCGTTGGGAAATAATAGTACAGACTGGTTTAAGGAACTGTTCCACAACAGTGTCTCCACATCGCATAATGTGTCAGTATCGGGCGGTTCGGATAAAAATACATTCTATGTATCAGCAGGAATGAACCAGAACAATGGTATCGTGAAGCGCACAAATTCCAATAGCTATAACTTTACCGCAAAGATTAATGGCACACCGCTCAGCAATCTGCAGTACAACACGAGCGTGGATTTCTCTTATCTGACAGCTCTCTCACCGAGCCAAAGCTTTAATATATTCAAGTATGCATACTTTGCCAATCCTTATGAGAAGCTCTATAACGATGACGGCTCCTATGCCGCTGACGAGACCATATATTCCTTGGCTCCTGTAAATGGAGATACTGGTCGGCAATTGCCGTCAAATGGTATCAATGTGATGCGTGAAATCAATGAGACTACGATGAAGAACAACAGCACTTCCACGCAGATACGAGGCGATATCTCGTGGAATGCCTTCAAGGGATTCAAACTGTACGGTCTTGCAGCCTTCACATTCAGTAATGACAACAGTGATTGCGAAATCGGAAAGAATACCTACTCTGCATGGATGGACCGCCCATTTGAGGGCCCAGCCATTGCTACGTCAAAGCGAATATACGGCTCTCTCACTCAGACAGCAAACCGAAACATGAGTTGGCTGGCACGTATTCAGGCAAATTACTCCACAGTCATCGACAAGGATCATCGCATCAGTGCTGTGGCAGGTTCGGAAATACGCCATAATGAGTCAAAATCCATATATCATAAGTTCTATGGCTACGACCCTGTGACAGGTCAGCATGAATCTCCTGTCTATATCGGAACAAAGGCTGATGGCTCGTTGACAGAGAGTGAATTGCTCATTTACCGCAACACAGTCGATGCTCTCTCAGGACAGAGCAGGTCAAAGACAGCGTTTGCATCATTCTATGGCGCTCTCGACTATGCATTCCGTGACAAGTATATCGCTAATATGACAGTCCGTTCAGATGGTTCAAACAACTTCGGAAGTAAGGAACAATTCAACTATACATGGTCTGCAGGATTGGCATGGAATATAGATGAGGAAGAATTTATGAAGGCATTGCAGCCTGTAATCAGCCGTGCCACAGTGAGACTCTCTACAGGTCTGACAGGAGGAGTAAACAAGAGCGTCTATCCTCAGATTATAATGTCATATAAAGGTTATCGCTCTACTGACCTTGATACATATCGTATGGGAGTCATAAGCAATGCTCCGAACCCAAATCTGCGCTGGGAACATACACGCGACTACAACGCTTCGCTCGATATGGGTTTCCTCAATAATCGTATCAATATGCTCATTTCCGCATATCGTCGTAAGGGATATGACCTCGTGACCAGTGTCAGCGTGGTTTCCACAACTGGCTTTACTAATCAGAGCTACAACACTTCGGAGCAGATAAACCAGGGAATAGAGCTTACTCTCAATGCTATCCCATTGAAACTGAAGGATTTCTCATGGAGCGTAACAGGCAATGTGGCTTATAATCAGAATAAACTCACACTGTATGATGCGCCAGACAACTATGTATTCTCGCCAACACGCCTTGACTATCCACTCTCTTCACTCTTCAAAGGCAAGTATCTTGGTATCGATGAGGCTACAGGTATGCTCAATTTCGCTCTGCGACCAGGCACTAATATCGCCTCTTCTGCCGACAAGCGTAAGATGGATAACTACGTATATTATATAGGTACGGAGAATGCTCCGTGGACAGGTGGCTTCTCTACACTTGCCAGTTACAAGAACTTCTCACTGAGCATGAGCACATCATTCGCTTTCGGAGCAAAAAAAAATAGCACTGTCAGAAATGATTTCGCTAACAGGGGAACACTTTCAGGCACACGTGTCAACCAATATCAGACGCAGTCTGCCGACCTATATACAGCGCATCTGAACAAGCCTAAGGAAGCCTCAAACAGATGGACACCGACAAATCATATCACTAACGGATACCCAAGACTCATAGATACCTATGGTCCTGCCATTTCTGTAGATTTGGATAATGTCAGTTCTTCTTCTATCACTGACGGTGCAGACTATTGCAATGCGTCATACTGGAAGATAGGCTATATTGCATTGATGTACAGTGTGCCAGATGAGATAGTAAAGAGAATGGGATTGACCTACCTTGGATTCACATTTGCAGCAAACAATATCGCCACCATCACAGGCTTCAAGGGACTGAATCCGGAGTCGCCAGGTGCGGTATATCCTATCAGCCGCAGTTTCTCTTTCGGACTAAATGTAGGACTCTAATGGAATTAGACGGATTGGAATCATAATAATCATAAACAATAATATTGACCACCTACTTATGAAAAATAATTTAGCATATATATTCATGCTTGCCGTGACACTCACTTCGTGCAACGGTTTCCTCGACATAAAGCCTGATGACAAGATCATCCCTGAAACTCCGGAGGATTTCTCTGCCATCATTCATGAGATGTGTGACGAGATAGAGAGAGGACTGACCCGCACAGTAGGAGCGAAAGCGGCAATGGAAGCTGCAGGGGTATATCCCATGGCTTGCTGGTGTGATAACTTTGAGACAAACCTTACAGAGTATCCCATCGGAGTTATGCTCCCTACCTATATAGGAACATATTGCTCCTCGGGCAGTATGTACAAGAGTTGCTACTCCACTATCGGACGTTGCAACATCATAATCGATAATCTCAAGACAGACCTTGATACGCAGGAAGCAAAGGATGTCATTGGTACGGCATACGCTATTCGCGGTATCTGCTATTATCAGTTGCTGCGTTACTACTGTCCGCCTGTCGGAAGTGAAGATGAGCAGTTGGGCGTGCCTCTGGTGACAGAATTCAATATGGAGGCAAAACCTTTGCGAAGCACCATCCCCCAGACCGTGGCAAGGGCGGAGGAGGATATGAAGAAGGCTTTAGAATATGACATTCAGAATGAGTATTATTTCTTTACGGACGACGTGATAAAGGGGTATCTCGCTCGTCTCTATTTCTGGAGCAAGCGTTATGACGAGGCAAGGGAAATGGCTCTCGACGTGCTTCAGCGACATCCATTGATAGAAGGTGAAGAATACCAGAAGATGATGGAGGCTTATGACGGAATGGCTGGCAATATGCTTTTCCGTGTGGTAAAACTCGATAAGAGCTTCGCCTCCGATAACATATATCTTTCTGCCCGCCCTATTAGTGCCCGCTTCATCAAGTTGTTCAAGGAAGGTGATGCAGACATACGCTATAGCCTCTTTATCGGCAGGAAACGCAAGAACAAGAAGATATTCTTCTCAGGACTTCGCTCTGCTGAACTGGCGCTGATAGCTATGGAAAGCGCCTATCACATGGGCGATACCAAGACTGCGCTCCAACTTCTCAACGACCTGAGAAAGCATCGCATCAAGGACTGTGCAGACTATACCATGGCGACCTTGCCGGCAGTGGATGCCGCAGACATCATCAAGGTGGATGCTGAAGGCAAGCCTCTTACTCCGCTTATCTATGCCATTCTCTCGGAGAGACGTAAGGAACTGTTTCTCGAAGGCGACCGTTTCACCGAACTGAAGCGCAACGGCAGACCGGAGATGTGGGTAATGAGCAAGGGACTGAAATACACTACATATAAGTTTATGTACACCTTTGCCATCCCTGCCTCGGATATTCAGTTGAATTCAGGCTTGCGTCAGAATCCAGGTTACACAGAGATAGAGTATTGATACCTTATTTCCCAAGAACAATAATACAACATGATTATGAAACATTTCATCATAATGTCAGCATTACTTGCCTCTATAGGCGCAATGATATCCTCGTGCGAGAAATATGACGAGGTGCCACCAGAGCAGGTGCAGGAAGGCTCCAGCTACAAGCTCCCTGACCCTACGCCGCTCACCCAGGAGGACCGTGACGTGATAAGCGCCATGGAGAAAGAGTATAATGAGAATGCTGAGTGAGGTTGTTGGTTGCCGGTTGTCGGTTGGATTGCGGATGCAGATAGTATGTTTATCCGACAAAAATACCGACAACCCACAACCCACAACCAAAAACCGACAACCCTCAACCCATAACCATAAATTACAAACAAAACAAACCAAACAATTATGAAAAAAATTATTCCTTTCTTGCTCGCGCTGGTGGCTACAGTATTCACTGCGTGTAGCAGCGATGATGACAACACTTTCAGAGTGTCATTCGAACAATCCTCTTACTCCCTCCAGAATGGTAGTATCGACGTGAAACTCATTGCGGAGAATGCTCCTGCCGAAGCCACTGACATTCCAGTCACATTTGGCGGCACTGCTGTGAAAGGCGTGGACTATACTGTGTCCGCTGAGAAATACACCGTAGGCTCTGCAATGACTATCACCGTGACTGCAAAGAACAATTTCTCAGAGGCTAAGACCATCACCATGAGCGTCAATGGCGTGGAGACAGGCAAGAATCCTATTGCTTCCATCGCTCTTGCTGCTCAGGATAAGCGCCTCTATTCTTTCAAGCAGAAATCGTATGTGCTCGGCGACATGGTGGAAGTGGAGTTCGACCTCCTCAATATCAAGGACGGTACCGCTCTCGTAGCTGAGAATGATATCGAGGTGGCTGTGGCTGCTGACGCTAAATCCACTGCTGTGGAGGGCGTAAACTATGAGTTTGTCAATAAGACCGCTGTCATCAAGAAGGGCGAAAGCAAGTGTACCTTCACCATCAAGGCTCTCAAAAAGGAGGACGGCAAGACTTCCATCGTAGTGGCTCCACAGGTCACTGAGGCTGAGGGCTTCGTGGCTGGCGCTTTCCCTGTGGCTACTGTCAACATGATAGGCAGCTACGCTTCTGACCTCTTGGGCACATGGGTGATGAACTCTATGGTTACCACCAAGGAGAACTTCATGTCTGCATGGGTATGCACCGAAAAAGATGCTGAGGGATGGCCTACGATGAATGCTGAAGACACCTTCACCTTCTCTGGTGACGGTTCGGCTGAGGGCTACAAGCTTACCACTTCGCTCAAGTCTGAACTGAAGAACTATTTCCAGGAGACTTCCGACTTCTCCATCGACAAGGAAGTGCGTTCCCGCTTTGATATGTCTGGCTGGATCACTCTGCAGCAGTTGAAACTCTACAACGTAAATCGTTACTTCTCTGCTAAGGAGATGAGCGATGATAAGGAGGCGTTTATCGGCGTCAGAAACATCAAGGATGAGAAGACAGGCGAGACATTGCTTGATGTATATATCATCGACTATAACTCCAGGTCGTTCGCTTATCCTCTGTTCGTGGATTTTGACATGTATGCCAAGAATAAGCCTACTGCGAATATGGGCGGCATGCAGATCAACTTCACCTTGAAGAAGAAAAAGTAAGGAATGATTGTTGGTTATTGGTTGTAGGTTGTCGGTTTTCGGTTGGAATGCGGATGCCTATTGTAAGCTAATCCGACAAAAACACCCACAGCCCACAACCCACAACCATTTTAATCATCTTAATAAAACAAAAGCCCCTCCGAAGAGGGGCTTTTGTCTTTTAGTTGTCTGGTTGTCTTGTTGTTTGGTACTGTCTTCCAGACAGCCGCTTCTCTCTTTCCTGTAATCCCGAGACTTCGTCCCGGGTTACTCTCGCTGTGCTCGGTATTGGCTTCCAGCCAAATCTACCAACAAAACCACAAAACAACAAAACAACAATATCTACTTATCCAATCCGCGTCCACGGAGCAGGGCGTCAATCTTAGGGTCAGCGCCACGGAAGCGACGATACATGGTCATGCCATCGTCGATGCCGCCTGGGGTGAGAACGTATTTGCGGAAACGCTCTGCCACTTCTGGATTGAAGATGTCGCCAGTCTCCTTGAAGGCTTCAAAACCGTCTGCATCGAGCACCTCTGCCCAGATATAGCTGTAGTAACCTGCTGTGTAGCCGCCTTCCATGGTGTGGGAGAAGTTGGTTACGCTGTATCGAGGCTTGATCTGACGTGGAATGCCACGCTCTGCGAGCTTCTGCTCTTCAAACTTCATCACGTCAAAATCTGCCGGTACTTCTGTCAGCACGTGGAGATCCATATCGACATAGGATGCTGCGAGATACTCGGTGGTGGCAAAGCCCTGTCCGTATTTGCTTGCTGCATCGTATTTGGCAAGGAGTTCCTTAGGGAGAGCTTCGCCTGTCTTGTAATGCTTGGCATAGATGTCGAGCACTTCCGGTTCGAAAGCCCAGTGCTCATTGATCTGGGATGGCAGTTCGACGAAGTCACGCTCCACATCGCCCACGGTGGTGTAATGCACGTCGCGCATGAATGAGTGGAGGGCGTGACCGAACTCATGGAACATTGTGGTGACATTATCCACAGACTGCAGAGCAGGGATGTCGCCAGTGGCAGGAGTCATGCTGCATACATTGACCACTACTGGCGCTACGCGCTTGCCGTTCTCATATTTCTGCTCGCGGAAGCCAGTACACCATGCTCCGGCGCGCTTGCTGGAACGTGGGTAGTAGTCGCTGTAGAAGATGGCGAGCAGGGTAGAGTCCTTGTCATATACTTCCCATGCCTGCGCTGTCTTCTCATAGGAAGGTACTTCGGAGGTCACTTCCTTGAAGGTGACGCCATAGAGCTTGTTGGCACAATAGAAGATGCCTTTCAATACATTGTTTATCTCAAGATACTCAGAGAGCTTGCTCTCATCGAAATTGAATTTTGCCTTGCGTGCTCGCTCAGAGTAGAAGCGGTAGTCCCATCCTTCTGGTTCGCAGTCGAGACCGTCCTTCTTCATTTCCTCGCGTATGTCAGCGAGCTCTTCGTTGGCTTTCTTCACAGCAGGAGACCATATCTGGTCGAGAAGATTATATACGGCTTCTGGAGTCTTTGCCATGCGAGTGTCGAGGATTTGTGAAGCGCAATTCTTATAGCCCATCAGCTTGGCACGCTCCAGGCGGAGACGCACGAGCTTAGCGCATATCTCCTTGTTGTCCCATTCGTTGCCCTGATTGCCACGATTGCAGTAAGCATTATACACTTTGCGACGCAATTCGCGGTTCTTACAGTACTGGAGCACTGGATTGCATGAAGCACGCTGCATATTAAACATCCACTTGCCTTCCTGTCCCTGCTCCTTCGCCATCTCAGCTGCGCGCTCGATGTCAGCCTGTGAGAGGCCTTCGAGGTCGGAAAGCTTATCTACAGTGACGAAGGTGTTGTTGGTCTCATGCAGGAGATTGCTGGAGAACTGTATCTGGAGAGCGGAAATCTCCTCATTGAGCTGGCTCAGACGAGCTTTGTCGGCATCATTGAGGTTTGCTCCGTTGCGCTCAAATCTCTTGTATATTTTCTCCACCACTTTCTTCTGCTCATGAGTGAGGTCAGTGGAATTGATGTCATCATAGACCTTCTTCACGCGACTGAAAAGAGCGGGGTTCATGTATATGTCATCATTATGCTTGGAGAAGGCAGGCGACATTTCCTTGGAGAGGTCACGCAGTTCCTGTGTGGAGTTACTGTTTTCGATAGGTTCGAAGGTGTATTCCGCACGTTCCAGTTCCTCACCACTATTTTCCAGCGCAGCGATGGTATTGGCAAAAGTTGGTGCGTCAGGATTGTTGATTATTTCCTTGATGCGGGCATTCTGCTTTTCCATTCCCTTGAGGAATGCTTCCTTGTATTCATTTACTCCGATTTTATCGAACGACTCAATGTTGTGCTTGTTATTGCTCTTTGCAATCAGCGCATTGTCGCTTGCCGCTTGCTCGGTGATAACCTCGGTATTAGCATTTTCCTGCATCTTGCATCCTCCCATTGCCATAGTAGTTGCAATCATTGTCATTAGTGTAATCTTTTTCATTGATTATTATGGTTTTTCAATTGTATTATATCTTCTAAGGATAGTCCTGTGATTTCAGCTATGCTCTGGTCTGGCATCGAGATTTTCAGAAGGTTGAGTGCAATCTGCTTTTTCTCTTCTTTCCTGCCTTCCTCACGACCTTCTTTCTTGCCTTCCTCGCGGCCTTCTTCACGACCTTCCTGCCGTCCGATCATGCGTCCTTCGATGAGTCCCTCTGATCGGTAGGTGTCGAGCACGCTGTTCTGTGTGCGGATGGCATCCATGTAATTGTCGTATTCCTGGCGGTCTTTCTTGCTCATCTTCATCACGCGCAGCTGCTCTCTTGCCTCCTGGAGTCCAGGGGTGGTGGTGTCTTCCTTGATGCGGTTGTTTTTCAGGAAGTCGAGCCATTCCTCGATAGGAGTGCGTGCCACGTCATTAAACTCGTTGACCCTGATGAGGTAATACTCCGGGAATATCTCTTCGGGGAAGCAGGTGCGTATGGCGTCAGCGTCCTTCTGCCTTACTTTCAGTTTGTCTCCGGTATGCACACCCACGAAGGAGGTGGTGCCGTGGTAGAGATAGTCGTCGCCTTTGCCAAGGTCGAAATACAGGATATTGATGGAATAGACCTTCCTCACGTTTTCATATTTGCTGCCAAGCGAGATATGCTCCGTGATGGTCTTTGAGACTCCATAGAGTATGCGTTGCAGATAATACCACTCGCGGGTGAGCTGTATCTCCACAATGATGATTTCATTCTTGCTGTTTATCGCCTTGATGTCAACTCTGTTGAATTTGTCGTTGGCATTGGTCTGGTTGCTTTCGCTCTCCAGTATCTCGCTGATCGTGATCTTCTCGCCGAGGAGAACGGTCACGAGTCCTTCGAGTACAGAGAAGTTTGCCTTGTCTCTGAGCATCCTTTTGGCAGCCCAGTCGAATCTTATAATGCTGTCATTTTCCATTACCATAGCGCTCGTCGTTTTTTGTGCAGAAGGTCATGAGAAAGTCCGTCTGCTTGTATTTCCGTGACAAAAATACAAAGACTTTTCGAGAACGCCAAATTTTTTCCTCTCAAAAGTGATTGAAACCGATATAAGTGACGGTAAAGAAATAACTTGGTACATTTTTTTACTCAAATCATGTTACCGTCAATAAATGCTGAAAGCATAGCTTTTACACTGTAATATCATAGCTTTTACCACGCAATAACTATGCTTTTACCACCCAATAGCATAGCTTTTACATAGAGCCTCCTCTTATCCC
>OQVQ01000774.1_pt1 | contig 14125 bp, 8 predicted proteins | sample 1691491 | NCBI WGS metagenome assembly OQVQ01 (sample SAMN03418252, study PRJEB22391) | human gut metagenome | biome: human-gut; feature: organic feature; material: feces | host: Homo sapiens | place: Tanzania | collected 2013-01
AAAGAACTGTCTGGAAGACAGTACCAAGCAGATAAAACATCAATATTAAAAAAACAATGAGAAGATATATTTGTTTGTTTTTATTTATTGATATTTTATTACTGATTAGTAGCATGTTAGCTACTTGCAAAACTTCAGTCAGGAATTATTATTTGCTTACATCTTCTATCATCTGATTGATGGCTTTCAGCATGATAGGGATATCATTTCTTATAGTATCGAGGATTATCTCACCATCGAGCTGGAAATAATTATGGGCAATAACGTCACGCAATCCTTTTGCCAGTTTCCAATTGACAGAAGGATAATGCGTCAGAAAATCACCATCAGTGATTTTATCTATGCCTTTAATACTTTCACCAATGGCAATCAGAAGCATACTTGAACTCTCAAGTTTCTCCATACCTAAAGAAGAATGATAATAATCGTCTGCAGAGATTATGCACTCATTTCTTTGGAATAGCCTTTCTATAGCTATTCTAATATTTTCCAGACGTTCAAGCAATTCCCTATGCATATATTCCGTCCCTTTCTATATTATTTAAAAAGACTGGACTCAAATGGCTGTGCTTGCGTATCACATCGACTGAACAACCAAATAATTTTTCAAGTTCCTGCTTGATACCTACGAGCAAAAGCAGATTGGGATGCTTCATTGTAACAAAAACATCCACATCAGAGCCTTCCTTCTGCTCTCCTCTTGCTACAGAACCAAACAGTCCTATTTCCATTATTCCATAATAATCGGAGTGGGCAGCCTTGAATTTTCTGAGCATCTGAATATATTCTTTCGTCTGCTTCATGGCGCAAAGATAAGAATTGTTTTTGGAAAAACCAAATATTTGGAATAAAAAAAAGCACCGCTCCTTATTATCGGGAGCGGTGCTTTTGTATGTTATTAGTATAGCGTTAGCTGTGCTTATTACTTGATCTGTGCGCCAGCAGCGTTGTACTTGTTGTTGCCCTTTACGATTACGATTTGACCGTTTTCGATTACCTTCTTGACCTTGACAGCCTTGTCAGCCTCGATGTCGTTGATGCCTGCAGCAACGGCAGTAGGATCGATTACGATGGATGAAAGGTAGATATGGCCGGTACCTGTGTAACGTGTGAACTTATGGAGACCCTTGGCAAGACCGAACTTGAGGACGTTGCCTTCGAGAGTCTCGGTGGTGTTACCGTTCTGGAACTCGTGTGTAGCGGTGATGTCAGCTACCTGCTGGTCAGTGCCGTCAACCTTTACAGCGAAGATCTTGCTCTTCTCATCAGTGCCTTCAATGTCCTTGCAGGAGTGCTTTGAAGCTGTGATAGTAACGAGAGCGGAGTCAGCGAGCTCGAAATAGATTGTTACATCATCCTTCATCTGGAGGTAAACTTCCTGACCTACTGGCACCTGATACTGAGTTTCGTCAGCTGTTACAGCGCCGAATACAGGGCTCTTGATGAAGAATTCCTTAGGGTCAGCATTGAGCTTGCCATCCTTTACCATGTAAATTGTCTTGCCGTCGGTAGAACCAGCAGTAGCTTCTTCGTCAACTACCACTTCGCCAGCGATAGGCTTGATTTCCTTCTTCTCCTTGATAGGAGTGAGGACGAGAGCGTCGATAGAAGCGGACTTTGACTCAAACTTGCCGTAAGTACCGTTGGTGATGACAGTCTTTGCAGAAACCTCAGCAGACTCGGTGAGGGTTGCGTTGTCGCCGTTGATGGTTTTGTCACCGTAAGTGATTACGTTAGCACCGCCCTGAGCAGCGTATGGAGTAGTTACTGTTACATTACCCTTGTCAGCTGAGAGTGTAGGAGCATCGAATGAGAATGATACTACAGCCTCATTTTCAGCACCTGTTAAGAATGCATCTACTTCTGGCAAACCTGTACCGAAGTCCATGAATGCCTGGAACTTGAGGGTCTGGTCCTTATATACCTTGATAGGATCGCTTGGTACTACTTCGCTGTTTTCATCAGGTGCAGAGCCGTCAGTGGTGTAAGTTACGACAGAAGGGAGTGCTTCTTCAGAACCTTCCTCGGTAACCATAGCAGGCTTGACGGTAACTTCACGGAACCAGAGTCCGTTCTCATACTTCTGAGGACCAACCTTCACGCTTGGAGTACCAGGAGCCTCGTTAGCCTCTACGATGATGTAAGAGACATAGAGGTCACCATTCCATGAACCTACATAGAGGGTCATATCGTCAGGAGCAGTGTATTCTACTGTAGAGATACCAACCTTTCCTGTTTCTGCTGAAGGCTTTTCATTGAGTGGATTTTCCAATTTAGCATCCGTGGCAAACTTAGGGTAACGTGCAGCAGCATTTTCCTTGCCCTGTCCATTGAAGCAGATGATGATCTTAGACTTTGCAGTGAGCTTGACAGCAAATACGTCCTGTGCGTTCTTGAGGCGGAGAGAGTTGAGGTGTGAGCCGTATTCAGCATACTTTCCGTTAAACCATTTGTAGGTTTCGTCATCATTTTTCTCAGCGAGGTCGAAAGAACTTTTTTTGTTAGACTTGTCGTGTCCTGTAGGAGTGAAGAAATAACCATCACCGAAGAGACTGTTCTTAGCGATTTTCTCAGTACCATCATTGGTAACATCATCACCTACGAGTACGTAACTGTGCTTGCAGACTTCGAGGTCGGCAACTGTCTGTGCAAATCCAGAAGCCACGATACCTACGAGTGCGCAGATAAGGGTAAAGATTTTTTTCATAAATGAATGTTATTATTAGTTAGTTGTTTTAAGGTAATAATTTTGCCTTTTTTTCTTCTTTTCTTTTACAAATAGTAGTCGGGTACAAAGTTAATCATTTTATTTTTCTTTGCAAAGGATTTCTTTGTTTTTTTTAGTGAAAAGTGAAGAGTGAAGAGTGAAAAATCGCGCTGACGCGGTTTCGGCAACTAACTAACGTCAGCCGGTAACGCGGCTGACACAGTGGCGGACTCAACAATCTTCTTACGAGAGGAAACGCAAGCGGAGAACGTATATGGCCTCCCCCTCACAGGGGAATGAGAGGGGGTCTTTGCTCTCTGGAAGACAATACCTTATAGATAAGCTCTTTCGCCTTCGGCTCTCTCGCCACGTTCAAAATCTATCACTGATAACTCGGATGCGACGGATCTGTTCTTTCACGGATTTGTTTTTTCTATTATGATTTGTCTGCGCCTGCCGGGCGCTATGATTGTCACGGATTATCTCTTGATGGAGGCTATCCTGCGCCGTATAGGCGCAAATACAATCCGTAGTAAATCAAATATCAAGTGGCAGCACAGGATTAAATGAAATCCGTGAAAAGAACAAATCCGTCGCATCCGAGTTATCAGTGATAGATTTTGAACATTTGTGATCGTCGCGTAGCGATGAGCACGTAAATTCTGCTTGTGTTGGTACCTTTTCTTTAGTGAAAAGTGAAAAGTGAATAGTGAAAAATCGCGCTGACGCAATTATAAGGTAATAGGAAATAGGAAATAGGGAATAGGAGATTAGTGTTGTCTCTTATGGCTTCTTACACAAGATATCTCAAGCGAACAAAGGTAATCTCCTATTCCCTATTTCCTATTACCTATTACCTACTCTTTGACGAGATAAGTCTGGAGAGGTGTGTCTCCGAAGTGGGCGATGGTGATGACTTCCTTATTCTCTGATGTGGCCACGCCGGAGAAGATGGTGGTCTTTGACACCTTGCCTTTATCGTCCTTTGTGAGCTTTAGGATGCTGATGGCACCTGTCACGTTGGAGTAGGTGTATTCATATCGTGGAGTCTTCTCTGTGTTTGACTCGTCTTTCCATGTGCCTTTGGTGGTGCCTTCGCTCATCTTTACGGAAACGGAGTCTTCGGTGACGAAGTCGAGTGACTCTACGAAGCCCTGTATTTCTTCGCCATAGGCATTGACTTTGAGTCCCTTTCCTCTTGTCCACTTTGTGTTAGCGAGTGACTCAGGGTGTGCCACCTTTGTTGAGTCATTGTATCTGTTGACCCATGATGGGTTAGAGGTGTTGGTATCCTCGTATTCGTTTGCATCGCTGCATGATGCTATAGTAGCTGCTGTTGCTGCGATTGCTGCTATTGATATAATGAGGGTTTTCATTGTTTTTGTTCTTTTTTTTAGTAAATCAGCCGGTAACGCGGCTGACACAGTGGCGGTTTCTTTCTTTAGTGAAAAGTGAAAAGTGAAGAGTGAAAAGTGAAAAATCGCGCTGACGCAGTTGCGATTCTTGCTGAAAGGGAACTGTGAGAGGGACTGTTGTTTTAACTTATCTCTGTGAGAGGGGCTATTATTATCACTAATCTCTGTGAGAGGAGCCTATACCCGGCAGGCGATTTTTCACTTTTCACTCTTCACTTTTCACTTTTCACTTAAAATACCAAATAAGAGATTACTTATTCCAGCGTGCCGCGCCAGCATTGTTCTTCACGATGTCATTGTCCTTATTCTTGTAGAAGAGGTTGACATTGTATTGGGATGCTGTGCCGTCGAGTGCGTCAGCGCGGTGCATATTGCGGTCGCTTGCAGACTGAGCCACGTGTGGTGGACAAGGACTGATGAAGAGTTCTGTAGAAGAGACATCAGCCACATTGACGTCGAGTGTACCGTGGAGAGTAGCAGCACCGCCCTTTACGAGCTTACCGAAGTTGTTGCTTGTAGAAGCCCATGCGTTGGCACTGAAGATAGAGCCGTTGGTGAGGTTATCGTTAGTTGACCAGTTATTATTGAAATAGAGGTCCACATGAGCGGCAGAGCCATCTTCGAGAGTCATGGTGTTGCGGATATCAGCGCCCCAGAATCCGAGTGTACGCTGGTCACCAGGCTGCTTAGTGAGCACGAAGAGGTTGTTTTCTACTCGGTAAACCGATCCGTTAGGGAGGTAACGCATATTGAAGATGACGCCACTTGCGCGGGTATTGAAGTTGACGAGGGTATTGTTGGAGAATGTGATATTCCATGCTCCTGATGTCCATCCGCTCTGTGCAGTCTCGCAGAAGAATGATGGGAATGGGCTGTCATAGAATGTATTCTCCAATACCTTGAAGTCCTTGTAGAGGTTAGAGGCAGGGTTAGAGCCAGAACCTGCAATCCAAGGATAGCCGCCACCAGACTGATTGTAGTAACCGCAGTCGAAGAACTGGTTGCCCTTGATGAGCACGTGGTTCCAAACCTTGTAGTTAGCACCCTGTTCACGGATAAATCCACGCACGAGACGCTTGAATGTGCAGTTTTCCATCACGAGGCTATCGAGTGTCACTGCCATGCCGTTAGAGTACATATTAAAGAAGTAGTTGCCTGCTACTACGCCTACTCCAGCCTTGTTGTCGCCATAGTTGAGGGCAGTAGGGTTATCGAAGTCGATGTTTTCGAAAGCGAGCTTCTTCATGTATATCTCACCGCCTTCACCAGCTTCCGGCTGACGTCCGAACATGAATATGCTGTAAGAGCCTTGTGCCTGCTCACCGCCTACTCCATTGAACACCTCAGAATGCTTACCGATACCGCATAATACCTTAGCGCGCTTGCCAGCCTTTACGTCCTCAGGGTTAGTGGCGAGTGTGAAGCCTTTACATGTGATGTCATTTCCATCGAGGTAATATGTCTTTCCACCTTCGAGGTAGAAGGTCTGACCTTCAGCGAGGGAGGTGTTGGAGATGAAGTCATAGAGCACGTTGCTGATAGGTGCGGCATTATACTGGTCAGCGAGAGCGAATGCGTCAGGGCGCTTGATGCCGGCATCATTGTTAGGGAGAGCGGCGTCATGATACTGTGCTATCATCTCGTCATGCTTGAGGAGAATAGGGTCTCCTGGTGTGCCGTCAGAGCGGGTGGTGCAGGTGTTGTACTTTGCGTCGATGGCTACCTTCACGTCAGGATCCACTACGTCGATGACATATACAGAGTTAGCTGAGAGTCCGTCGATGTTGATGTATCCGTTTTTGCGGTCTTCATCGGTGATCTTGTAGTTAGCCCACTTGGCTCCTACGGTTGAGTTAGGGTTGTTAGGTGATGGCTTCACCTGGAGATACTGGAATCCGAAGTTGCCGGTAGCAGGGTCGATATTGAAGTTGTCGAAGTAGCTGTCGAGCTTGTCCTTGTCAGAATCTCCGAGCTTAGGGCATGCAGCCTTTACATTGTCGAGGGTATAAGCTGAGAGTTTCTCCACTGCTTCCATGTCAGCTCCTTCCATAGCCTTGAGGAAGTCCTTGATATTGGAGTTGATGCAGATGTGCATAGTGGTCTCGGTGGTCTTTGACTGGTCAGCATATACGGCGAATGGAGTCTCGTATCGGTCGCGTGTGCTGACGCCAAACCACTCCTGCCACTGTCTTCCGTTGCCGTGTCCGTACCAGTTTGAAGCGTGGGCGAAAGAAGACTGGTCGCCCTTGATGTTGGCATCGCGCTTGTCGAGTGCACGTATAGCGAAGCGATAGTCAGTGGAATACTGTAGGTCAGGGAGCACGAGCTGCAGCTGGTCAGGCGCCATGATGGTGTCGAGGAGGAGGTCGCTTGTGCCTTGTACCTTAGCCCAAGCCTCGTCACCGTTAGCTACCTTTGATGCGAGCGCCATCTGCACCTGGTATCCAGCGCAGTCTTTCACTCCGTACCAGTAGAGGTGAATGGTATTACCGTGAGGATAAGCGTTGTCGAGTCCGCTATTGTAAGGATAGTCGGTGCCCTTTCCTCTGTTGAAGTCTGTGACGAACATGGTCATGAATGAGCGGTTGGTGCCGCTGCTTGCATCATCGTCGTCGGAGCATGATGCGGTGACCATCATCTGTGACAGCGCCGCAATGCCCATTATGGTGTATTTGAAGATATTTTTCATTTGTTGGTTTTTTTCTGAAGATATCGGGCGGTAACGCGCCCGACACAGTGGCTATTTCTTTCTTTAGTGAAAAGTGAAAAGTGAAGAGTGAAAAGTGAAAAATCGCGCTGACGCAGTTGCGATTCTTGTTGAAAGAGAACTGTGAGAGAGAAACTGTTATTTGTCTCTATGAGAGGTGTGACGGTGTTATTATCACTTATCTCTTTGAGAATTGCCAGTTACCCGGCAGGCGATTTTTCACTTTTCACTCTTCACTTTTCACTTTTCACTTTTTTCGCTTTTTTAGTATCCGTAGTAGTTCTTGTACTTACCGCCGGAACGCTGGATTACAGTGTTAGGATAAGGGAGTATGTATCGAACTGCAGGGATTTCCTTGAGGCTGCTGAGGTCAGAAGGGAGCTGTTCGAACTGTCCGTTGTTGATGAGCCAGATGTTGCCACCATCGTCGCAGCGGATGTATCCGTAGAAAGAGTACTTACACTGATTCTTTGGAAGGCCTGTGTTCTGGTCGCCCCACTGATAGAAGTCAGCCACATACCACTGGTCAGCCTTGAATCCACCACGTTTGATAGCGCTGGTGATAGGCTTTGACATTGGCTTGTATGCGTTGTAGATACGCAGAGCCTGGAATGTGTGGTTAGGATATGTGGAGAAATATGTCTTGTCGGTGTTGATGACATTGCCGTAGAGCTGTGCCTTATACATGAGCATAGCGTATGCGTTTGGCTCTCCGTAATCGTATGTGTGATAGTAGATTTCCTCTGGGAGGTTGTCGATATATCCGTTGTCTGTCTCGTAACCGTCATGGATGTTGATGGCATCCTCATAGCCTGAACTTGACTGTGCATTTCTCACGCCAGCGGTGTAGTAGCGGAGGAAGCTATAGATGATTTCCTCGCCATAGGTGTTGGTGCGCACGAGGTCACGCCAGCGGATGTTCTCACCGGCAAACTCCCACTTGCGCTCGTCGAGCACTGCCTTCTGGAAAGCTTCCTTGCTGGCAGCGGCCTGTGCGAGATAAGCGGCTTCTTCTGTGAGCACTGCAGGCTTTACTGTAGAGGCAGGGAAAGCGCGGTTGTGCACCTTAGCGAGGCATTCCTGTGCCTTTGCAGATGGCTTGCCATTGATTTCATTGTCTGCCTCGGCATACATGAGGAGGACGTCAGCATAGCGCATATAAGGATAGTTGATGCCAGTAGAGCCGGTCTTGTCGGCTCCAAGTTCCGAGCCTGGGTTTGTCCAGAGCTTTGACCACTTGTTGTTGTGCACGGTATAGTCGTTGCGGATATATACGGAGTCGGTCAGAGCACCCTCGGAATTGGTGAAGTAAGAGTAGTACCAGAGTCCGTTGACCTGCTCACGACGCACGTCGCCGTTGCGGAAGAGGAAGCGGTAGAAGGCATTCAGGCGGGCTTTACCACCGGCAGCGCCCCACTCATGCACTGTCTTGCCTTCGTTTGCCTTATACTCAGGACCCTGGAGATAACCAGTGTTGCCTGTAGATTCCTTTGCAAATGGGAACTCGAAGATAGCGTCGCCATCGTTCACCACCTTGTAGTTACACTCATCTATGAAGGTCTGCATATAGTCAGGATTGAGAGAGTGCTTGCTCTTTGTGATGACAGAGTCGGCATAGTCGCGTGCTGTCTTGTAGTATTCCAGATAGTTGTCAGGGCGCTGCATAGTGCCGTAGCTCTTAGGATTGCTCTTGTCAGGACGGAGAGAATAGCCGCCTGCTGTGAGAGCGATACGTGAGATGAGGGCCTGTGCAAACTCCTTGGAGCAACGCTCCACGGTGACTGCATTGGCATACTGCATGTGGAGGCTTGCCTTCTTGAGGTCAGCTATGAGGGAATCCTGCACTGCAATGCGGTCGAAGACAGGGATGGTGTAGTTAGCACCGTCGTCATCAGCCTTGTTGAATCGGAAAGGTACGTCGCCAAACATCACCACGAGGTCATGGTAAGCCATAGCGCGGAGACATTTTGCCTCGCCGAGCCACTGCATGATGTTGGAGTTTTTCTCATCATAGATAGGAGAATGCTCCAGATTGTAGATAAACTTGTTTGCCTCTTCGATGAGAGAGTAAGCGGCAGTCCAGAAAGAGAGGATGTTTCCGCCGGTGTCATCACAGTCGAATCGTGCGTATGAAGTCTTGGAATGAGCATTTGATGAGAATATCTGCATTTCCACGTCGCTATTGAGGACGAAGGTATTCTGATAGGCATCACCGTAGAGATTGTTTACGATGGCCTTGGCATATACGCCATTGAGGGCGCGGCTGATCTCAGTCTCCTGGCTGAAGACGAAGTCCGGGGTGTAGGATGACGGTGCATCCACATCGAGGAAATCGTTGCAGGCTGTGAGCGAGAGGGCGGCAATGCCTGAGAGGATTATATTTTTGATTTTCATTGTTTGTTTTCTTTTGTTAAAATTCTACTACTATCCGCCGGTAACGCGGCGGACACAGGGGCGGATTGTTGGTTTAGTGAATAGTGAATAGTGAATAGTGAAAAATCGCGCTGACGCGGTTGCGATGCCTTGTTGTGGAATTATCGCAAGAGAGCGGAGGTAATCTCCTATTCCCTATATTCTATTCCCTATTCCCTTATTCTTTGTTGTCTTGTTGTTTTGTTGATTGTATATATATATAATAAGGTGTAACAACCAAAACACCAAACAACTAAACAACCAAACAACTAAACCACCAAACCACAAATTAGAACGTGATATTAGTACCGAAAGTGAAGGTGCGGCTACGTGGGTAGCGGTTGTAGTCCATACCGCAGGTGAGACCTGTCTGCACATCGACCTCTGGGTCATAGCCGGAGTAACCGGTGATGATGAAGAGATTGGAAGCAGAGAGGTAGAAGCGTGCCTTCTCGATACCTATCTTCTTGAGCACTGACTTAGGCAATGTGTAGCCTACAGTGATGTCAGAGCAGCGGAGGAACGAACCATCCTCGATGAAGTAAGAGTGAGTAAGATTCTTTGTCACGTCTGTAGGATTCCAGAGTGTGCGACCTGCATTTGCCTTCTTATAGATGTTTACGCAGTCATCCACGTAGTAGAGCTTATAGAGGATGTCGCCCTTGGTGCCAGTGAGGCTGCCGTCGAAGTCGTTGTACTGCCATCCGTTGTTGAACTTGCTGAGCACGTTGTAGAAAGTCTGCTTGTTGTCCTTTGAGCAAGAGAGAGCGTAAGCAGTAGCATTGTTGACGTCGAAATCGAGCATGAACGTGAAGTTGCATGAGAAGTCGAAGTTCTTGTACTGTCCTGACAATCCCATACCACCCTGAATCTTAGGGTTGGTGTTACCGATGACTGTGCGGTCGTTCTCTGTGATGCGTCCGTCGCCGTCGAGGTCCTTGAACTTGATTTTACCAGGCAATGTAGCCTTGCCGGAGTTGGAGTCGCCAGATACATCATTGATCACGGTCACATATCCGTCCTCACGAGGTCCGATGTTCTTGGAAGTGCCGTTGTCGGAAGCGGCAGAGCCCCAAGGCAATGCGATGAAGTTCTGTGTAGGGTCGAAATAGAATTCGTCCATGCCGTAGAGTCCGTCATATACGAAGCCGTAGATGAGACCAAGCTCATCGCCCACTCTGAGGCAGTAGTCGTTGTAGTCAGACTTCCAGCGGGAGTTCTTGTCCCAGATGACATCATCGGTGCCGTTGAGCTTGTCGATCTTCTTCTTGTTGAAACCGAAGTTGATATTTCCGGAGAGCACGTAGTCCTTGCCCTGGAGGATGTCGCCTGAGATGGCGAGCTCCAGACCCTTGTTGGTCACCTGACCGATGTTCTGCTGCTGCTTGTCGTAGCCGAGTGTCGGGTCGAGGTAGGAATTGTAGAGGAGGTCCTTGGTGGTGTTCCAGTACACTTCAGGAGTGATAGTCAGACGACCGCCGAGAATAGTGAAATCGACAGCGAGGTTGCGGGCGATAGTGGTCTCCCACTTGATGCCGTAGTTCTGCATCTTGGTGCCGCTGGCATTGGCATAGTACTGGTCACCATACTGATTCACCTCGCCGAAGCCAGGGCCGCCGGAAGAATTGATGGCATAGAGAGTACGCCAAAGGTCCATGTCGATATTGTTGTTACCGGTAAGACCGAAAGAAGCGCGGAGCTTCAACTGGTCGATCCACTTGATGTCCTTCATGAATTTCTCCTGAGAGACAACCCATGCACCGGAGACAGCAGGGAAGTAGCCCCACTGATAGCCAGGAGCGAAACGTGTGCTGCCGTCAGCACGGAAAGTGACGCTGAAGAGGTATCTGTGGTCGAAGTTATAGTTTGCCTGACCGAAGAAAGACGCCATGCGGACAGCAGTGTCGAGACCGGAAGTAGCGCCCTGAGGAGAACTGGTGCCGAATCCCATGTTGTTCCAAGCATCTTCAGCAGTGAAGGAGCGAGGGAAGTAACGGTTCTCCATATATGTGCCCTCTTCCTGGCTGTGAGTGATTTCCTGACCGAGGAGGAAAGAGAGATTATGCACATCTTTCAGCGTGAAAGCGTAGTTGGCAGTGTTGGTCCATGTATAGCTGAATTTCTGTGCCTTTTCGATGGAAGCCACAGGCTGGCTGTTGTTGCTCTTGCCAGTCTTGGTCAGCGCACCGTAGAAACGCTTCTTGTCAGTCCACTTCAGACCGATGGTACCTTCAGTGCGGAGAGTCAAGCCCTTGATAGGACGCCAGTCGAAGGAGAGACCAGTGGTATAGTTGTAGCTGTGCTTCTTGAGCTGATTGATAGCGATGTCGTTCTTAGGGTTGGTATAGTTGAAGAGCTCCTCCTCGTCCGGGTCAGCATAAGAAGGGTCGATATAACCAAACTCACGCAGACCATTGGTAGGACGGTATCTGAGCACGTCGATGATACCACCAGTACCCACGTTGTCGCCACCAGCACCCTCGTCACGACGGAAAGTGAACTTAGGATTGATCTGGAAAGAGAGCTTGTCGCTCAGCTCCACCTTGGTCTTGATATTTACCACAGTACGGCGAACGCCGGAACCAAGGATGATACCCTTGTCCTCACTGTTGGTGATAGAAGCATTGAACTTCACATCCTTCGAACCACCACCGATAGTAACATTGGCAGAGTAGTTGATAGGATTCTCGCCCATCACCTCATCCTGCCAGTCGTGGGAATTCAGAGTGCTGTACATATCGAGGTCGTAAGGGTTGCCGAAGTTGGCACGGAAGAACTTGGCATTGCTTGAGCGAGTACCGTTGCAGGCATGCCACTGATACTGATACTTCACAAAGTCGGAAGCATCCATGATGTCAAGCTTGCGGGCAAGACTGCTGACATTCATGTTGCCATTGAATGTAACGCTCACCTTACCGGCAGCGGCAGACTTGGTGGTAACCACCACAACACCGTTACCACCCTTGGCACCATAGATAGCAGTGAGGGAAGCATCCTTCAGAATATCGATAGAAGCGATGTCTGAAGGCGGGATGTCATTGATGTTGGCCACCTGGAAACCATCGACGATATAGAGAGGCTCGTTGGACTGAGTCACGGACGTACCGCCACGCACCTTGATGTTGACATCAGCACCAGGCTGACCATCTACAGTCGTAACCTGCACACCAGACACCTTACCCTGCAGCGCAACAGCAGCAGAAGTGACAGGGACAGCGGCAAGCTTGGCACCGGACACCGAACCTACCGAACCGGTCAGGTCCTTACGAGCCTTGGAAGTATAGCCGATAACTACGAGCTCCTCAAGTCCGGCATTATCCTCCTCCATCACGATGGTGAGCTCTCTCTTGTTGCCCGGCTTGACTTTCTGGGTCACCATACCTACGTAGGTGATAGTCAGTTCGTGGTTTGTTGACGCCATCTTGATGGAGAAATTACCATCAAAGTCTGTGACAGCGGCATTCGTCGTACCCTTCTCCTGAATGGTAGCGCCGATAATCGCCTCACCCATAGCGTCCTTAACAACACCCTTCACAATCTGCGCCTGCACCGCTGCACAGAAGAAGAGCAGCATTGCCATGAGCGCATAGCGTAAGTTTCTTGTTTTTTCAGACATAGTTTTTAAATCTTGATTTGTTTGTTAGTTAATTATGTTATTATTATTATTTTCCTTCTTGCTTTTCTTCTTTCTTCTTCCTTCCTTCTATTGCCAAAACCGATAACATCCGCCGGTAACGCGGCGGACACAGTGGCGGACACTGGAGAAACGCTTGTGGCGAACATTGGACGGACACTGGCAGACACCGGGACGGACACGCTGGCGGACATTGCCAGACAGTGAGCTTACAAGCACGCGCGTAACGCATACACGCGTATATATACAAGCACATGCGCACATACATATATACATCGTCCGCCACCATCACCCCAAAAGGAACGGTGACAATAAGATCATGATGAGATTACTAATTTCCAAATGTTAGTTCAAAGCGTTAGTTCAAAGTAAGTAAGTTAGCAATTATATTTACATATAACCAGTAATTGCATCTACCCCGCCCAAGGCTGTTTCCTACCCCATTGGCAAGGCGCCCTTCCTCAAGCGCAACAGGACGCAATAAGGAATTTTCTGCAAAGTTAATCTTTTTTTGTAATATATAAAAGAAAATAACAGAAATATTTTCATTTTCCCCCATTTTTCCCCACTCGTCTGTGAAAAAACGTGGAAACGCAAAAGCATAGCTATTACCTCCCAATAACTATGCTTTTACATTGCAATAACTATGCTTTTACCTCCTAATAACTATGCTTTTACATTGCAATAACTATGCTTTTACATTGCAATAACTATGCCTTTGTATTGCAATAACATTGCTTTTGCATGTTTTCCCCCCGGCTTGGGATTTGGAAAAAATATCAATAGATAAAAATAAAGAAATATATTTTTCTCTGTTTTTTCCCTTTATTTTTATCTATTGATATTTTATCTGCTTGGTACTGTCTTCCAGACAGCTCTTACTGTGCTCCGTCGCCATGTTCAAAATCTATCACGGATAACGCGGATGCGACGGATCTGTTCTTTTCACGGATTTTTTCTTTCGGATTTGTATGCGCCTGTCGGGCGCTGGGATTTTCCCGGATTATCACTTGCTCGGTACTGTGTTCCAGACTGATTACTTGTTTTGTGATTTAGTTGTATAGAAGGTAGATTTGGCTGGAAGCCAATACCGAGCATAGCGAGAGTAACCCGGGACGTAGTCTCGGGATTACCAATAATGAAGGGAGAGCTGTCTGGAAGACAGTACCTCCCACCGAGCGAAGCATCCGTGTCAATCCGCTTTCTATGTTAATATCCAAATTTTTTGACCATTATTTTCAATTTATTTT
>OQVQ01000775.1_pt1 | contig 14122 bp, 10 predicted proteins | sample 1691491 | NCBI WGS metagenome assembly OQVQ01 (sample SAMN03418252, study PRJEB22391) | human gut metagenome | biome: human-gut; feature: organic feature; material: feces | host: Homo sapiens | place: Tanzania | collected 2013-01
CGCTTCAAGTTCGTAATCGCCCTTGCCTTCGCCGACAAGCGTGTACTCTTTGCCGTTTTTCACGTATGAACCTTTCTCCCCTTCTTTGACTTTGGTATATTTCGAAGGCGCATTGATAAAAACGTAGACGTCATGATAAGTCGTATCGATGGTTATGTTCATACGTTTTGTATCATTTATTTGTTTGAGTTTGTCAGAAATATTATTATCTGTGCTCGCACCGAAGATGACGGGGCCTTGATCTTTGGTATTTATACCGCCTGTGCCTTGACCGCCGAAGTTGAAATAAACACCTCTCGGTATATTTTTATCATCCTTTTCATCAAGTTTTTTTGATGATATGGTATAATCCACTTGCGTACGTATCGTCGGTAATAAATTGACAAATACACCGCCTTGATTTCCGCCAACGGGAACAAGGTCACCCTCTTTATTCTTTTCATAGGAACAATATAGCGGATCCAGACCAAAGGTGTTGTCACAAGTCAACGACAGGTCGCTATTGTCCCCGTTTGTGAATTGTAAAACGCGCACGTTTTTGTCAACGCTATCGCTATTATAAATCGCATAGAAACGATTTTTTGAATTTAGCGCCGTTGCTTTATGCCGGGTATACGTCCATACATTGTTGGTGTTTTTGTCAATCCACCCAAGTATACCGACGCTGCCTTCTATGTTTGCAAGATTGTTAATGTCATAGAAGTTAGTTATACCCCTAGGATCATAATTATTTGGATCCAACATCTTATTAAGATCATCGATTGTGTGCGTGCCGGTTTTGTCGTGCAGTATCTTCAAAATAAACTCGCTCTGTTTAAGCTCTCTTAACGGGTTCAGCGACTCGTTGTCCTGTACTTCGCTTACCTGGTTGTATTCGTCGACCTTGATTTTTCCATCTTTGATTTGATCGCGCATAAAATCTGCGGTCAGTTTGGTTGTTTTAAGTATCGCGATTTTTGCAAACCCTTCGTCGATAATTTCACGGAAAACCGCTGTAACGCTTGAATTTTTGTCCGCGTTCGCATACCGCGCGTTGGATGAGCGCAGATACATCCCGTGGTCTTCGTCACTGAACGCGCGCACGGACAAGAATGCTGCTGTGCCAACGCTGGTGATTGGATTTTCGGCAGAAATCATATCCTTCACAGCGACTTTTTTGCCCGTTATTGCCTTGAAACTGTTCTTGTCGCTATTGCTTAAAAGTGCCAGCTGTTTGACGTTGGCATAATTTTCAACCACGTCTTTTATGTCATCATACGTCAAGACTATTTTCGGTTTATTATACTCATCCTTGTTTTTATTCGTCTTGATGATGCTCGTGTCTCCTAAGTTGTCAGAGAAACTATACGTCTTTACTTTAAACGCAAGTTTTATGGTATCGCCTTTTTTAACGCTATTATATCCAAACGTGCCGTCCCCTGTATATTGCAAATATCCATACGTTTTTTTCTCGATAACTTTTTGATTATCTATATACGCCTTTGCAATTTCTTTTAACGTGGTATCATCGATTCCGTATAATCCGTCGCTGAATTTGAATTTGAATTTATTGTCTTTATTGTCTTCATTGTCTTTATTTTCCATTACCCGCTGAATTACTGCCTTTTCGTCATCAGTAAACCCGGCATCTTTCATAAATTTATCCAGTTCGTCGAGGTTGTAAGCTGTATATGGTTTCAGACTGTCTGAGTATTGATCAACAATGTAAAACTTTTTATCCGAAAACTTATACAACACACTGGGTACTAAAAGATATGTGACATCGCCGCCATCTTTCTTCTTCCATGCAACATCGCTAGTCCAAGCAGCGTCATAATTATAATTATAATGGGTGCATTCGTAATCAGCCAATGCGATAAGATCATATTTCAGGAAGACGCAGTCGTTGCTTTTTCCTTTATCCTCTTTATCCTTAATGCTGTACGTTAAGTCGGCATATCCTGTATATACCTTGTCGTCAATCTTCAGATAATCTTTTCTCAGTTTGTCAAGCGCCTTTTCTTTGTCCCAACCATTGACTTTCATAATAAGATCAAGAAGGCTCAGCTCCTGATATTCGCTTGAAATCATATTGCCAAGGGTGTCGATTTTTTTCGCACTCACGCCGGCGTCGCTTTCGTAACCGAACGCGTTGATCCCAACAGCCTCGATATTGCCGCTGCCTACGTAAATCTCGTTTACGTCGAGAGTCTGATATTTTACCGTGAGCGCGGCTGTGTAAGTTGTGTCGTTTACCGTGCTGACCGAGGTTTTGTCAAGCGTATCGTCCCGGCGCGACTCCTGCACCAGTGAGGTGCTGTTAAGTTGGCGCTGTACCGTTACTTGTTCTTCCGAACCTTCTTTCTTTTCTGTATTTTCAATAAGCGACGCGTAATCCCAGTTATAGATATAAAGGTTGGAAGTTTCGCTGAACTCTATTGGGCGAAGCTTGTAATGTTCTCCTCTGTCCGACCCCTCGCCCGGCAAATAGCCGTTGTCTTTCTTTAAGATATATCCGCTGTCGTTTATTGTTTTATTGAATGCTTCTACCAGGGCGTTTTTCAAATTACTTTGTCCGAAGTCTTTTAGCGCGGTTAAAAAGCTTTCGACTTTACTATTATCCGTAAAACTGTGCACAAAATTATAAGTTAATAAATTTTCTCTTTTGTATTCAAATCTATAAGAGCCTGTTTCCTTGTATGCGTCGTAATTAAAGCTGCCTGCGTTTTTGTTCCAATTTTCACCGTCAAAACCAAGTAGCGTTTTCAGACGCGAGAAGAAATTGTTGCTTTGGAAAGTTTCCTTGTCGAAATAACGGTTGAAGTTTGAACCGTTCATTCTCGTGAACACCATGGTTTCGTCTTTTGTTTCGTCTTTACTGACCTTAATCGCAAGATTTTCGGGCGCGATAATCATGCGTCCCATGCAGAATATGTCGCCTCTCATCTTGGTTTTGTTGTAAGACACGGTGGCGTTTTTAACTTTATCACAATGCTTTTTGTTTGAAGCGTCTATTTTACCTTTGCCGGTGCTGTCGTAAATTGCCAGATCGTGATATTTGTATTCGCTGCTTCCGCCGAAAAGTGCTGCCGAAAAAACCCAGTTATATCCAGAATTTACCCTGTCAAAGATAATGTCGCCGCTGCAATATACGTTGCCGCCCTTCGGATACTGCATTATCATGTCTTCGGGCTTGCATTTTGACGTGGAATACATCGTCGCACCGAGATATTGCGCGTTATTGATCTGCTTTCCGTTTACTTTCCGATTGAATTCCGCATCGATGGGAACAAGATCGCCGTTGTCGTCCTTTATGCGGAGCGTTATCGTGACTTCTTCAACCTCGCCGCCTTTCTCCCAGTTTCTTGTCCAGAAAGTGTACGTTTCGGCATTTTTAGGCGCAAGATCCATAAGGGTGTAGTGCGAGACTTCGTCATAAACCTGCAACGGCAAAAAGTCGTCGTCGCCTTTATCCGTGGTATATTTCAGATACATCGCCTCGTTCACCTTGCCCGAGAGCTTACGCTCTATGTATTCGCCGGTGCCAAGGATATCGAAGCCTGCAATTGTCTCGTTGCCAATCGTGCTGTATTTGATATATTTTTTGTGGTACGTATTTTTGAAAAGCGCGGGAAGATTTACGCCAAGGTCAAGCCCGCGTATTGTAAGGTTGCCGTCGCAATAAATATTGCCCTGAACTTTTATAACGTTGTCGGCAGCGCCGATAATAAGGTCGCCGTTGGCAAAGATACTGCCCGTAAGGCCTTCAAGAATAATCGGGTTGAAGTATCGGGTGGTCATCTTCTTCACGGTTTTCCCGTTCACGACTTCTTCATCCCAACAGTTTATGGAAATATCGCCCTCGATTCTCTTGAAAACAAGGTTTTTATCCTTTTGTTCTCCGCCCAGGTCGTTGTTGGTTACCAAGGCGTTGCCGAACGTGTCTTTGAGCGTAACGTTTTTAACTGTCGTTTCTTTGTTATAAGTGAAGCTCACCGTGCTTTCTTGCGAGCCTTTTACGCCCCTTACGTCGACAAGCACGCTGTCAAGCGACGTCTTTACCTTTGAAGCGTTGGTAAGCGTGATGTAAACTTTCACACCGTTGATTATTGTGAACTCGTCAAGTTCATCATCAAGATCGCCGTTGTCGAATTTGAGTTTGACGGGAGTATCTTGTTCAAGTTCAAAGGAATTACTTTCGATAAGTTTGCCGAGATATGAGGAGCTTTTCAGCGTTTCGGTCATTACGAGCGCGGCGTTGTACGCGCGTTCCTGCTGGGTGTCCGCAATGCTGTTCGAGAAGGAGGAAAGCGTCACAAAGAGCATAGAAGTGCCTACGACGATAATAATCGCCATAGTCATAAGTACCATAAGCATCGCGCTGCCGCGTTTTTTATTGTACCGCTTGTTAAACCTTTCTATATTTTTTAATAACGTCAGCATAATTGACCTCCTTCCGTCAATCGTACTTTTTTATTTTTCCCGTCTTATCTTTGCGACTGCGCTTTCGCGCGTTTTCGTAACTTGTTGTTATATTATAATATAATATCCTTTATTTTAAGGTGCCGCTTCCGCACAAGTAATGTCGTGCTATTCGTTCAGAATGTACGTGATCGTCATCGAGAACGTGCCCGAAACGTTGTTTCCGTCCGGCGTCATCGAAAGATACGTCAGATTGAACGACTTCACGCGCGCGATTGCGTCGGTCACCTTGTAAAGCGTCTGCATGTTCGTCTTGTATGCGCTCGATATGGTGTAAACCTTTTTGGTGGACGTCGTGACGGGCCTGCCAAGGCTTATCTCAACGTTGAAACCAAGGTCGCCAAAGAACTTGTACAGCGTTTCCGCAATCGCCACAGAATCCTGATGTCCGGGCATATTGCTGGGCAGAAGCTCCTCGTTAAGGTTGTTTTTGGTGCTGGTGAGCTGCTTGTACGCCGCCTCGTTTTGTCTGATTTCTTCAACGAGTTTGTTGTACCTTGCCGGGCTCACCGCGTCGGTTTGCTTTTTGACCTTCGCGATGTCGCCTTCGACCGTCTGCAACTCTTCCTGAGCGGTTTTTTTGTCGTTGTTTTTCGGCATGATGCCAAGAGTGTACGTGCCGCCTACAAGCAGGAACAGGATAAGCACGAAAATCAATATTTTTTCTTTTCTGTTAATCGTCATTTTCCCGTCCTCCTTATTTGTCGCTGCCGCCGAAAAGTTTATCGTTCACGACGTCGAAACTTACCGAAAAATCGGTGGCGGTGTCCATCGACGGCTCGACGCTCTGAATATAGCCGCTGCCGTTTTCCTTAATCGCCGAAACGTAGTTTCGCATCGACTGGGAACCCTTGCCCGTAAGTTTTAACGTGATCCTGCCGTTGGTGAAAGTGAACTGCGTCACCTTGCACTCCGTCTTTTGCGCGCTTGTGAAGATTATGTCGAAAATCGTGCCGGTAAGATTTATCGCGGCGTCTGCTTCTTTCGACGTCGCCTGCGCGCCCGCAAGTGCGTTTGCAACGCGCGTTGCGACTTCCGTCAACGACAAGTATTGATAAATCGTGTTGCCGTATCTGTCGGTGCCTTTCGTCACGGGGTTGCCGTTTTTGTCAAGCATCACCGTGAAGTTTTTGAACTTGTCTTCGTTCTTGGCAAGCGTGTTTTTCTGATTGGTGAGTTCCGTCTTGGCGGATTCAAGGTCGGACACGGCAGTGTTGTACTGCGAACGCGCCACAAGATACCACCCGACCATCGCGCATGCCACCACGACGACCGTAACGACAAGAATAAACTCAAACGAGGTGCTTTGCCCCGATTTTCCCATCGCCTTTTGCGCGGCGATAAAATCTATGTTTCTCTTTCTCTTTGCCATAATCCACCTCGTTATTTGAGCATTGTGCCGATAAGCGGTGCAAGCGCGTTGAAATCAAGCTGCTCGACGCCCGATACGCTTTCGGGTACGGGAAGCATCTTGACGTTAAGCCCCATGAAACCGTAAAGGTCGCTTTCAACCGACTGGAACCTGTCAAGGTCGCCCGTGATAAACACGTCGTCGAATTTGTAATCGGTATATTTCGAGCGGAAGAACTGAATCGCCTCGCTCACGATGCCGGAAAAGTCGTTGATGAAAAACGCCATTTCGTTCGCATAGTTTTCGTTGGGCATCGAATAAATGGGTTTCGACAGCGAGAAGACGTGCTTATAATCCGCGAAAAGATACGACGTAATCGTCGTCATGCGATAGTCGACAAGCACAAAGTATTGCGGCAGGTCTTCTTTCATAAAATCGACGAGTTTCGACAGCGCGCTTTGCGAAATATCGATTGCCGTAAGTTTCATGCCGACTTCGCGGCAGCACTTTTTCAGGTTTTCGATGACAAGGTTGTCTATGTACGTGATCATAAGACGCGCCTTTTTCGCTTTCTTTTTCTTTTCGCTCTTCTCTTCCTGTTCTTCCTCGCCCTCTTCGGGGGAGTTCAGCGCGGCTTCCTGCATCTCTTCGTCGGGATCTTCGATATTTCTGTCGATCTCGACAAAGTCGACGGTGTGGCTTTCCGCAAGTTTTTTATCCGTGAAAAGTTCCGCCGAAATTATCGGATACAGAATCGACGGCTTTGCGTAAGGCAAAATCATCTCGCGGAACGGTATCTTGTTGTTTTCAAGGACGAATTTCGCCGCTTTCGACTTGATATCGTTTTTGCGGATCATATCGAGCATCGCTTCGGTAAGTTGAAGGTCGATATTGGTTGCGCTCGGGTCGTTCAGAAATTCACTGGGGAAATCCATATCGTAAAATTCTTTCACGGTGATTCTCTTTCCGCCCGCCGTCGCAAACATCGCTTTGAGTTTGTCGTTGTTCAAGTAGTAGTAAATCATAATTTTGCTCCAAATCTACCCTTTATTCGGTATCCGTGCCTATCGAGTCGTACATCGAGAACATAGGCATAAGTATTGCGATAAGTATTACGCCAATGACAACCGCCATTACAACCATAAGGGCGGGGTTTATCATTGCGGTAAGACTTTTGATTGCAGTGTCCGCTTCGTCTTCGAAATAAGCGGCGGTCTGCCCGAGAACCTCGTCCAGAGAACCGGATTCTTCACCGACGAATATCATTGTCGTAAGCAGCGGATCGAACGCGTCGACCGTCTGCAACGCGGCGGATATCGACTCGCCCCTGCGGATTGCTTCGACAGCGTCGTCGATCTGTCGCGATACGTAAGTGTTGTCCATCATCTCCGACACCATCGTCAGCGCGTCGAGAAGATGTACGCCCGAACTCGTCAGCGTGCAAAGCGAGCTTGCAAAACGCGACGTATAAATCATTTTTTGCAATTTTCCGATGCCCGGCATTTTGACTTTCATTTTGGAAACGAAAAGGTCAACCGCCTCGATTCGCTTAACGATCGGGATGAAAATAATAAGCGAGGCGACGATGCCGATAATCAGAATGTAGTCCTTCATGATGAAGTCCTTGATTTTCAGCAGGATTTTCGTGACCAGCGGCAACTTATCTTCGGACACCATCGAAATCATCTTCGGCATAATCCAGACAAGCAAAACCACAACGACGACAAGACAAATCGCCATAACGATTTTCGGATACGACGTTGCCGATTTGATTTGCCCTTTTCTCTTTTTTTCCTTTTCGTAATAGTCCGCCATTCGGATAAGAGTCTCTTCCAGTTTACCGCTCATTTCGCCCGCCTTGACCATGCTCACGAGAAGGTTGGGGAATACGCCCGGAAGCGCACCCATCGACTCCGCAAGAGAGTTACCTTTCTGAACCTCTTCAAACAATGCGGCAAGCACGTTTTTGAGCTTCGGTTTCTCAGTGCGTTCGTAAAGCATTTCCAGCGACTTAATAAGAGGCAAGCCGGCGTTCAGCATCGACGCGAGCTGTCGGCAAAACTGCAACACCAGCGCGGTGTCGAGTTTTGAAAGTTTGCTTGCGTCGCCCTTTCCCGTGGCATGGACGTAATAGCATTTCAGACCGCGCGACGAAATGACCTGATTGAAGTCGTCTTCGCTCGTGGCGGTGATCGTGCCGCTTACGCGTTTTCCTTCCGGCGAAAGTGCCTTGTAAGAATACTTGTACATATTACCTCGCAATTATTTTGTCAAAACAAAAAATATTCTTTTGCTAATTTATTATAACATACGACTTATTAAAATTCAACATTAAAAAAAATTTCGGCGCAAAATATTGCAAAAACATAAAAAAATCAGGCGGAATTACGGCGGTTTAAGGTATTTTTCAAATTTTTCGGAAAATTATTTTGATTTTTTTGGCACGGGTTTTCAACACTTTCGTACGAAATTATACAGTCGTACAATAAAATTCCGCCGTGCGTTTGCTTTCCGGATTTTTCAAAAAACCGACGTTTTTTCGTAAAAATTCGCCAAAAAAACGCAATTTTTTATGTGCAAAATAATATACTTTATCGTTCGTTTTTGCATTATAAAGTCGCTTTTATGTCGGTCAAAAAAAATTCCGCCGTGCAAATTCATTATTTTTTCCGACGCGACCGAAAAAAGCATTGACAATATTTTTTTCCTTTATTATAATTTATGCCAAGCAAGAGTAATATAAACCGTGGTCAAGACGTCGTATTTTTGACAAATACTGCGTTACGCTCGCGGCTTAGACATAAAGTATTAACCCGTTCGCGTGCCTTGTCTTTGCCTGAAAATACGGCGTCGGACTCGCGGGCGACCAAATCGTCACAAAATAGAACCAAAATAAAGAAAAGATCCGAAAAAATTGATCAATAATTAACAATATGGTATTATGATTAAAGAAGGAAGACAAAAAACGACAATTAAAGGAACGGGATTTTAATATGATCGACCCGATTAGTACGATTGAACTGAAAAAGAGCATTCTTGAAGATAACGACGCCGACGCCGAAAAACTTCGCGCGGAACTTAACGCGCGGGGCGTTTATTATATCAATTTGATGTCTGCGCCGGGCAGCGGAAAAACCTCGCTTCTCGTTAAGCTTATCGGTGCGCTTAAAGACAGGTGCGCCGTCGGCGTAATGGAAGCGGATATCGACGGCGACGTGGACGCATATACCGTAAGAGAAGCCGGCGCCGAGGCAATCCAGCTGCATACGGGCGGCATGTGCCATCTTGACGCGGATATGTCCAGACAAGGATTCAAGGAGTTTTGCACAAGCGCGGACGTCGTGTTTCTGGAAAATATCGGAAACCTTGTGTGTCCGGCGGAATTCGACACGGGCGCGCATCTCAAAATGACGCTTCTTGCGGTTCCCGAGGGTGATGATAAACCGCTGAAATACACCCTTATGTTTTCGACGTGCGACGTTGTCGTCGTCACGAAAACCGACACGGCAAAGTACTTCGACTTCGACCTTGAAAAATGCAAAAAATATATCGCGAAAATCAATCCGAATGCAAAAGTTTTCGCCGTATCGTCCAAGACGGGCGAGGGCGTCGATACGCTTGCGGACTGGATTTTCGACAGTTATAAAAAATGGCGCGAGGGATTGAAATGAAAGTTATTGCGGTCAAAGAAAGTATTTTTTCCAACAACGACAAGGTCGCGGACGAACTGCGCGCGTCGCTCCGAAAAAAAGGCGCGTTTATGATTAACGTTATGTCTTCGCCGGGCAGCGGAAAAACGACGCTTCTCACAAGGCTTATCAACGATATGAAAAACAAAATCAGGATCGTCGCGATGGACGTCGATATCGAGACCGACGTCGACGCAAGGCGCATTGCGGAAAACACCGGCGTCGAAAGCGTGCAAATCCACAACGGCGGACTGTGCCATATCGACGCGCAGATGGTCACGGACGCGCTGGAACAGGCGGACTTTCCGGAAACAAATCTTATCGTGCTGGAAAACATCGGAAACCTTGTGTGTCCGGCGGAATTCGACACGGGCGCACACCTTAATATGATGCTTTTGTCCGTGCCCGAAGGCGACGATAAGCCGCTGAAATACCCGCTTATGTTTGAAAAGTGCGACGTGGTTGTCGTCACGAAAATCGATACGCTCGAAGCGTTCGACTTCGATATGAAAAAGTTTGAAGAACGCGTCGGAAAGCTCAATAAAAACGCGCGGATTTTTAAGGTCAGCGCAAAAACCGGCGAGGGAATCGAGGCGTTGGAAAACGAACTGTACGAAAGGATAAAACTTCTGAAAAAATAAATATCCATAAAAAAGGACGGCAGCTTCAAACGAAATGCCGTCCTTATTTTTTATCATTTTTGGGTATTGATTAAATGTGGGTTTTCTTTTTGATTTCGTTGTATATCGTGCGTCCCGTGAACGCGACAAGGAAAATAAGCGTTATCATGGATATCCCGAATGCCACCATCGGAAGAATTATTTCGGTGCACGCGCCCGCCATGACTGCCGCCGCCGGAACGATTCCCAGAAGACACGTCATCCACATATATCTGAAAAACGACTTGCCTTTTCTTTTGCGGAAAGCGCCGAAAAAAACAAGGTGCAGGGCAAGCGACGATATGACGGTTACGGGCATCGCATAGGCAAAGCACCACTCTTTCGTTTTGAAAATATATTGCGCCGTAATGAATATGACGGACAGCATCAGCGTTTGAGAAAACACCTTTGCGCCGTTCGGTCCTTTGTAAAAAACGGTGGTTTTGAGTGTAAAATAGCCGTATAAAGTAAGGATTAGTGCAAAAACGCACCAAAGATACTTTCTTGCAACGGTAAGGTTGACGGCAATGCAGATTACGTTGACGACAAGTGCGACGATAAGGTATACGCTTGAAAACGTTACCGGGTGTCCGATTTTTCTTATATGCTTTTCGGGATACAACGGGCGCTCCGCAGGCTCGCCTTCGAGCGGGGATTTGCACAGGGGGCAGACGTCGTAAATACCGTCGACGTGAACGCCGCAATTTTTACAATACATCGTTATTCCTCCCAATAGTTACTTCGCACGGTAACGTCCATATCTTCGCCCGCAAGGAAACGGAAAAATTCCCGCTCTACTGACGTGTCGACGAGTTTTCTTGCAAAAGTAAAGGTGGTTTTGTCGAGTGCGGATATGCTTGTCAGCGCGCGCGGCGACGTTTTTGCCGTCGACGCCATGATGGATATTTGATCGACCTTGGCTTTCATTCCGTCGGGAATCTGCACGACGCCAATGTTTGAAAACGTCATCGTTTTTTTGCTGTTTCCGAAGAAAAGCCCCGACGCCTTGAAAATAAATTGTTTTACGGGCAGGGGAAGTATGCGGAACAAAAACAGACGTTCCGTTTTTGCGGTCACGTTAATTTTGTTTTGCAAAACTTCTTTTTCGGTGTCCTTTTTCAGGCGGGTTTCGACGCGCTTTATTATTTCCTCAAACGACGGCGCGTCGTTGACGTCGACGCCCACGCGTGAGAACAACGAGAAGTTCAGCAAAGTGCGGCTCGGGAAAGGCTTTCTGAGATTTATTGGCACGAAAAGAACGATGGGCGGATTGCCGTCGGGCTTTGTGATTTTTGCCTTGTAAATCGCGTTTATGAGAACTGCCGCCGAATATACCGTTACGGTTGTGTGATATGCGTGCGCGCGTTCAAGGAGTTTCGCCGTATCAACGGTTCCCTCGATAACGCCGCTTCCCTTGAAGTCGAATCTGGCGTCGGGGAAAGTGTACGCTTTGCTGCCTTGCAGGTCCTTCACGCCTTTAAGGTGGAAAATGCTCACTTTTTGCGCGTATTTCAAAAATCCGTCTTCCGCTTCGTCGGGCAAAGGCTCGCTTTCGGGCAGCCTGATTTTGCCCTCGGGATCCACGTCGTCGCCTGAAAGACGGACGTATTCGAAAAGTATCGTTTTGAAAAATTCCATACAGCCGTTTCCGTCGCAAAGGGCGTGGAAACAGTCGATTGAGATTTTGTTGTTGAAATAGGACACGCGGAAATTATATCCGTACGTTTCGATGCTGTCGATGTCTTTGATTAAGTAGTCGGAATCGGGCACGACCTCGGGCTTTCCGTCAAGTTCTTCCAGATAATGCCAGAAAATCCCGCGACGCAAACATACGTTGAAATACGGATATCGCTTTATCGAGTTTTGCAGGGCGGTTTGAAGCACGGCGGGATCGACGTCGTCGCGCATAATCGCCGATATTCTGAACAGGTTTTGTATGTTGCTTTTCAGGTTGAACGGATATATCTTTCCGGAGTTGTCCAGCCTGTGCCATGACTTAATCTTTTCCATTATGTAATAAAGTATAGACTTAACTATGCAAAAAGTCAATAAACGAACGCCCGTAAAGAATTGTTCCGAGATTTGATTAAAATACGAAAGGCGTTATTATTTTTGAAATAAAGCAAAAAGATTTGACAAATCAAAAATAACCGCTTATAATTACCATTGCTTAAAAAGTAAGTACCATTAGCTCAGCTGGATAGAGCGTTTGGCTACGGACCAAAAGGCCAGGGGTTCGAATCCCTTATGGTACGCCAAGAACAAATAATACGAACTCACAAAACGAGTTCGTATTATTTTTTACACAAAATTTCTTTGCAACTAGGTTTTATCTATAAAATTTTTCATATTTTCAAAACAATTATTGCATCAGCATTTAAATGCAAATTCAACTATTTGCTTATTATTCACCGCTCCGATTTATTGCCTTTCGGCACGGCGTTTTAGCACCGACAAAAGCCTATATCAACGGCATAAAAATCTTGTTTTATTATCATTAAAAAATGTCGCAATTCCGATGTGTGTTTTAACCGATTTTTATGCATTGGCGATTATACGTGCCGTAATCTTTTATACAAGCGTGACGATTAGACGTGCCGTAGTCTTGATACAAGTATATGGACTTTTACACAACATTTTTATGCTGTTCGTTGACATAGGCATCTTGCGATTTGAAGTGATGCGTTTTTGAGTTTTCTCGGTGCTGCGCCGTCTTGTTGCCGAAAGGCAAATAAAACTCGGAGTGTATCGAAAATGAAAAAACATATTGAAAATTATGACGTTTTCAAAGAAACAATCTCAGAAAATAACGTTCTTGCAATGGCAGAACAATTGGCTATGTACGAAACACGCTTTCTTATAGGATACATGGGCAGCAAAATGCAAAAGATATATGCAGACCTTTGCGTTGATATAAAGCGTAAAAACGATATTAACCACACTTTCAGTGACAGTTATGATTTAGTCCAAGAATGTGCGCTGTTCCTTTGTAATCATTACGGAAAGCGATTAAATGACATTTTGACATACGAAAAACAGGGCAAGGCACTAACAGTCAAAATTGCGTGTATTAGAGCGATGTCTAAACTTATCATACGAAAAACGAGCGATAATTACCGCTCCGTGAGCCTTGATGCTTTGACGCCTGTCAGCGAACCGTCTTGCGAGATTGAAGAAGATGTTGTCAAAGACTATACTGTCTATGATTCAATCGTTGAGAGCCTAAATCTGACGGACAATATGCGAATTGCGCTCGAATGCAGACAAAACGGATTGAGTTATCCCAAAATCGCCGCCATACTCGAACGAGCGCAATCCACCGTGTTTGAATACTTTATCAAAATGCGCCAAAGATATACTGCAATTTATGGATGATTTTTGTGCTATGCTATTGCAGCCAAATGTCAAAACATTGCATAGATCAAAATGCCATTCCTATTTTTTATACTTTGTCGTTTTTAACAAATCGCTACAAAGTTATCTACCAAATACTTTTTATTATCCTCAAAAGTTTTGGCAGTATATCCGCATGCGGAACAGGTTGCAATTATTTTATTGCAAAAGCTATTTGCCATGGCCTCTGTTAGAGATAAAATTTTGTTTCCAGCTTCATCATCTATCGTATAAATTGCGACCCATTTATCTTCAATATTAAGCGGCTGCTCGGGCTTGAAATTGTCTATATTAAAAATCCAGTGATCTTTTTTCGTAACCCATGCCGCACCTATTTCCATTAAAACGCCCCAACTCGCAGAAGGGTTATCTTCTTCAATATTCAAAACATTCTTACTTGTTACAAACAGCACATATATCATTTCGGTGGATGCACTGTGAATAAAGAATTTCTGTAGATACCCATAAATATCTCGTTCTGGTAAGTTCGTTTCTGGATCGGGTCCATTTGAATATATGATGTCCTCTTTGGGTACACCATTAAATAGAAGCATTTGATAAATTACATC
>OQVQ01000776.1_pt1 | contig 14120 bp, 8 predicted proteins | sample 1691491 | NCBI WGS metagenome assembly OQVQ01 (sample SAMN03418252, study PRJEB22391) | human gut metagenome | biome: human-gut; feature: organic feature; material: feces | host: Homo sapiens | place: Tanzania | collected 2013-01
CCTGCGTGGTCTCGGTGGCCATGCCGTCCGCACGCCATATGTAGTTATAAGCCTGACCAAGGTTGAAAGGATCGGTCCAGGTTTCGGGGTCGGCGTAGTCAGGTCCCCAGTAGGACATCATGAAGGAGTAGTTACCGGCGCGGCGAGTGGTGCTCAGATAGTCGGTAGCGGGATAGCCATCGATGATGAACTTGATGTAATCGGTGCCGAGGAGCTCCTCAAGCTGCTGGGAAACTATAACGGCAAGGTTGGTCTGCTGGGTGGATTCACTGTTGTACGGCATATAAGCCATGATCGGGAAGGTGACGCCGGCGGCTTCAAGCTCGGCGCGAGCCTTGTCGCGGTACTCGATAGCAGTTTCGGGCTGGAACTGCTCGGTTTCGGTGATAGCCTTAAGAGCATCAAGATACGGATAGTCCTTACCATCGGCAGCGCAGAAGTTGTAAGGAGTGATGGTGCGCAGCTCATAATCTTCCGGAGTGTAGGGATCGTAGCAGCCGATGCCCTTTATACGGTCAAGACCGTAATACAGAGACTTACGGAAGTTTAGGTTGTTGGCAGCCTTGAGCCACTGCTCATGGCTAAGACCGTCGCGCTCGGTATAGGTGGGCATGAAGTTGATAAGGAAGAAATAGCTGTAACTACCGGGACGGTTCGGGCGTATAAGGGCCTTCTTCGTGGGGTCATTCATCCAGCCGTCGAGCTGATCGGTAGGAATGTCAGCATAGGTGACCTCACCGCGGAGCAAAGCCTCGGGAGCGAGGGTGCCGGCTTCGGCGTTATACTTTTCTTCGATGCGCTCTACATGAATCTTATCTATATCCCAGTAGAGGGGGTTGCGAGTGGAGATCATGTAAGAGTTGGGTTCGTACTGGGAGCAAAGGAACGCACCGCAGTAGAGGATGGTGTCGTTGTTGGTGCCGAAGGATTCGCCCATTTCCTCAAGGAACTTGGCACAGGTGGGGTAGCCCCAGTTGTAAGTCAGGCGGGAGAGGAACCAGGGGCAGGGAGCGGTCAGCGTGAACTGAAGCTCATATTCGCTTACGGCCTTTATTCCTACGTTGTCCCAGTTGGCTTCGGTGCCGCTTTCAAGGGCCATGTAGTAATCTTCTGCGCCGACCATGTCGAACAGAAGGTCAGCGGTACGGGCGGTGTTGGCGGGATCAAGTATCCACTTGGCGGTGGTTACCCAGTCCTCGGCCTACAGCAATGTTGTAGTTAACAACACCGGCGCCGAAAGGCCCGAAAATGCTGCTGCCGAGCAGGTAGTCAAGCTGTTCTACTCCGATGAAATAACGGACTGGAACCCCCTGCATCCCTCCTCTGCCAATACTTGGGCAAACTGGATAGACTCCCTGGTTGAATACGACAACTATGACATCACAGACGCGCTGAGGAAGAACTATGCCGCCGCCCTGCCTTCGTTCCGTACCCCGTACATGGAGTTTTTCTTAGGTCTGGATCTGTCCGCCAGCCTTTCCGGCATAACCTGCCCTGTCATGGCACTGAATGGCACAAAAGACACTCAGGTTCAATGCGATAGGAATATTGCGGTTCTGAAGGCCGGCCTGCCTTCCAACAGCAGGAGCGTCATCCGTGCGGAGGATGGCCTGAACCACCTCTTCCAGCACTGCGTCACCGGCGAGGTCTCTGAATATAAAAACATCGAGGAGACCTTCTCGCCCGAGGTGATCTCCAGGATGATTTCCTGGCTCAAGGCTCTTTGACGCCCCCCTCGTGAGCAAAAGCGCCTTCCCTGCTCACAAGCCCCCTGCGACAGCTCCCTTCGTGAGCAAAAGCGCCTTTCCTGCTCACGAGCCCCCTGCGACAGCCCCCCTTCGTGAGCAAAAGCGCCTTTCCTGCTCATGAGCCCCCTGCGAAAGCCCCTTTTTCGTGGAAGGGGGATTGAGCCGTTTTTTATGATAAAATCACTACATTTGCAGAACGAAGTAGAATGAATATATTCAAAGGATATGAAAAAAAGTTTTGTGATTATGGCTTCAGCGCTTGCGATGGCGGCCTGCGGGCCAAAACAACAGGTGGCTACGGTTCCGGCCATTGACCTTGCGAACCTTGACACCACGGTCTCTCCGGCGGTTGACTTCTACCAGTACTCGACCGGCGGATGGCAGAAGAACAACCCTCTCAAGCCTGAATATGCCCGTTTCGGCTCATTCGACCAGTTGAGGGAGAACAACGTCAAGAGACTCAACGACTTGTTCGCCGAGATGGGAACGTTGAAAACGGAAAAAGGCACGGTCGAGCAGAAGATTTCCGACCTTTACAAGCAGGGACTCGACTCCACAAGGCTGAACGCCGAGGGCGCGGCCCCATTGAAGAAATATGTCGATGAGATCTACGCGGCGGCTGACAAGGACGCTCTCGTGAAGATCATCGCCGGGCTTCATAATGTCTCCGAAAGCTCGTTCTTCGGGGCTTACGTGATGTCCGACCTCGCCGACAGCGACAACCAGATCCTCTATCTCGGACAGGGCGGACTCGGAATCGGAGACCGTGACTATTATGTCGAGGCGGAGAATGCCGCCATCAAGGAAGGTTACCGTAACTTCCTGGCTAAAGTGTTCTCACTGACCGGAGTGGCCGAGCCTGAGAAGGCCGCGGCCAACGCTCTCGCGGTCGAGGATGTCCTCGCCACGAACTCCTGGACCAGCGTACAGGAAAGGAATATCCAGGCGCAGTACAACCCTTGCAGCACCGAGGAACTCATCAAGAATTACCCTGGCTTCGACTGGAAACTCTATTTCGGGACCAGAGGAATCGCCGACCAGCAGAAACTTATCGTCAGCGAGCCTTCGTTCTTCAAGGCTTTCTGCGAATATTTCGGCGGAGCTGACCTCGCTGTCCTCAAGGACTATGTGGCCGGCCAGCTCATCCAGGGCGCGACCGGATCTCTCAGCGATGACTTCTACACCGCGTCATTCGATTTCTTCAGCACCCGGATGTCCGGCATCAAGGAGCAGAAACCTCGCTGGAAGAGGGCTATGCAGGTTCCGAACAGCATCCTCGGTGAGGCAGTCGGCAAGATGTACGTGGCCAAATACTTCCCTGAGTCCTCGAAGACAAAGATGATCGATCTCGTGGAGAACCTCAAGAAGGCCTTCAGCCAGCACATCGATGAACTCGATTGGATGAGCGACTCCACAAAGGCCAAGGCCCACGAGAAGCTGGACAACTTCACCGTGAAGGTTGGCTATCCTGACAAGTGGAAGGATTACTCTACGCTGGACATCGATCCGCAGAAGAGCTACTACGAGAACCTCCGCGCAGCCGGAGCCTGGTACACAGCCGACAACATGTCCAAGCTTGGCAAGCCGACCGACAAGACGGAATGGGGCATGTCTCCTCAGACCGTCAACGCCTACTACAACCCGACGACCAACGAGATCTGCTTCCCTGCTGCCATCCTTCAGCCGCCGTTCTTCAACGCCGATGCTGACGATGCTGTCAACTATGGAGGAATCGGAGTCGTGATCGGTCACGAGATGTCACACGGATTCGACGACCAGGGCCGACTCTTCGACAAGGACGGGAATATGTCCGACTGGTGGACGGCGGAGGATGCCGAGAAGTTCAACGCCAAGGCCAAGGTGCTTGTGGCTCAGTTCGACGAAGTTGAGGTCGTGCCTGGCGTACACGCCAACGGCCAGCTCTCCCTCGGTGAGAACATCGGAGACCACGGCGGACTCAGCATCGCCTACACAGCCATGAGGAACGCCATCGCCGGCAAGAACATCGGCCTGATCGACGGCTTCACCCCGGATCAGAGGTTCTACCTTTCCTACGGTGCGATCTGGGCGCAGAACGCTACCGACGAGGAGAAGGTGCGCCTTACGAAACTCGATGTCCATTCTCTTGCCGTGAACAGAGTCAACGTGTCTCTGAGGAACTTCCAGACGTTCTTCGACGCTTTCGGCATCAAGGAAGGCGATCCGATGTGGCGGCCTGAGAGCGAAAGGGTTCACATCTGGTAAAAGTTTCAATCGGGATAGGTCTGGAATCTTCATCAGCGATTATCCGGAAGTTGTGAAGCGGCTTCAGTGGCCTGTCCCGGCACAAGCATATTCATAAAGGAATAATTTTTTGGACGCGTCAAGGTTCATAGCTGGACGCCTCCGTTTCGGAGGAAGGATAGCGATGGTCTCCATCGCTGTCTCTTTCCTCATCATGATTGTCTCCGTCTCCGTCTCGTCGGGATTCAGAAACGAGATCCGGGACGGCATCTCCGACCTTACGGGTGACGTGCAGCTGATGCCGATGGACATGAACTACATCAGCGAGTCCTCCCCGATCTCTGTCAACCAGAGTTTTATGCCTTACATCGAGACGATTCCGGAGGTTAAGAAGATCACTCCGGCTGTCTATCGCGCGGGAATCGTCAAGAAAGGGGAGAGCATCCACGGGGTGCTCTTCAAAGGAACGCCACGTGAGAAATCCGAATCCGACACGGTAAAGCTCGGAGTCTCGATTCCGGTCAGGCTCTCGGAAATGCTCGGTCTCAATGTCGGCGACAAACTCCTGGCTTACTTTGTAGGGGAGAAAGTCAAGGTCCGCAATTTCAACATAACCAGTCTTTATGAAGGTGTCATGGACGGAACAGACAACATCATTGTGCTTGCGGACATCTCTGACCTTCAAAGACTTGACGGGTGGGCTTCCGATGAGGCTTCCGTTCTGGAACTTACATTGGCTACGGGAGCCAGGACCGACGCCGGAATGCGTGCCGTCACCGAAGAGGTCGGCCACATAGCGCTTGACAAGGCCGGAGAGGATGACGACACCTTGATCGCCACCTCGGTGATCAGCCGTTATCCTCAGATCTTCGACTGGCTGAATCTCATTGACTTCAATGTCTTGTTCATCCTTGTCCTGATGACCATAGTCGCCGGATTCAACATGATCTCCGGACTTCTGATAATGCTGTTCAGGAACATCTCCACAATCGGCACGCTCAAATCCTTGGGAATGACCGACAAGGCCATAGCCAAGGTGTTCCTGCATGTCGCTTCCGGGATTGTCTTCAGGGGAATGTTGATCGGCAACGGCATAGCGCTGGCTTTGTGCGGGTTCCAGAAGTTCACGCACCTCATTAAACTGAATCCGGAGAACTATTTCGTACCGTTTGTTCCGGTACATCTTAACCTACCTGCGGTGCTTGCCGCTGACGCCATCTCCTGGCTTGTCATCATGCTTCTCCTCCTGATCCCGTGTCTGTTCATCTCCAAGGTCGATCCGGCTCAGACTGTCAGGGCTCAGTAGAATCCGCTCCACATCCTCTGTCTCCTCGATCATCACCAGCGCGGTGTCCTCAGGCTGAACCTTGTACCTCGGTGCGTGACCATTGAATATGTCGTACTGATTCAGCACGGCCTTGACGTAGGCCATGGTCTCTTTTCCTTTGAATTTACCGTGTCTGACATCCTCCACGAACAGTATTGAGTCCTGACTCATTTGTGGCATGACCATGCAGAGATTCTCCCATGTGCCTGGATCGACGCCTTGTGAACGGGCCAGGTTTATGCAGTCATAGATCCTGCCCTCTCCTGCGTTGTAGGCCGCCAGCGTGAACTTCACAAGCTCCTCACCATCGGCGGCCGTGTCCCTGAACTTGCCTTGAAGCCTTGAGATGTAGGCTGCTCCTGCCTCTATGTTCTCTTTGGGATTCAGAAGATCCTCGATTTCATAACGGTCCGCAGTTCGTGGCATCATCTGCATCAGCCCTAACGCTCCCCGCTGTGAGTTCGCCTGGATCCGGAACCGGGACTCGCTCCAGATGAGGGCCGCGAACATCTTCCAGTCCCATCCTATCTTCTTGGCGTTTTCCTTGATCAGGTCGTCGTAGGGACTTATGATGGACGGATCCTTTTTGACTCCTTTCCGGTAGGGATTATAGCCATGGAAGAATCTGGCAATCATGTCGGCATATTCAATGCTCCCTTTGAGGTTGTTGAGCCAGCGGATGATCTCTTTCTGTCTCCTTTTGTCCTTTGTCATCACCCATGAGACAGGAGCGTCGCCCAAAGGGAAAGCCATGAATTCTTCACTTTCAGGAATATTCCCGGTCGGCAGCGCAAGAATGTCAATGCCGCCAGCCTTTAGTGAATCCAGACAAGACCAGTCATCCGTTGCCAGGAATATTCTCACGGAGTCTTCCAGATAGTCCGCCAGCCTCTCGGCCATTTCATAGCAATACCCTGTCTGATAGCCGTCGGACAGCTTGTCTTCCAGCCTCAGGGCGCAGCGTATCACCTCGCCGCTGAAGATGTCCTTAGGGTCGTTCTGGTTTCTGCTCCGTTCGCTGAACGGTATGATAAGAAGCACCAACAGAGTTGGTATCAAGTACTTGAAAAACTTCTTTGTCACCCTTTTCAGCCCCATGGTCGTCAATAGCTGTTGTCTCCAAAACTCCTGCCGCCTCCGGAACCGCCTCCAAAGCCGCCGAATCCGCCTCCGGAACCGCCTCCGCCTCCAAAGCCGCCGAGACCGCCGAATCCGCCGCCCGAGCCACCTCCGCTTCCTCCCGACAGGCCACCACTGGCGCTGACTGCCTTGTTTGAATTAGGCTGGGTGTAGAACGGCCAGTAAACGCCGATCTTGAAGGCCATCTGGGTCCTGATGTAGTGGTGGGCGCTGAAATAGTCCGCCTTGTCCATAGGCCACCCGTTGCCGATGTTCTCAAGTTTCACGAATATGCATGCTCTCTTCCACTGGACATTGATGAAAGCGTCGATGACAGGACCGTTGTTGTACTTTTCCTCCTTCTGGTTGTAGAACGCTCCCACTGCCGGATTCCAGGCCGGAGAGTAGAACTTGGTGTTGTACCATCCTTCCGCTCCGAGCTGCATCTGCATGATGTTCCGCTTGACATTGATCTGGAGGTACAGTCTGGAGTTCGCGGCAAGACTCGGCAGAGGCAGCACATCCTGATTCGACGAGACCTGGAACAACAGCCTGTTGTCCAGATGCAGAGGACCCAGGACGAAGTTCTTGTCCAGCGAGGCGCTCAGCACACTCATCGGAGAATTGTTCTGGCGCACGACCCCGGTGGAGTCGTAATAGACATTGCCTGACAGCAGCGCGTAGCCGAACCTCGCTCCTGTCCTCCATCTCGGAACACTCAGCCCCGCCTGGATCTTTGTGGTCGAGATCTTGCCAAACTCATTGTCCCACTTGAAATGGTTCGAATAGTAGTGCTGGTAATAGTACTCAGGCTCTTCCAGAGAGGTCTCGAAATTCACGTTCAGCGAAACCGGACTTTTCCTTGCCTTTCTGAAAGGGTACATGTCAAACCTTGCGTTGGCTTTCACGGACATGTCGTTCATCTGGTCTCCGAGGAACACATAGTCTCCTGTGGCGTTCCAGTGGATGAAATTCCTCAGCTGTCCTTCCACTCCGGCATAGACAAACGCCGAGTTCCACACCGTGTTCGTTGTCCCTTTCAGGAATGTAGGATCGAAAGTGCTGTAGCTCAAGATTCTGCTCCCGACGCCACCGTTCAGTTTGGAGACAATCGCATTGTCCGACCATGGCTGCAGCCTCAGGAACACCCTGTTCTCCAGTTTCATCACCCTCACGGAATCGAAGGAACTTGTGGGATTGTAATTGAATATGCCATTGTAGAACTTGCGCCCCGTCTCGTCAGTGATCTGATCCTCATAACTCTTGCGGAACACGGAATATTCACTGCTGTGTCCTATGAATGCGGTCGTGATGTTGTTGTCTCCAAGGGTGTCCGCCGCATTTCTCGCGGCTATCCTTCTGGCCATAAACACATTCAGGGAATCGATCATGGTGGAGTCACCGGATGCCATCACGCTGTCTCTGTACGCCTTGTCGATTTTCCTGTACTTCATGTCCTTGATGAACGTGAACGGAATCCTGTACTGCTGGTCGAGGAAGAATGTGTTCCTGATGACGTTTGTCGAGGCGTTGTTGAGATTGATCGGGTATTCCCTCGCATCCAATGTGGTGTCTCTGACCATCGTGTTGTCGCTGGTTCCACCGTTCTCTTTGCGGATGATCTTGTTGTGGATGTAGCCGGCGTGCACCATGTAGCGCCTGCCCAGATAGTTGACCGATGTCACGAACGTCTTGTTGGTCGTCTTTTCGCTCTGCATGATGCCGTTGCCTCCGAAACGGTCATATTCAAGAGTGAAATTAAGTTCCGGGAAGATGTTCTGCGTCGTCAGGATGTGCAGGTTGTCGGATTCTTTCTGCGCGTTCGCGAAGAGGGTTCCGAAATAGGCCAGCTCCGTGTAAGGGGTCTTTGTGTTGTACATCGGGAGCGTCTTTGCGGAATATGTCCATGCCTCGTAAGGATTGTAGAAGGAAACCCCGTTCTCGCTCGTCCGGTTGAACCAGTTGTAGTACTGCAATGCCGATCCGGCAACGCCCAACCATGTGGCGTTCACGTCCTTGCGGTAGAACGGGTAGTCGTGCAGCCAATGGTTGTAGCTGGTGTCAGGCTCGCGGATGTCCATCTTGTGGAACTCCCTCTCATGGGTCCACTGGATGATCCTCTTGTACTGCAGCGAATCCGGGATGGCGAAAGTCTCCAGAATCCTTGGAGTGGCCTCCCTGACGCTGTCCCTGTGCGCCTTCAGGCTGTCCTTCACGTTGAGGACACTGTCGGCGATGTGTTTCTTGATCTTTTCCTTTACCTCGAAATCGTATTTTTTCCTGTCCGTCTTTGAAAGTCCGGCGTACCATGCGTCGAACGCCGCCTTTTTCCTGATGGCCGAGTCGAGGTGGTAGAGGGAATCGACTTTGGGCCAGTCCAAAGAATCCCCTGCGGCCTTCAATGAATCAACCACAATCCTGTGGGTGAGCGAGTCCAGAATCGCCACATAATATTTGTAGCGGAACGGGTCGGTCTCCTTAAGCGAATCCGGCGGGAATATGGTGTCCCTTGCGCTCAGGTGCGGAGTCGTGTCGATCGGGGCCATAAAAAAGGAGGTGTCCTCCTTGCCGGCGGCATTGCCGATGAACTGATTCCTGTAGCGGATCGTGTCCGGTTGCAGCGGTTTCTCCGCGGAGATGAATCCATAGCCCGGATCCCCCGTAAGCGGACGGTTGCCCATGCCGACGGCCTGAAGCGCGATCACGCACACCACGACCACCGGAAACCATATTCTTTTCAAAGTCTCTTTCACTTTCATATTCCCTTGAGGGTACAATCTCACAAAGATACTGTTTTTCCGCTTTTTGCACAAATCGCACCGATGTGGCGGATTCGTAAATTATTCTTATATTTATAGTTGTTTTTGAAAAGGGAACATTGTCATGAAGAAGACAAAATGGATATACGACACCGACCCGTACCTGAAGCCGTTCGAAGACGCGGTCAAGGCGCGGCACGGGAGGATTCTGGATGCGGCGGACAAGATAACGGGTCATGGCGTGGAGGGGCTTGCCTCCAGCGTCAACAACCATCTTTACTACGGGTTGCATAAATGCCCGGACGGCTCGTGGGTGATCCGGGAATGGGCGCCGAACGCCAGCAGGATTTACCTGACAGGGGAGTTCAACAACTGGAGGCGCACGTCAGCGTACGAGCTCAAGCCGGCCGGGAACGGCAACTGGGAACTTAAGCTGGATTCGATATTCCTCAGCCACGGTGAGTTGTACAAACTGTTCATCGAGTGGCCTGGTGGAGGAGGCGAGAGGATCCCGGCCTACTGCACGAGACTTGTCCAGGATGACGGGACGAAGGTCTTCTGTGCCCAGGTCTGGGATCCCGCGCAGGCATATTCATGGAAGAACGACAGGGTGCTGCGCAGGCCTCATCCGCTCATCTACGAGTGCCACATCGGGATGAGCTCGGAGGAACGCAAGGTCTCCACATTCAGTGAGTTCCGGGAGAATGTGCTGCCGAGGGTCAAGAGACTCGGTTACGACACAATCCAGATAATGGCGCTCCAGGAGCACCCGTACTACGGCTCGTTCGGCTATCAGGTGTCGAATTTCTTCGCCCTGAGCTCCCGCTTCGGCACCCCGGAGGAGTTCAAGGAGTTGGTGGACACTGCGCACGGGATGGGCGTCGCTGTCGTGATGGACATCGTCCACTCGCATAGTTGCAGTAATGAGAATGAGGGACTTAGCCTGTTCGATGGCCGTGAGGACCTTTATTTCTACAAAGGGCCGCAGGGGCATCATCCGGCCTGGGGCTCCCGCTGCTTCGACTACGGCAAGGACGAGGTCGTGCGCTTCCTTCTGAGCAACTGCAAGTACTGGCTTGAGGAATATCACCTTGACGGTTTCCGTTTCGACGGTGTGACGAGCATGATCTACTGGGATCACGGTCTTGGGAAGGACTTCAACGGCTACGAACCGTACTTCGACACCGGAGTGGACGAGAACGCCGTGACCTATCTGGGGCTGGCGAACCTGCTGATCCGTCAGCTCAATCCTGAGGCCATCACGATCGCCGAGGATGTGAGCGGAATGGCCGGTCTGGCCGCTCCGTTCGAGTCCGGCGGGGTCGGTTTCGGGTTCAGGATGGCGATGGGCGTGGCCGACCACTGGATCAAATGGATAAAGGAAAGAAAGGACGAGGATTGGAGCCCCGGAGAGATCTGGTACGAACTGACCAACAAGCGCGCCGACGAGAAGACCATCAGTTACGCGGAATGTCACGATCAGGCGCTTGTCGGAGACAAAACCTTGATGTTCAGGCTTCTCGACAAGGAGATGTATTTCTCTATGAATATGTCCTCGAAGAATCCGATAGTGGATCGTGGAATAGCCCTGCACAAACTTATCCGTCTGGTCACCATCGGCACGGCCGGGGATGGCTATCTGAATTTCATGGGCAACGAGTTTGGCCATCCGGAATGGATAGATTTCCCTCGCGAGGGGAATGGATGGAGCTACGAGCACGCCCGCCGTATGTGGTCGCTGGCGGACAACGGACTGCTCAGGTATCATTGCCTCCAGAACTTTGACAAGGCGATGGTACATCTTGTAAAACGATACGGCGTGCTTGCGGCAAGGCCTGAGCTTCTGAGAGCCGATGAAGAGAAGAAAATCTTGATATTCAGGCGCAAAAGCCTTATCTTTGCACTGAATTTCAATCCTGCCGAGTCGTTTGCCGGCTATGCGTTCCCGGCTCCGTCCGGACGCTATGTCAAGGTTCTCGACTCTGACGCCGGGGAGTTTGACGGATTCGCGAGGCTTGAGAATGACGGGGAGCATCTGACGGTTGACGGATGTCTGAGCCTCTACCTTCCGAGCCGCTGCGCCATCGTGCTGGTTGAAAAGGATTCTTCACCGCTTGCGGTGAAAGCAAGTCCCTTCCCGGAGGGAAGAGGTAACGTGGATTGATGGAATAAAATTTTAACCGATATGGCTTTTTTGAAGTTCAACAAGTCAGAGTTGGTCAACCTTTCATATTCATTGAAGAGGGAGATCATCTGCGCCAACAAGACCGGAGCGTATTGCAACACATCGATTGTGACTTGCAACACCAGACGTTACCATGGTCTGCTGGCCGTACCTATTGACGCTTTCGGAGGGAAGAAGCATCTGCTTCTGTCCTCGTTGGATGAGAGTCTCATCCTGAACGGGAAGCAGTTCAATCTGGGCATCCATTGCTACGGAAGCGTCTATGAGCCGCGCGGCCACAAGTACATCATTGATTTCGAGGCTGATCCTGTGCCTAAAATCACCTATAGAGTCGGTGAGATCGTGTTCACCAAGAGCATCCTGCTTGTCCCTGATTCGGATCAGGTCATGATCCGTTTCGAACTGGTCAACGCACCGGCCAAGGTCAAGCTGCTTCTGACACCGTTCCTGGCGTTCCGTGACATCCACGCCCTGACCGACGAGAACCCGAACGCGAGGACGGAGGGTTGGGAGATTCCTAACGGTATGGCCTTCAACCTTTACGATGGCTTCCCGGATCTGAATATGCAGTTCAACACGAAGGATGTATCCTTTGAGACAGCCCCTTGCTGGTACAAAGGCATCACTTATTCCGATGAATATCGCCGCGGCTTCGCCTGCAAGGAGGATCTTTACGTTCCGGGGCATTTCGAGACCGAGATGAAGCCGGGGGACGCGATAGTGTTCTCCGCGTCTGTGGCTATAGCCAATCCTTCGGGACTTAAGAGAAAGTTTGACTCGTTCGTGGCCAAGGCCGCGAAGATCACCACGTACCACGAGCAGCTTGTGCACTGCGCCGATCTGCTGAAGCAGGACCGCGGAGGTCACAAGATGATAACCGCCGGATTCTCCTGGCTCTACACCGGTCTGCTGAGGGAGACTCTGGAGGCTCTTCCGGGGCTGACCCTCTACGCCAACGGCGACAAGGCCGAGTTCGAGGAGATTCTCGACAACCTCATCGCGGACAATCAGGAACGACTTTTCCACAGGACAACCCAGGTGGAGGCTCCGCTGAGGCTGGCCGGCGCCCTTGGGCGCTACATCGAGTACGGCGCCGACCCGAAGGCTGTCTGGAAGAAATACGGCCCGACAGTCAAGGGCATTCTGGAAAGCTATCTGCCGGGGCGGAGGGTCGAGGTGGCGATGCAGCCGAACGGTCTTCTCTGGGCGCAGCTTGATCATTGGGCTCTTTCGTGGATGAACACCTACGTTGACGGCAATCCTGTGACCGAAAGGGCTGGCTATCAGGTCGAGACCAACGCCATGTGGTTCCAGTCCATCCTGTTCGCCGTGACCATGGAGCGGGAATATTCACCGTCCGACAGCACCTTCCTGAAGGAATGGTCGCACATCCTGGATCTGATCCGCGAGAATTTCCAGAACACCTTCTGGAACGCCGGCTCCGGCTACCTCGCCGACTATGTGGACAACGCCGGACAGCATCTTGAGGTTCGCCCGAATATGCTCTACGCCCTTGTGGGTGAGGATATTCCTGTGGAGCCGGAGATCGTGCAGAGGGTGCTGCAGGTCATTGACAACGAACTTGTGACGAGAAGAGGAATACGCACGCTTTCCCCTCGTCATTCCGAGTATAAGGGAGTTTATGAGGGCTCGCAGACAGACAGGGATCTGGCCTACTACAACGGCTGCTGCCTTACTTTCCTTCTTGGCCCTTACTGCGAGGTCTGCTTCAAGATGAAGGGCGCCGCTTTCCTGAACAAGGCCCAGTGGCTTGTCAATGGTTTTTACGAGGACCTGAACAAGCACGGGGTCGGAGCGTTCTCCGAACTCTACGACGGAGACCCGCCTCACGAGCCTCACGGGGCGATCTCGTCTGCCCTGAGCACCGCCGCCCTGCTGGAGGTTGAGTACCTTAAGAACAAATACAAGGAGGAGTAGGAATATGAGAGTTTTGATGTTTGGATGGGAGTTTCCTCCTCACATCGCGGGAGGACTCGGTACGGCCTGCTACGGAATCGTCAAAGGCTTGGCCTACAATGGTGTGCAGACTTTCGTCCGTGATGTAGAGTATGACCATCGTAAGACTGGCATTGACATGAATGCTACGCTTAATGAGGTGGAAAACTACATGAAGACCAATAACCTGACAGATGAGTTCAATGCTTGGCTGGATGGTAAGGAGAAGGAATATGGCATTAAGGAGGTAATCTTTGATGGCTTTACTCCTAGTGGCAATCGTAGATATGTGCCAAACACCTTGGAGAATGTTTCAAAGATAATGAAGAAACAAGGTCGAAATGGTGCAACTGGAACATCGGTATCTTTCCAGAACTTTGCAGCTAAGTTGATGCCTTCTTATGGTACATTAAAGGATATTCGTTCCAAGAAAAACTTGTTGACTTCTGACCATGAGGATTTAGACAAGTTCAATGAAAAGTGGGCGAATGTATTCTTTGAACTTGGCATGAAGTGCCAGCCTGATGCAACTGGAACTTTTGATGATTATGGTTTGGCAAGACTCTCTAAAACCGCCTGAGCTCCATTTATCAACAATTGAAAGCCTCCCCCAGCATCTATGTTTACACAAATTCATTATATATCTTATTATTATACACAACTGTATACAAAGTTACAACTTAAACCAATATTATTTTAACATTTTTTCATTGCCAGTGGTCACTTGCCATTACCAGTACATCTACTGAACTAGCACCAGCCTGATGCAATAATTTAGCACAGGCATACAATGTTGCCCCAGT
>OQVQ01000777.1_pt1 | contig 14115 bp, 9 predicted proteins | sample 1691491 | NCBI WGS metagenome assembly OQVQ01 (sample SAMN03418252, study PRJEB22391) | human gut metagenome | biome: human-gut; feature: organic feature; material: feces | host: Homo sapiens | place: Tanzania | collected 2013-01
GCATGATAGGGAAGAGCTGGTCGATGGCCCAACTGTCTGGCAGGCTCTGGAACAGGGAGAAGTTGCAGAAATACTTGTCTGCAAGAATCTTGTCCAAACCTCTAAGCTCCTCAGGCACGTGCTTCATGTGCTTGGCAAGATTGTTGATCTCGTGGCACACGCTCCAGTACATCGCCTCAATCTCGGCACGGGTCTTCAAATCTACGATGCCGTGAGAGAAGAGCTGCAATGCCTCGTCGCGAATCTGCTCGGCATCGTGCCAGTCTTCCAGCATGTTGCGAGGATTCAGGTTGTCCCATATCTCATAAAGGTCCTTAACCAGCTGGTGGTCAGTCTCCTTTGCCTCAAACTCCTCTGGCATTTCCGGCAGGGAAGCAGTCTCCAGTACATCAATCACCAATACGGAGTGGTGTGCAGAGAGCGAACGGCCACTCTCGGTGATGAGGTTAGGATGCTCGATATTGTTCTTGTTGGCTGCATCAACGAATGTATAGACACAGTCATTTACATACTCCTGGATAGAATAGTTCACGGAGCTCTCGCTGCTGGAAGAGCGGGTGCCGTCGTAATCTACGCCAAGACCACCGCCACAATCAACGAAATCTACATTGTAGCCCATCTTGTGGAGGTTGATGTAGAACTGTGCAGCCTCACGGAGAGCCGTCTGGATGCGGCGGATCTTGGTAATCTGGCTTCCGATGTGGAAGTGGATGAGGCGCAGGCAGTCGTGGAATCCCATCTCCTCAATCTTGTTGAGGGCGGTGAGCAGTTCTGCGCTGGTCAAACCGAACTTCGAAGCATCGCCACCACTCTCAGCCCATTTGCCTGAGCCGGAAGAAGCGAGCTTGATGCGGATACCGATGTTTGGCTTCACGTTGAGCTTGCTTGCCACCTTGGCGATGATGTCAAGCTCATTGAGCTTTTCTACCACGATGAAGATGCGCTTACCCATCTTCTGTGCCAGCAAGGCAAGTTCGATGTAGCTCTCATCCTTGTAGCCGTTGCAGATGATGAGCGAGTCGCTCTGTGCCTGTACGGCGATGACGGCGTGGAGTTCAGGCTTAGAGCCAGCCTCCAGTCCGAGGTTGAATTTCTTGCCGTGAGAGATAATCTCCTCAACGACCGGCTGCATCTGGTTCACCTTAATAGGATAGATGACAAAGTTTTCTCCCTTGTATCCATACTCTTCCTTTGCCTTTTGAAAACAGCTGGCTGTCTTCTCGATGCGGTTGTCGAGGATGTCTGGGAAACGGAGCAGTACGGGAGCGTTGATGTCGCGTAATGCCAACTCGTCCATGATGTCGCGCAGGTCTATCTGCGTGTTGTCCTTGCATGGAGTTACATAGACATCACCCTTGTCGTTGATGCCAAAGTAAGAAGTACCCCAACCACAGATGTTGTAGAGCTCCTTCGAGTCTTCAATAGTCCATTTCTTCATTTTCTAATCTTGCTTGCTGGAAATCAGTTTTGTTTGTTACCTTATATTATATATTACTTTATAGATACGGCTATACGTTCAGCAGGTCTCTGATCTGCCGAACGATAGCGTTGATTTTATCAAAATTGTCCATCACGTTGATATCGATGATGTGTTTTGCCTTCTCGTAGTAAGGCTCGCGAAGTTTCAGCTGTTCATGGATAAACTTGTCTACCTCTTCCGGTGTTTTGTTGAGCAGCAGAGGGCGTACGCCTTTGCCCATCTTCAGATGAGCGTGAAGGGTTTCTGGAGATGCCTTCAGGTAAAACGTTTCGCCAAGTTGGTTCATGTAGTCCATATTGTCGAAGAAACATGGTGTTCCTCCTCCGCAACTTACCACTACATTTTCAAACTCTGCCACTTCGTGTAGCATATTGTGCTCTATCTTGCGAAATCCCTCTTCTCCAACTTCGTCGAAGATCTGTTTAACGGTCTTGCGCATTCGGCTCTCGATATACCAGTCGAGATCGTAGAACATAACGCCAAGGTCTTTGGCGAGGGCTTTGCCGACCGTTGTCTTGCCGGCGCCCATGTATCCTATGATGATGATTGACTTCATTTTCTTCTGTTTCTATGTCAATGAGGCATGTTTATGATTTCTTTCTGCCTCTAGCCTTTGGTTCTGGAGCAGCTTTGATAATTTCCATACACTCCTCGTATGTAAGCTCCTCTGCACTCTCATGTTTTGCCTTTGGAATGCGGTAATTCTTGCCGTCGTAAGCAATGTATGGACCATACTTGCCATTGAGAATTTCCATTTTATCGTCCTCATCGAAGACTTTGAGATGGCGCTTCTCTTCGGCTTCGCGCTTTTCCTTGATCAGTTCGATGGCTCTATCCAGTGTGATGGTCAGCGGATCATCCTCCTTTGGAATAGAAACATACTTGCGGTTATGGAGGATGTAAGGGCCGTAGCGACCAGATCCAACTGTTACAGTAATGCCTTCATAATCACCGAGTTCTCTTGGCAGCTTGAAGAGTTCCAAAGCCTCTTCCAGGGTGATGGTTTCTATGCTCTTGTCTGATGGCAGCTGGGCAAACTGAGGCTTGTCCTTGTCTTCTGCAGAACCAATCTGTACCACAGGTCCAAAACGGCCAATCTTGACGAATACTGGCTTTCCTGTCTTTGGATCATTTCCGAGATTGCGCTCGCCGGCTTTGTGCTGGTTGCGTGCTTCCAGAACTTCCTTCACTTCAGGCTCAAAGCCCTTGTCGAAATCCTTCATCCAGTTGGTCCATTCGGTCTTTCCTTCTGCAATATCATCAAACTTCTTCTCTACGTCTGCCGTAAAGTTGTAGTTCATGATGTTCGGGAAGTTCTCCATCAGGAAGTCGTTTACTACGATACCGATATCAGTAGGCAGAAGCTTGCCCTTTTCAGAGCCTGCCATCTCTTTTTTCAACTTCTGGGTTATCTTGATGCCCTTCAGGGAATCTATGGTGAATGTGCGCTCTTCACCCGTCTTGTCACCCTTTACCACGTATTGGCGCTGCTGGATGGTACTGATAGTTGGAGCATAGGTAGATGGACGGCCGATGCCGAGATCTTCCAGTTTCTTTACCAGACTGGCCTCGGTGTATCTTGCAGGAGCCAGAGAATACTTCTCTGTAGCAAGGATTTCTCTGCGCTGCAATTCATCGCCTTCTTTCAGGGCTGGAAGAATGTGGGAAGAATCCTCAGCATGCTCTTCATCGTCGGTTGACTCGAGATAAACCTTGAGGAAACCATCGAATGAAACAACCTCGCCGGTAGCAACAAACTTTTCGCTTGTGTTGCCGATATTGATGCTGATGGTTGTCTTTTCGAGCTGTGCATCAGCCATCTGTGATGCAATGGTACGCTTCCAGATGAGTTCGTAAAGGCGCTTCTCCTGAGCGGTTCCTTCGATGGTTGGTTCATTCATGTATGTAGGACGGATAGCCTCGTGCGCTTCCTGTGCACCCTTTGAACTGGTGTGGTAGGCACGAGTCTGGCTGTATTCCTTGCCATATTCTCTGATAATCTCATCTTTGCTGGCGTTGGAACAGAGCGTAGAGAGGTTTACGCTATCGGTTCGCATGTAAGTGATGCGTCCGCTTTCGTAAAGTTTCTGGGCTATCATCATGGTCTGTACAACGGTGAAACCAAGCTTGCGTGCAGCTTCCTGTTGCAAAGTAGAAGTAGTGAAAGGTGGGGCAGGAGAACGCTTTAAAGGCTTCTTGGTTACAGATTCAACCATAAACTTAGCGTCTTTGCACTTCTCAAGGAAAGCTTCTACCTCTTCGTGGGTATTGAAGCGCTGATCCAGTTCTGCCTTTACCTCTGTTGCATTGCCGCTGTCGCTGATGAGGGCAAAGATAGCGGTAACGCGATAGTATGGAACACTCTGGAACTTCTGGATTTCACGCTCACGTTCTACTATCAGACGGACAGCAACACTCTGTACACGACCTGCAGAAAGGGCTGGTTTAACCTTTCTCCACAAGATAGGAGAAAGCTTGAAACCTACCAGACGGTCGAGTACACGACGTGCCTGCTGGGCATTCACCAGGTTCATGTCCAGATGGCGTGGGTTCTTGATTGCGTCAAGAATAGCCTGTTTGGTAATCTCGTGGAAGACAATGCGGTTTGTCTTCTCCTCATCCAATCCCAGTACTTCGCAAAGGTGCCAGCTGATGGCTTCTCCCTCGCGGTCCTCATCGGATGCTAACCAGATTTTCTTGGCTTTCTTCGCATTCGTTTTCAATTCTGTAACGAGTTTTTTCTTTTCCTCTGGAATCTCATAATCAGGTTCCATGGTTTTCTCGTTTATACTAAGTTCCTTCTTCTTCAGGTCACGGATATGACCGTAAGAAGACATAACTTTATAGTCCTTACCTAAAAACTCTTCGATCTTTTTAGCCTTCGCAGGGCTCTCGACGATTACTAAATTCTCTTGCATAAGCTTATACACAATTTTTTTCGGTTGGCAAAAGTAAGTAAACTTTTTGCTTATACCTTATTATATGGTGTTTTTTTTGGTTTTTTTAATGTTTGGGAGCCATATTTGGCTGAATTGAACCCTTTTTATCCCAATTTTGTTTCCAAATAACGATGGAGCCCCTTGCGTATGGAATCGAATGCAAACTCATCAGGATTGAGCCTGCTCAATGGTATCCAGAATGATTCTTCTGCATCGTCCATTGCTTCTATATGAGTGTCGTCTTTCACCTTCACTTCGTAGAACATGTCGAGGGTGTGAACCATGAAACCTGAGTAGAGATAAAGATTTGGATAGCTGAACTGATACTTAACCTCAGTTGCATCCAGTCCGGTTTCCTCTTTTACCTCTCTTGCCATACCTTCTTCGCCTGTTTCATCCATGTCGACGAAACCGCCTGGCAAATCGAGTGCCCCCTTGGCTGGGTCTTTCTTCCGCCTTACTACCAGGAGTTCTTCCTTGCTGTTGAGTATGAGAGCTACCGTAGCACTGCTCGGATTGAGGTAATAAGAGAATCCGCAGTCTTTACACTTCTTGCTCTTGATGTTGTTGATTTCGAAATGATTAGAGCCGCAAACCGGGCAAAACTGAAACTTATCTAATACGTGACTCATATTATGATTAATGTATAATGTATTATGTATTATGGAAAAGGATTTATCATCATGTTATAATCGAAAAGCGGCCGGTCTTTGATTCAGGCAAAGATCGACCGCTGATGATATTTTGATAATTATTACCAATTGTCTGTACGGAATGGGAAGAGAGGCAGGTTGCCTGCATTTGCCATATTGCCGAGCTGGAAGTTGCGGAAACAGTAGCGAAGGGCTACTGGCTTCTTTACCTCAGGACTGGTTACGATGACGCACTCGTTCCAAGGATCGTTGCCTTCCTGCCAGAAGTGCTTGGCTGTAGCCTTATGGAATACCTTATCTTCGCCAGCAACTTCGAAGCCTTCGATACCTTCAAAGCGGTTATAGGCTCCGTAGGTGTTGTCGAAATGCACCTTTACAGTATCACCTACAATCTTCATCTCCTTGAAGGTCATGCTCTCGCTGAAGAGTCCCTTCATACCATAAGTCTTACTGAGTGCCTGGAGTGCAAGGCGTTCGCCTACAGGCTGTTTCTGACATGGATGAATCTGCTCAACCTCGTATGGGTAAACCAGGTCTTCGGTACAGACGATGCCGCTGTTTGGAATCACCTTGGCTGCATTGAACTGCTGTTCACGGAGTTTAGGTCCATAATCGCCATTTACGTCGCCATTATGATAAGGTGCAATCTGTACGAAATAGAATGGCAGTTCGCCCTGCTTGAAGTCTCTGCGCCACTGGGCAACGAGGTCGGCAAGACGCTTGGTGTACTGACCGTCTGGATCGCCTACGTTAGAACAGCCTTGATAGAAGAGAATACCCTTTACGCTGTAGTTGAGGATAGGATGGAAGGTTCCGTTACCCCAGAGAAGAGGGTAGAGGAAGTCCCACTTGAATTTAGGGTTTTTGGTCATCTTCACAGAGTCGAGATCTTCCTTGGTGTTCTTTTTCAGGTAGTCACGGTCTAACCAGCTTTCTACACGGCTTCCGCCCTTGTTTGCCATGACCAGACCTACAGGCACATCGAGTGCCTTGTTTACTACCTGAGCAAAGAAATAGCCTGTGGCAGAAGCATCGCCTACAGTCTCAGGATTGATGGCTTTCCATTCGCAGTTGGCGTCATCAAGAGGCTTGCTGCTCATCACACTAGGAATCTTTACGTAGTGAACTCCCTTGTACTGATTAGCTTCAAGCACCGCTTTGTTGTATCCATCAACAGGGCAGTTGCCGAATCCCTTTACGGGCATTTCCATGTTGCTCTGACCGGCACAAACCCAAACTTCTCCAGCAAGGACATTGTTGATGGTAGTCTTCTCTCCATCATCAAATGTAATAGAGAGCGGAGCGTAGCTAGCCTTGGGAGTCAAGACCTTGACAGCCCATTTGCCGTCTTTTCCCGTTTGGGTAGAATAAACTCTGGAAGACCATGAGGTGCTTACCTTTACCGTTGTACCTGGTTTGTCCCAGCCCCAGAGGTTGGCTTCTGAATCTTGTTGGATAATCATGTTGTCACCTAAGATATGTGGCAACTTTACTTTTGCCTGTGCTCCTGTTGTGATGAGAGCCAAAGCTGCTAATGCTAAAAATTTCTTATTCATTTTTTAGTGTTTAAAGTTTATTGTTGTTTATATTTATTGTCTTTGTCTTATAGAGCGAAAACTATAGTTTGAAATTTAAGGTTAGGAACAGGAAGAGCTTCCGTCTCCTAACCTTAAGCTTCTGATTACCTATATATTATAGGAGATTCTTGATGGCTGCGTCTAAGTCCTTGATCTGGGCGTCGCGAGCCTGCAAGGTGTTGTTTCGGTCAATGAGGAAGAAGGTAGGGATGCTTTGTACATTATATAATGTCAAGCTTTTCCCTTGAATGCCATCCTCGTCGCGTACACTAATCCATGGAAGGGCTGCTGTAGATGTCTTCCAGAAGTGCTCGTCTGGGTCTACTGATACCTGATAGATTTCCAGTCCGGCAGCATGGTACTTGTTGTAGAGTTCGCGGAGCATCATGATGCGCTTGGTACTTTCGCTACTTGCGAAGGCATGGAAATCGAGCAATACTACCTTGCCCTTGAGGTCAGAGAGGCGGCGTATTTGTCCCTGATTGTCCTGTAAGGCAAGTTCTATGCAGCCGTTAACCTGTACCTTGCTGGCGTCAATCTTTTGCTGAGCCATCTGGTTTTCGATGATGCGGATATCCTTCATTCCTTCGATGGCGATATTGTGCAGGTTCTTGCCACGCTCTGCGCCTGGGTAATAAGTGTCCCAGCTGGTAGCTACGGCGGCGAACACCTTCACGTCTTCTTTGTTGTTGCGCGGATTGAATATGAGGGAATTCGTATTGCCGAGCTGGATAGTCTGGAAGAGAGCATAGTAAGATGAAGCCTGCATAGGAGCCTTGAAGATATAGTTCCTCTTGATATCTTGCTTGTAATCGTTCAGCATGCGGGCCACGATGACATCTACTGAGTCAACACCGATATTCGGATTCTTAACGATGCCGTTGATGTTGCTCTGCAGCAACATCTGCTTGAGTGACAATTCCTTGATGGTATTGCAGTTCTCTGAACCTTCTACCTCATACTTGTAACTCATCTGCGGATAAGAAGCCTTTACTGTAACAGTCTCGGTAGAGTCGATACTGAGGTTGATGGTCTGGTTGGCGATGCGGAGTCGATAGAATTCTGGAGTGATAGAATCCATGGCGTTTTCCTGGAAGTCGAAAGCACCATCTTCGCCCAGTTTTACAGAGTCTATTTTTACAGGGCCGTTAAGACTGATATTCTCCAGATAGAGCATAGAGTCCTTAGCCTCGGTAATATTACCGTTGATATGAAATTTCTTGTTGTTACAAGAAGTTAAAGCCAGGGCAGCGACCATAATCACTGCTGCTGAATAGAGTTTAGTTATCTTCATGAATTTATGATTTTGCAAAATTATCGACTGCAAAGGTAGTAATAAAATTGGTAATAATGCATCTTAGATAGATAAAATATTTAAAAAAGATGAAAATAGTTGCTCATTTATTCGTTTATTAATTATTAAAGAGGTATCTTTGCAGCGTTTTAGATATTTTAGATGTTAGACAAAACAATAAGTTTTTTAATTTAGATGAACGTAATTACAAAAAGTGTTCAGTTGCCTGATGGAAGAACCATCACAATTGAGACCGGAAAAGTTGCAAAACAGGCTGATGGTGCTGCGGTTCTCCGCATGGGTAACACAGTGCTTCTCGCAACTGTTTGTGCAGCAAAGGATGCAGTTCCGGGTACAGATTTTATGCCTTTGCAAGTAGATTACCGTGAGCAGTACAGTGCTGCTGGTCGTTTCCCTGGTGGTTTCACCAAGCGCGAAGGCAAGGCCAGCGATGAGGAGATCCTTACCTCTCGCCTTGTGGACCGTGCTTTGCGTCCACTTTTCCCTTCTAACTACCATGCAGAAGTTTACGTACAGGTAATGTTGCTCTCAGCCGATGGTGTTGACCAGCCAGATGCCCTCGCAGGTTTCGCTGCTTCAGCTGCCATGGCTTGTTCAGATATTCCTTTCGAGTACTATATCTCTGAGGTTCGTGTAGCTCGTATCAATGGTGAGTATGTTGTAAACCCTACATTCCAGCAGATGGAAGAGGCAGACATGGATATCATGGTTGGTGCTACCAAGGACAATATCATGATGGTAGAAGGTGAGATGAAGGAAGTTTCTGAGCAGGATCTCATTGGTGCCCTCAAGGTGGCTGCCGAGGCTATCAAGCCTATGTGCGAGCTCCAGTATGAGTTGGCTAAGGAGAAGGGTACTGACGTGAAGCGTGAGTACGACCACGAGATCAACGACGAGGAACTCCGTGAGCAGATTAAGTCTGAGCTTTACAAGCCTGCTTATGATATCAACCACCAGGCTTTGGAGAAGCATGCACGTCAGGATGCTTTCGACAAGGTTTTGGCTGATTTCCTCGAGAAGTATGACGCTGCTCATACCGATCTTTCTGAGGAAGACTTGGAGGAGAAGCACGCTGAGGCAGGTCGCACATCGGCTTGATAGCCTCCTGGGCAGCCTTCAGAGCGCCAATCAGGTCTTGCTCCGACACCTCGCTCATCTCACCCTCAACCATCATCAGGTTGTCCTTGGTGCAACCAACCATGATATCGAGGTCGGCGTCCTTCATCTGGTCGAATGTCGGGTTGATGACATACTCGCCATTGATGCGAGCCACACGGCACTCAGAGATGGTGTGCTCAAAAGGTATGGTGGAGCAGGCCATGGCAGCAGAAGCTGCAAAGCCAGCGAGCGCATCGGGCTGATCCTTGCCGTCGCTAGAGAGCAACCAGATCTGCACGAATACCTCACAGTGGAAATCAGAGGGGAACAAGGGGCGCAAGGCACGGTCCACAAGGCGTGAGACGAGGATCTCTTCGTCGCTGGCCTTACTTTCGCGCTTGGTGAAGCCGCCAGGGAAACGGCCTGTGGCATAATACTTCTCCCTGTAGTCTACTGTCACCGGCATGAAATCGGTGCCGGGAACTGCTTCTTTGGCTGCCGTAACGGTGGCGAGCAGCACGGTGTTGTTCATGCGGAGAACAACGGCACCGTCGGCTTGCTTGGCAACCTTTCCGGTCTCAATTGAGATGGTCCTTCCATCTGGCAATTGAACGGTCTTTGTAATTACGTTCATCGAAAATCTTAAAAAAATCTTATTGTTTTGACTAACATCTAAAAAATCTGCGGACAAAGATACCTATTAAAAATGAAACTGACGAAGAAAACAATACTAAAATTTACCCAAGAAGGCGTTTTTAGTTTTTTTACGATATTTATTAGGGTAAACGTTTGCGTCAGTCTAAACTTTTTCTTACTTTTGCTCCCTGTAACTACTATCTAACTTTCACAAGCTTATGAGAAAATTTTACAAGCATCTACTGATTGGATTGCTTCTCTGTTCTGCTACGGTTACGCAAGCAGCGACAATGAGTTTCACTACCAACAAGGCAGTGGGCGAAACCTTCGCCATCGCCATGAACCCCGGACTGACGGTCACCGTCACATGGGCAAACGGAGAAAAGGAGACCTTTGTCACCGATGGATCGATGCAAACACTAACGTTGGCGTCGTCTGCGTTCACCTTGGAGACCGACACAGAAGTGACCTCTCTTTATGTTGCTGGTAACGGCCTGACAAACATGGACCTTACCAACATTAGCAGTTCGTTGAAGAAGCTCTATTGCGGCAACAACGAATTGGCAACCCTGAACCTCACTAACTTCAAGAACCTCGCTGAGATCGACGCCCAAGGCAACAAGCTGACCACCTTCAAGGTCTACGGCCCTCAGATTGTCAATGGTTCCGACAACCAGTTGGCCACATTCGCCGTCTCACAGCTTCCCCGCCTGAAGCAAGTCTATTTGGCCGACAACCAGCTGAAAGGCCTTGGCGTTAGCTCGATGACGGGAGTGGAGCAGCTCTTTTTGCAGCGCAATGCCATAAAGACGCTGAAGCTCAACAAGTGCACATCGCTCAAGGTGCTTTCGGTTTCCAACAACGACCTGACCGCCTTAGACACCAAGGGCCTGAACAACCTGACAGACATTTGGGCCGGCGACAACGAGCTCAAGCAGCTTGATGTTACATCGTGCGGCAGCCTGCAGAGCCTCGTGGTGCCCAACAGCGGCCTGACCACTGTGACTTGGAACGAGGATTGCAAGAAGACATTGTCGCTCGTCGACCTGAGCAACAACAGCCTGTTCTACAACTCTTTCCCCACCACTCGTAACAACAAGGTGCTCACCACCGCCATTCTCGCTCCCCAGAACCCCTACCCCCTGGTAGAGGAAGGATATGTTTACACCAATGAGGAGTACAACTGGGGCAACGGGAAATACGAGCCCATGTCGACCAACGGTTGGGGCCAGTCGTCAGCTCCGATGATCAGCATCATAGACAGCAACAACAACGAGCTGACCGAGAGCAAGACCGCCGAGGGTGGCGACTACAAGAACTACATTCGCCGCATCACATTCTGGGATTCAGCCTTTGGCAAGACCGTCAGCATCAAGGCCACATCGTCCTATTATCCCGATATTGTCTTGACCACCACTCCGTTCCTCGTAACCACACCTACGGGCATCAACGGTGTTACCACCGACAACAACCAGGAGAAGCCTGCAGTTTACTACAACCTCAACGGACAGCGTGTTGACAAGCCTACTCACGGCATCTACATCGCGAACGGCAAGAAAGTCATTATCCGATAAACAGAATCACCATGAACAAACATAAGATTTTTGCTACCGCCGCTGCTGTCCTTTTGTCACTGACAGCCAGTGCGCAAACCAAGCTTAATAACACCACCAACGCCGCCAAGATCATGCTTCCTGGCGACACCATCACCTTGGGCTACAACAACGACTTCGCCGTTGTGCCCATCAACGCCACTTGCGACTACACGGTCAACTCGCCCGAGACATGGGTGAAGGTGCAGAAGGACGCCAACGGCAACCTCGCCATGTTCTCAGAGTTCAACGTCAGCGGTGTGGACCGTTACGCCACCGTGACCCTGACCAGCATCGACAGCTCCTACACCGCCCAGTTTGTCATCGACCAGCAGCCCAACACCATGGAGGGCGCCGCATCGAGAAGCACCGACCGAAAGATCAACATCGGCTCAGCCACCGACAACCAGCACATGGACGGCTATGGCATCGAGAATTCGTACGACAGCAACCCTAACACGTTCTACCACTCACCTTGGGGCGGCACATCGACCAAGTTCCCCGTGGTGCTCACCTATCGCCTGTCGATTCCCGGCCATGTAGACTACACCGTCTACACTCCGCGCCAGGACGGCAACAGCAACGGTAACTGGGGCAACGTCACTATCGAATACCAGCTGTCCGACAGCACATGGGTAACCCTTGGCAACTACAACTTCGGCCAGGTGGGAACCGACACAAAAGTGAAGTTTGGCGATGAGGGCATCGATAACATTTGCGCTGTGCGTTACACCATCTCCGACGGTGGCGCCGGCTTTGCCAGCTGCGCCGAGATGGCCTTCTACCAGCGCGACAACTCTACCACCGAGTACCTCCGCCAGTTCTTCGCCGACGACCTCTGCACCACGCTGAAGCCGGGCATCAACAAGGAGACCGCCGTTAAGATCAAGGACCAGTTTGTTAAGCGCTTGGTTTACACACTGCTCGACGGCAACTACTCTACCAAGTTCCGCGTGGGCGAGTTCCGCGCCTACAAGCCCGTATCTTCATTGCAGCAGGAGCTGAAGACCTCTCATAGCTATTGCAACCACGAGAACCCCACTGGTATCTTCGTAGAAAAGGGTGAGCGCATCGCCGTCATCGTCGAGGGCATCACCGACTACGCTGTGGGCATGAAGGTTCGCAACTTCGGTCCTACCGTGTTCGCCGAGAGCAACTACACCCTGTCGAACGGTGTGAACATCATCACCGTGAACAACAAGGGTAACATCTACGTGAACTATTACACCAACGACTATGCCAAGGCTCCGAAGGTGAAGATCCACTTCGCCATGTGCACAGAGCATGGTTACTTCGACCTCACAAAGGGCATGACCAACGAGGACTACAACGCCATCATCAACAACACCAACGGCGATTGCACCGACCTGCTGGGCTACCACTGCCAGATCAACTTCCCCACTCAGACCCTGAAGCAGAACTGTAAGGATGCCGTGTGGCTCGTCAACACCTACGACAGCATCGTTTCGTCTGAGTTCACCATGATGGGTCTCTACAAGTACAACCGCGTCTACGGCAACCACCAGACCGTGATCTGCGTAGCTAAGTCGGCCGGTCTCTACCACGCCAGCAACGACGGTATGTGTGTTCCTGTCAACGCGCTCAGCCAGCCTTCCTCATCTAATCCCGACTACTTCGACTACTGGGGCGCCGGCCACGAGCTGGGTCACAACAACCAGACCGACGGTGTGATTTGGATTGGTCTCACCGAGGTAACCAACAACCTCCTGGCCGCCTTCGCACAGGACCGCACCCAGGAAAGCGGCTTCCACCGCATGGAGAACGAGGGCAATGGCGATAAGGCTTACGGCTTTGTGAACAACATCATCAAGCCCAACATGATCAACCCGAACAGCACCTTCCATCAGAGCCACAACGTATGGTCGACAATGATGGCCTTCTGGGGCATCCATTGCTACACCTACGGAGCAGGCGTCGACTCAACCGCTTATCCGAGAATCTTCGAGAGAATGCGCACCATGGATCTTCCCAGCAAGAACAACGGCATCGGCCAGAACGCCGACTACACCGCCGACGGTGAGCAGCAGCTCAACTTCGTAAAGCAGGTTTGCGACATTACCAAGACCGACTACACCGACTACTTCCGTCTCTGCGGCATGATGATGCCTCACAACGAGATTATCGGCGACTACGCCAACCGTCGTCTGCAAATCACACAGGCCATGGTCGACGAGCTTCAGAGCTACATCGACAGCAAGCATTACCCGAAGGCTCCCGCCGGTTTGTACCTGATCAACATCTACAACACCAAGCCTTTCCGTGAGAAGCTCACCGTTCCCGAGGGCATCGCCGTTGGCACCGGTTGCAGCGTTGCAAGTGGCAAGATCACCATCAAGCACTCAGCATGGCCCAACGTCATCGGCTTCAAGGCTTACGACGCCAACGGCAAGCTGGTTGAGATCTACAGCTACGGTATCGGTTACGTAGGCAGCAACAAGAACTACCGTCCGTCATACACAAGCGTTACACTGGGCAGCAACGTGGCCTACATCAACGCTGTGAGCTACGATGGTAGCGAGACGCTCTGCTACAAGAAGTAATCAGCACCACAATCCTTGGGCGCTCAAGGCGCAAACCCTAACGCCCAAGGATTGACCAACCACCACGAGGGTTACCCACCTGGCGCTCGCCATTCCAAATTGGCGCACACCCTCTATCCAAGTAACCCGCGACCCATTAAACCCCAATCCGGTTTCTTCGCCATCCCGTTCGCCTTGCGCTATCTGAAGACCACCACTGTGTCGGTTTACACCAACCTGCAACCCATTGTGGCGTCGTTTGTGGCTATCGCCATTGGCCAGGAC